>ERZ1669249.28-NODE-28-length-108150-cov-37.086054_pt1 | contig 108150 bp, 114 predicted proteins | sample MGYA00579293_ERZ1669249 | MGnify/ENA primary metagenome ERZ1669249 (study PRJEB41166, sample SAMN08046057) | hot springs metagenome | biome: hot spring; feature: neutral hot spring; material: thermophilic sediment; isolation source: thermophilic sediment from... | reverse complement strand
CTGGCGGAGCTCAACGCAGCCCTCAAAGGCAAGCCCATAAAAATCCGGGTTACCGAGGGCGGCCGGGCCGGTCAGGTAGTGGATTTCTCGGCCCCGGACAGCCAGACCGTCACCCTGCCCAGCGGGCAGGTGGTAAAAGTCAACGAGCTTCTGGAGTGGGAGGTTCCGCGGGAGGTGCCGCATCCGGTCTGGCCGAAGGAAGCCCACGACGCCTATTGGGAGCTGTTGCGGCTCAAGGGATCCGGAGCCCTTGGGACGGAGGAGAGCGCCGCTCGTCTCTTGGAAACCGTTTACCGCCTGACCGGTCACCGCTGGAAGACCCTGGGCGAGGTGCCCGACCCGATGCCGGCGGAAGAGTGGCCGGAGGAGGCCAAAGAAGCCTTGCGCCGCTTCTGGGCACTCAAGCGCGCCAAGCGCAAGGAGATTGACGAGTCCATTCAGCGCAATGCTCCGCAGGAGGTGCTCTACGACCGGCCTAAAGTGGTGCAGGGCGTGGTGCGCGTCTCCGGTCCCTTCACCGTGGAGGCCATCCCCGTTCCGGCGGTGGAGGACCCCACGCAGGCGCCTATCCCGCGGTTTGAAACCCAGGAGGCGCAAGCTCGGGTTTCCGATCGGGGCGGGGATTACTTGACGACGATGATCAACCTCCTTAAGCAGCAGGGCGGCGTGCTCTTCCCCGGCGGGAAGCGTCTGGAACTGGAGAACATCCGCCCGCTGAACCTGGGGTATCTCCACGCCGAGGCAGAAGCCAGGCAGAATGGCAACACCCTGCGGGTGGCGATCAGTTTCGGACCGCAACACGGTCCGGTCATCGCCCACCAGGTGCAGGAGGCGATCCCCACGGCCAAGGTGAACGGCTACCAGATGCTCATCTTTGCGGGCTTCGCCTTCGACCCGGAGGCCCAGGCACTCATCCAGAAGGCGCCCGTGGTCGGGCTGCAGGTGCACTTCGCCAACATCGCGCCGGACGTGCTGGTGGGCGACCTCCTCAAGACCACCCGGGCGAGCCAGATCTTCACCGTCTTTGGTCAGCCGGATGTGCGGGTGCAGAAGCAGAAGGACGGCTCCTACGTGGTGGAACTCCGCGGGGTGGACATCTACGACCCACTCACGGGCGAGGTCCACAGCAGCCGGGGGGAGGACGTAGCTGCGTGGTTCTTAGACACCGACTACGACGGCCGAACCTTCCACATCTGCCAAGCTTTCTTCCCCGGCGACCCGGACGCCTGGGAGAAGCTCCAGCGGGCGCTTAAGGCGCAGATCGACCCCGAGGCGTTTGAGAAGATGCGTGGCACTCTCTCCTTCCCCTTCCAGGCTGGCGAGCATAGGCGCATTGCGGTGAAGGTGATTGATTTCCGCGGGAATGAGGTGGTAAGGGTGGTCAATCTGGATGGAGGGCAATACCGGTGAGCCTTGACTCCGAACGCCATCATCGTCGCAGCATTCGGCTGAAGGGATACGACTATACTCAGCCCGGGGCGTATTTTGTGACCATCTGCACACAGGATCGGGCGTGCCTTTTTGGTGAGGTTGTCAATGGGGAGATGCGGCGAAACGCCGCGGGTCAGATGGTGCTGGAGGTGTGGAACGAACTGCCCCGGTATTATCGGGGTGTGGACATCGACGCATTCGTTGTCATGCCCAACCACGTCCACGGCATCATCATCCTCGTAGGGGCAGGCCCCTGTGCCTGCCCAGGCCCCCGTGCCTGCCCCGGTATGGGGCAACCACAGGGGGTTGCCCCTACATCATTACTACATCATTACCCCCCGATATGGGGCAACCACGCGATATGGGGCAACCACAGGGGGGTGCCCCTACAACCGTCAATCATCCGGGGCAACCACGGGGGGTTGCCCCTACGTTGTCGTTGCCGGATGTGGTGCACCGGTTCAAAACAATGACGACCAAACGGTACATCGACGGCGTCAGACATTTCGGATGGACGCCGTTTCGTGGGCGTCTTTGGCAACGCAACTACTACGAACACATCATCCGCAACGAGGAATCGCTGAATCGCATCCGGGAATACGTCTGGACCAACCCCCTGCGATGGGCGCTAGACAGGGAAAATGCCAACCGAACAGGAGCAAACGCCTTTGACGCCTGGTTGGACAGCCTTACTAAAGGGAGTCACCACGATGTTAGTTGACAACCCCATTCTCAACTCGCCCTTTGACGAGCCTACCCGCTACTGGGCTTACGAAGAGGGCCAGCCCGTGATCAAGGAGGGGCGGCGGCCGGCGGGCTATTACCTCAAAGCCCGCACCCGTGGACACCAGATGGCGCTCCTGGAGGAAGAGTTCGTCCAGCTGGAGCTGGTGAACACCATCCGGGAGCGGGTCAAAGCATGGCGGGAGCGGGGCTATCCCGGCGTCACCCCCATCACCCGGCAGCTCCTTAACCACTGGAACAACCCCGAACGGGAACGCAGGCTCTTCTTCTGCCAGCGGGAGGCGGCCGAGACCCTCATCTGGCTTGTGGAGGCCTCCCCGGCAGAAAGGCAGGGCATCGTGATCCCAAAGGACAACGGCCTGGTCCGCTACGCCTGCAAGATGGCCACCGGATCGGGGAAAACCGTGGTTATGGGCATGGTCATCGCCTGGCAGGTGCTCAATAAGCTGGCCAACCCACAAGACCGCCGCTTCTCCGACGCCGTGCTCCTGGTCTGCCCCAATCTCACCATAAAGGAGCGTCTGCAGGTGTTGCTTCCCTGGAAGCCCGGCAACTACTACGAGAAGTTCGACCTGGTACCGCGTGGGATGCTGGAGCGGCTCCAGCAGGGCAAGTTCGAGATCACGAACTGGCACCTCTTCCAGCCGCGGGACGACAGCCGCTCCAGAAGCGTGGTGCAGCGAGGACCCGAGAGCGATGCCGCCTTCTGTCGCCGGGTGCTAAAGGAGCTGAGCAACAAGGGGAACATCCTGGTCATCAACGACGAAGCCCATCACGCCTACCGGCCGGCGCCCTTGCCGGAGGACGAACGGGAGCGACTCTCCCCGGAGGAGATCGCCGAGCGAGAGAAGGCCACGGTCTGGGTCAGCGGTCTGGATCGCATCGCCGCCGCGCGTGGCATCAACTTCTGTGCCGATTTCTCCGCCACACCCTTCTACATCAAGGGCAGTGGCTACCTGGAGGGAGAGCCTTTCCCCTGGATCGTGTCGGATTTCGGGCTGGTGGATGCGATTGAGTCCGGCATCGTCAAGATTCCGCGTGTGCCCGTAGACGACAACACCGGGGCGCTCATCCCCAAGTACTTCCGGCTGTGGGAGTGGGTCAACCAGCGGCTGCCCGCCTCAGAGCGCCAGACGGCCCGGCGCCGGGCCAAGCCCGAGTCGGTGCTTCGGGAGGCGGAGGACGCCCTGGCCACCCTCGCCTCGGAGTGGAAGCGGACCTTCGAGGAGTTTCAGAGGGCCGGCTCGCCCGTGCCGCCGGTCATGATCGTAGTGTGCGACAACACCGACCTGGCCAAATTGGTCCACGAGCATATCGCCCAAGGGAACGTCCTCCGGGAGCTGGAGAACAACGAGCGCAACGGAGAGGTAACCTTCCGCATCGACACAAAGCTTTTGGCCGAGGCGGAGGCCGCTTTCGAGGGGGAAACCAAAGCCGAGGCGGCCGAGCGGCTGCGCAAGGTGGTGGACACCATCGGCAAGCTGGAGTGGGAAGGCGAAGGCGACCCGCCCGGTAAAAATATTCGCTGTGTGGTCTCGGTGGGGATGCTCAACGAGGGCTGGGATGCGCAGAACGTCACCCAGATCCTGGGCTTGAGAGCCTTTACCTCCCAGCTTCTGTGCGAGCAGGTGGTGGGGCGGGGCTTAAGAAGGCTTAACTACGACGACTTCTCCGAGCCGGAGTATGTGGATGTCTACGGCGTCCCCTTCGAGGTCATTCCGGTCAAGAAGAAACCCAGGAGCTCCACGGAGGTCCAGAGGGTATCCACCCTCGTCCGGGCGCTTCCCGAGCGCAAGCACCTCGAGATCACCTTCCCTCGGGTGGAGGGCTTCGTCCTTGATGTGCGGCAGCGGATCCGGCTCAACCTGGATAAGGTGCCCTATCTGCAGATTGACCCCACACAGGCGCCCACGGAAGTGATGGTGAAACCGGCGGTCGGATACCGGATCGGTCGGCCCGACCGTCTGGGACCGGGTCCCGAGGTTGTGCACGACCGCAACCCCTTCCATCGAGAGAAGCGCCTGCAAGCTACGGTCTACGAGATCGCCGCCGATCTTACCCGGCGGCTGAAGGAGAAGCGGGAGGACTGGGGCGCGCGGCACATCCTCTTCCCCCAGGTCCTGGACGCCGTCTGGCGGTATCTGGAGGAGCGGGTAGTAGTCGTCGACCCGGACACGCCGCTGGAGGAGATTGCTCTGCTCAAGTACAAGCAGCAGATCGTTGATCGCCTGACGGCGGCCATCGAGCCGGACACGGAGGCGGGGGAGCCGCCCCTCTTGCCTGTGATCGAGCGGTTCCGCCCGATCGGCTCCACCTCGGAAGTTCTCTTTCGCACGGCGCGCCCCTGCGTGGGAACCACGAAAAGCCACATCAGCCACGTGGTGCTGGACGCTCCCACATGGGAACACAGCGTGGCGTATCAGCTGGAGCGCATTCCCGAAGTCGTCGCCTACGCCCGCAACGACCACCTGGACTTCACCATCCCCTACGAGTGGCAGGGGGTGCGGCACGAATACCGTCCAGACTACCTTATCCGCTGGCGCGGCGCAGACGGGCAGGAGGTGAAGGTCATCCTGGAGGTGAAGGGCTTCGAGACGGAACAAGACCGCCAGAAGGAGGCCGCCGCACGCCGGTGGGTGCGGGCCGTGAATCACCACGGAGAGTTCGGGCGATGGGTGTTTTGCCTGTGCCGGCAACCAGGGAAGGTCGCAGAAGTGCTTCGTCGGGCAGTTGAAATGTTCAAGGGCTCTGCCTGAGGCAGTGCTGTAGTATTGCGGGGGTGGGATTGGCCGAGAGCATCACTCCCGACCTGAAGAACCTTGACTGGCGGCTCATCAAGCCGCTTATATGGTGGTGAACGCCATGGCCGGACTCATGACAAAGGAGCAGATTCTACAAGTCCTGCGGGAGCACTTGCCCGAACTTCGGACCCGGTTCGGCGTTCGCCGACTCGCGCTCTATGGCTCCTTTGCCCGTGGCTCCGCCTCCGAGCAGAGCGATGTGGACCTGCTCGTGGAACTGGAAGCCCCATGGGACTGCGTTTTGTGGAGCTGGCTGAAGAACTGGAACGCCTGTTGGGCAGGAGGATTGACCTGGCGACCGTAGAGACCTACCGGCGTAGTTGGCAAGATCCCCGCCGACGGCATATTGCGGAATCCATAGAGAGGGACCTCCTCTATGTGGAGTAGCCGACGCGACGCAGACTATTTGCAGGATATGGTGGAGGCGATGGAGCGTATCCCCTCCTTGCTTCCCCGCCTGAAGGAGCTGCTCGAAGGGGAAAAAGGTTCTGGAGGACAGGTATGAACCCAGGAAACAACACCCTCGCCCGTGCCAGAGCCATCATCACCGAAGAGGTGGAGCGGGCGGGCTATCGGGTGCGGCGCATCCTGCTTTTCGGGAGCCGCGCCCGAGGGGAGGCGCGCCCGGATAGCGACTGGGATTTCTTTGTGGTGGTGGACAAAGACGCTTCCTTCCACGAACGGGAAGACCTTGCTTCCCGCATCTGCTGGTGGCTGGCACAAGAAGGCATCTTTGCCGATGTCTTCGTGCAATCGGAAACAACGGTGGAAGCCCGTAGGGGCAACACCGGTTACCTTGCCTACTATGCTCTGAAAGAAGGCGTGCCGATATGAACGAAAGCAAACTCAAAGCGAAGGGGTTTACCGAAAATGCCTGAACGGAGAAGTCGTGTTTTTCTTCAGCGCATGGTGGAGGATATCCCCGACACCCGTCTGCTCACCAACTGGGCAGATTTCGACCTGGCTTCCTTCTCACAAGATAAAACCCTGTGGGACTACCAGCAGCGGGCGCCCCGCAATGCCCTGAAGGCGCGGTGAAAGTATTACGCGAGGACCTGGGGGACCATGGTGCCCCATTTATTGTGTCTGGGCGGCATGGTGGCTTCCCATCGACACTTTCGCAAACCCTCGCAACCTGTGGCCTTCCAACCCCGCTAGCAACAAAGGGAGGAAGGTGCTTGCGCATGGAATGTCACCTCCGCTTTGAGCGTACTGGCTCTCCCTTGGTAGACAATCCTCGGGAATAAAATGCAAAGGTGATGAAAGGTCCCCCAAGCGGGAGATGGAGCAGGGTTCAGGAGGGCGGGATTCGTGCTTATCCGCGAGGACTACGAAAGTTTTTGCCGCGAAGGTCGCCTCGTGGGGACGGCGGGAAACCATGACGCCGCGGCTTTTTTGAAACAAGCCCTCGAGCGAGCAGGATTCCTCTGCGTAGAGGAACCACCGCCTAGAATTTCTCTTCTCAAGTTAGCAATTTTTTTCCTCATTTTAGTCGGGGTTATGCTCGGAACGAGCGTTGTTGACCCAAACTTTAGACCCTCCCGCGCACTTATCCCCGTCTTGAGTTCTTTTTTGACCCCCCTCATCCTTTTGTTGCGCGTATGGTTCGCCTTGCGATCGCGGGCTCCCTCGGCCATTTTCGGCTTACCGAAAATCGAAACGGGAGAAAGCAGAGGCGGAAACGTGGTGTCCGCCCCAACCTTAATCTTGTGTGCTCACTATGACTCCGCCTCTGTTCCCTCTCTTTTCGCGGGATCCATGTTGGAGTTGTTTGCAAAACTTGCGGCCCTATTTGCCGTGATGGTGATGGTGATGGTGTTGCTTGGGAAACTTCATGTTTGGGCAGGGGTAGCGTTTGGTTCTTTGTTGTTCCTTGGTGCTATTACTTTTCCATTCTGGTTCATCAGAAACACTTCCCCGGGCACCGATGATAACGCTTCCGGGGTTTTTGCTGTGCTCGAAAGCTTGAGGAGGATAGGCCATTTGGCTGGTTTGTTTGTTGTGCCCGTGTTTTTTAACTATGAAGAACTTGGGCTCCTTGGCTCTCGGGTTTGGGTTGGTCGACATTTGCGCAAAAAAGGCCTCGACCTTTCAGGCCTTATAGTGGACAAAAAGACTGTGTACGTAATCAATTTTGACACAGTAGGACGCGGTCGGCACATTTTTGTTTCCGGTACGAGGTCCTTGCGGGAGAAACTGCTTAAGACCAAAGCGGCAAGGACTTTGGGGGCGCGGCGCACTTGGCTTTACCCTTCGGATCATTTGTCCTTTCGTCCGGGGCTTCCCGCGGTTTCTTTGCTTAGAGCAGATCGCTTTTGGCTCCTCGACCTGCGTTGGGTGCATTCCAAGCGTGATTCGCACGACTGGGTAGATCTTGCCCGGATTGTAGAGGTAGCGGACCTCGTTGAGGAATTCGCGCGCCAAATAGCAAACCAGCGATCCCAGGAGGGCACCTAAAAACTTTCCAAGCTATAGACGCCGGTTTTTCCAGTGCTCAGGATGAGGAGGTCCGTTTTTTTCACAAGCTCAGCGCCAGGGCACAATTTTTCGCCAGCGCGGGCCAAGAAGGCCCTGTTTGTTCGCGAACGAGATTTAGTCGCCCTACGCATGCTCCCTGCACTTCTTAACTCTTTTGGAAAGGGGTAGACCGGTTTGCGCGAAGTGGCGAGCAAAGAGGGCTACGGCCACCACGCCGCCCAACATGCCCAGGCTTCCTCCCACATACATGGGCGCCGTCACTCCAAAGAGGTCGAACACGAAACCCGCCACGATTGGCCCCAGCATTTGGCCTGCGGCAAACGCGGAGTTCTGGATGCCCGCCACCGTCCCCATCCCGTGGGAGCGGCCGACCTCCGTGCGAATGGCCAAAACCGGGGCCCTACCCAAAGCGCTTGTGATCCCCATGATCGTGGATAGTCCCACTACTCCCCCCAAACTATGCACGAAGGGTATGAAAAACATAGGAAGGGGGGAGAGGATCCCTCCAATGGCGATCTGGGGGAGCTTTCGGAGGCGGTCGGCCAAATACCCAAAGGGGATTTGGAACAGTCCTTCGCCCATGAGGTATCCCGCGAGGACGAGGCCGATGGCTGCCTCCGAGTGCCCACGGGCGTCGGCCAAAAGAGGCCAAAAGGAGTTGAAAGATTGGCGCCAAAGGCCACGGGTGGCGAAGTAGACAACGATCCCCAACACAGCCGGAACGCGCACGGCTTCCCTAAGCCTGGGTGGAACTCGTCGTCCGCCCTGGCGAGGCCCGTCGCGGTCGTCGGGCACCCAACGGGCCACGCCGATGAGGGCCAAAAGGGCCAAGCTTCCCATGGCATAGAACGGGGCGGTCAGGGAAAAACCTTCCACCAGATACCCTCCCAAAAGGGGGCCCAGGGCCATCCCCAAAAACATGGAAGCATAGAAGACGTTGGTGATGAAGCCCTCACGCCCCTTCGGCGTCAGATCCCCCACATACGCCTGGGCGATGGGGGCCACGAGGATGGAGCCCAATCCGTGCAGAAGCCGGAAGATCCCCACTTGCCAAAGGTTTTGGGCGATGGCGTAAAGCAAGGATACGACGGCATAAATGATGAGTCCCAGGACGATGATGCGCTTGCGGCCCACCCAATCGGAGACAGCCCCGGCCAAGGGCCCAAACAAGAGCCGGGCCACGGAGAACGCGGCAAACACCGCTCCCACCGCGGTTCCTCCCGCCCCAAACGAGCGAATGTAAAACGGGAAAGGAGGAAGAATGGCGTGGATTCGGGTGGTAGGCGAGGGCGAGGCCAGCGGCGAGCTCCGCGAAGCGTATGCCCGGGTCAAAGATGCCCGGGGCAAAATCTCCCAAATCATGGCCGTGCACAGCTTGCATCCCAAGGCCATGCTGGCCCATCTCGATCTCTATTTGGCCATCATGTTTGCGCCCTCTGGGCTTACACGGGAGGAGCGGGAAGCGGTGGCTGTGGCCGTCTCCGCGGCCAATGGCTGCGCTTATTGTGTGGCCCACCATGCCGAAGCCCTGAAGCACTACTGGAAGGATGAAGCTCGCGTGGACGCAGTTATCCGCGATCCCCGTGCGGTGGACCTTCCGCCCAGGCTGCGGGCTATGGTGGATTACGCCCTCAAGCTCACCAAAGAGCCCAAAGCGATGGGGCGGGAAGATATCGCGGCGCTCAAAAGCCAAGGCCTCACCGACGAGGAGATACTTTCCCTGAACCTCGTGGTGAGCTACTTCAACTTCGTGAACAGGGTTGCCCTCGGACTTGGGGTGGAGCCGGAAGAACAGGAGCTGAAGGGCTATAAATACTGAGGCCTTGATCCGCGGCCATCCTCCGCAAAGGCGGCGCTTGCCCACTGGTTTTGCCGTGGGTGGTGGTTATAATCCTTGTTCCCATGCGGGAAATCCTGCGCGAACTTTGGGCCAGGCGCTGGCGGCTCCTCATCGGGGTGCTGGCCCTCTTCATCGTCGATGGACTACAGCTCGTCGCCCCCCTCATCGTTCGCAAGGCCGTCAATGACCTCGTGGCCGGAAAGGGCGAATCCCTTGTGCGATATGCTATCTACCTTGCCCTCATTGCTGTGATCGTCTTCGCTTTTCGTTTCGTCTGGCGCTATTTCATCTTCGGCACCTCTCGCCTCATCGAGCGGGATCTGCGCAATCGGCTCTATGCCCACCTTTTGCGTTTGCCTCAAGGGTACTATATCCAGCATCCCACGGGCGAGCTCATGGCCCACGCCACAAACGACCTTGAGGCCGTGCGTTTCGCCTGTGGCCAGGGTGTCCTCATGACCTCCGATGCCCTTTTCATCGTGTCCTTTTCTTTGGCGGCCATGATCGGGATCTCCCCGTGGCTCACCCTTTACGCCTTCATCCCCCTTCCATTTTTGGCCTTGGTGGTCCTCAAGTTTGGGCGCATCGTGCATAGGCGCTTCCAGCGCGTGCAGGAGGCCTTTTCCCAGCTTACCGAGAGGGTGCGGGAGGGGCTTTCCGGGGTGCGGGTCATCCGGGCCTTCGCCCGGGAGGATGGGATGGAGCGGGCCTTCCAGGAGACGAACCTGGCCAACGTTCGAGCCAATCTGGCCTTGGTGCGGATCCAGGGGGTCTTCGAGCCGACGGTGGGCTTTCTCGCGGGCTTGGGGACCGGTTTTATTCTGTGGTTCGGCGGCCGCGGGGTTTTGGCCGGGGAATTGGCGTTGGGCGATCTTGTGGCCTTCACGAGCTACCTTGGGATGATGGTCTGGCCCATGATGGCCCTGGGGAACGTGGTGAACGTGCTCCAGCGGGGCGCGGCCTCCATGGCCCGGATCCAAAAGATCCTTTCCACCGAGCCCGAGATCAAAAGCCCGCCAAAGCCCAAGCCTCTTCCCGCTTCCAAGACCATCGAGTTCCGAAACCTCACCTTTTTTTACCCCGGGGTGAATAAGCCCGCCCTGCGGGAGATCAATTTGCGCATCGAGGAGGGGATGACCCTGGGGGTGGTAGGCCTCACCGGGTCCGGGAAATCCACGCTGGTTCGCCTCATCCCCCGTATTTACGATCCCCCGCCGGGGACGCTTTTCCTGGGCGGGGTGGATGTGCGGGAGCTCCCCCTTTCCGAGCTTCGCGGCCTGATTGGAATGGTTCCCCAGGACGTTTTCCTTTTCTCCACCACCATCCGGGAGAACATCGCTTATGGCCGGCCGGAGGCGAGCGAGGAGGAGATCTGGCGGGCGGCGGAGCTAGCGGGGATCGCCGAGGAGATCCGGGGCTTCCCCGATGGCCTCGATACCGTGGTTGGGGAGCGGGGCCTCACCCTTTCCGGAGGCCAGCGCCAGAGGATCGGGATCGCCCGCGCCCTCCTTTTGGATCCGCCCATCCTCATCCTCGACGATGCCCTCTCTTCCGTGGATGCCCAAGTGGAGGAAGGGATCCTTGGGAACCTGCGCGGAGTTCTGCGTGGGAAAACGGCGATCGTCGTGGCCCACCGCATCTCCGCCGTGCGGGAGGCGGATTGGATCGTGGTCCTCTCCGAGGGCCGGATCGTGGAGGAAGGCGATCACAACCGGCTTGTTCGGCGGGGCGGGTTTTACGCCCGGCTCTGTGAGCTTCAGGCGGTGCTTTCCCCATGATCGGTCCACATTCGCATGCGGAGTGGGAAGAGGAGCAGCTAGGGAAGGCCCTGGATTTACGCCTTCTGCGCCGGCTTTTGCGGTATGCCCGGCCCTATTGGCCGCTCCTTGCCCTGGCCCTCCTTTTGAGCGGTGGGATCTCCGTGATCGAGCTCGCCCTTCCTTATATCACCAAGATCGCGGTGGACGAGGTCTTGGTGCTCCCTTGGGTGGAGATCCGCAGTTCCACCCCTCCTCTGCCGGGGGCAATAGTCCTTGAAGAAGGCCGGTACCTTGTGCGGGAGGCGGATCTGCCCAGCGACCTTGTGGGGGAGTTCGAGCGCACCGGGGCTTTGGGCGGGCGCTGGCTTTTGGTCCCCTTGGACTCCCGGGAATCCGCAGTCGCCCTCCAATATCCTGACCTCTTCCTGGCCACACCCGCCGGTTATGCCATCCCTGAGGAGAACCTCAAAGCCCTTCCCCGAGCCGAGGTTTGGCGGCTCAGGGCCCCACAGTATCGGCTGCTTGGCCTTCTGGCCCTGGTTTTCTTGGGCTTCCTCCTTCTGCGCTTTGGGCTCGCCTATGGCCAGATTTACACCTTGCAATACGCGGGCCAGCGCATCATGTTCGACATGCGCCGGGAGATCTTCGGGCACCTTCTGCGCCTCCCCATGAGCGTTTTGGACCGCGAGCCGGTGGGCAGGCTTGTCACCCGGGCCACGAACGATGTCGCCGCCGTGAACGAGATGTACACCCGCGCTTTGGTGAACCTGATCCAGGACTTTTTTATGATGCTTGGCGTTTTGGCCATCATGTTTCGCCTGAATCCTTGGCTCACCCTTTATCTTTTGGCGTTCGCGCCGCTCATCGCTGTTTTGGCCTTCGCGTTTCGCAGGATAGCGCGGGCGGCTTATCGGGAAGCCCGAAAAGTCTTGGCCAGGCTCAACGCCTACCTTGCGGAAAGCCTCTCAGGGATGGTGGTGATCCAGCTTTTCCGCCAAGAACTTCGGAGCCTGCGGCGCTTTGAGGAGATAAGCCAGAGTTTCTTTCGAGCGCAGATGCGCACCATCATGGCCTTCGGCCTGTTTGGGCCGGCCATCGCCATGATGCAAAACTTGGCCTTGGCTTTTCTCATCTGGTACGGGGGCCGTGGGGTTCTGGCCGGGGCCTTCACTTTGGGCGGCCTCATCGCCTTCACCAGCTACATCCGCAACCTCTTCCAGCCCCTGGTGCGCCTCTCCGAGGAGTACGACGTGCTTCAAGCGGCGATGGCCGCGGCCGAGCGGATTTTCATGTTCCTGGACATGCCCAAAGAGCCCAGCGGGGAAAAGCCCGTGCCGAAGATCCGCGGGGAGATCGAATTCCGCGACGTTTGGTTTGCCTATAACGATGAGGATTGGGTTTTGAAGGGTGTCTCTTTTCGGGTGCGGCCGGGGGAGAGGGTCGCCATCGTCGGTCCCACGGGGGCTGGGAAAACCACGATCATAAGCCTTATCCTCGGCTTTTATCGGCCGCAACGGGGACAAATCCTCATCGACGGCGTTCCTTTGGCGGAGCTGGATCTGGGGGAGTACCGGAGGCAAGTAGCCCTCGTCCCGCAGGATGTGTTCCTCTTTTCCGGGGACGTGTGGGACAACATCCGCATGTGGAACGGCGGGCTGGGGAAGGAGGAGGCGGAACGGGCCGCCAAACTCGTGGGAGTCCACGATTACATCCTCCGCCTTCCCGAGGGCTACGAGACCGATGTCAAGGAACGGGGGATGCGCATCTCCGTTGGGGAAAGGCAGCTTCTCTCTTTGGCCAGGGCCGCGGCCGCTGATCCCAAGATCGTGATCCTGGATGAGGCCACGGCCCACGTGGACTCCCACACCGAGGCCTTGGTACAAAAGGCCATGGAGAAGGTCATGGCCGGCAGGACCACCATCGCCATTGCCCACAGGCTCTCCACCATCCGCAACGCTGATCGGGTCCTGGTGATCCACGAGGGGAAGGTGGTGGAAGAGGGAACGGTGGAGGAGCTTTTGGCCAAAAAAGGGCTCTTTTGGGCCCTCTGGCAGCTTCAATTCGCGGGGGCTAGAGATAGCCCAAGGTAGTTCCCACGATCATCCCCGCGCCCAAAAGGACCATCACAAGGCCGGTGGCGAAGTGGAGCCAGCCCAGCTTGGCCTGGCGCCAGCGCTCGGCCCGCGCTGTGGTCGTCACCCCAAGGTGCACCAAAAAGGCCACGGCCACCATGGGGAGGACGAAGATGAAGTTGTAAAGCAAAAGCCAAAGGGCCCCCTGGACCCGGGTGGTGGTCTGGGAAAGGAGGGTGAGGATCACAAGGTACGGCCCGGAAGTGCAAGGAGCAAGAAAGAGGGCGTCGAGGAGGCCTACCAAAAATGCTCCAGGAATGGAGATGGCCTTGGAGGTGAGCTTTTTCAGCGATGGCCTCCAGCTCTCCGGGACCTCGATGGAAAACCATTTCCCATACCAAAGGAGGTCCTTCATCTCCCAAAGGCCCACGAGGATGGCCAAGGAGGAAACGGCGTAGATAAAGGGGGCGCGGAACGCCCGCGTTCCCACGGTTATCCCCAAGAGGGAATAGAGGACAAAGCCGGTGAGGTAATAGGTGACGAAAACCCCGGCGGCGAAGGCGAGCCCCGCCCAGATCACCTTCGTGCGCTTCCCCACCACAAGGAGCGTCCCCAAAAGGAGGACCAAAACCGCAAGATCACAGGGGTTTATGGAGTCCAGGGCTGCTCCGCCCACCACTGCCCCTAAAGTGAGTTTTTCCCGCAGGCTCAACCGATCCAAGGGCGACGCGGCCTTTTCCGCCACGGCCTTTGCCACGCTTTCTTTCAGGGCTTTTTCCCCTTCCGCGCTGGGATAGGGGATGGGTTCCTTCCTGGGAAGGTAGAGGTTTCCCCCAAGGAGGGCGATATCGCCCAAAAAGAGGGCCGGCGGTTCGCCTTTGGCCCCATAAAGGCGCGAAAGCTTCTCAAACCTATCCCGGCCCTCGGCACTGCCCGGGTCCAGGACCTGCACCCCAAGCTCGGGAAATTGGGAAAGAAGCTCGCCCACCAAGGATTGGTAAAAAAAGGCTTCCGGAGTTTCTTCGGCGGGGAGGAAGAGGACGGCGGTGGTGGCTTTTGGGGGAAGTTTGGTGAGGGGGGAAGGGGCGTTCTCCGCAATCGCCCGCTGGATCACCTCCTCGAGGACCATCTCTTGAGCCAGGCCGGAATACTTCATGGGCGTAGGGCCCAGGCCATAAAAGGTGTCATAAACCATGACCACGTCGCCCACAAAAACCATGGGCACAGGCCCGACCTCCGCTCCGTAAACGGAAAGGAGGCGAAAGAGGAGTTGCCAATTCTCGGGCTGATGGATTTCATAGGTCCGGAGCTCAAAGGTGAGTCCTTGGGCCTGAAGGTCCTGGAGGAATTCCAAAACTTCCTGGCAATGTGGGCAAGCCTGGTCGTAGAAAAAGAGGACATCTACAGAAAAGCCGATCCAACCGAGGATCACGATGAGGAGGCTCAAAAATGCTTTACGCATGGTTTTCCCCCTTCAAAAATGTCTCCTCGATCCAGGCTCGCAGGGCATCGCGGACCCTGCGGAATTTTTCCAAATCCCCTGTGGCTGGGTCAGGGAAAGGAACGTGCATGTATTTTTTCCCGCCGGGGAAGAATGGACAGGAACCGGGGGCATCGTCGCCGCAGAGGGTTACGACCACGTCGAAGGTTTGTCCCAAAAATTCCGCGACATTTTTGGCGCGGTGATGGGAGATATCGATCCCGATCTCGGCCATGGCCTGGATGGCCAGGGGATGCACCTGGGTGGGCATGTGGCCGGCGCTTTCCACCTCGAATCGATCCCCGCCCAACACCCGCAGGAGCCCTTCCGCCATCTGAGAGCGCGCGGAGTTGTTGGTGCAGAGAAAAAGGACGCGGGTTTTCTTCATTTTATGACGAAGAAAAGCACAAGGACGGCGATTCCCAAAAGGAGGGCGATCTCCAGGGGGCTCAAAACCCGGGCCTTGGTGGCGGGCAGGCGCTCCATGGGCGAGGGGCAACCTTGGGCCAAACAACGCTCTACTTCCTCCCGGATTTGGAGCTCCACGGCCCGCCCGATCCCGGTGATGGCTAGACCCCCCACGAACACGGTGGGCACCGTTTCCTCTTTGAGACCATAAGCCCGGGCCAGGGTCACCATCAGCCGCCAGTTATCGGGGTTGAAGGTCACCTCGTGCTCGACCACCACGAGATCCGGGTATTCTTGGGCGAGCCCCTCCAAAAAAGCCTTCATCACATGGCAATCGGGACAAGTGGCGGACCAAAAGAGATGAAGCTCCACCTGCCCCGCCCAAGCGGAAAAGGCGAACGCTATCAGCGCCAAGAAGCCCCAAAATTTCTGCATTTTTCCCCTCACAGCTAGGATCCCGAAGTCCAGAGGAGTTCGGCCCCGTATTGCGCGGTCCAAGCGCGCATGCCGCCGAAGAGGCACTTGGCCTCAGGGTAGCCGTGGTCGCGGAGGTAACTGGCGATGGAGCAGGCCCTGGTTCCCTCCTCATCCACGAGCCAAATGTTTAAAACATATCCGGGGCGGGTCGGAGGAAGGGTTTTGGCCCAGTTCACAAGCTCGTTTTGGGTGAAAAGGGGAACATTCAGGGCGCCGGCGATGTGGCTGTCCTGGAAATCCTCGGCCCGGCGCACATCCACCACTACGATGTAGTTGCGCGCCACCTGGCTGGGGGTCACGGTGAAGCCCGTCCCAGCATGGGGTGAGCCCTGAGGGGCCGCGGGGATTTGGTCCTCCCCCCAGACGAGGAAAAGGTCGCCCAATTCTTGCCACCAGCTCACAAGGCCGCCGCGGATCGCCCGCGCAAGGAGGAATCCCTTTCGTTGAAGCAGGGCCACGGCCTGCGCGCTTTTTTCGCCAGTTTCGTCGTAGATATAGATCACGTGGGTCTTGGGCAGTTTCTCCGCCCAGGCCTCAAGTTGGCTCAGGGGAACGTTGAGCGCCCCAAAAAGGTGGACCTTCGCGTATTCCGCCGGTTCCCGCACGTCCAAAAGGAGGAAGAGGCTTTGGTAGAGGGCGGTGGCCGGGGCCTCGTGGGCCGACATCGTCCGCACCGTTCCCCGCACGGTGATCACCACCTGGGGCCGGGCAGGATCGTTAGTGTAGAGGGTCACCGTTTGGGAGACGGGCTGCACATAGCGGCCATAGCCGGTGGTGTTGAACCGGATCTTCATGACCACCGCTTCCCCGGGATTGAGCTCGCGCTTGGGAAGTTCATAACTCGTGCAGGAGCAGTTGTAGGAGACCCGGCTGATCACGAGCTTTTGGTCCCCCACGTTGGTGATGGTCACGGTGAATTCCACCACCGTCCCATCCACGGCCACCCCGAAATCGTAGAGTTCCGTGCTCACCTGGATCTTTGGGGCGGAAAGCCCAGTAAATGCCGTTCCCATAAGCGCTAATGCGAAAAGAATCCTCCGCATCATTTCCTCCTTTAGAGCACCTAATTATCTACGCTCAGCGGGGTTCCCCGGTTTTCCCTCAGCGCAAGAGGCCGCGGACCACGGTCTCCACGGCTTCTTCCTCGGTGAGGCCGCGGGCCATGAGGGTTTCCAATTCCTTCCGGTCGATGCTCCCGATGGCCGCCTCATGGGTGAGCTTGGCCCGCTCGTCCACCACCACGAGTTTGGGCACCGCCGCGGCTTTGGCCCTGGTTCCCCGCAGGATCTCCGTGCAGTCGATGTGCCCGCGGGAATACGGGCCGATCCCCACCGCCTCGCCAATGAACTCCGCCTCCGCCTGGTCCTGAAGAACTATGCGGCTTTTCACCAAGCCCCGGGAGTACGCCCCCTCCAAATGCAGGGCCTCCCAGATGCGCACGCGATCGTTCCCCTTCCCGTAAACCTTGGAGACCATTTCCGCCAAAGCTTCCGGCCCCAGGTGCACCTCGTAATCGAGGGAAAGCACCCCCACCCGGCCCTGGACGAGCTTGAATTCGGTCAGATATTTCCCGCCTTTTGCCACCCAAATCTTGGCCTTGGGGAGCACCTCCACACCCCCGAATGGCCCGTGATAATGGGCCTCGTTGTACTCCATGGTGGCCCCTTCCCCCACTTTGATCTCCGCCTCCATAAGGTGCTGAACTTTTTCGGCGTTGGGGAAGGAGCAGTGGGCGAGGAAGCTCACCTTGGCCCTTTCTCCGATCTCAAAGGTGGAGAGGATCCGCAGCACTCCTTCTTTGGGGAGAAGCCCAAAACACAGGTGGACAGGGTTCTCCAGGGCCACCCCGGGCTTGACCACCACCCGGGCCCGGATCCCCTCAGGGATGGGCTCCACTTCCATTTCCAGCCCGGGAAGGGAGTTCAGGCCCAAGACGCGGTTTCCGTGGACCACGAGGCTTGCCACGCGCGGGTTTCGCAGGGCCGTGGGGTCCCCCCCGGTTTTCTCCAGGGTTTTGGCCAGGGCCTCGAATTCCCGGGCATAGTCGCGCTCACCGGTCCTAAGCATCGCTTTTCGCCTCCAGTCGTTCGTATTCCGGCTCGTTCACGTGAGTGCATCCCTTGCAGAAATTCTTGTAAAAACGCACCACTTCCTCGCATTCCCCGGTTTTGAGGATGCGGCCGCCGCAGAGGTGGGAAGCGCGGTGGGCCGCACGGGCGAATTCCTCCCGGTGGGTGATGAGGAGGACCGTGGTCCCCTCGCGGTTCATGCGGCGGATCACCTCCATGATGTCATCGAGGGAGAGGACGTCGATCCCGGAATCCGGTTCATCCAAAATGGCGAGCCTTGGGCGCATAGCTAGGACCGCGGCGAGTTCCACCCGCTTTCTTTCTCCTCCGGAGAGGCGATCGTTCAAGGTCCGCTCCAGATAACTTTTGGGTTGAAGGCCCACCAGCGCCAAACACTCCTCGATGGAGGGACAGCCCCGGCCGGCCCGGCGGGAGATCTCCAAATATTCGCGCACGGTGAGGCCCTCGAAGCTCGCCGGCTGTTGCCAGGCCAGGGTGATCCCAAGCTTGGCCCGCTCCGTCACGGATTTTTCCGTGATATCTTCCCCGGAAAAGATGATCCGCCCGGCTTTGGGTTTATAGCCGGAAAGGCCCATGATCGCGTAGGCCAAGGTGGACTTTCCCGTGCCATTCGCTCCAAGGATGGCATGGATCTCCCCCTCCTCCACGGAAAGATCCACCCCTTGGAGGATGTCCTTCCCCTCCCGTTCCACAAAAAGGTTCTCCACCACAAGGAGCGCCCGCCCAGAGGATGTGGCCATAAGCGCTTCAATGTTCCCAGAAAACCCGGGCTTTTGCATGGGCTTAAGGGGCTTTTCTTCTTTCCACGATTTTTTCCAGTGCAAGCCCAATCATGATCGCGGAAGGGATGAGGAGCCCCAGCCGCACTAGGGCGAAGCGCCAGCCCAGGAATTGGATTTCCAAGGGGAGAAGGGGGAGCTTTCCAGCCCAGGCGGTGATGAACGCGCCAGCCACCGCTAGTCTAGCGCCTTTCTCGATGAGGGTCTGGACCAAAGGGAGGATGGTGAAAAGGCTTCCGCCAATGGCTATGGGCACGGTGCTCGCCAAAGCTAGCCCTTTCCAGCCCGAGCCTTGCCCCAGCAATTTCGCGATGGTCGCCGGCGGAACCCAGGCTTGTAAAAGGCCAATGAAAATAAAAACAGCCGCAATAATTTCGATAGTTTGGCTGAAGGTACTTTTTACGACCTCCCCGACGATGGCGCCGCGGGCGGGGACCAAAAGGGCGAGCAATCCCCAAATAGCCCCTCCCAGGGCGACATAAATCGCTGCTGTTTTGGTCAGGGATTTCATATGATCACCCCCATGAGAATGGCCAAGAAAAATATGACGGCGAAGGTGAGGAGGTTCCGCGTCAACGTGAACCTTAAGCCAAAGAGTTTGACTTCCAAGGGCAGGGTAGAGATGCCGATGAGGACGGCGGAAAGCACAAAAGCTGCCACTGCTCCGTAGCTTGCCCCGTTTGTGCGCAGATACCCGCTGAAGGGGAACACCGCGGCTGGTTCGATCAGGGCCATCGAGCCCACGACCTCGGAAAGGAGGATCCCGCGTACCCCGCTTCCTGTCCCAAGAAGATGGGCGATGGTATTCTTGCTCACGAAGGCCTCGATGGTGCCCATGAGGACGAAGATGAAGAAGAGGACAGGAAGGACTTGGAGGGTGACCTTCCCGCTGGTGATGAGGGCGGCAACGGTCTTTTTCCGGTTCCTAATGGTCGAAAGCGCGAGGAGCGCCCCGGCCACCACAAGGTAAATGTCCCCGACCTTCATTTTTTACCTCCGAAAGGAAAAAGCCGAGCAAAGCTCGGCCCTTTTAAGCATACCAAAGAGGTTTTCGATCACAAGAAACGACCCCCAGAGGTGCTCATAACCGCTCCAATATTTGATTCGGGCCTTTGTATTTGTTGAGCCTTCGCTCAGCGACGCCTCGCTTCGGGTGGTTTGGCTGATCCATACGTTCGTCGAGCTTCAACTTGGGACCCCGTTGTCGGTCTCTTGACCCTTGTAGCCCGCCTCGGCAAGGAGGGCCAAAACCTTTTCTCTTGCCTCTTTGTGCGCCGGGGTGAAAAGAGGCGCACAATTGTGGATGGAGACCTCCTCGCCCACGAGCTTCAAAGCGAAGGCCAAGCAGGTAGCCGCACCGCAAGCTCCACAGTTGGTTTTTGGGAGATGTTTGTAAATTTCCATGGGAGTAAGTTTGGCTCGCGTTTTGTAGCTTGGCTGGAGGGTTTCCCGCCGTTCCCACGTTTGATTTATCAGCTTCCGCAGCCGTTCCAGCACCTCTTCAGCTTCCTTTTGATCTTTGAGGCGGGTGACCACGATTTTGCGGGGATAGATGGTGATACCGCGGCCGCCGAGCTTGAAGTTGAGCACCTGATTTTGGGGGTCGTAAATCGTCCCCTTCATGAGGGCATTGAGGTAAGGGAAGACAGGGCTCACGTCGTCGGTCAGCTCGGCTTCAACCCGTATCCACTCCACCTCGCCCGGGTGGCAAGGTGGGAGGGAGGTTTTAATGTTCAAAAATCCCCTCAACATGACCATTGTGGGCCTCGCCAGCGATGCCCATGGATGTGGGGTCCGCGTCCGAGCTCCCCATGGCCCATCGCTTGCAAACAATTTTACCCATGACCGCAGGAAGCGCGCTTCTTAGCTATGTAGCGGACCTTGCCCGTAGTTCCTTGACCAGGGCCACGATTTCCTGTTTGGGCGGGAAGCTGATGGCTCCTTGGGGACAGATTTTGGCACAGGCCTCGCAATAGACCACGCACTCATAAGGGTGGGCCACTGCTGGGCGATTATTTTCTTCGTCCCATTCGTAAACTCCATGGGGGCATTGTTCATAACAGGTGCGGCAACCGATACAAAGGGTGTAATCCACCCTTGGGTACCAGGGGATCTCCTCGCGCGGCAGGCCCTGCCAAAGAAGGCCGCTCATTCCCTCACCCCCGTCATGACCCTCTGCACCGCTTCCTCCACCCTCTTGAAGGCTTCCTCGGTGGACATGTTGCGGAGGTCCAAGGGGATGACCTGCTGGTCGAAGTCTCCACCGATGGCGGAAAAAGCGTCTTTGAACATTTTGCGCTGCATCTTGGGGTCACAAGCGCCCACGATGTAGGTCACCCCAGGTTTAGCGTAGTCGTGCCAGAATCGGTCGCCATCGTCCACGCACAGCTGGGGATGGACGATGGCGTACTCCACAGGGAGCTCCGCCCGCACCCGGTTGATGAGCTCCCAAAGGTTCAGGCTTTTGAATCCCGGGCATTCCCCGGTGCATATGCACATCACGAACCTCGGTTTCCCCGTCATGATCCCTCCTTTCTTGCGTTCTTGTGCAACAGCGCACTAATCTTAGCCGCCCCCCTCACCCACGGCAAGGCCCCACTTCCCGCCGGGCCTTAATGAAAAGCGGGTTTTATGGTTGACCGGCTTGCCAGCGCTTGTACTCCCGAAGGAGGGCCTGGGCGTATTCCCCTTCGCTTTCCGGAGGGACCCAGTTTTGTTCCTTAACCCGCGCCAAAAGGGCGACCGCCGTCTCGGGGTCGGAAAGGCCTAAGGCCTGGACCTCTCTAAAGGCCTGAAAAAGCCCGACGATCCCAACCTTTCGCCCCCCAACCTCGATGAATCCCACGCCGGAAAGATCGCAACACCGCGCTTTAGACATGAATTCATCCAGCCAGCAAGCGTTTGATCTCCTCCAAACTCGGGACGTGGCCGCTCGTCTTCACCTCCCCATCGATGACCACTGCGGGGGTCAACATCACCCCATATTGCGCGAATTTTCGGGGATCGTTGACATGAACCACCTCAGCCTCGAGACCTAGCTCGCTCAAAGCTTTGCGCACAATTTGCTCCGTGGCCTGGCACTTCGGGCAACCTGTACCCAAAATCTCGATGCGCATCGTTCACCTCCTTTATCTCAGCACCGTGTTCCCCGCGATCCAGCCCACCAAAGTCCCCAAAACGATGAGGGTGGGGACATAGACCAAAGCCTTTTTCACCCCGAAAACTCTCGCGATGGCCAGCCAGTTGGGGAGGCTTAGCCCCGGTCCAGTCAAAAGCAAAGCCAAAGCCGGCCCTGCTCCCATCCCTAGCCCTATAAGCTTATGCACGAACGGGGCTTCCGTCATGGTGGCGAAATAACTCACCGCGCCGATCAGGGTGGCCAAAAAGGAGGAGCGGAGGCTCGCCCCGCCCAACCACTTTGTAACCCAGGCCTCCGGGAGAAGGGCCCCGATGATCCCCACCACAAAGACCCCGGCCAAAAGGAGGGGGAAGATGAGGCGCACGAACCACCAGGTCTCCCTCATCCAGTGCCTGATTTCTTCGCGGGTTTTGGCCAGGAAGGCATAGGAGAAAACCGCGGCCATTCCTATGGCCCAAACGATCACCTTCTGCCAATAAGGCCCGCCCCGCACGATGTAGTTGGGGGCCAAAAGGGCGAGGACGAGGAGGATAAGGAGGATCAGATCGCTTCGGTTCATGACCTTTGCGTTTTGGGCGGCTATTTGGCCAGCAGGGTTGGTTTTCTCCGCGCGGGTTCTCTCCTCGCCGCGGAAGGCGAAACTCATCGTTCCCCCCACCACGAAGGCCATGAGGAGGGCGGCGGCGACCCTCGTGGCCACCATTTTCCCGCCGAGGATGGCCCCGGTGTAGACGAGGGCTAAGATGTTCGCGGCCGGGGCGACCCAAAGGAGGATGAACGCCGGCCCCACCCCCGCCCCACCGTAGTAAAGGCCGCTTGCCACGGGGATCACCGTGCAGGAACAAGCGGCCACGAAGAAGCTCCCACCGGCGGCCAAGGCGAAGGATCTGAGTTTGCTCGTGGCGGCCCCCATGTAGCGCACGATGGCCTCGCGGGAGACAAAGGTGACCATGGCCCCCGCCAAGAGGAACGCCGGAATAAGGCAGGTGAGGACATGAAGGGCGATGTACTCCTTCAGGGCCTCAAATCCGCTCAAGATGATCTGCCACCACGTCATTTTCCCCCCTTTCACAGGTGAGGCGCGCTAAACACCGGAGAATCGCAGGGATTTCGGGGTGGGCAAGCCGCCAAAGGAGCCTTGGGCCCTCCCGGCGGGACACGATGAGCCCGGCCGCGGAAAGGAGGGAAAGGTGGCGGGAGACCACGGAGGGATCGAGCCCGATTATCTCCGCGAGCTCGCAGCCGCAGCGCTCGCCCTCGGCGAGAATACCAAGGATCCGCACCCGCGCTTGGTGGGAAAGGGCCTGCCCCACCGTCACCAAATCCTCAGCGATGTCGGTTATTGCATTAGTGTGCACAACTGAAAGTGTACCAAGGAAGTCTGGGGAGGCAAGGGGTGATCACTTTGGGGGCTCGGAAAAGCCCAGCCAAAGAGGCGGAAGGAGCCAAGCTGTGCCGTAGCGGGCCCGCCAATTTCCCAGCCCGCCCACGAGGGCCACCGCCGGAACGCCCTCCTCCCGGAGGAATTGGGCGGCCTCCCCTGCTTGCTCTCCATCCTCGTCCACCACCCAAACCCGCACCTCAAGGCTTTCGGGCAAACCCCCGGTTTTGGGAAGGATCTTCGCCCAGGTTGAAATTTCCTCAGGGTTCACTTGGATGGCCCCCGGAAGCGCCCCCTTTCGAAAAATTTCCCGCGGCCTCAGATCCAGGATGAGGAGGTAACGCTGGGCCAGGGCTTCGGCAGCCATAACCGGAATGCCCTGGAAGCCAGGGGGCGGAGGAACATCCCCTAAGGAAACGGGGCCGAAGAGGGAAGACCAGGATCCCCCATCCCCGGCCAAAGCCCGGGCCAAGAACCCTTGGGCCCGCAAGAGATGGACGGCCTCCGCTGCTTCCTTTCCCCCATAAACGATGATGGGAAGTCCCCGCGGTAAGGAATCCAAGGCCTCCGAAAGCTTTGGGTAGGGAACGTTTACTGCGCCCAAAAGATGTCCGTGCCCATACGCTTCGGGATCCCGCACATCCAAAAGGAGGTAAAGGGAGGAAAAAAGCGCCTTGGCCGGGGCCTCGTCGGGGGCGGCCGGCCGCACGTAGCCCGTGAGACTTAGTTTTACCCACGGGCGCTCCGGATCATTTGTACGGATGGATACGGACTCCGAGACTTTTTGCCCTCCGTAGCCGCTGGAGTCGAAGCAAACCCGGACCGAAAGGGATTCCCCTGGGGCCAGGCGATCCTTGGGGAGGGGCGCGGAGGTGCAGGCGCAGCTTGGGGCCACCGCTCCCAAAATCAGCTCCTCGTCACCCCGGTTCAGAATGAAAAACTCCCGACAAAAGAGCACGCCCTCCGGGATTTCCCCAAAATCATAGGTCTCAAAGGGGACGAAAACCCTGGGCGAAGCCCAGCCCAAAAAGCTCACCAAAATCACGGCCCCGAGGACTCCCCGCATGCTCGCTCCAAGTCCCCCCATCCGGCGAGGCCAAAACCGCTAGAGTATACTGGGCCCGATGAAGCTTTGTCTCATCGGGTACGGGAACGTGGGGTATGGGTTTGTTCGGGTGCTCCTTCGGCATGGGGGCTGGCTTCGGGAGCGTTTTGGGTTTGCCCCGAGGATCGTGGCTGTGCATGATCTCCGCCGCGGGACGGCCCTTTCCCCGGAGGGCCTCGAGCCCGCGATCTTGGCCCAGGCCTGGGAGGGGAACCGGGATCTTTCGGAGCTTGGGCCTGGCGGGAAGCGGGAGGCGTTTGCGGTGATCGAGGAATCCGGGGCGGACGTGGTTTTGGAGCTCACTCCTACAGATTTGCGCACCGGCGAGCCCGCCGCTTCCCATATCCGCTTTTCCCTCACCCACAAAAAGCACGTGGTGACCACGAATAAAGGGCCGGTGGCCCTTTTTGGGAAAGAGCTTTTAGCCCTGGCCCAGGAGAACGGCGTAAAGCTTCGGTTCGAGGGAACGGTCATGGCCGGGACCCCTCTTTTTTCCCTGATCGATTTCGGGATCGCCACCCCAATCCGGCGCGTGCGGGGGATCCTCAACGGCACCACGAACTTCATCCTCACCAAAATGGAGGCGGGGAAAACCTATGCGGAGGCCTTGGCCGAGGCCCAGAGGCTCGGTTATGCCGAGGCCGACCCCACCGCGGACGTGGAGGGGTTCGACGCCCTCGCAAAAATTTTGATCCTCGCCAATTTGGTTTTGGACGGGGACCTTCGGCCTGCGGATGTTCTCCGGGAAGGGATCACGAAACTCGACCCACAAGAGGTGCAAAACGCGCCCAAAGAGGGGTGCCGCTGGAAGCTCGTGGCTGAAGCGGCCAGGGAGGGAAGGGAGGTGTGGGCCAAGGTGGGGCCGGAGCGCCTGCCCCTTTCCGATCCCCTGGCGCAGGTGGGTGGGGTTTTGAATGCCATTACTTTGGAGCTCGATCCCCTGGGAGCGCTCACCCTGATCGGCCCGGGCGCCGGTCCGGAAGTAACAGGCCACGCCGTCCTCGCCGACCTTCTGGCCATCCATCGGGGGTTGTCATGAGCCAAAAAGGCTATTTCCATCGGATCCTCGTGGTGGATCTTTCTTCCGGTGACTCCAGAATCTGGCAGCCGCCGGAGGAGCTTTGGGAGCGCTTTTTGGGCGGAAAGGGCGTGGGCTTAAAGATCCTCTTCGACCTCGGCCTCTCCTTTGAGCCCTTCGCGGCGGAGAGCGCCATCGCTTTTCTCACCGGGCCGGTCACGGGGAGCCCCATCCCCACCTCGGCCCGTTCCTGCGCCGTTTTCCTCTCGCCCCTCACCAACTCCGCGGTGGATTCCCATGCCGGCGGGCACTTCGGCCCGGCCCTCCGCCGGTTGGGCCTGGATGGCCTTGTTCTCCTCGGCCGCGCGGAAAAGCCCGTGTACCTCGAGGTTCGGTCCGACAAGGCCCTCTTTCATCCCGCGGAGAAGCTCTGGGGGCAGGGGATTTTCGCCACGGAGAGGGCCCTCAAGGCGCGGCATCCGGGCGCGGAGGTGGCCTCCATCGGGCCGGCTGGGGAAAACCTGGTGCGGTTTTCCTGCATTGGCACAGGCTTTTGGCGGCAGTTCGGCCGGGGCGGTGCCGGCGCGGTCCTCGGCGCGAAAAAGGTCAAAGCCATTGTGGTCCCCCGGGGATCGGAAAAAGTCCCCATCGCCGATGAGGCCCGCTTTTTCGCGCTCAACAGAAAGCTCGTTGAGGACCTCCTTTCCCACCCCATGCGGAAAAAGCGGGAGGAGCTGGGGACCACCATGTGGATCCGCCTGGCCCAGGAGGCCGGTTTCCTCCCCACCCGCAATTTCCGGGAATGCCGTTTTTCCGGATTCGAGGGGATCACCTCTGAATCCATGAGAAAAGAGCTCTCCTGGGAGCCGCGGGGCTGCTTCAACTGCCCCATTCGCTGCGGGAAGCTTGCCCGCTGGGACGGTTTTGAGCTGGAGGGCCCGGAGTACGAGACCACCGCCTTTTTGGGGGCGAACCTGGGGATCGGGGAGGCCAAGGCCGTGGCCTACGCCAACTGGCTCTGCGACGATCTTGGCTTGGACACGATCTCCACGGGCGTGGTCCTCTCCTTCGCCTTGGAGGCCGCGGAGCGGGGCCTTCTTCCCCTTCCTTTCCGCTTCGGCGAAGCGGAGGGGGTCTTCTCCCTGATCCGGGCCATTGCCTACCGGGAGGGGATCGGCGACCTTTTGGCCGAAGGGACGCGGATCGCCGCGGAGAGGCTCGGCCCGGAGGCCCAGTATTTCGCAATCCAGGTGGGCGGGATGGAGCTTTCGGGGGTGAACCCCAAGGGCTGCGCCTCCATGGGGCTTTCCCTGGCCACCGCGGATTTCGCCTCCCACACGCGCTTTTGGTCGGCGACCGCAGAGATGCAAGGGGCGCTCACCTTGGATTCCGTCCCAAAATTCGTGAAGGAGGGCCAGGACGAGGTGGCCGCCCGCAATTCCCTCATCGTTTGCGATTTCCTCCCCTTTGGGTTTGACCGCTTGGCCCCGCTTTTTTCGGCCCTCACCGGGAGGGAGGTCACCCCGGAAGATCTCAGGGTGACCGGCGAGCGCATCGAGAACCTGCACCGGCTCATCAACCTCGCCCGGGGAAGGAGGGAGGACACCCTTCCCGAACGGTTCTTCGCTGAGCCCCATGAGGCCGGCCTTTTCGCGGGCCAGGCCTTCACCCGCGCGGATTTCCGGCGCTGGCTTTCCCAGTATTACCAGCTGCGGGGCTGGGACGAGCGCGGGGTCCCCACTCCCGAAAAACTCGCGGCCCTTGGGCTTCCGGGAGGGGAACTTTTCGTGCCGTGAGGGAGCCCGGCCGGGGTTTCGGCGTCTTCCACGAGCCCGTTTTGCTCAAGGAGGTCCTGGACCTCCTCGCTCCCAGGCCGGGGAAGGTGATCGTGGATGCCACGGTGGGAACCGGTGGCCACGCCGAGGCCCTCCTCTCTTTGGGGGCCACGGTGGTGGGGATCGATCAGGACCCGGAAAGCCTTGGGGTGGCCGCCGAGCGCCTGCGGGATTTCGGGGAGCGGTTCCGGCCAGTGCGCGCCAACTTCCGCCGCCTCCGGGAGGTCCTCAACGAGCTCGGCCTAGAAAAAGTGGATGGGATCCTCTTTGATCTTGGGCTTTCCTCCTGGCATTTGGCCCATCCTGAGCGGGGTTTCTCCTTTCAGGAAGAGGGGCCCTTGGATATGCGGATGGACCCGGAAAATCCCGTGACCGCAGCGGATCTGGTGAATAGCCTCCCCGAGCGGGAGATCGCCCACATCCTCAGGGAGTACGGGGAGGAACGGTATGCCGCGCGGATTGCCTGGGAGATCGTGCGAAACCGGCCGATCCGCACGACAAAGGAGCTCGCAAGCCTCGTGGCCCGCTGTTATCCGCCGGGCCGCCACCGCATCCATCCCGCCACCCGCACCTTTCAAGCCCTGCGGATCGCTGTGAACGATGAGCTTTCCGCCCTTCGGGAGGCTTTACCCCAGGCGGTGGAGGCCCTTCGTCCCGGTGGGGTTCTGTGTGTTATCGCCTTTCACTCCCTGGAGGATCGGATCGTGAAGCGCTTTTTGCGGGAGGGAGCACGCTCTGGGAGGTTGCGGCTCCTCACGAAGAAGCCGGTGCGGCCCAAGGCCGAGGAGGTGGCGCGCAACCCCCGGGCCCGCTCCGCCCGCCTCCGCGCCGCCCAGGTGCCCCAACTTCCCTCGCCTTAGGGCCCTTTGTCCTCGCCCGCGGTGCCCCTTCTCTTAGGCTTGGAAAATGCCGATGTCCTCCGGCAATGGGGCGAAATACACGACTTTGTTCCTGCTCCTTTTGGGTTTTCTTTTGGCGGGCTTGGTTTTTCTCTACCTTTGGCAGGGGACGGCCCTGGCCAAACTGCGGGCGGAACGGGCGGCCTTAGTTCTCTCCGTGGCGGACCTCGAGCGGCAAAAGCTTTTCCTGGAGCATAAGCTGCGCGAGGCCTATTCCCCGGAGGTTTTGAGCGAGCGGGCCAAGGCTTTGGGCATGGGGCCGGTGGACCTTTCCCGCCTCCATTACCTGGTGATCCCCGATGAGAACGGCCGTTAAACGCGCCCTCCTTGTGTTTTTCGTTTTGGCTTTGGCGGGGCTAGCTATCCTCGCCCGCCTTTTTCAGCTCCAAATTTTCGAGCACAAGGATTGGCTGGCCATGGCCCAGGCCATCCAAGAGGATCGCATCGAGATCCCCGCCCGCCGGGGCACCATCTACGACCGAAACGGCGTCCCCCTCGCCTACGACGTCCCCGCCTATTCCATCGCCGTGGACAACTACCACCTCACCAACCCCGAGCTTTTGGTGGATCTCCTGGTGAAGGAGCTTAGGATGAGCCCAGAGGAGGCGAAGGCCAAAGTTTATCGGCCTTCTTATTTCACGTGGCTCGTGCGCAATGTCGATCTGGACAAGGCCCAGCGCCTAAAAGCCCTGGCCCAAGCCCAAAGGATCAAGGGGCTTTTGTTTTTCCCCACCTGGAAGCGCGCTTATTCCCAGGGCTCCTCGGCGATCGAAGTTTTGGGCCTCGTCGGGGTGGATGGGGACGGGCTCTCCGGCCTGGAGCTGGCCTTCGACGGGGTGCTGCGCGGGAAACCCCGGGTCATCCGGGTTTTGCGCGCTGCCGATGGCACTCCCTACGATCTTTGGGAAGAGGATCCCGGCTCCCCCGGTCACGATCTCCACCTCACCTTGGATTCCCGAATCCAGTGGATTTGCGAGGCCGAGCTCGACGAAACCTTGCGCACCACCCCAGCGGACCGGGGCTGTGCGGTGGTGCTCGATCCCAAGACGGGCGAGGTTTTGGCCCTGGCCCAATCCCCTCGCTACGATCCGCAGAATCCTCGGATCGAGCTTTTGAAGCCCTGGGCGATCACCGACGTTTTCGAGCCCGGCTCCACGTTCAAGGGCCTGGTGGCCCTGGCGGCCTGGGATTTGGGCCTGGTCTCGGAGGGCGAGTATTTCGAGGCCACTTCCCCCAGGATCGTGGCCGGAGTAGCCATAAAAAACGCGCGCAACCAAAGCTATCCGCCCCTTACCCTGCGGGACGCTTTGGCCCAATCGGTGAACACCGTGCTCGTCCAGGTGGCCCAGCGGGTGGGCGTTGCCAAGCTCTACGAGTACCTGCGGCGCATGGGTTTTGGCGAGCCCACCGGGATCGAGCTTCCCGGGGAAGCGGCCGGTCTTCTTCGGCCCCCGGAGAAATGGACGGAGGTGGACTTGGCCGTAAGCTCCTTTGGGCAAAGCGTGGGGGTCACCGCCATCCAGCTTGCTACGGCATATGCTGCGCTCTGCAACGACGGAGCTCTTGTTCGGCCCCATCTTCTTCCCGGCCCGGCGGAGGCGCGCGGTAGCGTGGCCAAACCCTCTTCCTGCCAAAAGATCCGGGAGTTCCTGGGCTATGCGGTGAACACGGGGACCGGTTCGCCCGCGAAAGTCCCGGGGTTCAAGGTGGGCGGGAAGTCCGGGACCGCCCAAATCGCCCTCCCTGGGCAAGGCTACGTGCCCGGCCACATCACCACCGCCATGGCCGCCTTCTTCCCCTGGGATTCCCCGGAGTACACGATCGTGGTGGTCTACCAAACCAGCAAAACCGAAGATTTTTGGAGCGGGACCACGGCGGTGCCCTCGGCGGGCCGGATCGTCAGGGCCATGGCGGCCATGGGCCTGGCCTACCCGCCGGAGATCACCACGCTCGGCCGATCCGGATAGGTCAAAAGGAGCTCCCCCTCCCAATCGGCCAATGCCCTGGCCACCGTCTCCAGGGCCAGGGTGGGAGTGTTGTTCTCTTGAGAAAGGTGGGCGAGGAGCACGATTTTCGCCCAGTCCCTAAGGATTTTTAGGGCCTGGGCAGCTTCGTCGTTGGCCAAATGCCCAAGGGGCCCAAGGATTCGCATCTTCAGGGGCCAAGGGTACGGGCCGGAAAGGAGCATCCCAAGATCGTGGTTCGCCTCAAAAACCAGGGTTTCGCAGCCTTTCAAGTTCTCCAAAACGGCCGGGGTAACCCGGCCCAAGTCAGTGACGATGCCGATTTTAGTTCCATCCAGCTCCAGGCGGAGACCAGTGGGCTCCCGGGCATCGTGGGAAAGGGGGATTGGCCGAAGTTTTAGGCCCAGGATCTCTAAGCCCGGCTCCAGCGGTATCCCCTTGATCCCTAGAGCTTGGAGGGTTCCGGGGCTTCCTATGGCCTTGATACCGCGGCGCAGGAGGGAATCCAAGCCCCGCACGTGGTCGGCGTGCTCATGGGTGAGGAAAACGTAGCGGAGGCCGCGGAGAGAGAGGCCGGCCCGCTCCGCTCGTCTTTTTAAGTCCCGCCAGAGGAGCCCACAGTCCACAAGGAGGCTTCCTCCCTCAGCCTCCAAGAGGAGGGCATTCCCGGTGGAGCCGCTCCCCAAAACGCAAAGCTTCACCGCTCGTCGCGCCGGACCAGGGCGCTCAGAAGCTCCAAGGGGATGGGGAAGACGATGGTGTTGGTCTTCTCCGCGGAGATCTCGGTGAGGGTTTGGAGGTAACGGAGCTGGAGGGCGCCGGGCGACTGCTGCATGATGGCCGCGGCCTCCCGGAGCTTCTCCGCCGCCTGTAGTTCTCCCTCGGCGTGGATCACCTTGCTGCGGCGCTCCCGCTCGGCCTCCGCTTGCCGGGCAATGGCCCGCTGCATCTCCGCCGGGATCTTCACGTCCTTTATCTCCACGGTGATGACCTTCACTCCCCAGGGGTCGGTATGCTCATCGATGATCTTCTGTAGCTCGCGATTTAGGCGCTCCCTCTCGGTGAGAAGCTCGTCTAGCTCGGATTTTCCCACCACGGAACGCAGGGTGGTCATGGAGATTTGGCGGGTGGCCTCGATGAAGTCCAGGACCTCCACCACCGCGGCGGTTGGGTTCACCACCCGGAAGTAGACCACGGCGTTCACGTGCACCGGGACGTTGTCCTTGGTGATGACCTCTTGAGGGGGGACGTCCAGGGTGATGGTCCGGAGATCCACCTTCACCATCTTGTCCACAATGGGGATGATGAAGAAAAGCCCTGGGCCCTTGGCCCCGATGAGCCGACCAAGCCGGAAGATCACGCCCCGCTCATACTCCCGCACGATCTTTATGGCGCTAGCCAAAAAGAGGAGGACCAGACCAATGATGACAAATATCCAAAGCATCGCCCGCCTCCTTGTCTTCCCCATAATAGGCGCCTACGATCCCCTTTGTCAAAGGGGGCTGGATGAAATCGTTGGTGGCGGCAAACTGGAAGATGCATAAAACCCTGAAGGAAACGGAAGATTATCTGCGCCGGCTTTTGGAGCTGGTCCCTCCTGATCCTCCGGTGGAGCTCGCGGTTTTCCCCCCGTTTACGGCGTTAGCGCGGGCTGGGGAGTTGCTCCTTGGCTCCCCCATCGCCCTTGGGGCCCAAAATGGGCATCCCGAGCGGGAAGGGGCTTTCACCGGCGAGGTCTCCATGTATCAGCTCGCCGATCTTGGGGTGCGGTATGTCATCTGTGGGCACTCCGAGCGCCGGAAGATCTTCGGGGAGACCGACGAATTCGTGGCAAAAAAAGTGCGGGCCGCCTGGAATTATGGCCTCACCCCCATCCTTTGCGTGGGGGAGACTTTGGTGGAACGCCGCGCTGGCCGGGCTTGGGAGGTGGTGGAAAAGCAGCTTTCTTTGGCCCTTGGGGATGGACTTTTTGGGCCTTTGGTGATTGCCTACGAGCCGGTTTGGGCCATCGGCACCGGCGTTCCCGCCCACCCTCAAGACGCCCAAGAGATGGCCCAACGGATTCGGGCTTGGCTTTGTGGGCGCTTCGGCAAGCTTGGGGAGGGAGTGCGCATCCAATACGGTGGCTCGGTGAAACCCGAAAACGCCCACGAATTCTTAAAACTTCCGGAGATCCAAGGGGCACTGGTGGGCGGAGCCTCCTTGGACCCCCAGAGCTTTTGGGCCATCGCCCTAGCCGCCGCTTAACCTCTTTTCGCCCGCAGGGCCGCCAGGACTCGCTCCGGGGTAAAAGGAGCGCGGGTGAGCCGCACCCCTATGGCGTGATAGATGGCGTTGGAGATGGCCGGAAGGGGCCCGTTGATCCCGATCTCCGCGATGGATTTGGCCCCAAATGGCCCGGTGGGCTCTTCCGAAGGCACGAGGATGGCCTCGATCTCCGGCACATCGAGGCTTGTGGGAACACGATAGTCGAAAAAGTTGCGGTTCACACAACTTCCCCGCTCGGAAAAGAGCATCTCCTCGTAGAGGGCGTGCCCGATCCCTTGAACCACCGCGCCCTCAAGCTGGCCCTCGGCAAGCTTGGGATGAATGGGCTGACCACAATCGGCCACGGCCACGAACCGCTCCACTTTCACCACCCCGGTTTCCGTGTCCACCCCTACCTCGCAGAAAAAGGCGGCGAAGGGCGGAGGGGACTCGGGACAGGCAAAGGAGGCGCTGGCCATGATGTGTTGCTGGTTTGTCACATAAAGCGCCCGGTGGCCGATCTCCCAGTAGGGGACTTCCCGACCCGTGCGCAGGCTCACCACTTTCTCTCCACGGAGCTCCAGCTCCTCCAGGGGCTCCTCGAGGAGTTCCGCAGCCACCGCAAGGATCTGTTCTCGGACCTTTTCCGCTGCGCGCAAAACAGCGTTCCCGGAAACGTAGGTGGTGCTGGAAGCGTAGGCGCCTTTGTCGAAGGGGGTGAAATCCGTATCCGAGGAGTAGACGGTGATCTTTTCCACCGGGACCTTCAGGGCCTCGGCGGCGATCTGGGCAAGAACCGTGTCGGAACCGGTCCCCAGATCCGTGGCTCCCACGAGGAGCCTGAAGGAGCCGTCCTCGTTCATGATGATGGTCGCCGCGGCCATATCGATGCCGGTGATGCCTGAGCCCTGCATGGCGCAGGCCATGCCCACCCCATAAACCCAGGAGCCCTCCCGCCGCGGGCTTTTCCTCTTCTCGTACCAGCCGATGCGCTCCGCACCGATCCGCAAACACTCGGAGAGCTTGCAGGACCGCACGATCTGGGGTCTTCCCTCCCGGCCCTCCCCGAGCTTCTCGAAGATGGGGGAGGTTTCCCCTTCCCGGATGTGGTTCCGCAATCGTAGCTCCACTGGGTCCAGGCCGAGCTTTTGGGCGAGCTCGTCCATGGCCACCTCCAGGGCGAAGAACCCCTGGGTGGCCCCATATCCCCGGTAAGCGCCGGCCACGGGGAGGTTGGTGTACACGGCCTTCCCATGGAAGCGCAGGTGCCTGGCCTTGTTGTAGAGGGGGAGGGCTTTAGATCCCACGTTGTAAAGGACGGTGCCGCTGTGGGGGCCATAGGCCCCGGCCGAGGCCAGGGCCTCCATCTCCACGGCATGGAGGGTTCCGTCCTTCTTTGCCCCAAGTTTCACCCGCACGCGATAAGGGTGGCGAGTGCGAGTGGAGACGAAAACTTCCTCGCGGGTGAGGTTCATCACCACCGGCCGCCCCGTGCGCAGGGCCAAAGCAGCAGCAATGGGCTCAAGGATCACCTCTTGTTTTGAGCCGAATCCCCCGCCGATGCGGGGCTTCACCACCCGGATCCGCTGGAGGGGGATTCCCAAAACCCGTGAAACGATGCGCCGCACATGGAACGGGACTTGGGTGGAAGTGCGGATTACAAGGCGTCCATCCTCATCGAAGTAAACGGCCACACAGTGGGGTTCCAGGGCGGCGTGCTGAACATACGGGACCTCGCAGGTGGTCTCCACGATCACCTCGGACTCAGCGAATCCCCGCGCCAGATCTCCCACGGGGACGTCCACGGCGGCCGCGATGTTCCGCTGGGGATCATAAATCCCTTGGGCATCAGGCTCGTCGTGGATCACGGGAGCGCCGGGGGCCAGGGCCTCGTCGATGGTAAAGACGGCGGGCAGGACCTTGTACTCCACCTTGATCTTGCGCAGGGCCTCCAAGGCCGCTTCCTCGGTTTCCGCGGCCACCGCGGCCACCCGGTCGCCCACGTAACGCACCTTCTTGTCGAAAAGGACGGTGTCGTAGGGCGAGGGCTCCGGCCAACCTTGGCCAGCGGTGGTATAGGGAATGCGGGGGACGTTTCCATGATGGAGGATACAGACCACGCCGGGGACACGCTCCGCCTCGGAAGTGTCGATGGAAACGATCTCCGCGTGGGCGTGGGGGGAGTAGAGGAGCTTCCCGATGAGGGCACCGGGGAGGTCCATATCCATGGTGAACTTGGGCTGCCCGGTGGCCAGGGGGAGGCCATCAAGCTTGAGGACGTTTTGGCCCACCACTTCCTTGGGCTGGCCGAGCTTCACCGCCATTTCCCCTCCTTTTTCCACTCCGCCGCCAAAAGCACGGCGTCCACGATCTTGCGGTAGCCCGTGCAGCGGCAGAGGTTTCCCACTAACTGCTCCCGGACTTCGTAGGGTGTGGGATCAGGGTTTTGCTCAAGGAGTGCGTAGGCGGTGAGGATCATTCCGGGGGTGCAAAAGCCGCATTGCACTGCCCCAGCTTCCACGAACGCTTTCTGAAGGGGATGGGGATCGTCCAGGGTTCCCAACCCCTCCAGGGTGGTGACCCGCTTCCCTTGGACCTTGGGGGCGAAGGTGATGCAGGATCGCACCGGTTTCCCTTCGATGAGGACTGTGCAAGCCCCACATTCGCCGGTTCCGCAGCCCTCTTTTACCGACTTCATCCCCAGCCGGCGGAGGAGGGAAAGAAGGGATTCCCCGGGCTCGACCTCCACGTACTGGGGTTTTCCGTTGAGCTCGAAATAGATCTTCATGCCCCTGCCTTTCCCGCCGCCCGCGTCAGGGCTCTGCGGACCAAAACCCCGGCCACCTGGCGACGCCACTCCCCTGAGGCCCGCCGGTCGTCTTCCACCTCTATTCGGGCTTTTACCTCCTCTTCCACCTTGCGCCAAAGGGCCTCCTCCAGCCGCTCCCCAATAAGCGCCTCTTCGAGCCAAAGGAGCCTCTCCCCCCGCGCGGGCCTCGCGCCCACAGCCACCCGGGCCCAAGAAATCCGCCCCTCCCGAAGACCCAAACCCGCACAAACGTTGAGGAGGGCGATATCCCAGGCGTTCCGGCCGATCTTCTCGAAGGCAAAGGCTCCATCGCAAGGAGGGAGAACGACTTCCAAAAGGACCGCTTTTCGGAAGATCTTGCGGAATTCGCCAGCATATAGATCCACAAGCTCGGCCCGTTCCTCTTTTTCTTTTTCCCCTTGCCAGCGGACGCTGGCGCCTAGGGCCACAAGGAGGGTGGGGATGTCCGCCCAGGGGTGGGCGGAGACCACCGCCCCGCCCAGGGTGGCCATGTTCCGGATGGCCGGGTAGGCCACCTGGCGCAGGGTTTCTCCGAGCACTCCACCCGCGTATTCGAAGGCCACAGGATGGCCGAGGATTTCCGCGAGGATGGTGGTGGCTCCCACCCGTAGACCGCCGTTTTCCGAGCGGATGTAGGAGAGGCCGAGCCCATTGATATCGATGAGCCCTTCGATATCCGTGCGGGGGGAGCGGGCGAGGTCCACCCCGCCGGCGAGGAGCGCACCTTTCCCTTGGTAAGCGGAAAGGAGGGAAAGGGCCTCATCCACATCCCGGGCCCAGTGGTAACGTCGCACCCCGCGCAGCCGCACCGTGCCTCCTTTTTTCCCCAGTATACCCCGGGGCCAGCCTGTAAGACAACTTGACCGGGGTGCCCCGGCCCGCATATACTAGAGAGCCATGGTGGGCTCTGCTCAGAAAGGTCCTGCCCCCACCGCAAGGCCCACCTTGGTTTCCCTCCGCCACATCACCAAACGCTTCCCCGGCGTTCTCGCCAACGACCAGGTGGATTTCGAGGTGCGCCCAGGCGAAGTCCACGCCCTTTTGGGAGAAAACGGCGCCGGGAAAACCACCCTCATGAACATCCTCTACGGCCTTTATCGCCCGGACGCCGGGGAGATCTGGGTGAAGGGGAAAAAGGTGGAGATCCGTTCTCCCCGGGATGCCATCACCCTCGGGGTCGGCATGGTCCACCAGCACTTTAAGCTCGTTTTGCCCCACACCGTGGCGGAGAACGTGGCCTTGGGCCTTAAGGGGACGCCCTTCTTTGCCCCAGCCCGGGCCGTGGCCCAAAGGATCCGCGAGCTTTCCGAGCGCTACGGCCTTCCCGTGGATCCCGAGCGGCGGGTGTGGGAGCTCTCCGCTGGGGAACAGCAGCGCGTGGAAATCCTAAAAGCCCTCATCCGGGGAGCGGAGGTCCTCATCCTCGATGAGCCCACCAGCGTCCTCACCCCCCAAGAGGCCCAGGAGCTTTTCAAAGTCCTTTTGCGCATGAAGGAGGAAGGGCACGGGATCATCTTCATCTCCCACAAACTCGACGAAGTCCTTTCCGTGGCCGATCGGATCACCGTGATGCGCCGGGGGAAGGTGGTGGGCACAGTATCCGCTCGGGAAACGAGCAAAGAGGAGCTGGCCCGGATGATGGTGGGCCGGGAGGTGGTGTTCCGGCTCACCAAGGCCGCCTGCAAACCTGGGGAAGAGGCGCTTTTGGTGCAGGATCTCTATGCCCGCAATGACCGCGGCCTTCTGGCCTTGAAAGGGGTCTCCTTTGGGATTTGCCGCGGGGAGATTTTAGGGATCGCGGGGATCGCGGGGAACGGGCAAAGGGAGCTCGTGGAGGTCCTCACCGGGCTGCGGAGGGCCGAGCGGGGGAAGGTCCTCCTCCTCGGCCGGGATGTCACCAACCGTTCTCCTCGTTTCCTCTCGGACTTGGGATGCGCCCACGTTCCGGAGGAGCGGATCCGCATGGGCATCGTTCCCGGCCTCTCCGTAGAGGAAAACCTCATTTTGAAAAAGCACCACCGGCCTCCTTTCTGCCGTTGGCTTTTCTTGGAGCCGCGGGCCATCCGGGCCTTCGCCCAGCGGGCCGTGGAGGAATATGCCATCATGACCCCAAGCCTGCGCACCCCAGCTAAACTCCTTTCCGGGGGGAACATCCAAAGGTTGATCCTGGCCCGGGAGCTCTCGGGAAGGCCCGCGGTGGTCGTCGCCGCCCATCCCACTTACGGTTTGGATGTGGGCGCCACCGAGCAGATCCGCCAACTCCTCCTGCGCCAGCGGGAGGAAGGGGCGGCGGTGCTCCTCGTTTCCGAGGATCTTGAGGAGATCATGGAGCTTTCCGACCGCATTGCCGTGATGTTCCGCGGGGAGATCATGGGGATCGTCCCCGCTGGGGAAGCCACGCTGGAGGAGCTCGGCCTCATGATGGCCGGGGAAAAGCGGGTAGGGGCGAAGGGATGAGGAGGCTCGGTCCGTTCCTTTTGGAGCCGCGGCTTTCCCCGCCGAGGTCCGTGGTCTTCGGCGTCTCCATTTTGGCGGTGGTGGTGGCCCTCCTGGCGGCGGCCCCGGTGTTTTTGGGCTATGGGCTTAGCCCCTGGCAAGCCTATGCCAAAATTGGGCGGGGGATATTCGGGAGCTGGCCGAGCTTTTCCGAGGTGCTTCGCCGGGCGACCCCCCTCATCCTCTGCGGGGTTGGTTTGACCCTGGCCTTTCGGGCCCAGTTTTGGAACATCGGGGCCGAAGGCCAGCTTTTGGCGGGCGCGGTGGCGGCCACCGGCGTGGCCCTTTTCCTCCCCGTCCCCGAAGGTTTGCGCCTCCCCCTCATGTTCCTCTTCGGTTTTCTAGCCGGCGCCATCTGGGGCCTCATCCCCGCCTTCCTTCGGGTGAAGCTCGGGGTGAACGATGTGATCTCCACCCTCATGATGAACTACGTCATGGGCTATATCGTGGAGTGGCTGGTGCACGGGCCCTGGAAGGGGCCGACCATGCGGGGCTTTGCCTATACCGATGCTTTTCCGCTCTCCGCGCGCCTTTCGTACCTGCCGGGGACGAGAGTCCACTGGTTGACCTTGTTTTTGGGCGTGGTCTTGGCCGCGGCTGTGGCCTTCCTTTTGGCCCGGACCCGGCTCGGCTACGAGATCCGGGTGGTGGGACAGAATCCGGATGCCGGCCGTTATGCGGGGATCAATTTCGCGGTGGTCCTCTCCTTGGTGATGATCATCTCCGGGGGTTTGGCGGGGCTTGCGGGGGTGGGGGAGGTGGCCGGGATCCACTGGCGACTGCGTAGCCCGGCCCAAGTTTCCATGAACTACGGGTACACCGCGATAATTGTGGCTTGGCTTGCCCGGGGAAGCCCGGTTGCCTCGATCTTCACGGCCCTCCTTTTCGGCCTCATCTTCGCCGCCGGCGATTACATGAAGACCACCTTGGGCCTCCCCTTTCAGATCACCGGCGTTTTCAACGGGCTCATGCTCTTTTTCCTGATCGGGTTTGATATCCTCATGTTCTGGCGGGTGCGGATCGCCCAGAGGGAGAAGGTATGGACGTCGCAAATTGGCTCATAAGCACGGTGAGCCGGGCCTTGGCCTTCGGGGTGCCCCTCCTTTGGGGGACCCTGGGGGAAATATATGCGGAGCGGGCCGGCGTGGTGAATTTGGGGGTCGAGGGGATGATGATCCTTGGGGCCTTCCTGGCCTTTTCGGTCACCCAAAGCACCGGGCATCCCGGATTTGGCCTCCTCTGCGCCGCCTTGGTGGGCGGGATTGCCGCCCTATTCCATGCCTTCCTCACGGTCACTTTGCGCGCCAACCAGTACGTTTCGGGCTTGGCCCTCTCCATGTTCGGGCTCGGTCTGGCTGGCCTTTTGGGCCGCGGCTGGGAGGGGAAGCCCCTGGGGAACCCCCTTCCTTCCCTCTCCTTTCCTGGGCTTTCCCAGGTCCCGGTCCTGGGCCCCATGCTCTTTCAAGACCAGACCATCCTCACGTATCTGGGGATCGTTTTGGCTGTTTTGCTTTGGCTTTTGCTTTTCCGCACCCGCTGGGGGGTGGCCATCCGTTCCGTGGGGGAGAACCCCGCCACCGCCGATGCCTTGGGGATCAATGTGGCTTTGGTCCGGTATTTGTGCGTGATCTTCGGCGGGCTTTTGGCGGGGATAGGAGGGGGGTATCTCTCCGTGGCCTACCGGCCTTCTTGGACGGAGGGGATGACGGCGGGAATGGGCTGGATTGTCATCGCTCTTACCATCTTCGCCGCCTGGGATCCGCTTCAGGCCATCTGGGGCGCCTTCTTCTTCGGTGCCCTCTATCACCTTTCCTATCGTCTTCAGGCTTTCCTCGCTCCGGAGCTTCTTAAACTCATGCCTTACCTTTTTGCCATCGTGGTTTTGGCCATAAGCGGGCTTGGGGGCCGCCGCCGGCGCGGCCGCGCGCCCGGGGCCCTCGGGTTACCTTATGTGCGCGGGGAGCGCTGAAAGGGGGTGGGAGCCGAGAAAAAGTTTCCTTAGGAACGGGAAAAGGGCCGAAGGGAAAGAGCCAATAAAAGGAGGTGGAGGATGAAGCGCATTTTGGCGGTGGTGTTGGCAGTAGTGGCTTTGGGGGCTTTGGGCTTTGCCGCGGAGAAGATAAAAGCCGGGTTCATCTATGTGGGGCCCATCGGGGACTACGGGTGGACCCACGCCCATGACCTGGCCCGCCGCATCGTGGACGAAAAGTACGACTGGCTGGAGACGGTTTACGTGGAATCCGTTCCCGAGGCGGAGGTGGAGACCTACATCGACCAGTTGGTGCGCCAGGGCTGCAACGTCATTTTCACCACGAGCTTCGGGTTCATGGATGGGACTCTGGCCGCGGCCCAGCGTTACCCGAACGTGATCTTCGCCCACTGCTCCGGGTTCAAGCGCTGGAACAACATGGCCACCTACATGGCCGACTTCTACCAGGTCTACTACCTGAACGGCCTCATGGCCGGGGCCCTCACCAAGACCGGGAAGATCGGGTACGTGGCGGCCTTCCCCATTCCGGAGGTGAAGCGGCACATCAGCGCCTTCACCATCGGCGCCAGGGAGGTGAACCCCAACGCTGAGGTGCACGTGCGCTGGATCTATGAATGGTTCAACCCCGCGGCCGCTAAGGAGGCGGCGGAGGCCCTCATCGCCGAGGGCTGCGATGTCTTTGCCTTCACCGAGGACTCGCCCACCGTGGTTCAGGTGGCCGCGGAGAAGGGCCTCCCCAGCTTCGGCCACTACTCCCCCATGTACGACTTCGCCCCCGATTACGTGGTTTCCGGCCAGATCGTGCACTGGGAGAAGATCTATGAGGACTTCCTCGTGAAGGTCCACGAGGGGATCTACACCACCAAGAACTTGGCCCACGTGGACTACTGGTGGCTCCTCTCCCAGGGCGCGGTGGAGGTGGGCGCCAAACCGGGGATGATCATCAACCCCAAATATGAAGCCGCCCTCAAGAATTACGTGATCAACCACCCGGCCTTCGGGAAGATCTCCGTGTACGACCTCGTGCATATTCGGCTCAACCAGATGGCCGATCCGGGCATCACCTTTGATCCCTTCCAGGGCCCGGTTTATGACCGCAAGGGCAACCTCCGCGTGCCCGAGGGGATGTGGATGAGCTATGATGCCCTCATCACCATGGAGTGGGCCGCGGCGGGCATCGTGGGCCCTTGGCCGGGCGAGCCGTGAGGGAAAGGGGAGGGGGCCTGCTTCTCGCAGGCCCCCTTTTTCTTGGGAGGTGAGAGTTGAGCACACTCCTCATCGAACACGCCTGCCTTGCCGACTTCTTCGGGACGTTCAAAGAGGATGGATACGTGGTGGTGGAGGATGGCCGGATCAGCCAGGTGGGCGAAGGACCGGCTCCGGAGATCCCCGGCGCCAGAAAAATCGAAGCCCAAGGGAAGATCCTCACCCCCGCTTTGGTCAACGCCCACGCCCACCTCTATTCCTCCTTGGCCCGCGGGATTTTCCTCAAAACCTTTGCCCCAAAGAGCTTCGGCCAGATCCTCGAGCAGCTTTGGTGGAAGCTCGATCGCGCTTTGGATTTGGAGGCCGTGCACCTTTCCGCCTTGGTGGGGGGGATGGCCCACCTCCGCCGGGGCGTTTCGGTGATCTTCGACCACCATGCCTCTCCCGCGGCCATCCTCGGTTCCCTTTCCCAGATCAAAAGGGCCCTTTCGGAGCTTGGGCTGCGCGGCGATCTTTGCTATGAGGTCACGGACCGCGGCGGTCCCAGGGAGCGGGACCAGGGGATCGAGGAGAACGTGCGGTTCGCCAAAGAGGAGCGGGTCCCGGGGAGATTCTCCGCCCATTTTGGCCTCCATGCCTCCTTCACCCTTTCCGACGAAACCTTGGAAAAATGCCGTGCGGCCGCGGAGCCCCTGGGGCTCGGCTACCACAGCCATCTAGCCGAGGGGAAAGAGGATCCCCTCGATTCCTTGCAGAAATACGGGGTGCGCACGGCCGAACGGTTGGACCAGTTCGGCATCGTTCGGGAGAACACGATCTTCGCCCACGGGATACAGCTTTCCCAGGCGGAACTCGAGCTTTTGGCGGAAAAGAAGCCCACGGTGGCCCATAACCCCCGCTCCAACATGAACAACGCGGTGGGCGCAGCCCAGGTGGGGAAGATGCTGGCCCGGGGGATCCCAGTGGCCTTGGGGACCGATGGCTTTGGCTGCGATATCCTGGGGGAGCTCCTTTCCGCCAGGCTCCTCGCCCATCACGCGGAGGGGAACCCCTTGGCCTTGGGCGATGAGGAAGCCAAGAAAATCCTCGCGCAAAACTATGCCCTGGCCGAAAAATCTTTCGGCCTTCCTTTTGGGAAGTTGGAAGTGGGTTATGCCGCGGATTTGGTCCTTTGGGATTACATCCCGCCCACACCCCTTTCCCCGGGGAACTTCCTTTCCCATTTCCTTTTCGCCAATATCAGCGAGGGATTGCACCCGCTTTTGGTGATCGTGGCCGGCGAAATCCGCCTTCAAGACGGGCATATTGAAGGGGTGGATCAAGGGGCGGTGCTGGCCCGCGCCCGCCAAAAGGCCCGGGAAATCTGGGCGAAAGTTTGAGGGGGTGAAAGATGCCCACAAAGCTCCGTCCCCTTTCCTTTCGGGAACTCTTGCGCTGGGCCCTTGCGGAGCTGAAGCATCGAGGGAGCATTTTTGCGATCCCCGCCGAGCTCTTTTATCGGCCACAAAAGGAACCTTTCGCCACAGAGATCTTCGGGGAGGAGTTGGCCACCCCCATCGGCCCCTCGGCCGGTCCCCATACCCAAATGAGCCAAAACATCGTCTCCGCTTGGCTTTGTGGCGGAAGGTTCATCGAACTTAAAACCGTGCAAATCCTCGATGACCTCGAGATCCCCAGACCCTGCATCGACGCCGCCGACGAGGGTTACAACGTGGAATGGTCCCAAGAATTGAAGGTGGAGGAAGCCGCCCGGGAATACATCCATGCCTGGGCCCTGCTCCACGTGCTAAGGCATGCCCTGGGCTGGGGAAAGGAGCCGCTTGGGACGGTGTTCAACATGAGCGTGGGCTATAACCTCGAGGGCATCAAAAGCCCCAAAATCCAAGGTTTTTTGGCCAAGCTCAGCGACGCCAGCGATATCCTCGCGGAAATCCGGGAAATCCTTAGGGAGGAAGCCCCGGAGTACGCGGAGATCGAAATCCCCTCTCGGATCTCCCGGAGTGTGACCCTCTCCACCATGCATGGGTGCCCCCCCAACGAGATCGAGGCCATCGCCGAGTTCCTCCTGGAGCGGGGCTTCCACACCTTCGTCAAGCTCAACCCCACCCTTTTGGGGAAGGACGAGGTTCTGCGCATCCTCCATGGGCACCTTGGGTTCAAAGAGATTACTATCCCCGACGAAGTTTTCGCGCATGACCTCCAATACGAGCAGGCCCTCCCCCTCCTCCGCCGGCTTCGGGCGAAGGCCAAGGCCCTGGGGCTCACCTTCGGGGTGAAGCTCACCAATACCCTGGCCATGGCCAACCACCGCGGGGTCCTTCCCGGAAAGGAAATTTACATGTCTGGCCGGGCCCTCTACCCCATCACCCTGAACCTCTTTTGGCGGCTTTTTCAAGACCTGGACGGCGAGATCCACGTTTCCTATTCGGGCGGCGCGGACGCCCTGAACCTGCCGGTCCTCATCTCCTGCGGAGCCCTTCCGGTGACGGCCTGTACCGATCTTTTGAAGCCCGGCGGGTATGGGCGCTTTTCCCAGTGGCTTTCGGAATTGCGGGCGGCCATGGCCAGGGCTGGTGCTAGCTCCCTTTTGGAATTCACAAGGGAAAGAGGGGAAAACCTCCGCCGCGCCGCGGCGGCAAGCCTCGCGGATCCGCGGTACAAGAAAAGCTTTTCCCTTGGGGAGCTCCCCAAAATCCGGGATGGGCTTTCCTTTTTCGATTGCATCGCTGCCCCATGTGTGGCGGCTTGCCCGGCTTTGCAGGATGTGCCCGAATACGTGGGCCAGATAGCCGTCGGCGATTTTAAAGCTGGCCTCCAAGCTATTTTGGCCCGCAATCCCCTTCCCACCGTTACGGGTTACGTTTGCCCGGCCTTCTGCGAACGGAGTTGTACCCGCTGGAACTACGAAAAACCCGTGCATATTAGGGCCCTCAAGCGCTTCGCCGCGGAGAGCGCGGAGTTAGAGCTGAAAGCTCAGCCCTCCACGGGCCGGAGGGTGGCGGTGGTGGGGGCTGGGCCAGCCGGCCTTTCTTGTGCTTTCTATTTGGCCCTGGCCGGGGTGGAGGTGAGCGTGTTCGAGGCCGGGCCGGAGCCGGGCGGGATGATCGCCCTCGCCCCAGGGTTTCGCCTCCCCCAGGCCGCCCTTTGGGCGGACGTGCGGCGCCTGGAGGGGCTCGGGGTGCGTTTCTTCTATAACCACCCCGTTTGCTCGGCCACAGAGCTTTTGGAGCAGGGGTTCGACGCGGTCTTCTTGGGGCCGGGCTTTCCAAAGGAGGCCAGGCTTGGGATCCCTGGGGAGGAGGGGCCGGGCGTATACGGCGCCCTCGCTTTCTTCCGCCTTTTGGCCCGGGGAGAGCGGCCGGATCTGGGGAGGAAGGCCGTGGTCGTGGGCGGAGGGAACACCGCCATGGACGCGGCCCGCGCCGCCTGGCGCCTCACCGGGAGCTCCGTCACCCTGGTCTACCGCCGCACCCGGGCGGAGATGCCCGCCCACCCCGAAGAGGTGGAGGAACTCCTCCGCGAGGGGAACGAGATTTTGGAGCTGGTGAGCCCGGTGGCCGTTCTGCGGGAAGGCCAGAAAGTGCGGGCCCTGCGCTGTGTGCGGAATCGCCTGGGCGAGCCGGAGCCCGATGGCCGGCGAAAGCCCGAACCCATCCCTGGCACGGAGTTCGCGATCCCCGCGGACAGCGTGATCGTGGCGGTGGGCCAGCGCCCAGCGGTGGAGTTCTTCGACGGAACCGGGCTAACTTTGCACCCGGATGGCCGCCTTCTGGTGGACCCGGAGACGGGGGAGACCAACGTGTACCGGGTTTACGGCGGCGGGGATGCCGTGCGTGGGCCGGCCACGGTGATCGAGGCCGTGGCCGATGGCCGCCGCGCCGCCTTGGCCATCTGCCGCAAATTGGGGATCCCCTTCCCCGAGATCCCCGTCCCCAAAGCCAAAACCCCTCTTGCCACATTGAAGGCCCGCAAGGCCCAAAAGATCATGCCCTTCGGGCCAAAACTCCTGCCCCTTGAGGAACGCCGAAATTTCGAGCCGGTGGAGCTCCCCCTTTCCCCAAAAGAGGCCCAAAGGGAGGCAGAGCGGTGTTTGCAGTGCCGCACCATCTGCGACAAATGCGTGGAGGTCTGTCCGAACCGGGCCAACGTGCCCTATCACCTGCGCCCCGGGACCTGGCGCGTCCCCGTGGTGGCCGTGCGCGATGGGACCTTGGCCATCGTGGCCGAGGAGGAGTTCCGGGTGGAGCAGGAGCGACAAATCCTGCACCTCGATGATCTTTGCAACGATTGCGGGAACTGCGCCACATTTTGTGTGCACCAAGGAAAACCATATCAAGACAAACCCCGCCTCTATTTCCGCGAGGAAACCTGGCAGGCCGAGGGCAAAAACGCCTTCCTTCTCAAGGACGGAGCCCTCATACGGCGGGAAGATGGGGAGGAGGCGCGGATTTCCTGGGACGGGGATGTCCTCCTTTTTGAGGACCGCTTCGTTCGCCTTAGGCTTGCGCTGGATCTCTCCGTGCGGGAGCTGGGGCTTAAGCGGGCGTTTTCCGGGGCGCGCTCCCTGCGGGCGGCCTGGGAGATGGCCCTGCTCCTTTTGGGGATCCGCCAAAGCCTTCCCCACCTTTGGGAGGTGAAGGGTGGCCGAGCCCAAGAGCTTTAGGTGTGTGACCTGCGGCTGGGAATTTGCGGCCTGGTCTGTGGACTACTTCTGCCCGCGCTGCGGGTTTCCCGCGGGGAACCTGGAGGTCCTCTACGATTACGCCCAAGTCTCGCGCTCTTTCCCAAAGCCTTCGGGTTTCTCCCTTTGGCGGTACGGGGGTCTTCTTCCGGTGGGGGAGGAACACGCGGTGCGGTTGCGGGCTGGGGGAACACCCCTTTATTCCTGGCCGGCCGCGGCAGAGGAACTGGGGCTGAGGGGGGTCTGGATCAAGGACGATAGCCTCCAGCCCACGGCCTCCTGCAAGGACCGGGGGACAGCGGTGGCGGTGGCCGTGGCCCGAAAACTTGGGCGCAAGGCCCTTTCTTGCGCTTCCACCGGGAATGCCGCCAGCTCCCTGGCGGGGTTTTGCGCGGCCGGAGGGATTCCCTGCTACATCTTCGTCCCCAAAAATGCGCCCGCCCCAAAGATCGCCCAGCTCCTGGCCTTCGGGGCCCATGTATTCCGCGTGGATGGCACCTATGACCAAGCCTTCGCCCTCGCTTTGGCCGCCTCCCAGGAGTTTGGGTGGTACAACCGCTCCGATGGCCTGAACCCCATGGTGGTGGAGGGCAATAAAACCGTGTCCTTCGAGATCTGGGAGGAGCTTGGGGAGGTGCCGGAGGCGGTGGTGGTGGCCGTGGGCGATGGCGCCGTGGTAGCCGGGGTCTGTAAGGGTTTTTTGGAGCTCAAAGAAGCCGGGCTTTCCCCGCGGGTTCCCCGGGTTTTCGGGGTCCAGGCGGAGGGAGCGGCGGCCGTGGCCCACGCCTTCGACCGCTTTCGGCGGGGCGAGCCCATCCTCCCCGCGGAGGAGCCCGCGGAGACCTTGGCCGATTCCATCCGGGTTGGGAAACCGGCGGACGTGGTCAAGGCCGTGAAATACGTGGCAAAGACCGGCGGGGGCTTCGTGACCGTAAGCGATCCTGAGCTTCTTTCGGCTGCGTGGGAGCTCGCCAGAAAAACCGGGGTCTTTGCCGAGCCCTCCGGGGCCGCGCCCTACGCCGCCCTTCTCCGTCTGCGGAAAGAAGGCGTTTTTGGGGAAAAAGACCGGGTGGTGCTCATCGTTACCGGTTCCGGCCTCAAGGATCCCCAGGGGGTCACCCGCGCGCTCCCTGAACCCCCGGTGATTCGGCCGGACCTCCAATCGGTGCGGGAGGTGGTGGAGAAATGCTCCTGAGGTTTCGCTTGAACGGCCGGCCGGTGGAGGTGGAGGTCCCGCCCGGACGGCGGCTGTTGGACCTCCTGCGGGAAGATCTCGGTCTCATCGGAACAAAGGAGGGCTGTGGGGAAGGCGAATGCGGGGCTTGTACTGTCATTGTGGACGGAAAGCCCCGCCTCTCCTGCCTCACCTTGGCCATCCAGGTGGAGGGGAAGGACGTTTTCACCGTGGAGGGCCTGGCCCAGATTGGCAAACTCCATCCCCTGCAGGAGGCCTTTGTGGAAACCGCCGGCGTTCAATGTGGATTTTGTACGCCTGGCTTCCTCATGGCCGCCTACGCCCTCCTTTTGGAAAAACCGCGCCCCACCCGGGAGGAGGTGCGGGAGTGGCTTTGCGGGAACCTCTGCCGCTGCACCGGCTACGAACAAATTGTGGAGGCTGTTCTGCGGGGGGCGGAGAAACTCGGGGATGCCAGGGCATAGGGTTGCAGGGGTGGTGCTGGCGGCCGGGCCGGGGCGGAGGATGGGGCTCTCCGTCCCCAAACTTCTCCTCCCAGTTCGCGGGAAGCCTGTGCTCACCTGGGTTTTGGAACTCGTGGAGCGCCTCCCTCTTTCCGAGCGGGTCCTCGTTTTGGGGGCCCATGCCGAGGAGATCCTCGCCGCTTTATTTTCTTTCCCCGACCGAAATCCCCCGCCTCCCCTACGGGAAGAAATGGTGGGGGTGAGGGGGAACATGGTTTGGCGCATCCTTTGGAATCCGGATTGGCCCGAGGGCATGGCATCCTCCCTCAGGCGGGCGGTAAAGTTTGTCCCAACCGGGATGCTCGTCTTTTTGGGGGATATGCCCTTCGTTCCGGAGGAGGCAGCTTTGGCCGTGCTCGCGCGGGCCGGGGAAGAGCCCGTGGCCCCCTCCTTCCGGGGCCAGCGGGGCTTTCCCGTCTACCTTCCTCCCTCCCTCCGCCCGGCCCTTTTGAACCTGAAAGGGGACGTGGGCGCGCGGGACCTTCTTGGGCATTGTTTGCTTGTTCCCTGGGATGATCCGGGGGTGGTGCGGGATGTGGATCGGCCGGAAGATCTAGGGGGTGAGGTGTGGCGAGGTTGCGGCCCATTCCCACGGTGAAGCCCAAGGATCTTGCTGAGGCCTTGCGTTACTTGGCCGCGGGCGGGAGGCCCATGGCCGGCGGAACGGACCTCCTCGTCTCCATCCGTAAGGGCACGGAGAAGCCGGAGCTTTTGGTGTACGTGGGGGAGCTCCCCGAGCTCCGCTTCTTGCGGGAGGAGGAAGAGGGTTTGGAAGTGGGCGCAGCCCTCACCCATGCGGAGCTCCTCTCCCACCCGGCCACGGAGAGGCTTCCCATCCTGCGGGAAGTCCTCCGCACCATCGGCTCTCCGGCCATACGGGCCATGGGCACCCTCGGCGGTAACCTGGTCACCGCCTCCCCAGCGGGCGATGGCCTCCTCGCCCTCTATCTCCTCGAGGCTCGGGTGCGGCTGGTGGATGACGCAGGCGAGCGGGAACTGCCGATTCAGGAATTCGTCGTTGGTCCAAGGAGGACCGCCCTCAAACCGGGGGAGCTCGTGCGCTCCCTTTTCCTCCCCTATCCTGAGGGGAACCCGCGGAGCTTTTTCCGGAAGGTGGGGAGGAGGCGGGCCCTGGTGATCGCCGTGGCCTCCCTTGGGGCTTTGGTATGGGTGGAGGATCGCCGGGTAAAAAGGGCCCGGTTGGCCCTGGGCTCGGTGGCTCCCACCATCCTTCGGCCGCGGGAGGTGGAGGAGGCCCTGGTGGGCCGGCCCATCGCGCCTGAAGCCTGGGAGGACCTCGTCCCCAAACTCTCCGCGGCCACCCAGCCCATCTCCGATCTTCGGGCCTCCGCGGAGTACCGCCGGAAGGTGGCGGGCCGCCTGCTCCTCGCCCTGGCCGAGGCCCTCCGAACCGGGCTCTAGCATCCGAAGGCTCCCCAGGTTATCTTATTTCTCCCTTTTTCTTGGCCGAGGGGAAAACCGATGCGCGAGCATATTGAGAGGGTGCTTTTTTCCGCGGAGGAGATCCAAAAAAGGGTGCGGGAGCTCGGCGCCCAAATCTCCCAAGACTACCGCACCGGCGGAAAGCATGACCCCTTTGGCCGCCCCCTCCTTGTTGTCGGGCTCCTAAAGGGCGCCCTTCCCTTCATGGCTGACCTCATCCGGGCCATGGACATCCCCCTTCACTACGACTTCATGGCCGTCTCCAGCTACCGCAACGGCACGAGCCCCGGGGAAGTGCGGGTTCTCAAGGACCTGGATTGCGCCATCGGCCGAAGGGACGTGCTCATCGTGGAGGACATCGTGGACACTGGCCACACCCTCCGCCACATCCTCCGTAGCCTTCAGGCCCGGGAACCCGCTTCCCTCAAGGTCTGCACCCTCCTGGATAAACCCCATCGTCGGGAGGTGGAGGTCCCCGTGGACTACGTGGGCTTCGTTGTCCCGGAGAACGTCTTCGTGGTGGGCTATGGTTTGGATTACGCCGAGCTTTACCGGAATCTCCCCTTTATTGGGGTGTTGAAGCCCGAATACATCCGCGAGGCGTGATGCTCGTTCTGGGGATCGAGACCTCTTGTGACGAGACGGCGGTGGCTGTGCTGGAGGACGGCCGGAAGATTTTGGCCAACCTCGTCTATTCTCAGGCGGACTTGCATGCCCGCTACGGGGGCGTGGTGCCCGAGGCCGCCAGCCGCGACCACCTGCGAAAGCTCCCCGTGCTCGCCCAGGAAGCCTTGGGGAAGGCGGGCCTCACCTGGAAGGACATCGGGCTTGTGGGTGTGACCTGTGGGCCAGGTCTGATCGGCCCGCTTTTGGTGGGGGTTTCCTATGCCGCCGGGGTGGCATTGGCCTGCGGCGTTCCCCTCGTGGGGGTGAACCACCTTGCTGCCCACCTTTTCGCCCTGCGCCTTGTGGACCCGCCGGTAGAACCGCCCTTCTTGGGGTTGATCGCCTCCGGCGGCCACACCCTTTTGGTGGCCGTGCCCCGCTTCGGCGAATACCAAGTGGTGGGGAGCACCCGCGATGACGCCGCTGGCGAAGCTTTGGACAAATTCGGCCGCCTTTTGGGCCTTCCTTATCCCGCCGGGCCCCACATTGATGCTTTGGCCCAACGGGGCGATCCCACAAGGATCCCGTTCCCCAGGCCCATGCTGGAAAGCGGTTTGGACATGAGCTTTGCCGGCCTAAAAACCGCCGCGGTTTATTGGCTCAGGGAGCATCCCGGCGCTCCTTTACCTGATCTCTGTGCTTCTTTCCTCGAGGCGGTGGTGGAGGTCTTGGTGGAGAAGGCGTTGCGGGCAGCCCGGCGTTTTCAGTTCAAAAGGATTGCCGTGGCCGGCGGGGTGGCCGCCAACCGCCGCCTCCGCGAGCTCTTCCCCGAACGGGCCGCCAGCCGGGGAATGGAGGTGTTCTTTCCCCCTCCGGAGCTCTGCACCGACAATGCCGCCACCGTCGCGGCCTGCGCCTTCCACCGCTACCACGACCTTGGGATCTCCGATCCCCTCTCCCTCTCCCCAGACCCCAACCTCCCCCTTCACGGCTGGCGCTGAATTGGGTATACAATGGTGTCCAAGGAGAAAGCCATGTGGAAGAAAGTGTTAGCGTTGGCGGTCCTCCTTTCGGCCTTCGGCCTTGGCGGATGCTTTTGGGTCTCCTCCGTTCCGGACCTCAACCCTGTGGGACGGAAGATCCTTCTTCCGCTCTACATCTATCCCAGCTGGTGGGATTCCGCGGCGTACCTGTGGGACGACGTGGCCGCTGCGGCGGCCAAGGCGGAGATCTGGGCCATTGTGAACCAGGCAAGTGGACCAGGCGGCCCGCCCAACTCCGACTACGTGCGGGGCATGAACGACCTGCGGGCGGCGGGAATCACCATGCTGGGCTACGTTTGGACGAATTATGGCGGGAAAAGCATCGCTGATGTAAAAGCCGAGGTGGACACCTACGCGGAATACTGGAAGGATTGGGTTTCGGGCATTTTCTTCGATGGGGTTAACTCCTCCGCCTCTTGGCTCCCATACTATCGCGAACTGGATGCGTATGCGCGGGGAAAGGGCTTCCAGTGGGTGGTGCTCAACCCCGGCACGACCATTGCGGAAGAGTACCTGGAGGAAGGTGTCGGCGACGTGATCGTGATTTATGAGGACAACTACATGAACTTTTTGGCCCACACCTTCCCGGACTACGTAGGTCGCTATCCCAAGGAACGTTTTGCCATCCTGATTTGGGGAGTTCCCACCCTGGAAGAGGCCAAGGAAGTCCTGCGCCGCGCGACTGGGATCGCTTTCGTCCAATGTACCGATGACGTTCCGCCCAACGATTGGGACACGCTTCCCTCCTATTGGGCGGATTGGATCGAGCTTCTCCGCCAGCCCCTTTACTACGTGCCCTAGCGGGGGACTTTCTCCCAGTCGGCCAGAAACCGGGCGATCCCCTGGTCCGTGAGGGGATGGGAAAAGAGCTTCTTTAGCACAGAATAGGGCATGGTGGCAATGGGCGCACCCAAAGTGGCCGCGGCCACCACATGCCCCGGATGCCGAATACTGGCCACGATCACCTTCGTTTGGACCCCATAATTCCGGAAGATCTGGAGGATTTCGGCCACCACGCTCATCCCGTCCCCCCCGTGGTCATCGATCCGGCCCACAAAAGGCGAAACGTAATCCGCTCCACATTTCGCGGCCAAAAGGGCCTGAGGAGCGGAGAAAACCAGGGTCACGTTGGTTTTGATCCCCAAAGCCTTGAGCCGTTTCACGGCTTTGAGGCCCTCCACGGTGAGGGGGATTTTGATCACGATGTTGTCCGCGATCTTTGCCAGCTCCTGGGCTTCGCGGACCATGCCCTCCTCGTCCTGGGCCACCACCTCCGCGGAGACCGGCCCCCGAACGAGGCTGCAGATCTCCCGCAACGCCTCCCGGAATGGTTTTCCCGCCTGGGCCACGAGGGTGGGGTTCGTGGTCACCCCGTCGATGAGCCAAGCGAACTCCCGGATCTCCTCCACCTTCGCCGTATCGAGATAGATCTCCATCGCCACCTCCGAGGGCGAATTTACCCGATCCCGGTTAGAATCGAAGCCAAGGAGGAGAAATGGTTGGTTGGATCATCCTTGGGGTTTTGGCTGTGCTCTTCGTTTGGGTTGCGGCTACCTACAATAAACTTGTGCGCTTGCAAGTGCGGGCCGAGGAGGCCTGGCGGGCCATCGATACCCTTTTGCGCAAGCGGGCTGACCTCATCCCCAACCTCGTGGAGACCGTGAAAGGATACGCTGGGCACGAGCGGGAGATCTTTGAGAAGGTCGCCGAGGCCCGGGCCGCCTCCATCGGGGCGAAAACTCCGCGGGAACAGGCCCAGGCCGATACGGCCCTACGGGAGACCTTGAAGACCCTGTTCGCTGTGGTGGAGAACTACCCCAACCTCAAGGCCAACGAGAACTTCATCGCCCTTCAGCGCTCCCTTGAGGGGATTGAGGAGGAACTCGCCCGCTCCCGGCGCTACTACAACGCGGTGGTGCGGGATCTAAATTCGGCGATCCAGGTCTTTCCCCAAAACCTCGTGGCCCGGCTTTTCCACATGGAGGGCCGGGATTTCTATATGCTCCCCGACGAGGCCCTCGCCGAGCCCCCCAAGGTGAGCTTCTCCAAATGAGAAAAGTTTTCCTTGCCCTCCTTTTTGCCTTCGCCCTCCTTGGGGTAGCCCAGGAGATCCGCGATCTCTCCGTAAGCCTCGCCATCGGCCGCGACGCAAGCCTTGAAGTCACCGAAAAAATCCAGGTTTTCTTTGATCTCCCGCGCCACGGGATCATCCGGGAGATCCCCGTCTCCTACCGCCTTCCCACCGGCGAGCGCTTCCGCCTGCGGCTCGAAATTTTGGCGGTCCTCCAGGAAGATAAGCCGGTCCCTTACGATACTTATCGAGAGGGGGAAAACTTCGCAGTGAAAATTGGTGATCCCAATGTCACTGTGCGCGGCCTCGTCTCTTACACCTTGCGTTATCGGGTCTTTCGCGCCCTGATTCCCTACGAGGACGAGGTGGAGCTCTATTGGAACGCGGTGGGGACGGAGTGGACCATGCCCATCCGGCACGCCCAGGTGGAGATCCTTCTTCCTGCGGGGATTTCTCCGGAGGATGTGCGGTTTTTGGGGTACAAGGGTCCCTATGGAAGCACTGTTCCTTTCGAGCTTTCTTGGGCGAATGGGAGGCTTTTGGGGGAGGCAGGGAACCTCCTTCCGGGGCAGGGGATCACCGTGGTCATTCGGGTCCCCAAGGATCACATTGTCCTTCCGGGCTTTGGGCAGGAGCTCCTTTGGTTTTTGGCGGACAACGTTTACGCGGCCATCCCCCTTTTCGTGCTTTTGGGGATGACCTTCCTTTGGTGGCGGTGGGGGCGGGACCCCAAGGTGGGCACGGTGGCGCCGGAGTTCACCCCGCCTGGGGGGATCGGGCCGGCCGAGGCCGGCGTCCTCGTGGATGACCGCTTCGATCCCCGAGACTTCACCGCCGGGATCCTCTCTTTGGCCACAAAGGGTTGGCTCAAGATCCGCGATGAAGAGAAGGATTTCCGTTTGCTCCCGCAGGCCGGGGAAAAGGAGCTCACCCCCTACGAGGAAGCGCTGCGGGAGGCCCTCCTTGTGGACGCGAGGAAGGACGGGCCGACCTTTGGGGAGCTCAAATACAAGCTCTATGAGAAAATCCCGGGGCTTCGGGCCAAACTCTTCCTGAGCCTTGTGGACAAGGGTTTTTACCGGGCGAATCCCGAGGCGGTTCGCTCCTTTTGGCGGTCCTTGGCCATGGGGGTTGTGGTTTTGGGCTTGGTCCTCCTTTTCCTTTTCAAGAACGTTTATCTTGGCGCCGCGGTGATGGTTTCTGGGGGTATCGTCTTCCTTTTTGCGCCGTACATGCCCCGGAAAACCCCCAAGGGGATCGAGGCTCTGCGTTGGGTGCTTGGGCTTTCCGAATACATCCGGCGGGCGGAGGTGGATCGCCTGGAGTTCGCCGCCAGGGAAAAGCATTTTGAGGAGCTTTTGCCCTACGCTGTGGCCTTGGGGTTGAGCGATCTTTGGGTGGAGAAGTTCGCTCCGGTTTTGACCGCTCCCCCTCGCTGGTACGAGGGCCGTGGGCCTTGGGTTCCCGCGGTATTTCCCGCGCGCCTTCTCCTTTTGCACGAGCTGAGCCACGCCGCGGCCACCTCTGTTCCCCGGACGGCTGCCCGGGGAGGCCGAGGTTTTGGGGGCTGGACCGGGGGCTCGGGCTTCGGCGGCCGCGGCTTTTCCGGCGGCGGGCTGGGCGGAGGCGGCGGACGGGCATGGTAGGGACCATCCTGGCAGCCTTAGCTCTCCTCGCCGTGATTGGGCTTGCCTCCCTCGTTCGGGCCAGAAGGATCCTCGCCCGCCTAGACAGAGAAATCGCCAAATCTTGGCAGGAGCTCCTTTCCGCTTTGCACGAACGCCTCGAGGCTTTAGAGGAATTGTCTTTGGCTCTGCGAAGCGCCGGTTACGTTCCCGAGGGGATTGGCCGGTTGCGCGAGGCCCTGGACTGGCTGCGCAAAAGCACGGGGGATCCGCGGGCCTTGGCCGAGGCCGACGAGCGGGTGGAGGCGGTTTTGCGCGGGATTTATCGGGCCCTTCCCCGGGAGCGGGACGAGCGCGTGCGGCAAGCCCAAAACCGCCTGGCTGAGGCCGATGAGGAGCTCGATCTCAAAAAGCATCGGTATAACGAGCTCGTCCTAAATTGGTACGAATTGACCCGGGGCTTTGCCTACAAATTCTTTTTGCGCGGCCGCAAAGGGCCCGAGCCTTTCGCCGTCCCCGGCGAGGAGGAAGGGCTCGTCCGCCGCCACCTCCCCACCCTTTGACCTCGGGCCCAGAGGAAACTATAGTTGGGCTAACTTTTGCATGGGAGGTGGTTCCATGGCGCTAAGACGGGTGGCGATGGCCTTTCTGATCCTTGGGGTGGTCCTAAGCGGCGCGGCCGCGGAGAAGTTCATCGTCGGCACGGACGCCTCTTGGGCTCCGTTCGAATGGGTTTCCGCTAAAGGGCAAATGCTCGGGTTCGATCTGGATGTGATGAGGATGATCGCTGTTTTGGAGGGCTATGAGATCGAGATCCAAGATATTGCCTTTGACTCCATCATCCCCGCGGTGATCGCGGGCAAAGTGGATATCGGGGCCTCCGGGTTCACCATCACCGCCGCGCGGGCGGAGGTGGTGGACTTCTCCTCCCCCTATTGGAGCTCGGATCAGACGGTGCTTGTGCGGGCTGATTCCGGGCTGAACATCGTCACGGCCCTCATGCCCGGCCGAAAGGTGGCGGCCCAGCGCGGCACCACCGGTGCCTTCTGGGTGGAGGATAACCTCATCGCTAAAGGTGTGGCTGTGGAGCTTGTGCTCTACGAGACCTATCCCGAGGCCATCATGGATCTCCTCGCCGGCCGGGTAGATGCCGTGGTCCAAGACCAGGCCCCCTCCGAGCAGGCGGTGCGGCAGTACCCAGGGAAGCTCATCATCGTTGGGGTGATCAAGACCTACGAGGAGTTCGGTTTCCTCGTGGCCAAGGGGGATCCCAAGGGCATCCTCCCCCGCATCGAGCGCGGGATGAAAAAGCTCAAGGAGACCGGGGCCTGGGATAACCTCGTGGCCGCCTATTTTGGCAACCCGCTTGGGGTCATCGAGGCCGCGTGGGAGGCGTGCATAAGCATCCTGGAGGTCGGCAAAGATCCGGTGGCTTACGCGGCGTGCCTGGCCCAGAAGGTCAAGGAATTGAGCAAGTAAACGGCATGTGGGGGAGGCCCAATTGGGCCTCCCCCTTCCTCCCTTGACCTTGGAACACTGGCTTTCGGTTTGGTCCTATCTTCCCACGCTCCTCCAAGGGCTTTCCGTCAACTTGGCCCTTTTGGGTGGGCTTTTGGGGGTGGGTTTCGTCTTGGGGGTGATCGTGGCCCTTTTGGAGGTTTATGGGCCACGGGGGCTCAGGCTTTTTGCCGCTGGCTACGCCTGGGTTTTCCGCAGCATCCCTGAGATCCTCCTCCTTTTGCTCATGTGGTTTGGGCCAGCCCAATTCGGCTTGAGCATCTCCCCTTTCACCGCAGCAGTCTTAGCTTTGGGCTTGCGTTCTTCCGCCTATCAAGCTGAGATATTTCGGGGAGCTCTACAAGCCATCCCAACGGGGCAGACCCTGGCCGCGCGGGCCCTTGGATTTTCCCGCCTCCAGGCCATCCGCTATGTTCTTCTCCCCCAGGCCCTGCGCCTCTCCCTGGCCGGCTGGGGAAATGAGTTCGCCGTGGTCCTCAAGGACACCACCCTGGCCTACGCCATCGGGGTGGTGGAGGTGATGCGCCAGGCCCGCTACATCGGCAGCCGGGATTTTCCCCTTACCCTCCCCGCTTATATCCTTGTGGCCATGCTTTTCTTGGTTGTCACTTATTTTGGGCTTTTTCTCCTTGGAAACGTGGAAAAAAGGCTGCGCATCCCCGGGCTAGAGGCCCGAAGGTGACATGCTTTTGCGCGTAGAGGATTTACACAAGCGCTACGGGAAGGAGGAGGTCCTCAAAGGGGTTTCCTTCTCCTTGGAGAAGGGGGAGACGAAGGTCATCATCGGCCCTTCGGGAACGGGCAAATCCACGCTCCTTCGGTGTATAAACCGCTTGACCGAACCCGATCGCGGCCGTGTTTGGCTGGAAGACGTGGAGATCACCTCGCCCAAGGTGAACATCAACCGCATTCGGGCCCAAATCGGCTTCGTTTTTCAGGATTTCAACCTCTTCACCCACCTCACCGCTTTGGACAACGTCCGGCTCGGCCTGATACGGGTGAAAGGGATGAGCAAGAAGGAGGCCACGGCTCGGGCCATGGAGGAGCTGGCGCGCGTGGGTTTGGCCGACAAGGCCAATGCCTACCCCGCGGAGCTTTCCGGCGGCCAACAACAACGGGTTTCCATCGCCAGGGCCTTGGCCATGGATCCCAAACTTATCCTCTTCGATGAGCCCACGAGCGCCCTCGATCCCGAGCTCATCGGCGAAGTGCTTGCGGTTATGGAGGATTTGGCAAAAAGCGGGATGACCATGCTGGTGGTGACCCATGAGATGGGCTTTGCCCGCACTGTGGCCGACGAGATCATCTTTATGGAGAAGGGCGTCATCGTTGAACAGGGCCCACCAGAGCAGATTTTTAGCTCCCCAAAGCAACCGCGCACCGCGGAATTTCTGCGGCGCATCACCGACCTTTACGGAGGAGCGCGGTGAACCTCTTTTTCTCCTGGAGCTGGCTTCCCAAGCTTGCTCAAGGCCTTTTGCTCACATTGGAGCTCACCGGGTTGTCGATGGCCTTGGGAGCTGTTTTGGGTCTCATCTTGGCCATCCTTCGGATCTATGGGCGGGGGCCCCTTTATCCCGCTTATCTTTTGGCCTCCGGATACGTTCACCTTTTCCGCGGCACACCCCTTTTGGTCCAGCTCATGACCATCTACTACGCCCTTCCCACGGTGGGGGTACGGTTCTCTCCCTTTGTGGCGGGGATTTTGGCCCTGACCCTGAACACCGCCGCTTATCAGGCCGAATATTTTCGCGGGGCCATCCAATCCGTGCGGGCTGGCCAGATGCAGGCCGCCCTGGCCCTGGGACTCTCCCGACTCCAGGCCATCCGCCACGTGGTCCTTCCCCAGGCCCTGCGCCTGGTGATCCCGCCCTGGTCCAATGAGCTCATCTACATGGTGAAGGGCTCGGCTGTTGTTTACCTCATTGGCGTTTTGGAACTGATGGGGCAAGCCAAGAACATCGCGGCCCGCACGTTTCGAAATTTTGAAGTTTACATCGTGGTGGCCTTGTTTTACTTGGCCTTGATCTTTCTTTTAACCCTGATCCTGCGGTGGGTGGAGCGCCGCACGCGCATCCCCGGTTTGGGAACCGCTGGCCGCCTCTGAACTTAATCCCCACCAAGGCACTGCGGGGAGACGAACAAGTCCAAAAGATCGATTCCCCAGTTCTCTGGCTTTCCGGCCACGTTGTGGAGGTGCCGCCAAAAGCTCCGCGTCCGATTCAAGGGAAACGGTGTTGCGTAAACCAGGATTTTCAGTAACCTTAGGGCCCACAGTCGAGGGGTTTTTTATTTTTTGCCTTTCGCCTGGATGCCGGAGGAAAAAAATGGGACAAGGGTTGGCTATGCAAAAGATTCGGAACATTGGGATCGCCGCGCACATCGATGCCGGCAAGACCACCCTTTCTGAAGCCATGCTCTTTCTTTCTGGGAAGAAGCATCGCTTCGGGCGCGTGGACGAAGGCCAGGCCACCTTGGATTGGATGCCCCAGGAGCGGGAGCGGGGCATCACCATCACCGCGGCCGCCACCACCATCCCTTGGAAGGACCACAATATAAACCTCATCGATACCCCTGGGCATGTGGATTTCACCGCCGAGGTGGCGCGCGCCCTCCGGGTAGTGGATGGGATGGTGGCCGTTTTTTGTGGGGTGGGCGGGGTGGAGCCTCAATCGGAGGCGGTATGGCGCCAGGCCGACCGCTACAGGGTCCCCCGCATCGCCTTCGTGAACAAAATGGACCGGGTGGGCGCCGACTTCTTCAAGGTCTTGATGGAGATGCGCGAGAAACTCGGGGCTAACCCGGTCCCAACTGTGGTCCCCATCGGCCAAGGGGAATTCCCCGGGGTGATCGACCTCCTCTCCATGGAAGCGGTCTTTTTCCCCGAAGGGGAAGGCGGGTCCAGGCGGGCCCCGATCCCTTTGGAGCTCCGCGGCCAAGCCCAGCGCGAGCGGGAAAAACTCCTTGAGGCCGTGGCCGAGGCCGATCCCCGCTTTTTCGAGCTTTTCCTCGCCGAAAGGATAAGCCCAGAGGAGCTGCGGGCCGCCTTGCGGCGGGCCACCATCGCCGGGAAATTGGTCCCCGTATTTGCTGGCTCAGCAGCCAGGCTCAAAGGAGTAGACCTTCTTCTGGATGCAATCGTCGATTTCCTTCCCTCTCCCCTGGATTTGCCCCCCATTCGTGGGACCTGGGGAGGGCAAGAGGTCGAACGCGGGCCTTCCCCCAGCGAGCCCCTCTCAGCCTTGATCTTCAAGGTTCAGGCCGATCGGCACGTGGGGAAGGTGTATTTTGTGCGCGTTTATTCCGGGGTCATGCGCAGTGGGGAAGTTGTGTTCAACGCAAGCCAGGGGGACACCCAGCGGATCGGCCGGCTCTTCGCTGTCCACGCCAGCGAGCGCCTTCCGGTGGGGGAGCTGCGGGCTGGGGAAGTGGGCGCGTTGGTGGGATTAGAGGAGGCCCACACCGGCGACACCCTGTGTGACCCGGCGGCGCCGATCCTCCTTGAGGCCATGGATTTTCCCGCCCCTGTTTTGGATCTGGCCATCTCTCCGGCTCGCCGGGCCGATGCGGACAGGCTCTCGCGGGCAGTCCTTGCCCTCGTCGCCGAGGACCCCACCCTCTCCCTCCGCATGGACCCGGAAACCGGGGAGCTCGTGGTCTCCGGAATGGGGGAATTGCACCTGGAAATCGTGGTGGACCGGCTCAGGCGGGAGTTCGGCGTGGAGGTGGTGACGGGAGCCCCCCAGGTGGCCTATCGGGAGACCCCGGTTCGTGCCCTCAATTTTGAGCACAAGCTCGTGAAGCAGACGGGCGGCCGCGGGCAATACGCGCACCTGATCTTCCGGATCGAGCCGGCTTCGCCTGGGGCCGGTTTGGTGTTCGAAAGCAAGGTCGTGGGCGGGCGCATCCCCAAAGAGTACATCCCCGCCGTGCGCAAGGGCCTCGTGGAAGCCATGGCCGAAGGGCCCCATGGTTTTCCCGTGGTGGATCTGAAATTCACCCTCCTCGACGGGAGCTTCCATGAGGTGGACTCCTCGGAGTACGCGTTTCGGAGCTGTGCAGCCCAAGCCCTGCGCCTGGCCCTGAGAAAATCCGGGACGATCGTCCTGGAGCCGGTGATGTTGGTGGAGGCCGTGGTCCCCGAGGACCTCGTGGGCCCGGTGGTGGGCGATCTTTCCACCCGCCGGGGAAAGTTCCTCGGCCTTGCGGGAAAAGGGACTTCCGCGGTCATCACCGCGCGAGTTCCTTTGGCCGAACTTTTTGGCTATGCGACAGCCCTCCGCAGCCTCACCAGCGGACGGGGCTCGTTCACCATGCGTTTTGACCGCTACGAACCGCTTTCGGAAGCCCTGGTTTCGAAAGTTTCCAAGCGGGAAGTGCCGGCATAACCGGTGAGGAGAAGGTCGGATCCCACCCACGCCAAAGTTATGTCCCTTATCCGTAGCCCTTGGGCGGGCTCGGGGAACCCCTCCCCGCCCACGGCCGGGACGGCCTTCCTCCCGCCGAGGATGAGCGGGGCGTAAAAGAAATAAATTTTTTGCACGAGGCCTTGGGAGAGGAAAGACCAAGCCACCTCTCCGCCCCCCTCCACGAGGATTGAATCCACGCCCCGCTCGGACAAAGCCAAAAGGAGGCTCCCCAGGTCCACAACCCCGTTTTTCTCCGGGAGTCTCAGGACCCCCACCCCCCTTTTGCGCAAAGCCTCTTCGCTTTCCTTCGGCATGTCCACGGTGGCCACCAAAGTCTTCGCCTCCCCGGAGAAAACCCGGGCGCTTGGGGGGATGCGGCCGTGGGTGTCGAGGATGACCCGAAGGGGCTGCGGCCCTGGCTCATCCCGCACGGTGAGCGCGGGATCATCGGCGAGAACTGTGTTTGTGCCCACGAGGATTGCGGCATATCGCCGGCGCAGTTTTTGGACCAAGCGGCGCGCCTCCTCGCCTGTGATCCATTTGGATTTCCCTTGGGAACTCGCGATCTTCCCGTCCAAAGTCATAGCCAGCTTCAGGGCCACAAAAGGGGTGCGGGTGGTGATCCAGTGGAAGAAGATTTCGTTCAATTTTTTGGCCTCTTCGGCGAGGATCCCCTCCACCACCTCGATCCCCGCGGCTTGGAGGCGGGCCACGCCCCGGCCGGAGACCTGAGGGTTTGGATCGCGGGTGGCGATCACCACCCGTTTGATCCCCGCGCGGATTATGGCCTCGGTACAGGACGGCGTTTTCTTGCCGGGAAAATCCACGCAGGGCTCGAGGTTCACGTAGAGCTCGGCTCCTTTAGCTCTTTCCCCGGCTTTTTCCAAGGCCAGGGCCTCGGCGTGGGGGCCGCCGAACCGCTCATGATAGGCCTCGGCCACGATCTCCCCGTCCTTCACCACCACCGCGCCCACCAGGGGATTGGGGCGGGTGAGGCCCTCGCCCTTCTCCGCCAGGGCCAGGACCCGGCGCATCAATTCCTCGGCTGTCCCGCGGCTTTCCACAGGCGGAGCGCAGCCTCGTGCGGATCAGGAGACCCAAAGATCGCCGCCCCGGCGACAATCACCTCGGCCCCCGCCTCCACCACTGGCCCGATGTTCTCCGGACCAATTCCCCCATCCACGGCGATCAAAACCCCACGGTCGCCGATCTCCTCCCGCAATGCCCGGATGCGCTCCAGGGCTTCCGGCATGAATTTCTGCCCGCCGAAGCCGGGTTCCACGGACATCACCAGGACCAGATCCACCTGGTCCAGATAGGGGAAGACCAAAGAAAGGGGGGTTCGGGGCCGAAGGGAAATCCCCGCTTTGCAGCCGAGTTTGCGGATGGCGGCGATGGCCTCGTGCGGGTGATCCAAAGCTTCTACATGAAAGGTGAGGATGTCCTCCGGCCGCACCCGAAAGGAAGGGGCATAGAGGGCGGGCCGGTCGATCATGAGGTGAATATCGAAGGGGAGCGAGATCTTTTCCCGCAGGGAATTGACGAGGGCTGGCCCGAAGGTGAGGTTGGGGACGAAATGGCCATCCATGACATCGAAATGGATGAAGTCCGCAAGGTCAGCGATGCGCTCGATGGCCGCAAGGAGGTTGGAAAAATCGGCGTTGAGGATGGATGGGGATAGTTTCATTCACGAGCGGCGGCGGCCGGCGATCATGAGCATGCCCAAAAGCTGGGCGATGGCCATGGCCGCGGAGGCCACGTAGGTGAGGGCGGCAGCGCTCAGAACTTCCCGCACCGCCCCCAGTTCCCCTTCCGTCACGAGCCCCGCTTGGCGCAAGGCCGCCATGGCCCGGCGGGAAGCGTTGAACTCCACGGGCAGGGTCACCAAGGTGAACAATACCGCCGCGGAAAAGAGGATGATCCCCACGTTCACAAGGGAAGCGGCCTGGAAAATTAGTCCGAGGAAGAAAAGAGGGAAAGCCAGTTGGGAGCCGAACATGGCCACGGGGACTATGGCCGAGCGCAGGGCCAAGGGAGCGTAACCCTGGGCGTGCTGAAGGGCATGCCCAGCTTCGTGGGCAGCCACCCCCACCGCGGCCACCGAGGTGGAATCCGGGGCAGAGAGGCGCAGCGTCCGACGCCTGGGATCATAGTGATCGCCCAAGGGTTGGCGGATGGTTTCGATTTTGACGTTGGTGATCCCGGCAGAATGCAGGATTTGCTCGGCCGCCTCGCGGGCGGTGATCCGCCGCTGGGTGGGAACCCTGAGGTATTGGGCGTAAGCGGAGCGCACCTTGTATTGGGCATAGATGGCCAATAAAAACGCCGGGATGAGAAGGATCAAAGTCTCAGGATAAAAGAGCCAGATCATTTTTCACCTCCGAAAAGATTATAGCCTGGGCTGGGGAGAGGGCCATAGGCCGGATTCTGTCCTAGGGGGTCATTTCTCTTTGCGGCCTACCCGGAGGCATCGGGCGGGCCACCCTCAAGCGCCTCCCTATTTGGCCTTGCTCCGGCCGGGGTTTGCCGTGCCCGGGAACCTCGCGGCCCCGGCGGTGGGCTCTTACCCCACCTTTTCACCCTTGCCTCCATGTCGCCCGGAGTAAACTCCGGGCCGGATCGGCGGTCTATTTTCTGTGGCACTTTCCGGGGATCGCTCCCCCTCGGGTTTCCCCGAGCGGCCTGCCCTGCGGAGTCCGGACCTTCCTCAGGGAGAAAACTCCCCGCGACCCCCTGGCCTTCTCCCCCGCCGCAGGCTGGTCCGCGCGTACCGACAACGCGGACACACCCAAATTATACCGGTGAATGATTGGACCCGGCGAAGGGGCCGGCCGCAGCGCGGGCAAATCCGGCGCCCCAAAAACAGGATAAAAAGCACAAAAATCCCGGCCCCAAGGACATAAGGCCAGGGGAATTGTTTTTTGGCCGAAACGGCCTCCCCCTCGCGAAGGAGGGAAAGGAGGGACGAGACGAAACGCAAAGCGGCATAACCTGGTCTGGCCCTGTTGGCCTCGAGCTCCGCCCGGCTTCGTAGCTCCTCAATTCCGCGGGGGAGGAGGAGGGCCGCCCCAGGATGGAGGGCCACCCGCCACCTCCGGTCCTCGCCCCGCACGAAGACGAGGAGCAGGTGCTTTTCCGAAAGCTTCCAAGCTCGAAAGACCTCAGCGGCATAACGCGCAGGATCCCCGAAGGGATCGCGCCAGGTAGCAAGATAGACGAGATGGATCCCCGCACCTTCTAGGCCCGCGATCAAGCTTGAAAGCTCGGCCCGATCGTCGGCCTCCAGGGTTTGGCCGTAGTCGTTGATCGGACCAACCTGGAGAGGAAGAAGGATTTGGGCTAAGCCCAGCGCAGCACCAAAAAGCGCGAGCAGTGCTCGCAGGTGACCACCTCCCGCCCCTCGCGGAGCCTAAGGAGCGTGGCCTCCGAAAGCCTAAGGTGGCAGCCCCCACAGGTTTGGCCGTTCACGTATACCACGGGATTGGGAAAACGCGCCCGGAGCTTGTCGTAGTGCTGGCGAAGCTGCGCGGGAAGCTGGGAGAGGATTTCCGCCCGCTTGGTCTCCAAAGCCTCTTGTTCTCGCCGGAGTTCCCCCCGCTTTCGCTCCAGCCCCTTTATCTCCTCCTCCAATTGGGCGCGGCGTTCCCGGAAGCTTTCCTCGTCCTGGGAGAGCTTCTTTGCGTCCTCCTCCACGGCCTCCATGAGCTTTATCGCTTGTTCGCTGAGCTCATCCAATTTTGCCCGCAAAATCTGCACCTGCTCGCGGAGGAATTCCATCTCTTTGTAGGGGATGATGTCGAACTCCAGCTTCCGTTGGTATTCGCGGATTTTGGCATCAGTGGCGTCCACTTCGGCGGTGCGCTCCTGGGCGGCGAGGCGCAGTTTTCGATGCTCTTCTTTTCGGCGGGCGAAGTCCGCGTCCACTTGGGCGATGCGGCCCTGGAGGTGCTCCTCTTCTTTAGCGATATCCGCCAGGCGCCCGGAAAGCTTCTGCAGGGCCTCGTCCACCTCCCCGAGGGCTCGTAGAAGCCTCAGGGCCTCGCTCATCCCTCCACCACCTCCAATTCTGGGAAGGCCTCGCGCAGGAGCCCCGCAATATGCCGAATAAACGGCCTTTCCGTCTCAGCGTGCCCGAAAACGGCCACCGCCAGCCCCGCTTCCTCGGCCTCCTTCAGCTGGTGATAGCCCGCTTCCCCGGTGATGTAAAGCTCAGCCCTTTTAGCGATGGCCTGGGGGATGAGGTTCCCCCCGCTTCCCCCACATATCGCCACCCGCCGAATTTCGCGGTCTTTTGGACCGACGAAGATTTGCGGTTGGGAAACGCCCAAATTTTCAGCGAATTGGCCGAGGACCGCGGAAACCATCCGTGGCCGAGAAAGCTCCCCCACTCTTCCCAATCCATGCAAGGAGGATCGCAGGGAAAGGGGATAAAGGTCATAGGCCACTTCCTCGTAGGGATGGGCAGCGAGCATAGCTTCCACCACCCGCTCGGCCCTCTCCGCGGGAACGATCGTTTCCAAACGTATTTCTTTCACGTGTTCCTCCCGCCCGATCTCGCCAAGGAAAGGCTTGGCCCCCTCCTCCGGGAGGAAGGTCCCCGTGCCCTCGATGCGGAACGAGCAGTGCCCGTATTTCCCGATCTTTCCGGCCCCGGCGGAAAAGAGGGCTTGGGCCACGCGCTCCTCATGGCCTTTGGGCACGAAAACCACGAGCTTCAGAAGTTGCCCGCGGGGGAGGATGGGCTCCGCGTTTTTCAGTTCCAGGTAGCCAGCCAGAACTTCTCCCAGCCCCCCATGCGCGGAATCGTAGGGGGTGTGGAGGGAAAAGAGGGCCACATCAGCGGAGAAGAGGGCTTTGAGCTTTTGGCCCAATGGTGTTTCCACCCGGATCTCCGAAAGGGGCCGGAAAAGGAGGGGATGGTGAGTCACCACCAAATCCACCTGGGGAAGGAGTTCCAAATGTTTTATCTCCAAATCCAAAGCCACCAAGACTCGTCGGCATGGCCCGGATAAATCCCCGACCTGAAGGCCGGAATGGTCCCATTCTTCGGCGAGGCTCCGGGGAAAACGCGCCTCTAGGAAGGCCACGATCTCTGCGCGGCGCATGCCATTTCAGTTTAGCGGGTTCGGGCCCTGGTGCAATGGGGCGGTATACTCCTTTCCCGATGGAAGCGATTCAAGTGCGCCCCGGGGTTTGGGCTTTTTTGGGCGGGGTGAACCTCGGGGCCATCGTTAGCGAGGGCGAAGTGGTGTTCATCGATTCCGGCCTGGACGACGGTCCGGCGCGGAAGCTTTGGCGCTGGGCCGAGGGGAAAGGGCTTCGTCCCCGGGCGGCCATCCTCACCCACGCTCATGCCGACCACTTCGGCGGAGCCCACCTTTGGGCTGGCCGCGGCCTCCCCCTCCACTCCTCGGAGTTGGAAGGGATGATGATGGAGCACCCGATTTTTGAGCCCGTTCTCCTTTTCTCCGGGGCGGCCCCGATCCCTGAACTGCTCCAAAAATTCACCCTGGCCAAGCCGTGCCGCATTTCCGGGGCCTTGGCCCTCGGCCCCGTCGGGTTCGGCCCGCTCGCGGTGGAGGTGGTGGCCCTTCCCGGCCATTCCCCGGCACAAATTGGGATCAAGGTGGGCGATGTCCTCTTTTGCGCCGACTCCCTCTTTCCCCCGGAAATCCTCCGCAAACATCCAATCCCCTTTTGCTACGATTTTTCCAAAGCCTTGGATTCCGCGCGGGCCCTGGAGGAGGCGGAGGCCCTGGTGCCGGGACACGGCCAAATCCTCCAGGGCGAGGAGGTGCGAAAAGCTTCTTTGGCGTTCCGAGCTCATCTAGAACGGATCCGCGGGATCGTCCTTGAGAAGATCGCCACCCCAAAAACGGCCGATGGGGTTTTGTTTGAGGTCGCAAATCTTTTGGGCGCATCTTTTTCAAACGCCACGGAATTCCTTTTAGCTAGGACCACGATTCTCTCCGTGTTAAGCTCGCTTGTGCACGAAGGTTTAGCCGAGGCGAGGGTGGAGGGGAACACGCTCCTTTGGCGGAGGCTTTAGGATGGCGGTGAGGACCGGTTACGCTGATCTACCCTTGCATGGGGGCAAGGCCCCGCGGTGGCTTTTTTCCCGCATGGTGCGGCTCAGCCGGGAGATCGTCGTCCTTTTGGCCGAGGAGTTCGGGACCGCCGAGGTTTTGCGCCGCCTTTCCGATCCGCATTGGTTCCAGGCCCTTGGCTGCCTCCTTGGGTTCGATTGGCATTCCAGTGGCCTCACCACCACGACCTGCGGGGCCCTGAAGGGGGCGTTGCGCACCGTGGGCCCGGAGATCGGGCTTTTCGCGGCCGGCGGAAAGGGCGCGGCCTCCCGGAAAACTCCGGAGGAGATCATCTTTTGGGCGGAAAAGGAGGGCTTCGAGCCGGCCCCGTTGGTATATGCCTCAAGGATGAGCGCCAAGGTCGATTCCGCTGCCCTTCAAGACGGGTTTCAAATCTATCACCACGTTTTCTTCTTCGACCGGGCCGGCCGCTGGTGCGTGGTCCAGCAGGGAATGAAGGGGGAGGTGCATTTGGCCCGGCGCTATCACTGGCTATCCGAGGGGCTTCGGAGTTTTGTGGTCGAACCCCATTCCGGGGTGGTGGGAAGCCGGGCGGAGCTCGTCCTCAATTTAGTGGCAAGGGAAGCTGAACCAGCTAGGATCACCATTCCAGAGCTAGCCAAAAAGCCGCCGGATTTTTTGGTAAAGGAGCTTTGGCGGATAAAAGGCCTTCGGCTTCCAGAACGACATTCTTTGCTGGTTTCCGATATCGATCCTCGCCGTTTGGAAAGCGTATTTCTCCGCACATACGAGGCCCAGGCCCCAAATTTCGAAGCCCTTTTGGGGATCCCAGGCCTGGGGGCCAAAGGGCTGCGGGCCCTGGCCCTCCTTTCCGAGCTGGTTTACGGGGCCCCCGCCTCTTTCCGAGATCCAGCTAGGTTTTCCTATGCCCATGGCGGGAAGGATGGGACCCCTTATCCGGTGGACCGGGCCACCTACGACCGCACCATTGCGGTTTTGGAGAGGGCGGTGCGGCGGGCCAGGTTGGGGGAGCGGGAGGAGCTTTCCCTCTTACGGAGGCTCCCGCTCCTCTTCCGCTCCCCCTAGGCCCGGCGGTGCTGGTGGGTTGGCGGCGGCCCTAAAGGAGGTGGGCCAGCTTTTTGGCCTTTTCGGCCATCTTCCCGTCCCCCTCGGAGGTCAAAAGGAGGGCGTCATCGCTCACCCCGGTCCGGCGGAAAAGCTCGACCAAGTCCTCCACCCCTAGGCGACGCTTCTCCTCATGCCCCAAATCCAAAACGATGCGCCCTTTATGCATCATGATCAGGCGATTCCCCACCTGCAGGGCTTGATCCATGCGATGGGTGACCATGAGGGTGGTGATGCGGTGCTCGGCCACAAGCCTTTCGGTCACGGCCAAAACTTTCTCCGCGTTGGCCGGGTCCAGGGCCGCGGTGTGTTCGTCCAAAAGGAGGAGCTTTGGTTTGGTCATGACGGCCATGAGAACGGTGAGGGCTTGGCGCTCTCCTCCGGAAAGGTGGGCCACCTTTTCCGAAAGGCGTTTTTCCAACCCCATGCCCAAAGCGACCACAACTTCCGTCAGAGCCCGGCGCCGCCGCGCCGAAAGAAGCGGAACCAAGCGGCGGCGGCCCTTCTTTGCCGCCAAAGCCAAGTTTTCCGCGATGGTCATGTGCGCCGCCGTTCCCTGGAGAGGATCTTGGAAGACTCTTCCGATGAAGAAAGCCCGGCGATGAGCGGGCCAACTGGTCACATCTCGCCCAGCCAGCCTCACCTTCCCTCGATCAGGTCTGCATGTTCCCGCAATTACATTGAGAAGCGTGGTCTTCCCCGCACCGTTTGAGCCGATCACTGTGGCGAAATCGCCTTCGGCCATGGACAAATCGAGATCGTCCAGGGCCACAACCCGCTCCGCCCCGAGGGAAAAGGTTTTGGTCACCTGTAAAACCTCGAGGATCATGGGCTCTCCCCTCTTAAGGCCGCCCGCAGGGTTGGCGCGGCCAGGGCCGCCAAAACCACCAAGGCCGTGACCAGCCGCAGGTCGGAGGCGGTGAAGCCCACGGCCGCTCCATACCTCAGGGCCACAGAAATGGCCAACCGGTAGGCCACAGACCCCCCTACTGCCGCCAAAATCGCACCCCAAAGGGAACGCGGCCGTAGAAGGAGCTCCCCGATGATCACCGAGGCCAAACCAGCAACAATTGTTCCCACGCCCATTCCCACGTCCGCAAATCCCGAGTACTGCGCAACCAAAGCCCCGGAAAAGGCCACAAGGCCATTGGAAATGGCCAGGCCTAGGATCCGGAGGTTATCGGGGTTGGTGCCCAAGGATTTCAAAAGGTCTGGGTTTTGTCCGCAGGCGCGCATGGCGCCGCCCAATTCGGTATGGAGGAAAAGGAGGAGGAGCACGGCCGTGACCGCGCAGAAGATCCCGGCGGCCAAAACGGTTCCGTAGCCCCGGGGAGCGGAAATGGCCTGGGCGAGGCCGTTTAGCACGGAAGGCTTTCCCAAAAGGGAGAGGTTCGGGCGGCCCATGATCCGCAGATTCAAGGAGTAGAGCATGATCATGGTGAGGACCCCGGCGAGGAGACCGGGGATCCGGAGCCGGGTGGCCAAAACCCCGGTGAGGGCTCCTGCCATGAGGCCGGCTCCTCCTCCTACTAGCGCCGCCAAAAACGGGTTGAATCCCCGCAGGATCAGGATTCCGGCCACCGCGGCCCCTAGGGGAAACGTCCCATCCACCGAAAGATCGGGGAAGGAGAGGACCCGGAAGGAGAGGTAGACCCCGAGGGCCATGAGGCCGTAGATCAAGCCCTGCTCGGCGGCGCCCAAGAAAAGCACGGTTTACTCCTTTATGAACCTTTGACCGCCAAAGAGAAGGCCAGTGGCAAGCTTTTTGGCTTCAGGACTGAACACGAACCCGATTTCCTCCGCTACATCCAAGTTGAAAAACACTTTGGTCCCAGCCTGGCGCACAAAGGGGATGTCCTTGGGTGGGGTGCCGCGCAAGACCTTGAGAACGATTTCGCCGGTGAGAAGCCCATGGTCGAAATAGTCAAAGCCTGTGCAAATGAGGACTCCTCGCTCCAAGCTCGTGGGATCAGCGAAGAGAAACGGGATCTTTCCCCGTTTTGATACTTCGATCACCGCGTCCAATGCCGCGGCCACGGTGTTGTCGGTGGTGCAGTAGATGGCGTCCACTCGCCCCAAAAGGGACTGGGCGGCGAGGGGCACGGCAGCCGTCCCTTCCGCCGGAACCACGATCAGCTCGATGCCCAGTTCCTTGGCTGCCTTTTTCGTCATCTCCGTGAGGGTGGCAGAGTTCACCTCCCCGGGGTTATAGATCTGACCTAAGCGTTTCAGACCAGGCACAACCTTCAACAGAAGCTCGAGGTCAGCCCGAACATCGATCATGTCCGAGGCCCCGGTGACATTGGGGTGGCCAATCAGTCCCGCAGCTACAGGATCTGTGACTGCTGAAAACACCACAGGAATGTTTGTGTCTTTGAAAACTTGAACGACGGCCTGAGAGGACGGCGTGGTGATGGAGACCACCAGGTCCACCCCCCGGGCCAGGAAGTCCTGGGCGATGGCCATGGCCACGGAGAAGTCCCCCTGGGCATTGGCGAAGATGAACTGGACATTTTGCCCCTCGATGTAGCCCGCACGCCGCAGGGCCTCGATGATCCCGTCCCGGCAGGCATTCAAGGCCGGATGGTCCACGATCTGCGTGATCCCGATCACTATGGGCTTCGCAGCCCCGATGAGCCCGAAAACCACCAACGCCAAGAGAAGTTTTTTCACCGCACACCCCCTTATAAAACAAAAAACCGCAAGCTTTTGCTTGCGGTGCTGGGCATGACCCTCCTTTTCTAGAGAGTCACGCCCTCATGCGAACCAGTACCAAACGTAAGCTTTCGCCCCGAGGATCACCTCCTTCCGCGGACTTCGAGTCATCTGGCTCACGGCTGTGAAATACGACGGAGGCAGGGGGCCTGTCAAGGGGGGAGGGGCTAATCCCCGAAGCGGCCGAACCCTTTTCGACAGTAGCCGTTTAGGAAATCGCGTCCGGAGAGGCACCGGCAGCCCGCGGGCTGGAGCTCGAGGACCTCCAGAATGCCTGAGCCGGTCGCCACAAGGAGCCTGTCGCGCCGGGGAAGGAGGCAGCCGGGCGCAGCGGGCTTTGCCCCTTCCTCCACCACCTTTGTGCGCAGGATTTTCACGAGCTCTCCTTGCCAGGTGGTGAAGGCTCCAGGCCGTGGGGAGAGGCCGCGCACGAGGTTATGGATGCGCCGGGCCTCCCATTCCCACCGGATCCTTCCATCTTCTTTGTGGAGCTTTGGGGCAAGGGTTCCATTGGGTGGCTGCGGTTTAGGCTCGATTTCCCCGCGCCAAAGCTTTTCCACCGTCTCCACCGCCAGCTCCGCCCCAAGCCGGGAAAGCCTTTCCTCAAGCTCACCAAAGGTCTCCTCCGGCCCGATTTCCGTCCGGCGCTGAAGGAGGATGGGGCCGGTATCCATCCCCTCATCCATGAGGAAGGTGGTGACCCCGGTCTCCCTCTCGCCGTTGATGATGGCCCACTGGATCGGCGCCGCTCCCCGATACTTTGGCAGAAGGGAGGCGTGGACGTTTACGCAGCCCAGCCGCGGGAGTTGCAAGACCACGGGGCGCAGAAGCTGCCCAAAAGCCGCAGTAACAAGGAGATCCAAATTGAGGGAGCGCAGGAATTCCACGCAATCCTGACTATTTATGGAGCGGGGTTGAAGGAGGGGGAGCCCAAGCTCCGTCGCCGCTATCTTCACCGGGGGCGGGGTTAATTTGAGCCCGCGGCCGGCTGGCCGATCCGGTTGGGTGATCACCGCCAAAATCCCGAACCTTTCGGCCAAAGCTTTGAGGACGGGGACGGCAAAGGAACTGGTCCCGGCGAAAGCTAAGCGCGGACCTCCGCAGCCGAAGGCACACCTTCCTTTCGACTAAGAAGCTCCCGGAAGATCCGGAGCACCCGCTGGCGCTCATTCACCGAAAGATGATCGATGAAGAGCACCCCGTCCAGGTGATCGAGCTCGTGCTGGAGAAGGCGGGCGTTGAGGCCTTGGACTTCGAGGATGTGGCGCTGGCCCTCCTCGTCCTGGTATTCCACCCGCACCGCTTTGGCCCGCGGGATCTCCGCCCAAACCCCGGGGAGGGAAAGGCAGCCCTCTTCTTCCACCACGATCTCCGGGGAGCGCCAAAGGATCCGAGGGTTCAAGATCACCAGCGGAGGGATTTCCTCGTGATCCTCTTTCTCGTCCGGGCTCAACCGCACGATGGCCGCGCGATAAAGGAGCCCGATCTGGTTGGCGGCAAGGCCGAGGCCTGCGATGCGGGCGAAGGCGCCGCGCAGGGCCTCGGCCGCGGCCCTGGCCTCCGGCCCCCCCGGACGCACGGGGTGAGTGGGCTTCCGCAGAATGGGATCAGGGTAAAGGCGAACCAACTTGGCCTCCTCCTTTTGGGCTTTATTATAAGCAAGGCGTGGCAAGGACAAGGGCCGAGGATTTGGTGGAGCGCGCGGCTTTGGTCCGCAAAGTGCTCGAGCTGGAGCGCAAGAAAGGGCTCAGCGACGGGGCCGTGCTCGGGGGCTTAGAGGCCTTGGTGCGCCGGCATCTTCCCGAGGCGGCGGCCGCGGTGGCCGGCTACGCCAAAATGACCGAAAAAGAAAGGGCTTTGGCCCTGAAGCGCCTAGAAGAAAAGATCGAAAAAATCCTAAGGGGAGGCGAAAAGCTCCGCCTGGATGCCCCCATTCGCTACGCCCCCGGCATCGGCGAAAGGCGCGAGGGCCTCTTTAAAAAGCTCGGGATCCACACGGTGGAGGATCTCCTCACCTTCTTCCCCCGGCGCCTCGAAGATCGCACCCAGCTTCGGCGCATCAAGGACCTCCAGGATGGGGAAAATGCCCTTGTGGAGGGCGTCCTGCGGGCCAAATCCAAGGTGAAGGTCAAGCCCAATTTGGAGCTGGTCAAGGCGGCCTTGGACGATGGAACCGGCATCCTCTTCGGCGTTTGGTTCAACCAGCCCTGGATGTGGGAGCAACTGGAGCAAGGCCAGCGCTATTCCTTCTACGGCAAGGTCCAAATTCGCTTCGGGGAAATCCAGATGGAAAACCCGGTCTGGGAGAGGGCTGGGGAGAGGGAACAGACCGGCCGATTTGTCCCGATCTACCCCAGCACGGAAGGGCTCTCCCAAAACGTCCTCCAGAGCGTGATCCGCCGGGCTTTGGCGCGGCTGGGAGCGCGGATCCCCGAGGTTTTGCCGGAGGAGACCCGCCGGCGACAAAACCTCCTCCCCCGGCGCGTGGCCCTCCAAAAGATCCATTTCCCTGAAAGCCTAGAGGAGTTCGAAAAGGCCCGGGAAACATTGGCTTTCGAGGAGCTTTTCCTCCTCCAGCTCGGTTTGATCCTCCATCGAAAACGAGAGGCCATCGGCCGGGCGATCGAGCCCAATTCGGAATGGCTTAAGACCTTTGTGGAAAGCCTGCCTTTCCCCCTCACCCCTTCCCAGAAGAGGGCCATCGAAAACATCGAGGCCGATTTGCGCGCCCCTTATCCCATGCTGCGGCTGTTGCAGGGGGATGTGGGCTCAGGGAAGACGGTGGTGGCCGCAGCAGCCTGCGCCATGGTGGCCTCGGCTGGCGCTCAAGCGGCGGTCATGGCCCCAACAGAGATCCTCGCCGAGCAACACTTCTACGTTTTCCGCGAACTCCTCCGCCCCCTTCCCGTGGAGGTGGGGCTTTTGAGCGGCGGGCTTTCCCGCCGGGAACGAGAGGAGCTCCTTTCCCGCATCGCCCAGGGGAAGACCCAGGTGGTGGTGGGAACCCACGCCCTCCTCGAGGAGGACGTGGAGTTCAAGGACCTCGCTTTGGCCGTGATCGACGAGCAGCACCGATTCGGGGTGATCCAACGGGCCGCTTTGGAGAAAAAGGGGAGGGGAACGAACGTTCTCGTCATGTCCGCCACCCCCATCCCCCGCACGGTGGTCCTCACCGTATACGGGGAATTTGAGCTATCCGTGCTGGAGGAATTGCCCATTCCCCGCCGGAACGTCAAAACCTTTTGGCTCTCGGAGGCGAAGCGGGAGGAAGTGTACCAGGAGGTGGGCCGGCGCCTTGCCCGCGGGGAAAAGGGCTATGTGGTCTTCCCCCTCGTGGAGGAATCCGAGGAGCTCGATCTTCGGGCGGCCACCGTGGCCTACGAGGAGCTGCGGGCGCGCTTCGGCGACATTGTTGGGCTTTTGCACGGCCGCATGCCCTCGGAGGGGAAGCGGGCGACCATGGCGGCCTTCCGCGCCGGAAAAATTCGGCTCCTTGTGGCCACCGTTGTGGTGGAGTTGGGTCTAGATGTGCCCGATGCTTCCTTTTTGGTCATCGAGCATGCCGACCGCTTTGGGCTTGCGCAGCTCCATCAGCTCCGGGGCCGCATCGGCCGGCAGGGCCAGGAGGCCGTGTGCTGGGCTTTGGCCGACCCCACCACGGAGGAGGCCCGGGAGCGCCTCTCCGCCTTCCGCGACCTCTCCGACGGGTTTAAGATCGCCGAGGCGGACCTCCGCATCCGGGGCCCTGGTGATCTTTTGGGCACGGCTCAGCATGGCTTTATTTCCAAATTCCGGGCGGCGGACCTCGTGCGGGATTTGGGCCTTTTGGAGCGGGCGCGGGCGGAGGCCCGCAAGTTCGCGGAAAAGGGGATTCCGCCGGAGCTCGCTGCGGAGGTGGAGCGCCGCTTCGGCGAAGATTTGGAACTTTTGGGGGTGTAAATGATCGAGGAGAAGACCATGGCCAAGGTGGAGGCCCTCGCAGGGTTGCGCCTTTCCCCTGGGGAAAGGGAGCGGCTCCGTGCGGAGCTCGGGAAAATCCTGGCTTATTTTCAAAAGCTCCAGGAGCTCCCCACGGAAGGGGTCCCGCCCTTTTCGCCCCTTCCCGGCGTGACCAACGCTTTGCGGGAGGATGAGCCCGGGCCTTCTTTGCCCCAAGAGGAAGCCCTGAAAAACGCCCCGGAGAAGGAGGACGGGTTTTTCGCGGTTCCCCCGCTTTTCCCCGCATGAGGGAGAACCCCGTGCGAAAAGGGGCCGCCTGGGTCGCGGCCAAAAGCCGTTTCGTTTTCATGGTCCCCGAGGGAATGGAACGCCTGGCGGAGGATCTCCTTCCCCTTCCTGACCCGGTTTGGGTGGAGCGCTACCATTTCCGCGGGGAGGAGGAGCTGACTTTGCGCTATCTCCTCGTCCTGGACGCCCTGAACTTCTGTTTTTGGCCGCCCGCGGGTTTCCCCCATCGTCCCGCGCAGGAACGCTGGATGGTCCTCGGCCCCGAAGGGGAGAGGCTCACGGGCTACTATGCCCTGAGTTTTGCCCTGCGGCGCCTCGCCCTGGAATCCCCGGGGTTCTTCGTCCCCGAGCACCTGGCGGCGGTCACGGAGGGGGAAGTGGCGGAGGTTTTGGGACAAATCCCCCTCCCCTTTTGGCGGGCCATGGCCCTGCGGGAGGTGGGACAGGCTCTTTTGCGGTTTGGTTCAGCTCAAAACTTCTTCGCCCAGGCCCAAGGCTCCGCAAAGAGGCTCGTGGAACTCCTCACCGCCCATCTTCCCATGTTTCGGGATGCCGCCCTCTACGACGGGCGCTGGATCCCCTTCTACAAGCGGGCCCAGATCCTTGTCGCCGACCTTTGGGGAACCTTTGAGGGGAAGGGGCCGGGTGCTTTTCGCGATCTTTCGTGGCTCACAGCTTTTGCTGACTACAAGCTGCCCCAAATCCTCTGGGCCTCCGGCGTGTTGCGGGTTCATCCGCGCCTTGCGGAGCGGATCAAAAAGGGGGAGATCATCCCCTGGGGAAGCCCCTCAGAGGTGGAGATCCGGGCCCTCACCGTGGTGGCGGTGGAGAAGTTGGTGGAGAAGCTCAGGGAAAAGGGGAGGGAGGTCCTGCCCTTTCAAGTGGACTGGCTCCTTTGGAATTTGGCCCAGCGCGGCCTCGGCGTTCCCCACCATCGCACGCTCACCTGGGCCTATTAGCCATGCCCTTTGAAATCCTCACCAGGCTCCCGGGAAGTGAAGCCAGGCTCGGTCGCTTGGTCACCGCCCACGGGGTTGTGGAGACCCCGGCCTTCGTGGCCGTGGCCACCCGTGGCTCGGTGCGGGCGGTGGGCATGGAGGACTTGGAATCCTTGGGAGTCCAGATCCTTATCGCCAACACCTACCACCTCGTGATCCGGCCAGGACCGGAAACCGTTGCTGCTCTCGGCGGATTGCACGGGTTCACGAGCTGGCGCGGCCCGTGGATGACGGACTCCGGCGGTTTTCAGGTTTTCTCCTTGGGGGCGGCAAAGATCCACGGGGTGGGGAAGATCGCCTCCATCTTCCCTGGGGAGGCCCGGCCCCGCGAATCCCCGGGCATTTCCCTGGTGAAACTCACCGAGGACGGGGCCTGGATCCGCTCCATCCTCGACGGCCGGCAAATTTTCTTCTCCCCGGAGGAGGTGATCCGAATCGAGCGCCTTTTGGGCGCGGACGTGATCCTCCCTTTGGACGAGTGCACTTCACCTTTTCACGACGAGGAGTACACAAGGAAGGCCATGGAGCGGACCCATCGCTGGGCGGAGCGGGCCCTTTCCGCCTTTTCCCGCACCCAGGGCCTCGGCCCCAATCCCCAGCAAGAGCTTTGGGGGATCGTGCAAGGCGGGGCTTACGAGGGGCTTCGCCGGGCCTCGGCCCGCACCATCGCCGGCTTGGGCTTCCCCGGCTTCGCCATCGGTGGATCCCTGGGAAAATCCAAGGAGGACATGTACCGGGTGATCGAGTGGACGGTGGCCGAGCTTCCCCCGGAAAAGCCCCGGCACCTTTTGGGGATCGGAACCATCGAGGACATCGTGGAGGCGGTGAAGCGGGGGGTGGACCTGTTCGACTGTGCCGCGCCCACGCGCCTGGCGCGGAACGGGACCCTCCTCACCTTTTCCGAGCCCAACTTCAAACTGAACCTGGATAACGCCCGCTTCCGCAAGGATGAGCGCCCGCTGGACGAAAGCTGCGATTGCCCCACGTGTCGGCGCTATTCCCGGGCATTTTTGCACCATCTTCTCAGGAGGGGGGAGCTTGCGTATTTCCGGCTGGCGACCCTACATAATCTTCGGTTCATGGTGCGGTTCATGGCCTGGATCCGCGCGGAGATTGCGGCCGGCCGCCTCCCCGAGCTTCCCAAATGAAAAAGGTTCGGGTCTATACGGACGGCGCGTGTTTTGGGAATCCCGGCCCCGGCGGTTGGGCGGCCATCCTCCTTTGGGGACCCCACCGCAGGGAGATCTCCGGCTGGGAACACCAAACCACGAACAACCGCATGGAGCTGCGGGCGGCCATCGAGGCCCTGCGTGCCCTAAAGGAACCGGTGGAAGTGGAGATCTTCACGGACTCCACTTACCTGAAAAGAGGGGTCACGGAGTGGTTGCCCCGCTGGAAGGAACAGGGATGGAAAAGGAAGGCGGGGAAAAAATGGGAGCCCGTGGCAAATGCCGACCTTTGGCAGGAACTGGACGCCCTCTTGGGCAAACACAAGGTTTCCTTTCACTGGGTGGAAGGGCACAGCGAAGATCCGGAGAATGCCCGGGCCGACCGCCTGGCGCGGGAAGCCATGCAGCGGGCCTTGAGGGCTACGAACGGCGGACTCGGCTCTGGATGACGAGCGCCCGCTCCACGTCCTGGGGGCGGACCCAGCCTTTTTCCACGAGGATCTCGCCGATCCGGCGCCGACGGCCCTCCGCTTCCTGCTCCCGCAGGGCCTCCTCCACCCGCCGCGGATCCAGCGCCCCCAAATCCACGAGGATCTCCCCCAAGCGCTTGTCGCGCTCGAAGTACTCCTCGAGGATGGACATGATCACCGCCGAGCGGGATTTGCGCTGCTGAAGCGCGATCCTGTCCACGAGGTCCAAGAGGTATTTGTCTTCGTCGCTGTAATACAGGGTGACCTGCATCCTTCCCCTCCCGAGATCCCTTTTCGGGGTGTTTCGTAACCTTTTCGACTATATCCTGCCAGGTGGTGTTGGGCAAGCGTATCAACGGGTGGCCGCGGCCACCGCCCGGGCCGCGTCCACCAGGCCCCGGCCCACCCGCAGCTCCTCCGCCGCCAATTTCCCGCAGGTGCGGAGGAGGATCTCCACCGCCTGAGAACCGGGGAGCCCGGGGTTGGCGGAGAGGATGAGGGCCAAGGCTCCGCTGACATGGGGCGCGGCAAAAGAAGTCCCAGAGAAACTGCCCACGCTGCCTCCGGGGAGGAGGGCGGGGATCTCCACCCCGGGGGCGCTCAAGTCCACCTCCGGGCCGTAATTGGAGAAGGAAGCGGGGCGGTCGGCGCGGTCCGTAGCGGCCACGGTGAGGACACAATCGGGACGGCCGAGGGGATTCACCCCGCTTCGGCCGTCGTTCCCCGCGATGGTGATCACGATCACCCCCTTCTCCCAGGCCCGCCTGAGGGCCTCCATGACCACCGCGGGCGGATTCCCCTTGGCATAGAGGCTTAGGTTGATGATCCTTGCCCCGTTTTGCACGGCGTAATCGATGGCTTGGGCGAGCTTCTTCCAGTCCCGCTCGTAAAAGAGGCCTTGGGAATCGAGGAAGCGCACATCCATGAGGCGCACTTTTGGCGCCACCCCCACGATATTTTGGGCATAGGCGGCGATCACCGAGGCCACGGACGTGCCGTGGTAATGGATGGGGGTGCGGCGAAGATGCGCTGGGACGTTATTCCGGAAATCCCAGCCGTAAAGGTCATCGATGTAGCCGTTTCCATCGTCGTCTTTTCCGTTCAGGACCTCATTTTGGTTGGTCCAGCGCACCTCCGCAAGCTCGGGGAGGGAGAAATCGATCCCGGAGTCGATCACGGCCACCACGATCTCCGGGGAGCCCTGGGTGATGGACCAGGCTTGGGGAGCTTTCACGCGCTCGATGTTCCAGGGATAGGAGGGCCCGGAGAGGGAGAGGCTCACTTGGCCGATCCCGCCCACAGGGCTTGGCCGGAGGGCCAAGCCCAGGGCCAGTGCCACCAGGGATCCCCACGCCCAAACCCTCTTTGCCATCATAAAACAATTGTATCAATCACTTTCCATTACATCAAGGGGAAGAGTGTCCGGGGTGCCCAGGCGGGGAGGGGTTTAAAATCCGGTTGTGGACCCGATCCTGCAGGTGCGGGATTTGCGCAAGTCCTAAGGCGCGGTGCGGGCCGTGGACGGCGTCTCCTTCTCCGTGGCGCGGGGCACGATCTTCTCCCTCCTTGGCCCCAACGGCGCTGGGAAGACCACCACCGTGGAGATCCTGGAGGGCCTAAGGATTCCCGACTCCGGGGAGATCGAGCTTTTCGGGCAAAAGGTTCGGCGGGTGGGCCCAGCCCAAAAGGCGCGGATGGGCGTGCTCCTCCAAGAGGGGGCCTTCGAACCTCATCTCCGGGCCCGCGAGGTCCTCACCCTTTTCGCCTCCTTCTTCCCCCGCCACCTCGATCCCGACCAGCTTTTAGACCTCGTGGGCCCCGGGGAAAAGGCGCGGGCCTTGGTAAAAGAGCTCTCCGGCGGGCAAAGGCAGCGCCTGGCCCTGGCCGTGGCCCTCCTCAACGATCCCGAACTCCTCTTCCTCGATGAGCCCACCTCCGGCCTCGATCCCCAGGCCCGCCGCCATGTCTGGGACATCCTTCGGGAGCTCCGTTCCCAAGGGAAGACGATCTTCCTCACCACCCACTACATGGAGGAAGCGGAAAACCTCTCCGATTGGGTCTGCATCATGGACCACGGGCGGATCATCGCCGAGGGAACGCCTCAGGACCTCGTGGCCCGCCTCGGCCCAGCCACCTTCGTGGAGTTTCAGGTTCCTTCGGCGCTTGTCCCCGCTCTCCGCGCCCGCTTTCCCGGGCGAGTCCAGGAAAATGAGGATAGGACTAGCGTTCAGCTGGATGAACTGGGTCGAGGCCTTGCTTCCCTCTTTTCCTGGGCGGAGGAGCAGGGGATCTCCCTCACCCATGTGACCCTGCGTCAGCCCAATTTGGAGGATGTTTTCCTCGCCCTCACGGGAAGGAGGCTCCGCGATTGAAGGCCGTTCTTGCTTTGGCCAAGTGCTTTGCCCTCTCTTCTGTGCGGGAATGGGACGCGCTTTTCTGGTTTTGGCTTTTCCCCGCCCTCCTTTTGGCCCTTTTGGGCGCGGCCTTTGGGGGAGTAGAGCGCGGGGAAATGGAGCTTCGGGTGATCCTGGCCGCCGCGGAGAAAAGCTCCCTTGCCCAGGCTTTACTCCAAAGTTTCCGGGAAATGGCCAAAGGCGCAGGTCCTTCCCTCCGGGTGGAAATCCTTACGGGTGTGGATTTAACCCGGGTACGAAAGGAAGTGGAGGGAGGGGAAGCCCAGGCCGCCCTCTTCATCCCCTTCGATTTTTCCGCAGAACTTTTGGCCGGGGGAAAAGCTTCGGTTCAGATCCTCTACCGCCGCGGGGAGGCCGGTTCGAGCGCCGCTGCCTCTTTTCTCCAGGAATTCGTGGAGGAATTCGGCCTCGCCCTTCTTCAGGGGGAGGGATTCCTTTCCAGAAAAATCCCCGTGGAAATGAGGGAGGTGGGCGGGGAAGCACGTCCCCTGCGCTATGTGGATTTCCTCCTCCCCGGGGTCCTCCTCATGGCCCTTTTCGTCTACGGGCTTTTCAGCGTGCCCAGCGCCATCGTGCGCGCAAAAGAGGTCGGGCTCCTGAAGAGATATTTCGCCAGCCCCCTTTCCAAAGGTGGCTACCTCCTTGGCTTTTCCCTGAGCGCCCTCTTGGTCAACGCTTTCCAGGTCTTTCTCGTTGTGGTCCTCGGCCGGCTCGCTTTTGGGGTGCGGTTGCCCTTCCTTCGGCCGGAAAGTTTGGGATTCCTTTTCTTGGGCTTCGCGATCTCCCTCGGCCTTGGTTTCCTCGTCTCCGCCTTTTCCCGCACCTATCAAGGGGCGATGGCCTGGGCCAGCCTCCTCAATCTTCCCCTCCAGTTTTTGGGCGGCCTCTATTTTCCCCTCACCGCGATGCCCAAGGTCCTCCGCCCCTTTATGGCCGCCAACCCCCTCACCCACCTCGCCGAGGGGCTCCGGGCCTCCTTGGGTTTAAGCACCCCCGTTTACCCCCTTTGGCTCAGCCTTCTCGTCCTTTTCCTTTGGCTTTGCGGGACCTTTGCCTTTTCCGCCTGCGCCTTGGGGAGGAAGGATGAAGGGTTTTTTCGCCCTCTTTTTTGCTCAGTTTAGGATTTTGCTTCGCAACCGTCTCGATCTCTTTTTGACCCTGGGGTTCCCCCTCGTTTTCGTGCTCCTTTTTGGCTTCATCTTCGCTGCGCCGGAGGGGCCGGTGCGGCTGGGCGCGGTTTTCATCAGCTCCCGCGAGCCCCTTCTCCAGGTTCTTTCAGAATTCCCCGAGATTTCTTTGAAGGAATTCGCAAATGTTCAGGATTTGGAGAGCGCTTTGGCTCGCAGGCAGCTGGACTTCGGGTTGGTCTGGGACGGGGAATCCCTCCTCTTCCTCTTCGAGCGGAGCCGGGTCCAAGATAACCCGACGTTTCATGGCTACGCCCGCCGGATCGCCCGGGCCTTGGAGCTCAGGCTCGCGGGCGTGGATGCCCCCATCCAGGCGGAGAAGGTTCACGTGGGAAAACTTCCCGCGGCCACCTGGTTTCATTACATCGTTCCCGGGCTCATGGCCATGGCCATTCTCCAGGCCGGGGTCCTCGCCGCAGCCGGGAGGCTGGCGGCCATGCGAGAGCTTAGGATCCTGCGGAGGCTCTTGGCCACCCCCGTTTCCGGCTGGGCCATGCTTTTGGGCGTGGGATTGGTGCGCATGCTCTCGGGCTTCCTCTCCGCCTCCTTCACCTTCCTTTTTGCCAGTTTTCTCTTTAGGGTGGAGTTCCTGGTGAAACCCGGCTGGCTCCTCTTTTATGCGCTTGTTTCGGCTTTGGGCGCTATGGGATTGGGAGCGGGGCTGAGCATTTTGGTGCGGAAGCCGGGGAACGCCGCGGCCGCGGGGATGATCCTCGTCCAGGCCATGCTCTTCCTCTCGGGGATCAATATCCCCTTGGAATTCTTGCCCGTGGGGCTTCAGCTTTTGGCCAAAGCTCTTCCAGCTTACTACATGGCCCAAGGGATACGGGCCGCGTTGGGGGTCGTGGAAGGGGTACCGGCAAACTTTTGGGCTGGCTTGGGCTTCGGTGCTTTTGGGATCCTTTCCCTGCTCCTTTTTGGACGCCTTCTTCTTCGGCCGGACTAGGTGCAAAAGCGGCCTTTTTCGGATAAAGTGGGTTCCCTCGCCAAGTTTTCCCCGGGGGAGGAAGGAGGCAAAAATGCAGAGAGGCCCGCGCAAGATGTACGACGTCCGCCATTTGGGGCTCACGTGCGCCGATTGTGGGGCGCCGATCGAGGAGCTCCCGTTTATCCCGAAAAGCGATCGCCCGGTGTACTGTCAAAAGTGCGCCCGGAACCACCGGCGCCAAAACCCCCGCATTCTGCGGTGAGGAAAGGGGCGGCTTCCGCCGCCCCCTTTTTTATCCTTTGCGCAGATCCTGAAGTTTTTCCTCTGCGGCCTGGACTTCTTTCTTTAGGGCCTCAAGGTAGCGTTCCAGTTCGGCGATTCTTTCCTCCTTGGTGCGAAAGCGACGCACAACGGGTGGATGCGCTCCGCAACACCAGCAACAAAGCCCTCCAAAATGGCGTTCCCAAGCGGGACCACAGCATTCATGCCCGTACATCCTTTTCACCCCCTTTCAGAGTTTCATAAGCGCTGAGGAAGCGGTCCAATTCATCCCGCAGGCGCCTTAGGTGCACGGCCCAGGCCTGGAGGTAATCCCAGCCCGCGTCGGTGAGGGTGTAGACCCGGCGGGCCGGGCCGCTTCCAGAGGTGTCCCAGGAGGAGCGGATGAGGCCTTCTTCTTCCATGGTTCGCAGGGTGCGGTAGAGACCTCCGGGATCGAGCTCGTGCTCGGAAAGGCGGGAGAGGATCTCATAGCCGTGGGCCGGGCCCTGGGCCAGGGCCAGAAGGACCCAGGGCTGGGCCAGCCCCCGCACCCGCCCGGGCACACAGTACGGGTGTTCCCGCTCCCGGCACATGGTGAAGGCAATTATATGCTCAAGTCAGATAGAGGAAAAGGTCACGAAGGCCGCGGAACACCGGCCCGCCGCGCGTCAGCCGCAAAAACACCGGGTTTCTCGCATCCCCCAGGAACACCTTCTCCTCCGGCCGGAGCCCCTTAAGTCCAACCCTTATTTGCTTTGAGCGGGAACGGTTTCTAAGTAGAGGACGTCGCTGGTGTCATCGTAGGCGAAAAGTTCGGCGTACCGGCCCCAGTTCACAATCACTCCGAACTGTTTTTCGGCCTCGGCAGGAGGGAATTGCAATTCTAAAGCGCGCTGCACCACTTCGCCTCGGAGCTTCCCGCCTTCCGCGGCCTCGAGGAGCTCCAAAAGCCAGCGGAAGATGGGGATGCGGCGGATGCGGCTCGCGAAGATCTCCTTTCGCGCCAGGATCCCGGCCTCAGCGAAGGTTTCCCCCAAGGGGGTCAGGGCCACGTCACCCTTGGCCACCGTGACGAATCCCAAAAGCTCCAGGGCTTCCACGATGCGGAGGAGCTGGTCGGAGTCGACCTGAAGTTCACTTGCCAATTTGTAGAGATCCTGGCGGCCGCCGGGAGTGGCGGCCAAAGCCTCAAGGAGGCCGGCCATGCTCACCACCGGGACGTTGGGGAGGGCCCGGATCCGGCCGGGTTCACCCGGAGCGCTGCCGAGCTCCACCGGCTCGGGCTGGGTCTCGCCGGCCAAGAGGGCATATACCTCGTCCACCATGGCCCTAAAATCCGGGGCTTGGGGCTGGCGCGGATGAGGTATGGCTACACGGATTTCGGCCACGATGCGCCCCGGGTCCTTCTCCATGATGAGGAGGCGATCGCCAAGCAACACAGCTTCCTCGATGTTGTGGGTGACCATGAGGATCGCTTTCGTTGGGATTTTCCCGCCCAGCCAAAGCTCCAAAAGTTCCCCGCGCAGGGCCGCAGCGCTCAATACATCCAGCGCGGAAAAAGGCTCGTCCAAGCACAGAAGCTCCGGCTCCACCACCATGGCCCGGGCGAACCCCACCTTCTGGCGCATCCCCCCGGAGAGCTCCCGGGGATAGGCCTCCTCGAATCCGTCCAAGCCCACCCGGTCCAGCATCTCCAGGGCCCGGCGCCTCCGCTCCTCCGGCGCCACTCCCCGCGCGGCCAATGCCACCTCCACGTTCTCCAAAACCGTAAGCCAGGGGAAGAGGGCGAAGGTTTGGAAAACGATGGTGGCCTTGGGGTTCACGCCCCGCAGGGGTTCACCCCGGTAGAGGACTTCGCCGGAGGTGGGCCTCTGCAGCCCTGTGGCGATGCGCAAAAGCGTGCTTTTCCCGCAGCCGGAAGGGCCCAAAAGGACTACGAACTCCCCCTCATCCAGGGCGAGGTCCACGTCCTTGAGGGCGAAGAACTCCCGCTCGCCGCTGCGGTAAACCTGGCTCACCTTTCTAAGCTCCAAGAGGTGCTCAGCCATGGCTCACTCCAACTTGAAACGCTCCTCGGCCACCCGGTAAAGCCTGCGCCAAAGGAACCGGTTGATGACCACCACGATGAAGATCATGGTCAAGGTGGCGGCGAAAAGGAGGGGATAATTCCCCTCCTCCGTGGCCTGGGCAATGATGGCTCCAAGCCCCACGGTGTACAACGTCCTCCCTCCGAACGTCACGTATTCCGCGACGATGGAGGCGTTCCAGGCCCCGCCGCTGGCGGTGATGGCGCCGGTCACAAGGTAGGGGAAGAGGGCGGGAAGGTAAAGGATACGCCAGCGTTGCCAAGGGGAAAGGCCCATGAGGCGCGCGGTGTATTTGAGGTCTTGGGGGATGGCCCGGGCCCCGGCGATGGCGTTGAACAGGATGTACCACTGGCTTCCGGTGAGCATGAGGAGCACGGCCGCGAGGTTCAGGCCGCCGGGAAGGTGCACGAGGCCCATCACGAGGACGGGGAAGAGGGCTGTGGCCGGGATGGAGGCGGCGATCTGTACCACCGGTTGGATCCAGCTCGCGGCCCTAGGGTTCAGCCCCACCAGGAGCCCCACGGGGATGGTCCAGAGGGCGGAGAGGAAGAGGGCCAAGGCCACCCGCAGGGCCGTGGCTCCCGCGCCTTCGGCGATCGGGATCCACGCGGAAGCCGGAAGGGAAAAGAGGAACCGCGCCGCCCAAACCCCCCCGAGGACCAACGCCCCGCCGAGGACCCCGATCAAAGCGTAAGACCCCCATCGGGCATGTTTTTTGCTTTCCTTCTCAGGTCCAGCGCTCTTGCGCAGGGCCCAGGAAAGGAGTCGCTGATCCAATGGCCCCAAAACCCTCCGCCAAAGCGCGGCCCAAAGGTACGAGCCCTTCAAAAGCTGATAGAACCAGGAGGATGTTTTGCCCTCGCTTTCCACCATCTCCAGTTTGAACCGCTCGGCCCAGGCCAAAAGGGGACGCCAAACCAGTTGGTCGAGGAGGACGATGAGGGCGATGAGGGTCACCAACCCCCAGGCCAAGGCCCGGGTATCCCCGAGGTAGGCGGCCTCTTGAAGGTACGAGCCCAAGCCGGGGAGGCGGTAGTCCCGGGTGCCCACGGTGAACATCTCCGAGGCCATGAGGAAGAACCATCCTCCCGCCCAGCTCATCATGCTGTTCCAGATGAGGTGGATTGCGGCAAACGGGAGCTCCAAAAACCGGAAACGCAGGTACGAGCGAAGGCGAAAAATGGCGCTCGCTTCGCGCAGCTCCGCCGGGACGGTGATGAGGGACTGGTACCAGGCGAAGGTCAGGTTCCAAGCTTGGCTGGTGAAGATGAGGAAGATCGCGGCCAATTCCACTCCCACCCGCTCGGGGAGGAAGGCGGTGAGGGCGAGCACGGCCACGGGGAGGAAGGAAAGGATCGGGACGCTCTGGAGGACGTCCAAAATGGGGAGAAAAACGATTTCCGCGTAGCGGCTGCGGGCCGCCCTGTACCCGTAAAAGAGGGAGAAGGAAAGGGAAAGCACATAGGCGGCGAGCATCCTCACGGTGGAGAGGAAGGCGTACCATGGGAGGGCAGCGGGGGAAAGGGAGATCGTCGGCCCCTGAACGTATGCGGGTGCCCGAAAGGCCAACCTCACCCCGGCGTAGATGAGGACGGAAACAAAAAGGAGGACGAAGAGATCCCCAAGTCCAAGGGGGCGGTGCGGGCGCGCGGGGCGGAAAAACTTGATCACGGGCATGCTCGCTCCTTCCGGGAAGGACACGAGCTTTCCGTGCCCAAGGAATCAGCGGCGATGCGGAGCACCGCCGCGCCCCGAATCTCCGCGCGCTTGAGAAGCAAAAGGGCCTTGTTCGCTTCCTCCCAGGGGAAGGCCTGGACCTCCGGGCGGATCCCGGCTTCTTTAGCGAGCCGGAGGAATTCTTCCCCGTCGGCGCGGGTGGCGTTGGCCACGCTGCGCACCACCCGTTCCTCCCAAAGGAGGCGGTAAGGCATCCCCGGGATGGGGGTCATATGGATTCCCGCGAGGACCACTGTTCCGCCCGGCCTGGTGGAGGAAAGCGCCTCGGGAACGATCCAGCCAGCCGGGGCGAAGATGATGGCCGCATCCAAGGGCTTTGGTGGCCGGTCCTTCGGGCTTCCCACCCATTCCGCCCCGAGTTCCCGCGCCTGCTCCTGGTGAGCTTGGGAGCGGGTGAACACGAAGGCCCGCATCCCCAAAAAGCGGGCGGCTTGGAGGACCAAATGGGCGGAGGCCCCGAACCCATACAGCCCGAGGATTTCCCCCTTTTGCGCTCCGGAGAGCTTCAGGGCTCGATAGCCCACGATCCCCGCGCAAAGGAGCGGCGCTTCCTCCTCCGGCGGGGCGTCGGCGGGTAGGGGGAGGGCGAAGTCGGCGAAAGCTAAAGTGTATTCGGAGAAACCGCCGTCCACGGTGTACCCGGTGAATCGGGCCTTTGGGCAGAGGTTTTCCTGGCCGCGCCGGCAAAACGGGCATTGCCCGCAGGCCCAGGCCAACCAGAAGAGCCCCACCCGTTCGCCTTCTTTTGGCTTGGCCACACCGGGACCGGTTTCGGCCACCTCCCCCACCACTTGATGTCCGAGCACCACCGGGCTTTTGCGCAAAGGCAGGTCCCCTTCGGCGATGTGGAGGTCGGTGTGGCAGACTCCGCAGGCATGAACCCGCACGAGGATTTGCCCTGGCCCAGGTTTAGGGACTGAAAGACTGGCAAAAGAAAGCGGGCCCTCCTCTACGGGTTTTTGCTCCCGTAGGATGAGGGCCCGCATCCTCACTCTTCGAACTCCACCACCCAAAGCTCGTCGGCCTCAAGGAGGTAGTACTCGGCCTTATGGACCTGGACGTGGATGAGCACGTAATCAGGGTCATCCGGCCCTTCCCAGTACTCCTCCCACTCCTCGTCCCAGAACTCCTCCTTCACCTCTTGGTCCTCGATGACCTCGGCCCGGCCGAAGAGCTGGGCATAGGCGCTGCCCTCAAGATCGAGGAAGCACACGGTGACGTTGGGGTTCTTTCCGATCTCCTCCACCTTGCGGGAGGATTTGCTTGTGGCGAACCAAACGCCGCCCTCCTCCTCGTAGGCGATGAGGGTCATGGGCCGCACCCGCGGGTAGCCGTCGGCCTGGGTGATGAAGAGGGCGATTTCGCTCTCCTCCACAATCTCCCAAAGCTTTTCCTCTGCTTCCGCCATCATACCCCCTTGTGGAAGGGCAGCATAGCCCAAAACCTCCGTTTTGCCACTCACAGGAAGGCCAGGCCCAAAAGGCCAAAGAGGAGGATGAGGAAAGCGGGATGGACCTTGTTTCGGCCAAAAAGGAGGGCGAAGAAGGCCAAAGCCGCGAAGATCCCGGGAAGGGGGCCGCTTATGGTTGTGCGCCCCAAGGACCAGACGGCCGCGGCCACAAGGGCCAGGATCCCCGGTTCCAAAGCTTTGGTAAATTCCTCCGCCCAGCGGGAAAACCGAAGAAGACGGCGCAACCCAAGGAAGAGGGAGAGGAAGAAGACCGCAGGGAGGAGCACGGCCGCGGTGGCCAGGGCCGCGCCAGGCACCCCCGCCACCTTGTAGCCCACAAAGGTGGCGGCGTTCACGGCGATCGGCCCAGGGGTCATCTCCGCCAAGGCCACCACTTCCGCCATCTCCCCTGGGCTGAGCCAGCGATGTACCTCCACGATCTCGTGTTGGAGGAGCTGGATGGTCGGCATCCCCCCGCCGAAGGCCCCAAGCCCGATGCGCACAAACGCCCCAAGGAGCTCAGCGAGCATTTTTCCCCACCCTCTCCCAAAGGAGGCTTCCCAAGAAGGCCAGGGCCAGGACCAAAAGGGGATGGAGACGCAAAAAGAGGAGGACGAGGGCGAATACCCCGATCACCCAGGTTCGGATCCCCTTGAGGGGATTTCTGCCCAGGCGCACAAGGGCATAGGCCACAAGCCCAGTGGCAGCCGCGCCCGCTCCAGCAAAGAACTTTTTGGCCAAAGGCGTTTGGAAAAAAGGGGAGAGCCCCAAAGCAATGGCGAGGATGACGAGGAAGGAGGGGAGGACGCAGCCGAGGGCGGCCAAGGCCGCGCCCAACGGGCCGGCCACCCGGTGGCCCACCAAAAACGCGAGGTTCACAGCATTGGGCCCGGGGATGGGCACGGCCACCGCGAGATCCTCTTGAAATTCCTCCTCCTTAAGCCACTTCCTTCTTTCCACGAGTTCCCGGCTGATGAGGGGGATCATGGAAAAACCGCCGCCGAAGGTGAAAAGCCCGATGAGGAAAAAAGTTCCCAAGAGTTCAAGGGCAAGATGCGCCCGCGAGGCCCGTTTAGGGCTCATGGGTCTCCTCCCAGGAGAAAAACGACCGAACCGTTCTCCAATTTGAGCCAGCGTTCGACCTCGGAAAGAAGAGAGGGCCGCACGGTGAGGATGAGGAAAGCCGAGCTTTCCCGGGCCGCCCAGAGCCCCAAAGCAAAGCCTCTTCCGGAAAGCTCAAGGGGCCCAACCTCATCCACCACGATCACCTCCGCCTCCTTTGCCGCTTCCCGGAGGACGAGGTTGGCGAAATCCAAGGCCTTTTGGGAAAAGAAGAAGCGCCGAAAAGGGAAAGCCCCAGGGAACGGTTCCCTAGCGCAGAGGAGGAGCTCTTTTCCCGTGCGAAGATCTTTCACACGATAACCCACGGTTTCCCCATCCCTTATCACGCGGGGTGAAACCACGCCGCCAATGGTGAGACCCTCTTTCTTCAGGTGTGCAGCCAGGGCCAAGGAGGCCAGGGTTTTCCCGGCACCAATGGGGCCGGAGATGATGAGGGCTGGCCTTTTTTCTTCCCAGGCCCTGCGAAAACGGGAAAGGAGCTTCCCCCTCATTCACGGGCGAATTTTTCCTGCACGAGGGGAAGCCGGCCATGATGGAAGGCGAGGATCTCAGAAAGGACGGAAAGGACAAGGGAACCGGGATCCTTCCCGCCCAAAGGGAGGCCGACCGGGCAGCGCAAGGCCTCCACCCTCTCCTTTGGGATCCCCAGGGCGAGGAGCTTTTCTTTGATCTCCTTCGCTTTGGCCCGCGAACCCAAAAGCCCCAGATAGGCCGGCCCTGGCTCCCCCCGGAGGAGCTCCCGCACCACCTGGAAGTCTTTTTCGTGGCTTTCCGTGGCCACCACGGCGTAGACCTTCCCCGGGATTTCCGGAAGGCCTTGGTACTCCGGGAGAAAACGGGTTTCCACCCCGGCCGGCGCTGCCGAAAGCCGCTCCTCCCGATCATCGGCAAGGACGATCCGCCAGGGGGTGGTCTCCCTGGCCACACGGGCCAAAAGCAGCCCCACATGTCCGGCCCCGAAGATGAGGAGGACCGGGGGAGCTTGCAGGACCTCGTAGAAGAGCACAGTGTGCCCGCCGCAGAGCATCCCCAAATCCCGGAGATCGCGGGTCTCCAGCAGCGTTTTCCTCCCCTCCCACAGGAGCTGCAAAGCTTTCGCGATGGCATGTTGTTCGAGGGCCCCGCCGCCCACCGTCCCCTCTATCCGGCCGTCGGGGAAGACGAGCATCCGGGCGCCGGCCTCCCTGGGCGCTCCCTCCGCCTCCACCACCGTCACCAGGACCGCGCTTTCCCCCCGCTCCAGGAGTTCGGCCGCGCGCCGAAACAGTTCCCCGAGCATACCCCCCAATTTACCCCAACTCCTCCTCTTCCCCAACGCCTTTGACAGGGAAGCCCCCCTTGTTACGTTTTTAGCGAGGTGAGTTATGCCCCAAAATAAATACGCTTTTTTCCGGGGGGAAATCCGGCCCATTGGGGAAGCGAAGATCTCGGTGATGACCTCCGCCCTGCACTACGGGACCGGGGTTTTCGAGGGGATCCGGGCCTTCTGGAACGAGGAGGAGCAGGAGCTTTTCGTCTTCCGCATGCCCGAGCACTATGCCCGGCTTCTCAGAAGCGCCCGCATCCTCCTCATCGACCTTTCTTATAGCGTGGAGGACCTTTGCCGGATCACGATGGAGCTCCTCCGGCGGGAGGGTTTCCGGGAGGACGTGTACATCCGCCCCCTTGCCTATAAAGCCAGCGAGGAGATCGGCGTTCGCCTCCATAACCTCGAGAGCGATCTCGCCATCTTCGCCGTTCCCTTCAAGCTCTACCTTCCCGCAGGGGGGATCCGGGCCATGGTCTCCTCCTGGCGGAGGGTGGAGGACAACGCCATCCCCGCCCGGGCCAAGATCACCGGAGCCTATGTCAATTGCGCCCTAGCTAAGACCGAGGCGCATTTGGCGGGTTTCGACGAGGCCATTGTGCTCAACGAAGACGGCCAGGTGGCCGAAGGCAGCGCCGAGAACATCTTCCTCGTGCGGGATGGAACACTCATCACCCCGCCCATCACCGCCAATATCCTCGAGGGGATAACTCGGGACACGGTGCTCGTCCTGGCGCGGGACCTGGGGATCCCGGTGGTGGAGCGGCCTGTGGATCGGACTGAACTCTACGTGGCCGAGGAGGTTTTCCTCACCGGGACGGCGGCCGGGCTCGCCCCCGTGGTGGAAGTTGACCATCGAAAGGTGGGAAGCGGCGAGCCTGGCCCCATCTTTCGTCGCCTCCATGCCCTTTATGAGGCAGTGGTGCGGGGGAAAGAGCCCAAGTACCGGGGCTGGTGCACCCCGGTCTACCGCTAGAGCCAGCCCCCAAGGCGGTTGAACTCCCGGATCAATTCGTCGATCTCGTCCACCTGGCGGTGGATGCGGTCCCAGTAGTCGGGCCAGTCATACCACTGGGAAAGGAGCTCATCCGCGCTCTTCCCCATCTGCTCCACCCAGGTGTAGTACTTGAGGTTGTGGATTCTGCGGCGATCCCAGTGGGAAAGCTCCAGCATCCAGTCGGTGGAAAGGCCGAGGAGGAAACGATGGTAATCGATGGCCGCTTGTTCTGTGGTGTAGGGGCCGCGCTCCTCCCGCAGCTCCCGGAGCCGGCTCTGATAAAGCTCCATGGAGTCGGTGAGGACGGTGATCACCCAGTCGCGGGAGGTGAGCTCAAAGTACTTGGCGAATTTGATGGCGGCGATGAGGTTGGCCGCGCCGGAGATCCCAAGGAGGTCGAGGTTGTCCACGAGGGAGGGCGGGACGCCCCGGCGGAGGAGGTATTCCCTTCCCGCGGGCTCGTTGAAGAGGCGGATGAGGGAGACTGGGGCCTCGTCGTCGATGGCGATGACCATGTCGGTGTTGCGGACGTTGTGGATCCAGGGCACGTGTTTATCGCCGATCCCCTCGATGCGGTGGGCGCCAAAACCGTTCAGGAGCAAAGTGGGGCATTGGAGGCTTTCTCCCACCGCGAGCTTTGCGTGCGGGAAGCGTTCCTTGAGGTAATCCGCGCAGCCCAAAGTCCCGGAGGAGCCGGAGGTGAGGGTGATCCCTGCCAGGCGCTCGCCGGCCGCCATTTCTTCAGCCAGTGCTTCCTCCATGGCCGGGCCGGTCACAGCATAATGCCAAAGGTGGTTCCCAAACTCATCAAACTGGTTGAAGATCATCACGTCTTTTCTGGTCCTCTCAAGCTCTTTGCACTTCATGAAGATCTCCCACACGTTCGACTCCGTTCCGGGGGTGGCGATTACCTCCCCGGCCACCTTGCTCAGCCACTCGAAGCGCTCGCGGGACATCCCTTCGGGGAGGATGGCCACCGATTCGCAACCAAGGAGGTTGGCCACGTAGGCTCCGCCGCGGCAGAAGTTCCCAGTGGAGGGCCAAACGGCTTTGTGGCGGGTGGGGTCGAACTGTCCGGTCACGAGCCGTGGGGCCAGGCACCCGAAGGTCGCCCCCACCTTGTGGGAGCCGGTGGGGAACCATTTGCCCACCAGGGCCACGATCTTGGCGGGAACGCCGGTGAGCTCTTCCGGGAACACCAAGCGATTCACCCCGTTGAACCCGCCGCCCTTGGGCACGGGTTCGTTCTTCCAGGTGATGCGGAAAAGGTTGCGGGGGTGGAGGTCCCAAAGCCCTATTTCCCGGAGCTCCCGCTTCACCCAATCCGGGATGAGCCGGGGATCGCGCATCTCCCGGAAGGTGGGGATGAGGATGTTCTTTTCCCGGGCGAGCCGGGCGTTCCTCTTCCTCGTTTCCTCATGCACCGCAAGATCGATCATTTCTCGCTCCTTTCCCCGTTTGACTTGCTTTTGGGGCAATGCTATCATGTTGTCTGACAGGTTGACAACCCCATGGAGTTCCAAAAGGTTCGGCCCACCAAGGCCTCCACGGCTGTGGCCCAGCAGCTTTTGCGGGCCATAAAGGAGGGCCTTTTCCCCGTGGATTCAAAGCTCCCCTCGGAGGCGGAGCTGGCGCAGATGATGGGGGTGAGCCGGCCCACCGTGCGGGAGGCCCTCTCCGCCCTGGAAGCCGTGGGCCTCATCGAAGCCCGCCCCGGCATCGGCAACTTCGTGAAACACCCCACGGAGTCCATGGCCTTCGAGGCCCTCTTCCTTTTGGAAACCGAGGCGAGCTGCTTGGAGATCATGGAAGCCCGGACTTTTTTGGAGCCGGCGGTGGCGGAACTGGCGGCCCAAAAACGCACCGAGGAGCAACTCTCCCTCCTTTTTGCCATCTGTGAGGAGCTCCAAAAGCTCGCCGATCCCGCCCACTTCGACGAGTACTTCACCGCCGACAAACGCTTCCATTTGGCCTTGGTGCAAGCGGCCAATAACTCCCTCCTCGCCGCGGCCATGATCCCCCTCGTCAACACCATGGACCAAAGGATCTATCGGGAATTCACGCGGGAGTATTACATGAAGGACCTGGAGAGCATCGTGGAGGTGGCCTCCCTCCATAAAAAGGTGGCGGAGGCCGTGGCGAAAAAGGACAAAGCCAAAGCCCGCGCGGCCATGCAAGCCCACTGGCTGCGCATGTGGCGTCTCGTCCAAGGCGAGGAAAACCACGAAAGCTAGGAGGTCCAACTTATGGAGAAGAAAACCGTAGTGGTGGCTTTGGGAGGAAACGCCCTCCTTCAAGTGGGGCAAAAGGGCACCTTCGAGGAGCAGATGCAAAACGTTTACAACGCCATGGAGCAACTGGCTGATCTCGTCCTCTCCGGGAAGTGGCGGCTGGTCATCACCCATGGGAACGGCCCCCAGGTGGGGAATATCCTCCTTCAAAACGAGGCGGGGAAGCACCTGGTCCCGCCCATGCCCATGGATGTTTGTGGGGCCGAGTCCCAGGGGATGATCGGCTATATGATCCAGCAGGCCCTGCACAACGTCCTCGCGCGGCGGGGCCGGCCCGATATCCCCGTGGTCACCGTGGTCACCCAGGTCCTGGTGGACAAAAACGACCCGGCCTTCCAAAACCCCACCAAGCCCGTGGGCCCCTTCTATACCAAAGAGGAAGCCCTGCGCCTAAAGGAGGAGAAGGGCTGGCACGTGGTGGAGGATGCCGGGCGGGGCTGGCGGCGGGTCGTTCCCTCCCCGGATCCCAAGGCCATTGTGGAAAAAGAAGCCATCCGGATCCTCGTGGAAAACCACGCCATCGTCATCGCCTCCGGCGGCGGGGGGATCCCCGTGATCAGGGAGGACGGGGCCTACCGCGGGGTGGAGGCGGTGATCGACAAGGATCTCGCCGGGGAGCGCCTGGCCGAGGACGTGGGAGCCCAAGTCTTCCTCATCCTCACCGACGTGGACCGGGTGCGCCTCAATTACCGAAAGCCCAACGAACTGGCTTTGGAGCGGATGACGGTTTCCGAGGCCAAGCGCTATTTGGCCGAGGGGCAGTTCGCCAAAGGCTCCATGGAGCCGAAGGTTAAAGCTTGTGTGCGGTTTGTGGAAGCGGGCGGGGAGGTGGCCATCATCGCCTCCCTGACCCAGGCCACGGCGGCACTGGAGGGCCGCGCCGGAACGCAAATCGTGCGGGGATAGCCCGCAAAAAGGAGGAAAAAATGGCGGCAACGGATCTTCGGGGTCGGGATTTCATCACCATCATGGATTTCGACCGGGAGGAGCTCGAGACCATCCTCGAGACCGCGTTCGATCTCAAGCGCAAGTTCATCCGCGGTGAACCCCACGAGCTCCTCAAAGGGAAGACCCTGTTCATGTTCTTCTACAACCGCTCCCTTCGTACCCGGAACTCCTTTGAGGCCGGGATGACCCAGCTCGGGGGCCATGCCCACTACCTTGAGCCGGAGGCCGTGTACACCCCGGCCCTTCCCGGGGAGGAGAAGGCCTACTCCACGGAGCGCATCGCCGATGTGGCCCGGGTTTTGGCGGAGATGGGGCATGGGATCGCCATCCGCATCTACGGGAAGCCCACCGGTTGGATCTACGGGAAGGGCCGGCTCATCATCCAGGAGTTCGCGCGCTGGGCGCGCATCCCCGTGATCAACATGGAGGACGACGTGGACCACCCCTGCCAAGCCCTCGCCGACATCATGACCATCATGGAGAAGTTCGGGACCGACCTCCGCGGCAAGAAATTCGTCATGAGCTGGGCCTACTCCGGCTCGGTGGAGAAACCCTTGGCCGTCCCCCAGGGCGCGATCATGATCGCCTCCTATTTCGGCCTGGATATCACCCTCGCCCACCCGAAGGGCTTCGACTTGGACCCGAATATCCTCAACTTCGTGAAGAAGAACACGAAGAAATACGGGGGCTCATTCAAGATCGTGCACGACATGGATGAGGCCTTCAAAGATGCGGACATCGTGTATCCGAAGTCTTGGACCTGCCAGCCCACCGATGGGAAGACCCCGCTGGATGTGGAGAAGGCCAAGGCCCTTTTCGAGGCCAACCGGCACTGGATCACCACCGTGGAGAAGATGAAGCTCACCAATGATGCGATCTACATGCACTGTTTGCCCGCGGACCGGGGGATGGAGGTCACCGACGAGGTCATCGATGGTCCCAACTCCGTGATCATCGAGCAGGCTGGGAACCGCCTCCATGCCCAAAAAGGCCTCATGGCCCTCATCATGTGAAAGGAGAAAGGATGAGCTGGTACGAGCTTGCGGGAAAGGACCTCATCAGCACCAAGGACTGGACGAAAGAAGAGCTCGAGATCGTCCTCAAGGTGACGGAGCAGCTAAAAGGCATGTATTATGCGGGGATCCCCCATCACACCCTCAAGGACAAGACTTTCCTCATGCTTTTTTTCAACCCCTCCACGCGGACCAGGCTCTCCTTCGAGACGGCCATGACCCAGCTTGGGGGCCACGCCCAATACATCACGGGCGCCGATTTGCGCCTCTCCTTGGAGGACAAACCCGGCGCAGGGGAAACCATCAAGGACACGGCCAAGGTCATGAGCCGCTATGCCCACGGGATCGGGATTCGGCTCCTGGAGGACAAGGTCTCCCGCTGGGGCGAGGACACGGAAATCCTCTATAAATTCGCAGAATACGCGGATATCCCGGTGATCAACATGGCCTCGAACTCCTGGCATCCTTGCCAGGGCCTGACGGATATCTATACCATTCGGGAAAAACTCGGACGCGATCTTAAGGGTGTGCGGTACACCATCATGTGGGCTTATTCCCCCTGGGCTCGCTCCCTGGGTTCCGTTCAGGAGGAGATGATCCTCGCCGCCCGTTTTGGGATGGAGGTGGTGGTGGCCCATCCCAAAGGGTATGAGCTCGAGCCGGAGGCCCTGGCTTTGGCCAAAAAATACGCGGAGGAAAACGGCGGAAAATTCGAGGCCACCAACGAGCTCGACGATGCCCTAAAAGGGGCCACCATCGTGTTCCCCCGGGGCTGGATGAGCTTACGTCGCTACGAGATCGGAAAAGAGGCGGAGATCAAAAACGCCGAGAAGTTCAAGGATTGGAAATATACCCGCAAGCGGCAAAAGGAGCTCTGCAAACCCGGGTACCTCATGCACGTCATGCCCATCGACCGGGGTAACGAGGCTGATTCGGAGATCTGCGACGATCCCGAGCTCTCTTGGATGTACGATCAGGCCGAGAACCGCCTGCACACACAGAAGGCCATCCTCTCCCTCACCATGGGCGGCCGCCCCGCTTAAAAACGATGTAGAGGCGGAAAAGGGCCGGCCTCGCCGGCCCTTTTTTGTTAACCTTGGGGAAGGATGGGGAAGACCCTAGGGATCACAGGCGGACTTTTGGTGCTCCCAAGGGAGGTGGTGCCCGGCGATCTCCTCATCAAGGCGGGGAAGATCGCAAAAATCGGGAAAGGCGTAGCTCAGGCTGCGGAGGAGGTCCTTTCCGTGGGTTCCCTGTATGTGGCTCCCGGTTTCCTGGACCTCCAGGCAAATGGCGCGATGGGGTACGAATTCCTTCGCGCCTCCCCAGAGGAAATCAACCAAATTTTGGATTTTTTCCTCCACCATGGGACCACGGGACTTTTGGCCACGCTCCCCACCGCTCCTCAGGAAATCCTCTCCTCCGCCCTTTCCCGCCTTTCGGCCATGAAACACCCCGTGCTCCTTGGGGTCCACCTTGAGGGCCCGTTTTTGGCGGAGGCCCGCCGCGGCGCCCACCCCAAGGAGCATCTCCACCCGCCCTCGGGGCAATTGGTGCGCACCTTCCTCGCAAATTTCCCAGGGTTGATAAAGCTTTGGACCTTGGCCCCTGAGCTCCCAGGAGCCAAGGAGGTCATCGCGGAGCTGAGGAAAAATGGGGTGGTATGCGCTTTGGGACACTCCGACGCCTCCTACGAAGAGGCCATGGCCGCCTTCTCCCTGGGCGTCCCTCTGGTCACCCATCTTTTCAACGGGATGAGGCCCTTCCATCATCGCGATCCGGGCCTCGCCGGAGCGGCTTTGGAGGCCCCGGTCTTCGTGAGCCTCATCTGCGATGGCGTTCACGTCCATCCCGCGGCGGTACGGCTGGCCGCGAAAAGCAAAGGTTTCACGCGCCTCCTCCTCGTCACCGATTGCCTAGCTCCCACGGGTCTTCCCGACGGGAAATACGTTTTTGGCGTGGAGATATTCGTGGAGAACGGGGTTCCCAAGCTTTCCGATGGGACCTTGGCGGGGAGCACCCTCACCATGGAGAAAGCGGTGAAGAATTTCCTTGACTTCACCGGTTGCTCCCTTTCTGAGGCCGTGCGCTGCGCCACCTTGAACCCCGCAAAAATTTTGGGGATCGCGGCCAAAAAGGGAAGCCTGGGAGTGGGCAAGGATGCGGACCTTGTCATATTCGACGAGGATTTCGCTGTGCACTACACGATCCTTGGGGGGAAGATCGTTTATGCCCGGAATTGATGGCTTTTGCCAAAAAACCGCGCTCATCCAAAGGGCTACAATCGCCCGGGAAAGGAGCGAGATGGCTGAGGTCTTGGTGCGCCCTGCGGAACGGACCAAGGTGGTGGGGAAGGAGGTGCCTCGCCTGGATGCCGAGGCCAAGGTGAAGGGACAAGCCCGCTATGCCGATGACCTTTCCTTCCCCGGGATGCTCTATGGGAAAGCCATCCGTTCCGATCGTCCCCATGCCCGCATTCTCCGGCTCGATCTTTCCAAGGTGGCGGAGCATCCCAAAGTGGCCTGCGTAGTGACAGCCAAGGACATCCCCGGAAGAAATTGCGTCCCCATCATTTACGAGGACATGCCCCTTTTGGCCGATGGAGTGGTGCGCTATGTGGGAGAGCCCATCGCCCTTTTGGCCGCGGAAACCAAGGAAGACGCGGAGGAAGCGGCGAAACTCGCGGTGGTGGAGTACGAGGACCTCCCCGCCGTGTTCGATCCCCTGGAGGCGATAAAGCCTAGCGCGCCTCAGGTGGCCGTTCCCGAAGCGGCCGAGGAAGGAAACATTTTCAACCACATGGTGATCCGCAAGGGCGATGTGGAGAAGGGTTTTTCCGAGGCCGACGTGATCGTGGAAGGTGAGTATCGCGTAGGCTATCAAGAGCACGCCTATTTGGAGACCCAGGGGATGATCGCCGTTCCCGAGGAGAACGGGATCGCCGTCTATGGGACCCTGCAATGCCCCTTTTATGTGCAGAAGGCGGTGGCCGCGGTTCTCGGTCTTCCCCTTTCCCGGGTACGGGTGGTGCAGACGGCCACCGGCGGCGGCTTCGGGGGGAAGGAGGACGTGCCCTCGCAGGTGGCGGCCATGGCCGCAGTGCTGGCCTGGAAGGCGGGCCGGCCGGTCAAGGTCGTGTTCGATCGCGAAGAGGATATCCTCACCACCTCCAAGCGCCATCCCGGGATCATCCGCTATAAAACCGGGGCGAAATACGATGGCACCCTCACCGCGGTGGAGGTGGAGTTCTACTACAACGCCGGCGCGTACCAAACCCTTTCCTCGGCGGTGCTTTGGCGGGGCCTCATCCACGCCGCCGGCCCCTATCGCATCCCAAACGTCAAAGTGGACGCTTATTCTGTGGCCACCAACACCGTGCCCTGCGGGGCCTTCCGGGGCTTCGGTTCCCCCCAGGTGATCTTCGCCCACGAATCCCAGATGGACGAGCTGGCGCGGAGGCTGGGGATGGACCCCTTGGAGCTTCGGCGCAAAAACGCCCTCCGCGAGGGCGATGAAACCGCAACCGCCCAGGTCCTCACCGAATCCGTTGGGCTTCTTTCCTGTATTGAGCGGGCGAGGGAGATCTCCCGCTGGGAGGAGAGGAAGAGAGAGGTGGAGGAGTTCAACCGGCGGGAAAAATTCCGGCGCCGGGGGCTGGGCGTCTCCACGGTGATGTACGGGGTGGGGATGGGCGCCAAAGCCCCGCTTTTGGATAAAGCGGGAGCCTACGTGAAGCTCGAGGCGGACGGGTCCATCACCGTGGCCGTGGGGAACACGGAGATGGGGCAAGGGGCGATGACCGTTTTGGCCCAGATCGCCGCGGAGGCCCTGGAGGTGCCCCTTTCCGCGGTCCAGGTGGCGCCGGTGGATACCTCAAGAGTTCCCGATTCTGGGCCCACCGTGGCCTCCCGCACCACCACCGTCCAAGGGATGGCCGTTTTGGACGCGGCGCGGAAGCTTCGGGCCAAGATCAACGCGGCAGTGCAGGAGCTCCTGGGTTGCCCGAAATTCGTGGTGGAAGGCCGCAGTTTTTGTGATCCCCGGGATCCGCGGCGAAGGGTGTCTTTGGAGGAAGTGGCCCGCTGGATGTGGGTCCACAACTGGGATATGGGCGCCACCGGCTGGGCCGAGGCTGCGCCCGTGGATTGGGACCCGAAAACCGGCCTGGGGAACGCCTATTTCGTCTACGCTTTCGCTTGCCACATCGCCGAAGTGGAGGTGGACGCCCTCACCGGGGAGACCCATGTGCGGGGCTTTTGGGCCGTACACGATTCCGGGAGGATCGTGAACCCTAAAACCGCCTTCGGCCAGGTGGCCGGGGGGATCGCCCAGGGGATCGGTTACGCCCTCCTTGAGGAACTCGAGACGAGGGATGGGCGGATCCTTTATCCTTCCTTCACCGCCTATCACATCCCCACGGCCATGGACATGCCTGAGGAACTCGTGATCGATTTTGTGGAGGCGCCGTATTCCGGCGGGCCGTTTGGGGCTAAAGGTCTGGGGGAGGTCCCCCTCATGGCCTCCCATGCGGCCGTGGCCAACGCCATTTCTCAGGCTACGGGTGGCCGGCTCCGCCAGTACCCCGCCACACCCGAGCGGGTCCTCGCCCTTTTGGAAAGCGCCTCACGGTCGTGAAGCCTCCGGGAAAGAAGCGGGTCTGGCCCGTGGCCTTGGCCCACGGCCTCAACGACGGCTACGGCGCGTTCCTCTCCGCCCTCATGCCTGTTCTAATCGAGCGGCTTGGGATCTCCTTAACTTTGGCCGGGCTTCTCACCTCTGTTCGTTCGGGCCTTGCTTCCTTTGGCCAATGGCCCTTGGGATTGGCTGCGGACCGCTTTGGCCCGCGGATCTTCGCCCTCCTCGGCCCCGCCCTCACCGTGGCCTCCATGTGTCTCTTGGGGGTTGTGCCCAGTTATCTTGCGGCCGCGGTGCTTTTGATCTTCGCGGGGTTGGGGACGGCTGCGTTCCATCCGGCTGGGGCGAGCCTCGTTCCCGAGGGCGGCTCCCGCGGGCTGCGCATGGCCATTTTCTCCGCCGGCGGCACCTTGGGCGTGGCTTTGGGCCCGATCCTCGTCACCCAGGTGGTGAGCCGTTTCGGCCTTTCCGCCGTGCCCTTCCTCCTCATCCCCGGAGCTTTCGTCCTTCTCCTCCTCGGCCTAACCCTCCCCACGGGTTTCCTCCCCGATCAGCGCTTAACCAGTTTCCTTAACCATCCTGAGCGGGGCCGCGTCCTCCGGCTTTGGGGGATGGGGATGTTTCGGGACACGGTGGGCACGTCCGTTTCCGGCTTTTTGGCCGTGCTTTGGGCAAGGCGGGGGGCCTCCCTCACTTTTGCTGGGCTGGCCCTCACCGTCTACGCCTTGGCCGGGGCCCTGGGTGACCTGTGCGGGGGCCGCCTTTCCGACCGCTATGGCCGCAGGGAAATCCTCGCCGGCGCCCTCCTTTTGGCCATCCCCGCCCTCTACCTTTTCCTCCTCACCCGCGGCTCCCTTTCCCTGGCTTTTTTGGCCCTCTTCAGCTTCGCCTCCGCGGCCTCGGTGCCGGTCACGGTGGTCTACGGCCAAGAACTCATGCCCGAAAGCCGCGGCCTCGTGTCCGGACTCCTTTTGGGCTTGGCCTGGGGCGTGGGTTCGCTCCTTGTTACTGGCGTGGGAGCCCTTGCCGATTGGATTGGTCTGGAGGAAGCCCTGGGATTTGTGGGTTTGGCCCTCTTGCCCGCGGCCTTCCTCGCCCTTTCCCTTCCCAGGCGCTAGCGCCGGTCCCGATATACCCAGCGCTCCGCGGCCCTGAAAAAGCGGCCGAAGAGGTCCACCTGAAGATCGATGGCGTTGTAGCGGCAGGCCTCGTGGCAGCACATGCAGCGGATGCATTTTTTTCGGTCGATCCAGGCCCTCTTTCCCCGGAATCGGGCCGCGCCGGTGGGGCAGGCCCGCACGCAGGCCCCGCAGCCCACGCAGCGGCTCTGTATAACCACCGGTTGGGCCTGCATGTGCCGGGTGGCCCAGCGGGTGAGGGGCGTGGGGACCCGGCCCATCATCTCGCCCGCCGCGGGCGGCAAGCGAAAATCCCGCGCCCGCACGCTCTCCAAGCTCTCCCCAAGGATCTCGATCTCCCGGAGGTCCCCCACCCCAAGGCCGCGATTGTGGGCGTGGTAAGTGGTCCAAACCCGCAGGGGATCGAGGCCGATGATCGCCTGGGCCACGGCGTCCACCGCCACCGCATCGGAACTAGCGAGGATCAGGCCCAGCGGACGCGGGGTTCCGTTGGCCGGCCCCGGCCCCTCCATGGCCACCACCCCATCCATCACCGTCAGGGCCGGCCGGACTAAGGAAAAGATGTCCACCAAAACTTGGGCGAACTCCCGCGGCTCCGGGTGCTCACCGTGCAGGGCCGTGCGCAAACCGGTGGGGATCACCCCATAGAAATTCTTCACCGCGCCAGTGAAAGTGGTGAGGGCATGGGTTTTGAGCTTGGGGAGGTTCACGATCACCTCGGCTTCCCGCACGGCCTTGGCAATATATACGGATTTCAAAACCCCTCCGTTCAGGGGAACCTCCACGAAGCCCCGTTCTCGGAGGTTGAGGAGTTCCACCCCGAGCCTTCGGCACATCTCTTTGTAGCCGCCCACCTCAAAACTTTTGGCCTCATGCACGTCATCGCCGACCACGATGTGGGGGGTGATCTCTCGGATGAAGGTGAGCACGGCTTCGACGAACACAGGGTGGGTGATGATGGCCCGCTCCGGCGGCGAGGGCGGGGGGAGGAGGTTCACCTTCACGAAGACCTTCGCCCCCTTGGGCACGAATTTCTCGGGGCCGCCGAGGAGGCCGAGGATTCTCTCCACGGCCTGGCGGAGCTCGGGAAGGGCGTACTCCTTTGCCCGGACGATGGCCACCGTGCTTTTCGCCATAACGCCGGAAGTTTACCCCGCCCTTTCGCCGTGAACCCAAAGGGAGCAGGGGAGCACTAACAAATGGATCGCCAAGAAAACGACCTTGGGGCTAAGATGGCGGGCGCGGAAGGCTTCGGGCCGAGCACCTTTTGAGGCGAAGGGGGACAGGGCGTGGATGACGCGGAGCTTCTTTTTCGGATCTCCCGCGGGGATGAAGGATCCTTCAAAAAATTCTACGAAAGATTCGCGCCCCGGGTTTTCCGCTACGCCCTTACCCTCGTGCGCGACCGCTATCTTGCCGAGGAGGTGGTGCAGGAAACCATGGTGACGGTGTGGAAAAGCGCGAAGAATTTTCGCGGCCACTCCCAAGTCTCCACTTGGGTCTTCGGCATCGCCCGAAACCATGCCCGAAGCCTCCTTCGCCGGGCGCCGGAGATCGCGGAGGAGCCGGAGGGGCTGGAAGAGCGAGGGGCGGAGCCCGTGGACCAGGGGGAACGGGTACGCAAGGCGTTGGAAAAGCTCCCAGCCTTAGAGCGGGAGGTGGTGGTCCTCGCCTTTTATCAAGGTGTTTCTTACCGGGAGATTGCGGAGATCCTGGGGATCCCAGAGGGCACGGTGAAGTCCCGCATGTTCCGTGCCCGAAAACATTTGCGCGAGCTTTTGGGTTTAGAGTCCCCAGGGCCGGGGGAACGGGGCGATGATGCGGAAGTGTGAGGAAATCGCTGAACTTCTCCCGTGGTATCCTTGGGGCCTTTCGCCCGCGGAGGCGGCGGAGGTGGTTTTGCATCTTTTTCGTTGCCCTCAATGTCGAGAGGAGTTTTCCCAAATCCAAGCCCTGCGGAAGGCGGTAAGCGAAGCCCTGGACGATCTTCCCGGGCCAAGCCCGGGGGTTTGGGAAGAGGTCCTCCTCCGCACAAATGGGCTTCCTCTAGGCCGCTTGGAGATGGGCTCGGAATTTTTAGGGCTTTCCTTGGGGCTCTCTTGGCGGGGCAAATCCGCGCCCCTTTTTGTGGAACTTTCCCTTTTTGGGGAAAGGGTGCCAATTTTTGAATTCACAGGAGGTGTGGGATGAACGAGGAACGGAGGGAAAAAGGCGATGTGGATGAACTCCGGGAGGTTTTGGACGTGGTGAGCGAGCGGGTGCCCGCTCTGCTTCGGGCCATCCGCGATGTGCTTTACTCCAAGGAGGCGGCGGAGAGCATGGCCGAGGCCGTGGCCATCTTTTACGAGAAGCTTGTGGAGGCCGGGGTGCCCCCCAAAGACGCCCTGGAAATGGCCAAAAGCTACATGATCGATGTCCGTAACCTTTTCGGCCGCAAGGGTTTGTCGCTCGGTGACCTTGGGAAGGAAGGCCCGAAGGGATGAGGTTTTTCCGCATATTTCGCGTGGTCGGAGGGGTCGTCCTTCTTATTTGGCGCATCTCGTTCTTTGCGCTCGGCCTAGGAATCCGTTATCGGCGGGCGGTGCGAATTTTTCGGCGCGGTCTTCGCCGGGCCGGCCTCCCGCCCGCTGCCGTGGAGGAGCTTTCCCGGGCGTACGCCGAGGGCCTAAGCCCCTGGTCCTTCCTCCACGGGAATTCCACGGGGAATGCACCGTGGCTCCACAGGTTCCAGGGAGAATAAGGCTTCGGAGGTGATCGATATGCGGAGGAACACGAAAGTTTTGGTGTTGGCCCTCGTGGCCTTGGTGGCTTTGGGAACGGTGGGGTACGTGGTCTTCGCCCAGACCGCAGGATCCACGGGGAAGACTTATCTTGCCCGGGTGGCGGAAAAGCTTGGGGTGACGGAGGACGCTCTCCTCAACGCGATGTATGGGGCAAGGGTGGAGATGATCGACGAGGCCGTGGCCGAGGGGAAGCTCACCCCGGCTCAGGCCGATTACCTCAAGGCCGTGCTCAAGGCCAAACTCGATTACTACAAGGCTGAGGGCTACCAAAAGGACCAGGGCTTTGGTCCCGATTTTGGCCCGAAGGGCTTCGGCCGTGGTTTCGGTCGAGGCTTTGGCTGGGGCATGCGCGGCTTTTGCCCTTGCTGGCAAATCCCAAACCAGTAAAGCAATGAGGAAACACTGAGTAACCGAAGTCCTTCGGTACCAGAATGGGCGCGGCAAAAATCGCCGCGCCCTTTTTCTAGCTAGTCAAACCCACTGAACGCGCTCATCCGACATAGAACGTTCAGTCAGCGCAAACGTACACGGCGGAGTGGTCCACGTAGCAGTTTGGGATCGTCACCCGCACGTATCGGAAAGGCGTCATCCGCGGGATTTGGATACAAAGGATGTACGTCCCCCAAAGTTGCTGCGGCGGGTTCAGGTCCACCGTGGTTGTTGGTCCACTGTACACGAGGCTCCAATTCTGACCATCCGGGGAGATCTCCACGGTGAGCGTCCCCTGGCAGCCGTCGGCGAACCCGGGCGTGTACTCCAGGATCAGATGCACGTTGACGAAGATTTGCCCCAGGTCATGGACGTGGGATAACTGGTACCAACCGCAGCAATCGGGCGTCTGGCAATGGGGGTCCCCGCCAGCTGGCCCAGGAACCGAGTAGCCAGTCCCGTTTCCACAGGTATCGCGAGCTCCCAGCGTCCCCTTGAAGCACTCGCTGCACTTCCGCTCCGGCATCACCGTGTACAAGGCCTCGACCCGAGCGTTTGTGGGATCGAAATTCACCGTCACTGGGTCCGGAGAAAACCCAGGTGGGTTCCCCACTATTCGCCACTGCCAAAGGCGATGAAGATCGTGCGAATCCGGCGCATCCAAGACAACCTGGAAGCCCTTGGGATAAGCCAGGGTGAAGGGGGTCTTGCTCGTCCCGGTTTCAACAATTGTGCCGAGGGGGTTCTTCACCTGGTACCCGATGGGAACGTCCAAAAGCGAGTAGGACGGCAGGGTGATGCACCCCGCGGTGACCAAAAGCAGGGCCGCGGCCCCCTGGATGGTGATCGGCCGCTCGAGACAATTGTTCTTCTCGTCGTTCTCCTTGAGCACGTCCGTCACGTCCACGCACGCCCGCACCGGGAAGACCCCGCCCTCCCAAGTGAGCGCGGAATAGGGGAACGTGGTCACGTTGGCCACCATCGTCTGGTTGGGATCGAGGTAGCCCGAGCCCCAACTGGTTTTCCCCACCACGATCGCTTGACCAGCCTTGATCTTGTAAAGCTCTAGAACAACACCGGCCAAACTTGCCCGTTCACTTCCCACATTTACGATCATCACCTCGAAGTTCACGTCGCGATCCCCTACGTTCGGGCTCAGAGGGGTCCAGCGGATGGCCTCGATGAGGAGATCTGGTCCGGCGGCCCGCACCTCGAGGATTTCCAGGCCGCCGATGGGCTGTCCGTTATGGATCACCAAAACCGAATATCTCCCCGGGGGGAGCTTCCCCAGGGGAACCCCAAGCTCCCACGGTGTGAGGACAGGAAAGCACATGGCGTCCTTATTCGTCGTGTACACCATGATCGTGTTCCCCACAACGACCGCCCTCGGTGACCTGGGAACACAGGAGTCGCACCACACTCCGGATAGGGTGAGGGTGATGAAGTCGTTGGATGTGGGGTGAGGAGGATTGACCTCCACTTCCACCCACCGACCGCATGGCTGCGCCATAGCTAGTGTAGCCCAAAGGAAAATGGCGACTGACGCTCCCCAAAAGAAAAGCAAACCTCCGAACAAGACCTCAAGGCCGCGCACCTTGTGCCCCTTGCCCCAGGATTTCTTCTCGAAGAAACACATTTCTCACCTCCTTATGCCCTTCCCTCCTTTCCGGAAGACCACGCATTTGAAGCAATTGGTGTGCCCCCGAAAGCCAAATGGACTGGAACTTTCAGCTTCGTCACCCCCTGGTCAGAGCGTGGGGAGAGGCGAGGAGATGTTAAGGAAGAGGATCTAAAGGGCAGGCCCCTTCCCGAAGTTCTCTGAACCGTAATATTTTACACCGTGGCCGAGGTTTGAGTTTCAGAGAAAAAGTGGGCCGGGCTGGAGAAATGGGAAAAGCTCCCCTTGTGCCAGGGCTCGAGGGTTCCTAAGATTCCATGGCTTATGGAATTAGCTGTGGAAGCGAAGCAATTGGTGAAGGTTTATGGGCAAGGGGTGCGGGCTTTGGATGGGGTTGATCTTTCCGTGGAACAGGGAAAGACCTTCGCTCTCCTTGGCCCAAACGGCGCGGGAAAAACTACGCTCATGCGGATCTTCACCACCCAGATCCGTCCCACCTCGGGCGAGGCCAGGGTCTGCGGCCTCGATGTGGTCCGCGACGGAGCCAAAGTCCGGAAGATCATCGGCTATGTTCCCCAGGAGATGAGCGTTTGGACCGACCTTTCTGGCTACGAGAACCTCTTGATTTACGCGAAGATCTATGGAATTCCCCGCGGCACTCGCGCCCGCCTTCTGGACGAGGTTTTGAGCAAACTCGGGATGAAGGGAGCGGCCAAGGCCCTGGTCCGCACTTACTCTGGCGGGATGATCCGGCGCCTGGAGATCGCCTCCGCCCTCCTCATCCGCCCGAAGGTCCTCTTCCTGGATGAGCCCACCATCGGCCTCGATCCCTCCGCAAGAAAGGCGGTGTGGATGGAGCTCGGGAAATTCAAGGAGGGCGATGGGGTCACGATCTTCTTCAACACTCACTACATGGACGAGGCCGATCTCTACGCCGAGGAGATCGGGATCATCAACGAGGGAAAAGTTGTCACGGTTGGCACCGCTGCGGAACTCAAGCGTTCGGTGGGCGGGGAGATCATCACCCTCTCCATAGCGGGAAATCCCTTTGTTCCTGAGCGGCTGAGAAGTTTAGAGTCTGTGGAGGATGTGATCCTTGCCGAGGAGGAGGTGCGGGTGGTGGTGAAGGATGCGGAGGCCGCGCTTCCCCGAGTTCTCGAGGGACTTCGGCAGGATGGGGTTTCCGTGGTACGGGCGGCCATCACCAAGCCGACCCTGGACGATGTTTTCCTCAAATATGCGGGAACGCGGTTTGAGGCCGGCGGCCGGGTGGGCGAGGTCCGCCAGATGCGCCGCATGATCCGCAGGGGGTGAGGGATGAGCCTTTCCGCGCTTTGGGCCATGTGGGAGTTGGAGCTCCGGAGGCTCCGGCACGATAGGCTTGAGCTTTACACCCGGGCGGTTCAGCCTCTCCTTTGGATCGGGGTTTTCGGCCCGATCATGGGTTCGATCCGGGCCATCCCCACCGGCGGCGTTCCCTACACCTCCTTCATCACCCCCGGGGTCCTCATCCAGTCCACTACGTTCGTCTCCATCTTCTATGGCCTCACCATCGTGTGGGAGCGGGAATCCGGGATTTTGAAGAAGCTCCTCGTGACCCCCGCTTCCCGGGCCAGCCTCGTGGTGGGCCGGGCCATGGCCGCCGGGGTCCGCGCCATATTCCAAGCGTTGGTGATCGTCCCCATCGCCCTCCTCGTGGGCGTGCGGTTTTACCCAAATCCCCTTTACCTCCTTGGGGCCCTGGGCGTGATCTTCCTTTCCTCCGGAGGATTTGCCGCCCTTTCCATGCTCGTCGCTTCGTTCTTAAAGACGCGGGAAAGGTTCATGGGGATCGGCCAGGCCCTCACCTTCCCCCTTTTCTTCGCCAGCAACGCCCTCTATCCGGTGGCCATGATGCCTAGAGCTCTTCAGGTCTTCGCCCAGGTTAACCCCATGAGCTACGTGGTGGATGCCGTGCGCTCCCTCACCATCACCGGCAATGTCTCCCAGCTCGGTCTTGATCTTTTGGCCATCCTGGCCTTCGACCTCGTCATGTTCGCCATAGCTTCGGTGAGCTTCCGCCGCATCATCGAGTGAGCTTACTTTCCTTTTAAGGCCTCGATCAGCGCGCGCACGAAGAGGGGAAGATCCTGGGGGACGCGGGAAGTGATGATGTTTCCATCCACGACCACTGGCTCATCCACCCAAATGGCGCCGGCGTTCTCCAGGTCATCGCGGATGGCGAAGAAGCTGGTCACCCGTTTCCCCTTCACCACCCGGGCCGAGCAGAGCATCCAGGGGCCGTGGCAGATGGCGGCCACCGGCTTTCCCGCCTCCGCCATCTCCCGCACGAACCGCACCAATTCCGGGCTCCGCCGAAGATAATCGGGAGCATAACCGCCGGGGATGACCACCGCCTGGAAATCCCGAGCGCGGAGGTCTTTCGCCCCGAGCTCTGCCTTCGCCGGGTAACCTAGCTTGCTCTTGTACTCCTTGGCCTCCGGCCCCACGGCCACCACTTCCACCCCTTCTTCCTGGAGCCGCAGGTAGGGGTACCAAAACTCCAGCTCCTGATACATGTCCGCCACCAAGATCGCCACGCGCTTTCCCTCAAGGCCCATTCAGCCTCCTTTCTTCCAGGCCTTTTGAGCTTCGTCCACAAACGCCTCACCGTCGAACACGCTGTGGCCAAGCGGATGGCCGTTCACCACGATTCCTTGGAACCCGCCGCGCTTTTCCAGCTCCTCCCGCTGGTGGACCCCATCGATCCACCGAAGCGGCGCCTGGGGGATGACGCCCTTCAGGATCTCCGCGGCCTTCGCGTACCAGAAAACAGACCAAGGACAGAAAAAGGGGCCATAAATGATGAGGATCGCGTTCCTGTCCTCAGGCTGGGGCCAGTAGGGCGGTGGAGCTGGGAAAGTCTCAAAACGGTGCTCAGGCTGAAACCGATAGCTTGGTACCAGGGGAAGCACGAGAAGATCGGGATCCTCGGTGACTTGGCGAAAACTGCGCCTCAGGAAGAATTCCCGGGCAGAAAGCTGTCCTTCGGACTCCCCAGGAAAGGTGTGGACAAGCAGAGCTTGGAGAGGCTGACCTTCGGCTCCTTTTATCTTGCGCATTTCCTCCACCAGTGAGGAAAGAAGTTCCGTTCCAATGCCTTTTCCCCAAAAGCGCATTTCCGGCACAAAGATGCAAAGAATGCGCGCAAGGCTTAGCTCTGGAACGATCTCGTATTGCAAAAGCCCCGCTGGCTCATTCTCCATGTACGCAATTTTGCAAAAGGGTCGGCCCTCGCGGAGTCGGTTCCTGATCCAAGCAAGCTTGGCCTCCACACCCTTGACGAAAGCTGGCTCTGCCCGCTTTTCCTTGGGTACACAGAGCCAAGCGAGATCTTCCGCCGTCTCTTCACGCACTTCCTCCACATGAATGTTCGTCACTTTTCCTTCCTTTTATCGGGTGATCCACACCCGGGTTTCGTCCAAGCGGGCCCGGCCGGAGGAAGCCCGGC
>ERZ1669249.26-NODE-26-length-112503-cov-6.141256_pt1 | contig 112503 bp, 111 predicted proteins | sample MGYA00579293_ERZ1669249 | MGnify/ENA primary metagenome ERZ1669249 (study PRJEB41166, sample SAMN08046057) | hot springs metagenome | biome: hot spring; feature: neutral hot spring; material: thermophilic sediment; isolation source: thermophilic sediment from... | reverse complement strand
CACCCCCACCGTACCACCACCACCAGTCGCTTGCCTCTGCTTTCAACAAGTATTTCGCGATATCAGGCCTCTGCTCATACAGTTGCTTAAAGCTCCCTAATCCCAGCCTCTCCAGTATGCCACTCCTAGCCCTTGCAAGCCACATCCAAGCCACGTTCTCCTGCCTGTCACCAATCCAAGTGGTTAGCTCTCCGCCCGACCACGAGCCCTCTGGCAGCCTTGCCTGCACAGTCTTCCTCGGGAGGCTCCCGTAATCATCGCCGTAGCCGACTGGAGGGATGTTTGAAATATCCTTACCGGCGAGATCCAGGTACTGGTAGTTCTGAAGCGGGAGCTGCTTAGCCGTACCTGGGAATCTCTCTATAAACTCGCGTGGGGTAACAGTCTCCAGCACTCCCTGCCCCTGGAGCTCTGTGATCCTCTGGTAGAGCGTGTTCAGGAACAGGTCTCCAAAATTCTCATAGTTCTCCCAGGGGTTTTCACCGTCGAGCGCTACCACCACGAGCCTCGGCCCCGTGGCCTGGTTCCTGAATGACAGGATCTTGTTGACGAAATCGTTAACCGCGTCCACATGGTTCCAGTTGCTGTACTGGAAGCTTAAGAGATTGCTCAGCTCCGTGTTCCTGAAGAAGACGTATATCCTGCCGGACGGGAAGTCTATGTACCATGGAACGCCCAGGTTGTTTATATCGCTCGTTGATACGCCGGTCTTAGCCAGTATTGACTCATCCGTGATAGTCCAGGTGATACCGGCTTTCCTGAAAGCCTCAACAACGTAGGAGTTCACGGCTTGCTCCGCAGGCCACGCCCCAACCGGCGTGTAGTTGAAGTGCCTCTTAAACAGCTCTATGCTAACGTTAACGTGTACTTCAATATCCTCCGGCCAGCCTAAGTCTACGATGATAGGTGCTAGAGGGTGGCTGTACGGTACAGGTATCAGCTCAGCCTGACCCGTTGAGGTGAGGTTGCGGTAGATCTGGGTTATCCTGGACATTATGTCCTCGTGAACCTCGAGAATCCTCTGCAAGTCGCTAACGGTGAAGCCTGGTGAGCTATACTGTTTTGCACGGTTCATTAACTGGTAGATGTCAGGGTACTGCTCCTCCGCAACACTAGGGTCGATCCAGAACAGGTTGAACAGTACCGCAAGGTCGACAACGTTCTGACCCGTCAGGTTCCCGCCTGTGAACTGGTTCACGACGCAGTCAACAAGCTCCTGCTCAGTAACCGCTGTAGCCGAGCATGTTGAGAAGGCTGACTGGGCAAGGCTCCTGAGCTGGCTGAATCTTGGGATAACGTTGACAATCCTGTTCCAGTTTATGTCGAAGAACCCGCCCGGGGTTCTCAGCATGGAGAATACTTCAGTCTTGTTCACAGTACCGTTGACAATCTTCCACGATATGTTCTGCCTAATATCCATCTTGCCGTTCTCAACATAGTCGACAAGCATCTCTAGCAGTGAGCCTGAGAATGTGAAGGTGCCCTTCACATCCGGGTACTTGCTGAGGATGTAGGCCATCTTGTAGTAGTTTCCAACACTGTGCATCCTAACCCATGGAAGGGTGAAGTAGGACTCGTCCACGCTGTAATACCATGGCTGATGATAATGCCATACAAGCGCTAGATATATCTTCTGCTCAGCAGACTCCGCCCTCGGAGGAATTAACGCTAGGCTGAATAGTAACATGGTTAGTAGTAGAATGGATACTAATCCCCTATACATTCAACCACCATGATCATTAAAATACGTCTCCAACGCTTATTAATCTGCCTTCAATCAGTGTTTAAACAATTGATTAAACAACCCGCGGGCCGCAGCCCCATGCACAGCGTGGAAGACCCTGCCAGAGCCCTTCCACGCAGGTCTCGGCCCCGGTGACCCATGAACGCTTGCGGCCAGGGTTAGGTTGCTCCCTTCCGGGCCTGGCCAGGTTCCCCTGGCTAAGGCGGTTCACCCTCCCCCTCCAGGGAGGGCTCCGCCACCGCAAGCCCCATGGGGCGGGGGTCATTGCCTTACGTGGGGGTTGACAGGGCCCTGCCACGCCGTGCATGGTTGTCTGGCCCAGGGGACTGGGCCCTCCCCACGGCCCGCGGGCGTTTTAATATTTTATTACAGGAGATTATTAACTATTTTTCCAGCGGTTAGAACGGGATAGGGGCTATCATAAGCACTAGGATTACGGTGCACATGCTGTTAACGATCAAGCCAAGCTTATTCCCCAGCACCTCGTAGACTATTCTCCCGCCGTCCGTTATGAATATGGGGGCGGCGTTGATCAATGCTAGGTTGAAGTTTACCAGGTATATCCATGAGAACGCTTTCAGCAACCCTGTTGATGATGAGTATCCGAGGAGTCTTGCTAACCCTTCAGCCGGCACCCTTGTCTCGGTCAGGTTGACCCCGAGCTTCACGGGGGTGCTGTTCTTGTAGAACTGCTTGACAACTACTTCCCCGTCAGGCTTCAAAACCTCTAGAACAAGCACGCCCTCGCTACTGCTTGAGAGAATGCTTCTCAAGCTTTCGAAACCCGCCAGCCTGGTCCCGTTAATGGTTAGCAGTATGTCACCGCTTGAAATCCCCAGGGATTCCGCCAAACCTCCCTGCTCAACCCCTAGCACGTAGAGGGCAGGTGTTGACGAGAGGAGAATTATGGCTAGGAAGGCCAACCCGATGATAAAGTTTACTGCAACGCCTGCTGCTAGAATGCTCGTTTTAGCCTTCAAAGGCGAGGGGTTAAACCTCTCCTCTGAGACTTCGACAAAGGCTAGTGGAAGGATGAATGCTATCATGAATCCGAAGGACTTAACCTCCACGCCGTTGCTCACAGCTGTTTTAGCGTGGAAGTATTCGTGAGTGATTGCCGCAATGCTGACAGCGATTATGAAGTAGAGTATGTCCAAACCCTTTATGTTAACCCCCGGGATCAATAAGACTGCACCCGGAGCATTGCTCACAACTCTTGAAACAACAGTGTTGACGGAAAAGTATAGGAATAGCCCGAGGGAGATCGCGAACAACCCCGTGAAGACGTAGCTCAGCTTCTTGAAAACCCTGCTCGTCTCCAAAGCAGATTTCTTCCTAAGGATGAGGATAACCCCGTACTTCAACTCTACACTGCTGCCTCCCGCAAGCTTTTTCGAAAACCTGAGCAGCGCGTTAAGCACTAGCCACAGCGCTAGGATCGCGGTCAACGCTGTTGCGAACGCGTCCATGTATTTAAACACACCAGGGTAGAATATTGTTAAATGTGCTTTAAATAATAATTGTCAGTGAAGGGTAGAGGAACCCGGGTCTTGGTCAGGGAGAAGGTTAAGAAAACGCCTGAGTTCAAGGAGGTTGTTTACAACGAGGCTCACTGGAGCCTGCTGAGGAGTTTGAGGAGGGAAGCTATTAGAATAGTTGAAGCCTTAGTCGTCACCGGGTTAAACCCCGTAGTGCACGGGAGCGTTGCAAGAGGCGATGTATGGGAATGGAGCGACATAGACGTCTTCATCCCCTACCCGATACCCTCGTACAAGCTGGAGTATGTTCTAGAGTTGAGCGGGCTCCAGGTCAGGAAGAAGTATATTGTGATGGCAACCCCTGCCAACACTCCTAAAGCATACATCGTGCTGGATGATGAGGAGAGGAAAACCGTGAGCTTCCCCCTCGCGGACTTGAAGCCCCGCGAGTACGAGTTCTACAGGTTTGGGGGACTGCTCGACAGGGATGGATTAGCCCGAGATAGGCGGGTCCCCGGGGTTAACAAGAAGCTTGTGTTGATCGAGCCGGTTGCTAACGGGCACTTAGAATCTCCAGTGATAGGTTTCGAAAGCGTTGTAGCCGAGAAGCTCGGTATCAGTGTTGAAACAGTTCTCGAGAGGGTTAGGGTTCTCAGCAGGAGGGACAGCGTTGGGAGGACAGGGGTTTTCCTCAAACACGTGCTACAGCCTGACGAGACCTTCGAGCACGCTATACAGGAGCTTGCGAGAAGGAGCAGTATTGTGCGGAGGGCTCTCCAGCGTTAGCAGGTCTTGCTCTGCAACGGGTATCTTAAAACCGCTATAATGCCGCCGAAACCGCTTACTTCAACGCCAACATCCGATCTCCCAGGGATGATCCAAACGTCTGCTTTCGATGAGAATGCTTTGTCAAGGGTTTCGAGAACCCTGTTCCTAACTCCTTCATCACCGCTCTTAATCAGGTCTGAGACAACGACAAGCTTGTCTACAGCGCTCATCAATGCTGAACAGTAGGCTTCGTCAACCCCGTACGCAACCCTCTCAGGCTGCTCCACAACCAGTTTCTTGAAAACCTCGAAAACCTCCCGGGCCCTTATGATTGAAAGCTCTGAGACAGCTTTCTTGACAACATCTCTTCGAAGAAGCTCGTTTAAGCCGCTGCAACCCCCTATTGAGGTTGAGTCCACATATACTGGTAAACCCTTCAGACCTGAGCGTATGAGATCGGCAAGCGTGTTTTTCAGGTCGCCTGGTCCGGCAACAATGACCGCGTCAACCTTCTCCCTTGAAGCATATTCTGATACAAGCTTAAACACCTCTTCCAAGTAGTTTCTAAGCAAGCCGTCGTACCCGCTAGCGTACATCTTACCCGGCAGCCTCCCATAGGCCTCGCTGAGCTGTACAACACCCTGCTCAGTCAGCATGGCTATGCACGCCTCGTCATGATCAATATTCACCAGCATCACCCTCCTCCTCTTCACAGAGCTCCTTCTCAAGGCTTCAAGCTCGCTGGCCGACCACTTCTCTTTGAACACCACCAGGGCGTCGCCGGGGGAGAGGTTGATCGTGTGGTAGTGTCCTTTCACGCCGAACTCCTCGGGCCCCTCCACCACAATACCTCTAACTCTCAGCCTGTCAGAGAACTCCTGGAACTCGAGCTTCTCCACTCTCAAGCCCAGGGTCATGGAAACCCTCCTGCTCGAGCCCCCCTCACCCTGCTTCACCTCGCGGCTCGTCCTCCCGTAGACGATGTCCCCTGGGCTCAGAAGGTTGTAAAGGATCCAAAGGTCGTCCTCGTCCTCGACGAGTATTTTAATCCATCCCTTCTTCAAATCCTCCTCAAGTATTTTCAAGCCACACCACATTTACGAAGCATGTTTATGAGATTGTTTAAACATTATTTTTAAAGGGAAGCACATGCTACTGGATTTCTACCTGCTGGACGTCAGCTACGAAGTAGTTTCCCAGGAACCCCACATCATAATATGGGGTGTTACAAGGGATGGTAAGAGGGTTCTTTTAAGGGACAGGGGGTTTAGGCCGTACTTTTACGCTATTTTACGGGAGAAAGCGAATGCTGAAGCCGTTGCGAGAAGGATTATTGGCTTATCAGAGAGATCCTCGCCCATTATAAAGGCTGAGCCTGTTGAGAAAAAATTCTACGGTAAACCCGTTAACGCTTTAAGGATAACGACCGTGATACCGGAGTCTGTTAGAAGGTATAGGGAGAAGGTTAAGGAGATACCTGAGGTTGCCGAGGTTGTTGAGGCCGACATAAGGTTCAGCCTGAGATACATTATCGACCATCATTTAAAACCGTGCGGATGGCACAGGGTGGAGGTTGAAGCCAGGGGTAAGAACCCGGCATACAGGGTTGAGGAAGAGTACGAGGTTAAAGGAGAGATCACGCCTCTTGATGACTGGTCGACCCCGGAGCTCAGGATCATGGCTTTCGATATCGAAGTCTACAGTGAAACAGGGTCTCCTAAGCCTGACAGAGACCCTGTCATAATAATAGGTGTTCTAACAAGTAACGGAGTCTTCAAGCAGTTCCTCGCCGACGGCTTCAACGATAAGAACGCTATCATAGAGTTCGCCAGGTTCATCCAGACCTACGACCCGGACATAATCGTAGGGTATAATAGCAACAGGTTTGACTGGCAGTACCTCCTGGAAAGAGCCAGCACGCTGGGCTTGAGACTGGATGTAGGAAGGAAGAGGGATTCTCTCCCGTCGACAAGCACTTACGGACACGTCTCCGTGGCCGGGAGGCTGAACGTTGACCTTTACAATTTCGCGGATGAGATACCCGAGATCAAGATCAAAAGCCTCGACGTTGTCGCAGACTACCTGGGAGTGATGAAGAGGGATTCAAGGGTTTTAATAGACTACGTGGACTTCCCGAAGTACTGGAACGACCCCTCTAAGAAAGGGTTGCTTTTAAAGTACAACGAGGATGATGTCCGCTCAACAATGGGGTTGGCTGAAAAATTCCTCCCGTTCGCGATGCAGTTATCGAACATTACCAGGCTCCCGCTTGACCAGGTTGGGGCGGCGAGCGTGGGGTACAGGCTTGAATGGTTCCTGATGCACGAGGCGTTGCTGAATAACGAGTTAATCCCTAACAGGGAGGAGAAGGAGGCTGAAACATACAAGGGTGCCGTGGTGTTAACGCCTTTGAAAGGAATACATGAGAACATAGCGGTTTTGGATTTCACGAGCATGTACCCTAACATAATGATCAAGTATAACGTGGGCCCCGACACCGTTGATAGATCAGGCGGGTGCAGCATAGCCAGCCACTACATAGCGCCCGAGGTCGGGCACTGCTTCAGGAGGGATCCCCCTGGCTTCTTCAAGAACGTCCTCTCAATGCTCCTCGGCTTGAGGAAGCAGTTGAGGAGTGAGATGAAGAAATACCCGCCGACAAGCATGGAGTACAGGCTACTTGATGAGAGGCAGAGAGCGGTTAAAATCCTGGCTAACGCGACATACGGTTATATGGGCTGGCTCGGGGCCAGGTGGTACTGCCGCGAGTGCGCTGAAGCTGTCACAGCCTGGGGCAGGACGATGATCACAACAGTGATCAACAGAGCGAGGGAGATGGGTTTGAAAGTAATATACGGCGACACCGACTCCTTGTTTGTTGAGAACGATCCTGTGAAGGTTAAGAACCTCGTGGAGTACGTTGAGAAGGAGCTGGGCTTCGAGATAAAGATTGACAAGATTTATGAGAGAGTCTTCTTCACCGAGGCTAAGAAGCGTTATGCGGGGTTGCTCACGGATGGCAGGGTAGATATAGTCGGGTTCGAGGCTGTTAGAGGGGATTGGACAGAGCTCGCTAAGGAGGTGCAGGAGAACATTACCAGCATCCTCCTGAGAGAGAAGAACGTGGACAAGGCTGTTGAATACGTGAGAACAGTCATAGCGGACCTGATGCAGTACAAGATACCGCTTGAGAAGATGGTCATATGGAAAACCCTGACCAAGAAGATTGAAGAATACGATGTGGAATCACCACACGTTTCTGCTGCGAGAAAGCTTGAGAGGAAAGGGTTGAAGATAGATGTAGGGGATAAGGTAGGGTTCATCATAGTTAAAGGAGCTGGGAAAATATCTGAGAGAGCTGAGCCCTTCAGCCTCGTCAAGGATCCAAGACTGGTGGATGTCAACTACTATATTGAACACCAGGTGGTGCCTGTAGCGTTGAGAATACTGGAGTACTTCGGGATCACGGAGGATGATTTAAAAAAGATTGCTTCAACAGCGGGTAAGAAGAGCTTGTTCGACTACCTTGGGAAACGCTAGGATTTAATGAGGCTGTGAAAATATATAAAAATAAGTATTTTACTTACTTCTAACCAATATTTCAGATAGTGGTTAAGAGGTCGGCTTATGCTGGATGAATTATCTACAGAGGTATTGATCAGGGAGTCCATCTATACTGCTATTTTATTCATATGGGTGTTGATCGTTGTAATCCCTCTCACGAAATTCACCTACAACATGATGATTAAGAAGGGGACCACGCACATCAAGGCCGTGTACTATAACAGGAAGATCATTCACATCCTAGCCGGCGGCGTCGTGTCAATATTAATCCCCCTTCTCGGGTACACCACGCCGTTAACGATTATCCCAATGCTCGTCCTCCTATTCCTTGCAACATACATCCCGCATAAGACGGGCAAGCTCCTCTACTGGTTCCAGGATCCCGACAATATCAACGAGGTGAACTTCGTCATAATGTGGGGTGCTGTAATGATTACCTCCTGGGTCGTGTTCAGGGACTGGGTCTACGGCGTTGTCCCCGTAGCATTCATGTCCTTCGGCGACGGGATAACCGGGATCGTGAGGAACGCGCTGTATAATAAGAGGAATAAGTCATGGTTCGGCAACCTCGCGATGGCTGTTGTAACAGTGCCTGTGGGGCAGATCATCCTCGGCCTTCCCGGGGCTTTCGCAGGACTGGTTGCAAGCATTATTGAGCATTTCGAGATACATAGCAAGATCGATGACAACATAACGGTCCCGTTGGTCAGCTTCCTGATCATTCTAGGCTTCCGGCTAATCGGGGTTTAAATTTTCTCTCCCACACCCTGTTTATTACGCCGGTTACTAGTTAACACTATCTAGGATGGTGGTGAGCATGGATTACAGGGTTAAGGATTTAAGCCTCGCGCCCGAGGGAAGCCTCAAGATTGAATGGGCTGAGAAGCACATGCCTGTTCTCGTGCTCCTGCGTAGGAGAAGCCGTGATGAAAAACCTTTCAAAAACCTCAGGATCGGCGCAGTCCTACACGTTACCAAGGAGACAGCCGTCCTGATGAAGGCTTTCAAGGATGCTGGGGCTGAGGAGGTACTACTAGCCGGGAGCAACCCGTTGTCAACACAGGATGATGTCGCCGCCGCCCTGGTCGAGTACGGGGTAAGGGTTTACGCTTGGAGGGGTCAGTCGCCCGAGGAATACTACTGGTGTTTGAGAAAGATTGCCGAGAGCCAGCCGGACATAGTGCTTGATGATGGAGCAGACCTCCACGCTCTCCTCCACTCGGAATACCCTGGTTTAGCCGAGAGAATAGTGGGAGGGACTGAGGAGACGACCACCGGTGTGAACAGGCTGGTTGCCATGGAGAGGGAAGGGGTTCTCAAATACCCTGTGATAGCCGTGAACAACGCCTACACCAAGCACATGTTCGACAACAGGTATGGGACAGGGCAGAGCACTTTCGACGGAATACTGAGAGCCACCAACATACTTGTGGCCGGCAAAGTCGTCGTGGTAGCAGGGTATGGATGGGTTGGCAAGGGAATTGCCGCGAGAGCCCGGGGGCTGGGGGCTAGGAGGGTTATCGTAACCGAGGTTGACCCTATAAGGGCTCTTGAAGCAGTCCACGACGGCTTCGAAGTCATGAAGATGGTTGAGGCAGCCCCTCTCGGGGACGTGTTCATCACGGCCACGGGCAACAAGGCTGTTATCAGAGGGGAGCATCTCCAGCTTATGAAGGATGGCGCCATACTTGCTAACGCAGGCCACTTCAACGTTGAGGTCTGGATACCGGATCTCGAGAAGCTGTCGGTGGGGAAGAGGCTTATCAGGAGCAATGTCGAGGAGTATGTGCTGAGGGATGGGAGAAGGCTCTACCTGCTCGCAGAGGGCCGTTTGGTAAACCTGGCCGCGGCTGAAGGACACCCAAGCGAGGTAATGGACATGAGCTTCGCCAACCAGTTTATCGCTGCTAAATACCTTGTAGAGAACAAGCACGCGTTGAAGCCAGCGGTCATGAACCCGCCGCTCGAATCTGACAAAATGGTCGCGCGCTTGAAATTAGAGTCAATGGGTATATCCATTGACGAGCTGACCACGGAGCAGGAGGAGTATTTGAAGTCGTGGAAGGCTGGCACGTAGGAGGGCTGTTTAAATGGGCCCGCGGGGATTTGAACCCCGGTCCACCCGGTTATGAGCCGGGCGCTCTACCTGGCTGAGCTACGGGCCCTCGAAACCCCTCATGATTCTTAACTAGTCTATTGGTTTTTTAACCTTAACGCCACGCGGCCGGCTCGAGATTTTTCACTACAGGCGTGTTTCGAAAAAGAGATTCCCCCGGTTCCACTGTGAGGGTTACCTGGGCGCAGACCCTCCCGCATGCTTTAAGGCGCAGACGTATTTGCAAGCCGCGTCAGCAGCTATCGCCCCGTCCGCGGCTGCTGTTATTATCTGTTCAAACCTGTACTTGAACGGTCCTCCCGCCGCGTCGCCTGCTACGAATATGCCTGGCAGGTTTGTGCTCCTGTCAACCTTAACCATCACCCTCCCGGTCTCGTCGAGCTCTAGGCCTATCTTCTTGAAGAACTCGACGGGTGGTTGAAGCCCTATCTCAACGAAGACCCCGTCCACGTTTACAACGCTCTCCTCCCCGGTAGCCAGGTTTAGAACCCTGATCGCTTCAACCCTGTCCCTGCCGATAATCTCCTTGATAACGCTGTCGAGTAAGAATGTGATGTTGGGATTGCTCCTGGCTGCTTCAACGTAAACGTTGAAAGCCCTGAACTCGCTCCTCCTGTGTATCAAGTATACTTTAGAAGCTATCTTAGCCAGGTATATGGCTGAGGTTAGCGCAGCGTTGCCTCCTCCAACAACCGCTACCGTTTTACCCTTGAACAATGGCCCGTCACAGGTTGCGCAGTAGGAAACCCCTTTACCAACAAGCTCCTTCTCGCCTGGAACACCAAGCTTCTTCTTCTCCGACCCAACCGCCAGGATTATGGAGTAAGCACACACCTCCTTCTTCAAATCCCTCAGCCTCACACACCAAAGGTTTTCCTCAGGCTTCCTCACAACGTCGACAACCTCGTCGATGACTATTGGGACATTATACTTCTTCACATGCTTCACGAACTTGTCGGCGAGATCGTTGCCTGAGACGTCGGGTACTCCAATATAGTCGTCAACCAGGGGTGCCTCCGTGATGTTGCCCCCTAGCAGCTTCGTCACCAAGAGTGTTTTATGCCCGTATCTCACACTGTACAGCGCAGCTGTCAAACCTGCCGGCCCTCCCCCGACCACGATGGTCTCATACCTGTCCTCTATCGCGGGAGCGGTTCTCGCCGCGGATAAACCGGTAATCCTGAACTTAGTGCTCATTAGGTTCACCTAAACATGGTAATAAGCTTCAAGCGTTTTAAACCATGAAGCACATACTTGTAAACAGGTGTGTGGCTCTTGGAGTACACTACTCTTGGCTGGACTGATTTAAAAGTTTCAAGAATAGGATTGGGCACGTGGCAGTACAGTGAGGCATGGGGGTTAACCGATTACGAGAAGGCTAAGCAGGTGATCGCTAAAGCGGTTGAGCTAGGCGTAAACTTCTTCGACACCGCCATGGTTTACGGGAGAGGGATGAGCGAGGAGTTCCTGGGAAGAGCCCTCAAGGAGGTTGATGTTAAGAGAGACGACGTGGTTATTGCTACTAAAATACCTGGCGAGTTCCTCAACCCGCACGACATCTTCAAATCTGTTGACAAGTCCCTGAAAAGGCTTGGGGTTGACTCAATAGACCTGCTCCAGCTTCACTGGCCGCCCTGCTGGCACAACTTCCCCACTTCAACCTATGCTAAAACGCTTGAAAGGCTTGTCCTCCTGGGCAAGGTTAAATACCTGGGGGTCAGCAACTACCCGGTGGTGTTGATCGAGGAGTTGAGATCATCCTTCTCCTTCACCGACATTGTCAGCATGCAGTACAGGTTCAACCTGGCTGAGAGGTGGGCTGAGGAGGAGCTGATACCTTATGCTGAAGCAAACGACCTCACCTTCATACCCTGGAGCCCCCTGGCCAAGGGGGCTTTAACAGGGAAGTACTCGCCGGGAGCCCTGCCCGAGTTCAAGGATGTCAGGGGCGGTGAAGCTGTTTTCCACCCTGAGAACTTTGCAAAGCTTGAGAAGCTGTTGAACACGCTGCGCGACGTGGCTGCAAAATATGGTAAAACCCCTACCCAGGTCGTGCTGAACTGGATGCTGAAATACAGTCCTGTCATACTGCCAATACCGGGTGCTAAGACGCCGGAGCAGGTTGAGGAGCTGGCTGGGGCGCTCGGCTGGGAGCTCTCCTACGAGGATTGGAGAAGGATTGATGAGGAGAGCCGTGCTGTAAAGATATCCTACGCTACCTGGTAGTCCTCAGTAGTAATGCATTGTAGACTATGACACCGGATAAGGCGGTGGCCGGCAAGCCCTTAGGGAAGTTTCTAATCCATACTGTTTTAACGTTTTCAAGCTCCTTCCTACTAGGCTCTACATCACCCGCGTTTAAAACCACCGCAGCATTCCCGCCTGTTGTGAAAACCTCTTCAAACCCCTTTTCCTCGCCTTCATCGCTCAAGTAGTAGACCGGGTCGGCACCCAGGATTCTCGAAACATCTGCCAGCTCCGGTAGAACTATCAGGGGCTTCCCAGCCTTGTAGGCTATTTTATGAGCCTCCGGCACACCTATCTGTGCCGCCGCTCCTATGGGCTTAACGATCACGGGGGTGAACCCGTCGACCAGGTACATTGTCTTAAGGAATTCTACAACCTTGTGTATTCCTGTTGGAGAGTAGAGCACAACGTACATTTCAACCCCCTTCCTCATCCAGCTTACTGGCAACGTATAAACCTATCGCCTTGGCGAGAGGCGGGGGAACCGCCTCACCGATCATATTGTACTGGTCATCCCTGCCTCCTGTGAAGACGAATGAGTCTGGGAAACCCATTAGCCTTGCCTGCTCCCTAACTGTTAGAAACCTGTTCTCGTAGGGATGTATGAAGCGTGAGGATCCCAGCACGGTGGGGGCTATCCTGCGCGGGTGAAGCCTTATCAGGTTTGGAAGCTCCTTATCAGCCCCCTGGTAGTGAATCATGGCCTCGCCCCAGTCAAGCATGCTCATCCTTTTAACCTTTCTACGGGAAGGCTCCTTCGGGGGTTCATGATTAGGCGGGAAGCCTCCCGGCGGGGGGAGATTGCTGAGCGCCTCCTCAACCGTTACGACCCTGGGGCTGGGGGGAGGCTGTATTCTAGTGTTTGAAACAAACACTCTTCTCCGGTGGCTTGGAGTGCCGTACTCTTCGGCTTCAAGAATGTTGAAGTAAACCTTCTCGTACCCAGCTCTTTCAAACTCGCCTAGCAGAGCGTCTTTTAAACCATCCTCGGTTATTGCTGGAACATTCTCCATCACGAAAACCCTGGGCTGGAGAACCCCCAGGATCCTGATGTAGTGGAGTGTTAGCTGCCCGGCAGGGTCCTTGTACAGCCTGTCCAACGGGTTGCGCTCCCGCCTCGGGTTCGCTCCTGTGAACGGCTCGCAGGGAGGGCTCCCTATTAACACATCTATTTTCACATCCTTCAGCGTCTTCCTCAGCAGTGGATCACTAACCTCCTTAATGTCTTCGAGCAGGACTTTCACTGTTGGAAAGTTCAGCTTGTACGTAAGCCCTGCGGGGTTGTAGTTGTCCACGGCGAGGATTGTTCTAAACCTGCGTGTCAGGTGGAAGCCGAGGGAGAATCCTCCCGCCCCGCAGAACAAGTCTACTACGGTGTATTCTTTCAACTCAGAGCTCACTCAGCTCAGCTATTTTCTCATCAAGCTCCTTGATTTTCAACTGGAGGAGTGAAACTATTTCGTCGTTGTTAGACTCTAGGAGGTCTGCTCCCTCGTTAACGCATTTGAAATCGTTCAGGTAGGCTTCCTCGAAGGAGTATCTTCTGCCGCACACCGGGCACTCGTAGATAATGTTATCCCTCTCGTAGCTGAGCCTGGCCTCAAGCTTCTCCCTAGCCTTCTTCAACCTGTTGAGCACGAAGCTCTTAAGCGCAACCTTGTTTAAAACCCATGTGTGAAGGGTTGCATCCCCTGTCTTCAGCTTCCCGGGCACTATTATTGCTTCCTCGGACATTTTCTGAAGTACTTTCCTCCCTTCATTAGACTTGATCCCGGTGTCCTTGGTTAGGGTTTCCTCAGCCACATACCCGTTGTTCTCCAGCATGTAGTCGAATAATTGCAAGGCTATCTCTCCATAAGTCTTACGGATGATGTCCCTGGCAATCCTCATTAAAGCGTTATCCTCTTTCCTCGGCAGCGTAACCACCATTCCAAGTCGGCAGAGCCCAGTTCATTTTTTAATTTATAAATACCCACTCATAAATTCAACTCTTACCTACGAGCCCTAGCGTGATACTATGAGGGCTGGCGGGGGTTTCCACTATTGTTTAAAGCTTCAGCTCGACGAAGTCTTGCCTACCACTATACCTCAGCCTTGAATCCTTGCCAACAGGCTTCCTGAGTATGAAGAGTTTTTCATGATATATCAGCAGGAAATCCCTGTTTCTCAAACGGCTCCAAACCTCCCTGGTCGTTTTCATCTTGTGCTGTATTTTAACAACCTCCTCCATCAGCACGAAGCCGGTGTCTAGAAGTGTTAGCAGGACGTAGTGGGTTAGCGGGACATAGTGCTTCCTAACCCGTGTGTCTCCTACGAGGATTGCCAGGGTCTTCCCGGGTTTAAGCACCCTGTAAATCTCCCTGGCCACCTCCTTGAACAAGGCCAGGAACTCCTCCAGCCCTCTCACAGCTGAGAGGTCTCCCTCAGACTTCTCCACGCCATACCTGACTATGTTGAGGTAGGGCGGGTGTGTCGCCACCAAGTCCACGCTATCATCCTGTATCTTATCCAGCCTCCTCGCATCCCCGTGGTAGATTCTATACCAGCCCCGCGGGGCACCACTGCCCTCCAGTGCTTTAACCAGGTAGTAGAGCCTGTGATGGGTTAGCATTACAGCATTATAGTTTAAATCCACGCCGATACAGTTCCTCCCGAGCAACACGGCTTCAACACACGTTGTCCCCGAGCCAACCATGGGGTCTAGTACAATATCTCCTTCACCAGTGTACTTGAGGATTAGCGCACGCGGGATTTGTGGAGGCCAGTTCCCCCTGTAATCTCCTTTATGAGTAGCCCAGGAGCCTCGCTTAGGGAAGCTCCAGACAGTGGTTGAAACATCGGGGAGCTCCTGCGAGGAGGGCTCCAGCCTCGTCACCTTGATAGGTTTAAGCGGGATGGTTTGATCATCAATGGTTATGATAGCGTTCCGGGAGGCGAAGTCCAAGTACTCCTCAACCAACACCTCTCTCACACATACCAGCCTCGGCCAGGGTCTCGGCGGGCTTGCAGGGGTGTGACAACCTTGTAATCCATCTTGCTCCTGAACACTGCTGTAACAATCCTCGGCAAGCCTACTACTCCTTAATTAACTATTGAGTACATTTAAACCTGAATTACTCCAGCAACCCCCAGCTCCTGGAGGAGTGCTGAGTGAACCGTTGCGAAACCACCATGGTAGCGGGAGTGTTTGAAATACCGTGCAGAAGCAACCACCCGCTTAGTTCACGGTTAAAAGACGGTGTAAGCATAAATTGCTGGAGAGGCCCCGGGTGCTTACTAGGTTGAGCCATAAGCTGTTAAAGCTGAAGGTTAGGAGTAAGGGTTGTGCAAGCTGCACTCTCACAGCAGTACGCCACCTCCTCAGGATACCTGGCGTGAAAGGCGTGAGGACTGCTGGGGATTACCTGGTCGTTGTAATGGACCCCAGGGCTGACCACACCCTGGTTTTAAACAATGAGGAGTTGAACCTTTACTACAGGGTTGTTGACTGGGAGGTTGCCTTGGAGGCTCCTCCCCAAGGCTTCAAGCTTTCCAAGGGATAGAAAAGTTTATATAGAAGCCATTAAATTCACAGATCATTGGATCCTTAGTTTACGAGGGTGAATGAAAATGGCTGTCGAACCAACTGGAATACCTGTATTAATACTTAAGGAGGGAACCCAGAGAACCGCTGGTAGGGATGCTTTAAGAACCAACATAATGGCTGCTAGAGCGGTTGCTGAAATGGTTAAGACAACGTTCGGGCCGAAAGGCATGGACAAGATGCTGGTTGACGCTCTTGGAGACGTCACCATCACCAACGACGGTGCGACAATCCTTGACAAGGCTGAGATACAGCACCCAGCCGCTAAAATGCTCGTCCAGGTGGCGAAGAGCCAGGACAGCGAGGTTGGGGATGGAACTAAGAGGGCTGTTGTCTTCTCCGGCGAGCTGTTGAAGAATGCTGAGGAGTTGCTGGCTAAGAATATTCATCCAACACTCATAATCGCCGGCTACAGGAGGGCGATGGAGGAGGCTCTAAACCTGCTCTACCAGCTCTCAGAGCCGATAAGCATTGACGATGAGGAGTCGTTGAAGAAGATTGCCAAGACCTCTCTAACCAGCAAGGCAGTGCACGATGCCAGGGAGTACTTTGCCGAAATGGCTGTTAAAGCGGTTAAGCAGATCGTTGAGCTGAGAGGAGACAAGTACTATGTTGACCTTGACAACATCCAGATAATCAAGAAGTATGGAGGCGCCCTCCTAGACTCAATGCTGGTCTACGGCATCGTGCTGGACAAGGAGGTTGTCCACCCTGGGATGCCGAGAAGGGTTAGCGAGGCTAAGATAGCCCTGCTCGACGCGCCCCTCGAGATCGAGAAGCCCGAGATCGATGCTGAGATAAGGATTAACGACCCAAGCCAGCTGAAAGCCTTCCTGCAGCAGGAAGAGGAAATACTGATGAAGCTTGTGGACAAGATCGTTGAGATAGGTGCTAACGTGGTCATAACCCAGAAGGGTATTGACGAGGTTGCCCAGCACTTCCTCGCTAAGAAGGGCATCCTCGCTGTGAGAAGGGTTAAGAGGAGCGATCTAGAGAAGCTGGAGAGAGCGACCGGCGGCAGGATCGTGAGCAACATCGATGACTTGAAGCCCGAGGATCTGGGCTACGCTAAGCTGGTTGAGGAGAGGAAGATTGGAGAGGACAAGATGGTGTTCGTTGAGGGATGCAAGAACCCAAGAGCTGTGAGCATTGTGATAAGGGGTGGTTTAGAGAGGCTTGTCGACGAAGCTGAGAGAAGCATGAGGGATGCCCTGTCCGCAGTGGCAGACGCTATCAAGGATGGACGCATAGTACCCGGCGGCGGAGCAATAGAGATAGAGCTGGCTAAGCACATCAGGAAACTGGCGACGAAGGTTGGTGGGAAGGAGCAGCTCGCCATAGAGGCTTTCGCCAAGGCCCTGGAGGGACTCGTGGTGACTCTGATAGAGAACGCTGGGCTAGACCCTGTCGACATGATAATGAAGCTTAGAGCAGCCCATGAGAAAGACGATGGCAAGTACATCGGGGTGAACGTGTTCACCGGCGACATTGACGACATGTACAAGAACGGCGTTATCGAGCCTGTCAGCGTGGTGGCTAACGCTATAAAGGCTGGCACGGAGGCTTCAACAATAATCCTGAGAATCGATGACTTAATAGCTGCCAGCAAGCTTGAGAAAGGCGCTGAAGCAGGCAAGAAGCCTGGAGAAGAGGAGAAGAAAGAGGAAGAATAATCTTTTCATCCCTCACTACTCAACCCTTATTAAAACAGGTTTTTTAAGGCTGGGATTGAAGAGAAGTGCTTCTCCAACATCCATGTAGGGAAGTATCCTAGCTGTCTCCTGGTCTAGGAAGAGGCTTCTCGAAACCACTTCCAAATCCGCGTTCGACTTGACCGAGTGAATGATCTTAGTGTTAGTGTTGACGAGGACCTGGTCAATTATTAGCGAGGGCGACTGCGTTATAACGCAGAAGCCTATGTTGTTCTTCCTGATCTCCCCCATCATCCTGGCTAGGAAGCCGACAGGGTTCTCCCTTCCCAGGTAGTTCTGGGCCTCCTCTACAAGTATCAAATACCTCTTCCTCAAGCCGTAGTTCATGTTAACCAGTCTGGCGAGAAGCATTGTGCCGTACACCCTCCTCACGTTAACGTTCCGGATCAGCGACAGGTCCACTATCAAGGGCTTGCCGGGGCCGGCCGCATCTCCCGGTAACCCGCTACTACTGCTGAATAATCTGGCATAGGGGTTTGAGGCTAGGATTTTCAGCTTTCTATGGAGTGAAAGCCTTGTCTCCCTCAGCCAGCTAGCATCGTCGTAGTAGGTTTCCAGGGCTCTCGCAAGGGATTCAACCCCGTCCAGCCTGCCTCCCTTCTCACTGATGATTCTCCAGAGCAGGTACTCCTGCGGAGGAGTCAAGCCCAGTACGTCGCTGATAACTTCTACATCGCTCCTGGGGTCGCTGGTGCTGAGGAATTCCACCGGGTTTTCAAACGGGTTGAGCCTCACCCCTTCAGCCACCAGGTCACCGTACTCGCCGTGCCAGTCGAGAATTATCACTGGGATCCCTTTCAGGCTAACCCTCCACGCTATTCTAGAAGCAGTGTAGGACTTGCCTGTCCCGGTCGCCCCGACTATTAGGATATGCCTGTTCAACAGGTTTAACGGTAGTCTAGCCTCAAGCCTTGGAACAGTGTTAATGGTCCAGCCTACCACAACGTAGTCTCCAACCTGGTCACCGCTCTCCACCCTGTGCTGTACAGGGTATTTAACCTTGGGTTTTGCAACCGTGAAAGGTATGGTGTCTAGCCGCTTCCTCCGTAGAAAAAACTCCTCAGCCCTGAAGATAATGCTTGCTTCCAGGATTCCTCCTCAACGATTTCGAAATCCAGGGTTTTACAGGAGGCTTTTAGCAAGTTGTAGATGAGCTCGGATTCCCTGACAGCATCCCCGCTGTTCTCTGCCTCTATCATTATCAGGGAGTCGACGCCGGTGTGGGATATGCTTGTTAAAACATTGTAGACAACCCCAGGGTTTTCGAGAACCCTTTGCTTGATAAGCTCTTCAATCCTGGAGAGCTCCTTCCTGACCTCTTCCTCCCCCGCATTTATGAAGCGGTAGATTCTTATAAGCCTGGGAGAATTCTTCACAACGCCCTTTGAAAAACGGATTGCTTAAAATGTTTGGTCTTCTAACCTTTTTATTGCTCGAAATCGGCTCCAACGAACACCTGGTCCATGGGGTTTAAGCCCAGCTGGGACGGGGTTTTCAGCACAACCAGGAATCCGTGTAGCGAAATAACTACTCTCTGGTTCTCGCCAACCCTGCCCACCGATACCACGTAGCCCTGGCCGCAGAAGTAGTGTTGGAGACAGCTCTCCTTCTCACTTGAAACCTCAACCCTCATGTTCTTACCGGTTAGCATTGCCTTGGGGATGATGTCGTTGTGTAGCTCAAAATCGAGCTTTACCTCACCGCAGGTAGCGTGCACCCTGTAAACCCTGGGCATTCTCAGGTCTTCGACCCCGTCAATCACGCATTCCAGCTTAACGCTCATGGCTCCGCACTCTCGTAAACCTATTTAATCTGATTTTTAAGTAAGAATTAATAACGTTAAGCTAAATTAAAGCTTTAGGTGATCAAGGTGTCTGTGATTGATGCTTCAAGAAAGCTTGTGAGCGAGCTCTCAGGCATGATTGACAAGAAGGTTAAGGTTATCCTTAGCGATGGGCGGCATTACGAGGGTGTTTTAATCGGCTTCGACCATCCATCCCTAAACCTGCTGATTCAAAACGCTGTAGACAATAACGGTGTCAAGTTCCCGAAGGTAGTGATAAAGGGGGATAGGGTTTCCGAGATACTTGTTTCCGAGGTTCCCTTGTTCGACCCCGAGGAGTTCAAGGATTTCCTGCTCCACGAGATGAAGATTGCTGAGCACCTGGTAAGGGTGATCCCGGAGGCCAGGATAGTGGAGGTTCAGGGAAGATACAGGGTTAGCGAGAAGGGTGTTGAAGGTGTTGGGCCGATGGCTGAAACACTGTATAGTCTCTGGAAGAAGTATACTGCTGTTAAAGAAAAGGCTGTAAAGGGATAGGCGATTTGTACTTTGAGCCTAGAGAGTACGAGCTCGCGGGGAGGATAGGGAAGCTTAGGACAAGGCATGGAGTGATTGAAACCCCTTTTTTATTCCCTGTTGTAGACCCGGTTAGGCAGGCTCCTGGCTTAAACGTTCTGCATGAAATAGGCTACGACGGATTCATCACGAACGCCTACCTTTTCTACAAGAGAAACAATGGAGCTGTAAGAAGCATTCACCAAGCCTTGAACTGGAGCAAGCCCATAATGACTGACTCAGGCGGGTACCAGGTCCTCGTGTACGGCGATGTCGAGGTAGACAATAAAACTATTGTCGAGTACGAGAAGAACATAGGGGTTGACATAGGGGTTATACTAGATGTTCCAACAGGCAGCAAGATGACGTGGGAGGAGGCTCTTAAAGCCGTTCGCGAAACCTATAGGAGGGCTGCTGAAGCCTTGCCCCTCATAATGGATTCAGACCAGGTATGGGTCCTCCCGATCCAGGGGTCGCCCTACAAGGACCTCCTGGTGAGATCCTCGATCCAGGCGTGGAGGCTTCCCTACCAGATGTACGCTATAGGCTCGCCGACGCTGCTGCTGGAGAAGTATGAGTACAGGGTTATAGTCGAGCTCACAGCACTGGCTAAGCTACACCTCCCTCCTGACAGGCCCCTGCACGTCTTCGGCGTGGGGCACCCGATGATCATACCGTTCCTCGTAGCTGTGGGGGCGGACTTCTTCGACTCAGCGAGCTACATACTCTACGCAAGGGATGGAAGATACATGACGGAGACGGGGACGAAGAACATAAGTGATCTAACCTACCTCCCTTGCAACTGCCCTGTCTGCAGCCGGTACAGTGCTGAGGAGTTGAAGGAGCTGGGTAGCAGGGAGAGGGAGGAGCTTCTGGCAACCCATAACCTGCATGTCTTAATGAAGGAGTTAAGAAATGTTAAGCAGCATATAAGGGAGGGCCGTTTATGGGAGCTTCTCGAGTACAGGAGTAAATCCCACCCGAGCTTGAGGAGAGCCTTCCACGTGGTTAAGAAGTATCGTGAGCTGTTGGAGAAGTATAATCCCCGTTCAAAGCCTGATGGTAGAGCATTGATGATTATTGACAGGGACTCGCTTGAAAACCCCAGGCTGGCTCACGCTAGGAGGAGGAGCCTCCAGGTTCTAGAGAACCGGGTGAGAGGGAGGAGGGTTATCCTGATCCCGGCTCACTCCAAACCCTTCAACCACCAGCCAGAGTACTTGAAGCTAACGGTGGGTCAGGCTGGAGTGGGGGAGGGGTTTGAAGTCTTGTTCATACACCCAGCCCTGGGAGTGTTCCATCCCTCGCTATCCCCGACGTACCCGTTCTACCAGCATGAGGGCGGGATAACCAGGGATGTTTTAAACCACAAGCACCTGGCAAGGCTCATGGATAAGCTGGTGGAGAAGGCTGGGGCCCGGGATTTAATAGTCCTGGAGTCCTCGTGGATGAGCAGGGAGCTGTTTGAAAGGATAAGGAAGTATTCAAGACATGGGGATAAAATCCTTATATATAGCTTAGGCGAGATTTCTTCTCTGCTAGCTCGCTCTCCATAGCTTTCTCAATCTTCTCCCTCTCCATCTCTATAGCGTCAATAATCTTGGCTTCTTCAAGCAGTGATGAAGTATCTATCCTAGTGTTCAGCAACTCCCCAACGATCTCGACAGCTACAGCACTGGCCCGCGGATCCGGCTTATAGAGATCCGTGTAAGCCAGGACCACTACCCCGTTTAAACCGTATGCTTCAACAAACATCATTGTCAAGGCTAACGGGCCTATTACATGCCTGTTCTTGAGGATTGGGGCGTTCAAGCTGATCCTGGTTCTCCCTATCGGTATCCACCTGTACTTCTCATCCTCGCTCTCCTTTAAACTAGGGTCTAACCCGCCGACCAGAACCGCCTCATCAACCTTGAAAGCCTTCATCAAGGATGCCGCGAACTCTGCGTAATCCGTTCTCTCATGTATGTGTGGAACCGCGTTGTTCAACAACACTAGTACTTTACGCCCGGACACCTCGCCCGCATAGAGCTCGAACGGGTAGAGAAGCCCGCCATCCCCGTACAGGGTTACCTCGGGCATGTGCTTCGTCCTGATCAACCCTATCTTCTCAAACTTCAGCTCCCTAACCAGGTGGCGGGTTGTCAAATATCCTACCATCCCGAAACCCTGGTAGCCTGTTATGAACAGCGCGTTCTCGAAGAGTGATTTGTCAAGGCTTTTCAAAGGTATTATCTTAATGCTCCCCATGCTTACCTCCCACATACTCTCTTATCCTTATTGCTTCACCCCGTTTATAATATACTATTTCCCAGCCCGGGAGCATGGCTCTCCCCACAGCGATCACCTCATCCCCATCCATGACTAAAACCTCATCCTCCGGCCTGATCCCCGGGTCAGCCATTAACACGTGCTTGCTGAAGAGGTTTCCGCCTTCACGTATGAAAACGCTGTACTCCGGCTTAACGTAAACCCGGTGATAGGGGTGGGGGAGGAGTTTGTTGAGCCTTCGGCCTGCCTCTAGGTGCAGGATGAACCTGTAGTCCTGTGCTCTAAGGGATAGGTACTTCTCCCCGTTAACAAGTATCATTCTCAGCTTGTAGGTTCTAGGGCTTAGGATGAAAACAGAGTCATCGGGGATGAAATCCTCCCCTCTAACGTTGAACTGGTACTCAGCTATTCTCCGCGCTTCATCCAGCTCCTCCTTTAAAGGCTTCCTCGTTATCAACCCTGAATCCTCGGCTTGAAAGCTTATTGATACACATACTTCACGTACTCCCCTTTATCTTTTACCTCTAGGGAGAACTCGTCAACCCTTCTATACTGCTTCTTACTCTTAACCTTCTCAACAGCTTTCAGGAAATCGCTCATGGAGACCACCCTCCTGTTCTCCCTGATAGCGTTGTACCCGGCCTCCGTGACAACGGCTTTGAGCTCGGCGCCGGAGAAGCCCTGGGTCATCTTGGCGATTGCTTTCAAGTCGACACTGCTGTCCAGCTTCATCCTGCGGGTGTGAATCCTCAGTATCTCAACCCTGCCGTCCAGGTCTGGGAGCGGTACTTCGATAAGCCTGTCAAGCCTTCCAGGCCTCAGGATGGCCGGGTCGAGGATGTCTATCCTGTTCGTCGCCGCGATAACCTTGATCCTGTCGAGGGGTTTGAAACCATCCAGCTCTGCGAGGAGCTGCATGAGTGTTCTCTGCACCTCTCTCTCACCGCTCGTCCCAATATCTATTCTCTTAGCCGCGATAGCGTCTACCTCGTCGATGAATATTATGGCAGGAGCCTTCCTGCGTGCGTAAGCGAAGAGCTCCCTGACTATCCTGGCTCCCTCACCTATGAACTTCTGAACCAGCTCACTCCCCACTATGCTTATGAACGTTGCGCCAGCTTCTGAGGCAACTGCCTTGGCGAGCATTGTCTTCCCGCAGCCTGGTGGGCCGTATAGTAGCACGCCTTTCGGAGGCTCGATGCCAACCTCCTGGAAGAGCTCAGGGTTCTTCAAAGGCAGCTCAACAACCTCCCGTAGCTCCCTTATCTGCTCGCTTAAACCACCTATATCATCGTACTTCACGCTAGGCTTTTCTATAACCTCCATAGACTGGACGAGGGCGTCAACATACTCTGGGAGAACATCCACTATTGTAGAACCCCTCTGGTTTAAAGCTACCCTTGCCCCGGGGACTATTCTAGACTTGTCAACGTTGTCTGAAACCGTGACTACAAGGGTTGGCCCTGTGCTACTTTTAACAAGAACCTTCCCATCCTGGAGCACGTTCTCGACTACAGCCTCGATCAAGGGTGAGGCGAGGAGCTTGTCGAGCTCGCTCCTGTAGTAGTTAAGCTTCAACAGAAGGTTCTTCCGCTCATTCTCCAGCGTTTTAACCTTGTTTTCAAGATACCTGACGTAATCCTCCTCGTTAACGACAACGTCAAGCCGATCCAGGTTTTCAATCTCACTACTCATAACGAAACCCGGTTTTATTATCCCATTATAAAACCCATTTAAACCATAGGTAGATATTGAAGCAGGGGTGTGGCGGGAAAATGCCATGCTACTGTGAAATATGTGGTAGAGAGGTAGAGGACAGCAGGGATTGTAGAAAGATCGTGGTAGAGGGGAGTGTTTTAATAGCATGCCCACAGTGCTACAACAGGCTTGTAACCCAGGGAAAGGCTAGGCCTTACATTGAGGAGAAGAAGAAAACACCACAGCCGAAGCCTGCGGCAACCCCGCCGAGGCCTAAAGCGGTCAGGGAGGAGTACGAGGTTGTCGAGGACTATGCTAAAAGGGTTAGGGAGGCTAGGGAGAGGCTTGGGTGGACGCAGCAGGTACTGGCTCAGAAGGTTAAGGAGAGCGAGAACATTATCAAGAGGATTGAGGCTGGGAGGCTGAAGCCCGGGATAGACCTGGCTAGGAGGCTTGAGAAGGTTCTCGGGATAAAGCTCCTGGAGCCTATTGTAGACGAGTCTGCGCCGGCGTCAGGCAGGGGCGAGGACTACATAACCATTGGAGACCTCGTCAAGCTTAACAAGGAGGATAAGGGTGGTTCCTAAGGGTTGATTGTTGAGGTAGCGGTTCCGAAGAAGTATGTTGAATACCTTGATGAAGAGCTCAGCCTCGTGAGAACTGTTTACCCTGTGATCGAGGATGTTTTCGTTGTTAAGAAGCCGAGCAGGAAAACATTCGTCTCAGCGCCAGTGCTCGACGAGTTGAGGAAGAAGAGGTTTGACAAGCTTGTTGTAATGGACTCGCTGAAGCCGACGCAGATAATAAACCTTGTCAGGGAGCTGAGGAAGGATGTTGTAGACCGGTCAATGCTCATCCTCGAGATCTTTGCAAACCATGCTGGAAGCCTCGAGGCTAAGCTCCAGATAGAGCTGGCACAGCTGAGGCACAACCTCCCGCTGATCAAGGAGGCTATAAGGTATGCTAAGATAGGGGAGATGCACGGTTTCCTCGGGGCTGGAGAGTACGGGTTTGAAAAATACTACTTCATGCTGAAGAGGAGGGAGAACAAGGTTAGAAGGGAGATTGAACGGGTTAGGAGGACGAGGTCGCTGAGAAGGGAGAGGAGGGAGAGGCTGGGATACCCTCACGTAGCAATCATAGGCTATACGTGCGCGGGGAAGACAACCCTTTTCAACAGGCTGACAAGGCTCAGCAAGCCCGTGGGCCCCGAGCCCTTCACAACCCTCACCCCGAAGTCGTACAAGGTGAGGTTTAACAGCCTTGAAGCCGTGGTGACAGATACTGTTGGCTTCATAAGGGATCTGCCGCCGGAGGTTGTTGAAGCATTCTACGCTACTCTCGAAGAGGTTGCCGAGTCCGACCTAATCCTCAACGTCCTAGACTCCTCGAAGCCGTTGGAGAGGATTATGGGGGAGGTTGAAACCTCCATGAGCATTCTCAGCAAAATAGGGTGTAAGGGTAAGCCTTTAATCCATGTTTTAAACAAGATAGACCTGGTCAGCAGTGAAAGGTTGAACGGGATCATGGAGGGTTTGACGAGGGTTTTAAACAATGACCAGGATAGCTTACTGCCTATTTCAGCGGAGAAGGACATCAACATTGATAAGCTGATAATGCTTGTTGAGGCAACGCTGAGGAAGGTGTTGAGGAAGTGAGCCCTGCGAAAATCTATGTTTTAAGATACGGGCACAGGCCTCAAAGGGATAAAAGGGTTACAACCCACGCCCTGCTGGTTGCAAGAGCTTTCGGAGCGAACGGCTTCATACTCGGGGATGTCGTGGACGAGAAGATTAAGGAGGCGTTCGAGAAGACCGTTAAGATCTGGGGAGGGCGCCTCCACTTTGAAATGGGGGTTGACTCCTTCAAGTACGCGCAGGAGTGGAGGAGGCACGGCTTCATTGTTCACTTGACAATGTATGGTTTACCGGTTGACAGCGTTATCGACGAGATAAGGGGGAGGGGTAGCGACATGCTTATTGTGATAGGTGCTTCCAAGGTTCCAAGATTCTTCTACGAGGTAGCGGACTACAATGTAGCGGTGGGCAACCAGCCCCACTCCGAGATAGCTGCGCTCGCCATATTCCTCGACAGGTACTACCAGGGGAGGGAGCTGTACTTCGAGCATGAGGGAGGGAGGTTGAGGATTATTCCCCATGAACGGGGGAAGAAGGTTGTTCCCAAGCATTCCTTCTCACCCCTGGACGCGGAGACCCGTTAACTCCACCTGAACCATAGTGCTCGCCACAACTGTCGAGACTAATTCAACCCCGTAGACAACGAGCGCTTCCTTCAATCCAAGCCCTGAAAGGCTTACTGTCAGGTTGAAAACTCCCTGAACCTGTAGAACACCCTGCGGGGGAGCTTCGACCACCATTCTGCCAATCCATGGGTGGGGCCCCGTGGACCCTATGCTTGAAGAATCTATGAGGACCGGTTGCATGATGTTGACGCGTGGGTCGTAAACATAGGCTGTTACAAAAATCCTGGAGCTCTTGGTAGCGTTGATTATTGAAGCATTAACTGTGAAAGAAGCCTCGAGGTCGTCGTAGACCAGCGCAGCCCTGAACACCTGCACGTAGGTGTGGCCGCCTTGAAGCCCAAGGTACGGTGAAAGGGAGGACAGGTTCAGCTTGAGGACGCCGTTTTCATAGATAAGGCCGCGCGCTGGATCTGTTAAAACCCCGTTGTAAGTTATGAAGGAGTAGTAAGGCTTGCTCGGCAACTCCCCGTAGGTTAGCCAGCCGTAGTTCTGAATCATGCTCACAGTGCAGAGGTACGGGGTTGGAATGGTCTGGTAGCATTGAACAGGCCCCTTCTCAATCAATGTTTTGAAATCTGGCCCTGTGTTAGTGTAGTTGACTATTCCAAGCCCAACCTTGTACCCAGCCCAGTCCAGGTTTAAAACAAGCTGGGTCCTCGATGCGCTGTTTAAATAGCTGACCAGCTCCTCATCTATAACCGTCCTCCCCACGATCTCAGGGGGCGCGGTCTGCAGCCAAGGGTCTCTCCAAGGTGAGTAGTAGAGGAGTACTCCCCCGGATAAGACCACGCCGGTTTTAAACGGGATACCAGTGTAGTTCAGCGGGAAGAGACGTTCACCGCTCACGGTTTCCGAAACCTTCGCCAACGACCTATAGCCCTCGTACTCTTTAAACACTGCCTCAATGAGAACCGGCTGGACTGTTTTAACCACGAGGTAGAGCTCGCCGTTGAGGACTCTGAGGCTGAGCAGGGGCGGGTTTGTAATGCTCGTTAAAGACTCCACAGTGCTTTTCTGAACACTCCTCCACGACTCAATACTCTGCGTGTAAGAGTATGCGAGCTGTGAAACCATCATAACAGTTATAACGAGGACCAGGTAGCCTCCCACGATTGTGCTGACAGATTTCAACCAGACCCCTTTCACAGTAGAGTCTTCTTCAAAGAGTGTGTTTCGTGAAACTATTATATCCCAGGCCACCTTATGATTTATTGATGCGTATGGGCAGTATCACTATAACCATTAGCGTTGACAAGCTGGCTGTTCTAGCCTCCATAGCGGTCGTGATCGCTCTTTCAGCATGGATTCTTACAATAGATTACGGTGCATCCTACACGTGGATACTTCCGCTGAACAGTGCTCAATCGATAACAGGCCACTGGAAGACAGGCATTGCCATAGGGGTTTACGACCTAGGGTTTGAGCGCGCCAACTACTCCAACACTGTGATAGTTGACGGGTTGTTCACCCAGGTGTTCGTGGACAGGGTTGACACGGGCTACGCGATAATTGTTGCGAAAGGCTTCAACCCTTACGTGGTGCTCATCACCGCCGCAGTGCTGGTTAACATTTTCTTAGCAGCGGCTAGGAGGCTTAGAGGGGTGCGTTACAGCGGCTTCCCGCTGGACATGGTCTTCCTAGCACTGCTTGCATCGGCAACACTCCTCTCCCTGGCCCCGTACATCAGCGAGGGCTACACGCTCGGCTACAGTGTTCACGAGTACCCGGTTAAAGAGTACTTCTTCAAGGACCTCCCTTACAACCAGCTCTCATCCAACACTAGCCTGCAGCTAGGCTTCTACAGGTTTGCCTATAACATAACCGTCACCAATGTCCCTGGCGGAAGCCTTGTCAGAATATGGTTTACACCAGGCAACGACACTGTCCTGCTCCCAACCCTCATCTACGTTGAAGAGGAGGGAACGGGGAATGCTACGAGACTGCTGGTCTCGAATAATAACGAGGTTTTCACAGCCTTCTACGTCTCCGGCGGTGGAGAAGGCGCTACGGGCGTGTTGAAAATACTTGTCTTCTCCGAGAAGCAGTTGAGCTCCTCGGCAATAGGCTACTACGTGCTCAGCTTTTACAACGGCAAGAATAATCCAAGCATCACGGGCTTCGCTCTACCAGTGGTCTTCACACTAGTGCTAACAGTGTTCAACCTTCTCCAGCCGAGAATCTGGGCAAGGGCTAAGACTGCAAGGAATGTTTGAGTTTGGGTAAAAAAGATTTTTCATTACACGGGTCTCCTAGGCCTCATGTAGGCTAGCAGGCCTAGGGCCGCGCCAACAAGGCCTATCACTAAGGCTATTATCCCTATCGAGTAGCTCATCGACGCCTGTGATGAAACATCGTCAAGCCTGCTTGACAGCTGGTTGAGACTGCTGTGGAGAGTGCTCACCCGGCCTTCTAGATCGCTAACCCTGCTGTTCAAGTCTCCAACATCCTCTCCTAGGCTTTCGAGATCGCTGGAAATATTGTTGACGAGGTTGCTCAGCCCGGTGAGGCTCTCCTCCAGCTCATTAATCCTTGACGACAACTCTTGGATAGTTGTTAAAGCGTTTCCAAGCCCGGTTCTCAAGTCCTCTATACTGTCGGTTAAGGACGTGTTAACCATTTCAAGCTGCTGGCTCAGGTTTGCAAGGAGTTGTTCAAGCACTAGGACCCTCTGGCTGAGCAGGCTTAACTCGCCGCTTAAAGTAGTGTTAACCAGGTTTAGCTGCCCGGATAGGTCGTCGATCATGCCTTGAAGACTGGTTAAAGCACTGTTAACTTCCTCGAGCTGCAGGGTCAGGTTTGCGATTAGCTGCTCAAGCTCCATGATTCTCTGCCTCAAGAGGCTTATCTCACCGCTCAAGGTAGCGTTGACCAGGTTCAGCTGCCCGGTGAGATCGCTGATCATGTCCTGGAGGAGGGCTATCTCCTGCGACAGCTCCTCTATCGTGGACTCGACTCCTGCTAGCTGCTGCTCCAGCATGGAGAGCCTGGCCTCTATCTCGTCAAGCCTCTGAGTTATCTCTAAAGGTATTATAACCAGAACTGGAAGCTCAGCCGAGTACTCGTTGCCGCCGGGGTCTTCATAGTACAGTGTAACCATGTAGAGCGCTGGCTGCGAGAAAGGTATTGTAAGGGATGGGTACCCGTAGTTGCTTACGAGCAGTCCATTGTAGTTGACGTACCAGCCTGTCTGGACGTAGAAGGCGTAGAACATTAAGGCGTCTGTGCCGTTGACGAGGACTGCTTTGAACAATGTGCCTGGTTTCAAGCCTGAGCCGTAGATCCTTATGATTCCGGAGCCTTCCAGCACGAGCTCATCCTTGCCCAGGGCCGTAGCTATTATCCTCCCCTCTATCTCGAGCTCCGTGACAGTTTCGTCGAGAAGCCATACCGCCTCAACAGTGCCTGTCTCCTCGCCCTCGAGCACTATGCTGTAGCTGCCTCCCGGCACAGAGGGGGCTAGGCCTGTGAACACCACTCTGCCCGAGTAGTCGGCTCTTGCCGTGCCGGCGAGGACTCCTCCAACATATATGTTGACTGTTTCGTTAACGCCGAAGCCGTAGCCGAGGACTTGAATATAGTCTCCTAGGTAAGCCACCTCACCTGTCGGGTAGTAGACTATTATCTGGGTTCCATTGTAGGATGCTGAAGCCCTGGGGACGTCCCTGGGCTGGTGCTCGTAGTCCAGTACGAGCCAGAAGGCGCTGGGCTGGATCACCAGGGTGGTGTTGAGGATTACTCCAGACTCCACACCCTCAACCCTGAGCTCCTGGACTCCTCCCGGAACATCGAGCGGTATCCTGATCACGAAGGTTGCGTTACCGTCTACGTCAACACTGTCCGTGTATATCAGCCTGTTAGCCAGGTAGACGTTGACTGTTTCACCGGATGCGAAGCCGTAGAGCGCTATCGATATTGTGCCGCCTATCTTAACGCTCGGGCCGGTTAACAGCTCCATTAAAGCCGTGACTGAAACATAGGATGAGGTTGCCAGCACGCCTCCGCTGTCAAGCTTCACGAGCAGCTGGTAGGTTCCATAAGACATGTTTGTTGCGAAGTAGTTTCCAAGCTCTGGTATGTGGAAGAACCCTGTGTTGTCAGCGTAAACGTCTCCAACCGGGAACACGTAGCAGTTGGTGGCGCAGAGCCAGATCTCGGAGACCCCTGTGCCCTCGATGAAGCCGTAGCCGTAGACTGTTAAGCCGTGGACGCTGCTGTCCTTACCTGGGATGCTGCTGGGCTGTATTATGGCGAACGGTGTTGAAAGGTAGAAGTAGGCTTCGTAAACCCCGTCGGTCACGAGTATGAGCACGTTGCCCTCCTCAACCAGCTCCGGCACCGGCAGGGCGAACTCCGCGTAGCCGTTTTCATCAGTGGCTTCCTGAACCATTAGCACGCCGTTAACGTAGACGTATATCAGCGTCCCGGGCTGGAAGCCCGCGGCCCTGAACCATATGAGCGTGCTAGGCTGGTACACGTCCGGGCCCAGCAGCTCGATGTAGGGGAGCACGGTGTAGAGCGCGCTGGGGAAGACGTATGTTTCCTCAGCAGTCTCCACGACGAGGTAGTAGACTCCTCCTGCGAGAGGTGTGCTATTGTATTGGCTTAGATCGTAGATGTAGAGGAAGCCGTCGGAGTCGGTGAAGAAGTTTTCGAGCGGGAACACGTAGCACAGCGCCGGGTTTGAGACGCTGCACAGCTTTATGCTTTCAACCTCGGCCTCCGCGGGGAAGCCGAGACCCCATACCTCGACCTCCATGAGGTCTTCAACTGTTCCCCGCCCCTCCGTCGGGTTTATGAAGGCTATCGGGTTAATGGTGAGAATCCCCGGTTGCTGGTAGTCGTTGAACTCGGCGTCGCTGTCAGCCCACACCTCGTGCTCCCCGCCTGGTATGCTGGAGCCGGTTATGTCGACCAGGTAGAACTCGTACTCGAACATGCCGCTGGTGTTGGCGTATACAGGCTCCTCGAGCTCGTAGTAGTATTCTCCAAGGTAGAAGCCGTAGACGCCTGCACCCTCTTCGAAGCCGAAGCCTGAGACATGGATCTTCTTCGGCAGCCCGTTCTCGTCAAGGATTGTTGTAACCGATGGTGAAACCATTATGAGCGGGTAAACGCTCCTGTACACGCTTATAGACTCCGTGCCGAATATTATCTGGATCCATAGCACATTGTATGCTGTGTCGCCGATGTTGAACAGCTCGTATGGGACATGGAGTATAACACTGTATGTTCCCGGGTCTGGGAAAATCGTTGTATTAGCGTAGTAGACCACCTCGGGGTTGTATGTGTGCCTCAGCAGGAATGTTACCCTTGCGTATGGAACGGATGTTTGAATGGTTATGTTTACATCCTCACCAGGGTAGAGGTAGTCCCTGTCAGGAGTTATCGAGACGAGTTGCACAGGCTGTGCTTGAACAGGCTTAACTAGTGTTAGGTAGGGGGTAAGTAATGCCAGTATGATTAGTATTGACAAGATCTTCTTCAATCAGGCTCACCTGATCCCAGATATATACTATTTCCGAAAGGTTATAAACTAATTGCTATTCCCACTGAAAAACCCCTGGTTAATCGTTGAAAAGCAATGCTTCAAATATTTAACATGTAGTAATTATTAAGGGTGCCCGTGGATTGGCTGAGTGGTACTGCCCTCGGTGCGGGTTTAAAGCAGGCTTGTGGAGCAGGTACTTCTACGAATGCCCCGTGTGCAGGTTCCCCCTGGAGATCTCTCACCCGCTGGTTTTCGAGCCTAGGGGGCGGGGTCTAGCCCGGTACTCGTCCATGCTGCCCTTCACTCCTGAGCGTGGGAGGGGTGAGGGCGGGACCCCGCTGGTTAGGGAGGTGTTGAACGGTGTTGAAGTATGGTTTAAGCTGGACTATTTGAACCCTAGCGGGAGCTTCAAGGACAGGGGGTCAGCTCTCTCACTCTACTATGCTTACAGGATGGGGTTTGACACCGCTGTCGAGGATACGAGCGGGAACACGGGGATATCCGTATCGCTCTACTCAAGGCTCTACGGGCTGAAGCCTTTCATCTACATGCCGAGGAGTGCTCCGGAGGGTAAGAAGAAGCTTGTGAGAAGGCTTGGCGGAGTGGTGGTTGAAACGGTGGACAGGGCTGAAGCGTCGAGGAGGGTGCTGGAGCGTGCTGGGGAATCATTCTACGTCTCCCACACCAGGAGCCCCTTGTTCCTCGAGGGCTTCGCTACAATTGCTTACGAGATTTACGAGGAAGCCGGGGTCCCCGATGCCTTGATCATCCCTGTCGGCTCGGGCTCCCTCCTCCTAGGCGTGTATAAGGGTTTCAAAAACCTTGCAAACCTCGGACTAGTCTCTAAAACACCCGTGATCTACGCTGTTCAAGGATACAGCGTGCAACCTGTTTACAAAGCCTTCAAGGGGTGTGAGGAGCAGGGGGAGGCTTCCACCCTGGCGGACGGGGTTGCTGTGCCCAACCCGCCGAGGCTTGAGCAGATTGTTTCAGCGGTGAGGGAGAGCAAGGGGGATGTCGTACTGGTTGGGAACAGCGAGATCGAGAAGGCTTACACGGAGCTCTGGGAGAGAGGCTTCACAATAGAGCCCACCTCGGCAATAGTTTACGCAGCCTTCCTGAAGCTGCTCGACAGGCTTAAGGGTATGAGTGTGGCAACCGTTTTAACAGGCTCAGGGCTGAAAATGATCTAACCATTCATCCCGGAGAACACACTATTAAAGCATCCAATCTAAATAACTATTTGAAAAGGGCCCGTAGCCTAGCCTGGACAGGGCGCCGGCCTCCGGAGCCGGAGGACCCGGGTTCAAATCCCGGCGGGCCCGTCAAACAAAGCACTCACTAACTAGTTCACAGTAAGGTTCCAACAGAGTGATTCAGGAACAAGCCCACACCCTGTTTAAAGAGCGAGTGCACACGCTAGAGGGAATGGTCTGGTATTACATCCTGCTGTATAGGGGAATCCTTCCACGGGTTTTGAGAAAATTTTTAACTCGCTCCCACCATATAGTGGTGTTGATTTATACTGCACTGCTGAGTGAGATGGATTGACACTTATAGCCGCTGCCTGGATGGATTTACTTGAGAACAGCCACCCCCGGGACTCCCTGGAGATGGCGAGGAGCCTGGTCGCTAAGCACCTTGTCCCAGCAAGCATTGACAAAGACGTTCTTGAGCGCTACATGAGGAAGGCTTTGAGAAACGGTGCTTGGCGCAGGCTCCCAAGGGAGTCCCGCCTCCTCCTCTGGGCGGCGGCGAAACACCTCCGCAGGGTAAAATCCCCCGTTCTCCGGGATGTTTTAAGGAGGATCCTGCTGGAGATAGAGCTCTCCACCCTAAAAGGCCGCGCAGTATTCTACGGCGCACTCCTAGCCCTCAGGCAAGGCTTAACCCAAGCACTCAACAACTTGAAAAGACTGATAACACTAGGAGTAAGCTACCTAAACCTCCCGTCAATGTGGAGAATGCTAGGATAGATTACAGTATGCCTGACCTCCTAGCCCGCTACCCTATTAACCGCCTAGCCGCTAGAACCAGATTTAACATCAAGATAACCACAGAAACATGAGCGCGTATTACCATCAGCAATCACATCAACAATCAACGTGAAAAACCCTAAGAAACCCCTCGGCTTAGAGAAGCAATGAACACAATACTATTAGACATTGTAGCGTTAATGCTTGGACTCATGCACTTTGGAGTACCATTAGCATACTACTTCTACATGAAGAGAAAGTACCTGAAAAAACCATGGAATATCCGGGTTGACGAGAACTATAAGCCTAAGGTAACTATAATAATACCTACATACAGGGAGGCTGAGTACATTCGGGATAAGCTCGATAACATCTATTTTCAAAGCTACCCGAGAAGTCTTATGGAGGTTATTGTTGTTGATAGTGCAAGTGATGATGGGACGGTAGATCTTGTTAAGCAATGGATTTCTGAGCACAGAGATCTTGATTTAAAATTGATTGTAGAGCCTGTGCGGAAGGGCAAGCTCCATGCTGTACTAGAGTCTCTAAAGCATGTTTCCCCCGAGAGCAGTGTTATAGTGTTCACCGATGCTGATGCTTTTTGGGAGCGCGATGCTCTTAAAAAAGCCGTAAAGTATTTCACAGATCCATCCGTAGGGGCAGTTACGGCAAGCATCCTCTATTCTGATAAAGGAGCTTTCGAAAATGTTTACCGTAACTATTACAACATAATCAGGATTGCAGAGTCGAAAGTCTTTGCTACCCCCGTTCATAACGGGCCGTTTCTAGCTATAAGAGCCGATCTAATCCGTAAGTATGGCCTCCCAATATTTCCAGGTAGTGATGATAGTAGTTTCGGATCTTATTTAGCATTTATAGGCTTTAGGGCAATTCAAGTCGACGACGTTTTAGTCGAAGAACCTGTGAGAGGAAGTCAACTCCGTAGGAAAATAAGAAGAGCTCAGCATTTATTGTTAAACTTACTCAAGACAAAACATTATGCTAAGAGACTTGGAGTTTACAAGTACACTGAACCATTCGAAAACGTATGGAAAATTGAATGGTGGTTGCATCTAGTTAATCCTTGGCTTCTAATCTTTTCCGTAATCCTTCTCACAGTAAATATGCTTCACGGATCACTTACAACTCTGCTATTTCTGGGAATAGGTTCACTACTTCTACTGTTAAAAACAAGTAGGGTATGGATTTTGCAACAGGTTTACCTAACTATAGCCGCTGTAAGAAACTTGTGGACAAAAGAGATTATGTGGAGCAAATAGAATTAGAAGATAATCACATCCTCTAACGAAACTTTAAACATTGCTAACGTTAAAGGGTTCTAGCTTGAAATCGAATAGTAAACTAAAACCTTCTTATCCGACTATGGAGAGTTATAGAAATTACAAGAACCTTACCTTGGTATGGAAAATAAAACCAGCTTAACGGTCTGAAATGGCAGAGTCGAGTGCACAAACTACTTGGAGTACATTATTTATTTATACCTATTATAGTGCTCCATGGAAACTTGTATCGGGCGATGATGTGAGAATACATTCTATATGTTCCACATTGAGTAAGTATTTAGATGGGATAGTAGTGTTCACATTGGATCAAACTCGATGCAACTACACATACAAACTCAAAGACGGTGTCTACTATGTTCATGTGCCTAGGTGGTTCTATAAGTCAATAGCCGGGTTGTTAAAATGGAAAAACCAGGAAGATCTGAATCCATTAATTAAGCTAACTCACTACGTGGACGAGTTCATGGCGGTTATAAAGGTAATGAACTTACTCAGGAGATCAAATGTCTATTTGGTCTTTGGCTCCATGACGCTCTTCTCCTTCTTCGCACACCTACTTGGATTAAAGGGCAAAATAGTGATTTACGATCCCTTGGCAAACTACGCTCAAACATTGTATCTGCGTTCACGGACTAATATCAAGGAGCTTTTACGTTACGGACTCTACCTCGCGTTGCACAAGCTACAGTTGGATGGTTCAACGAGTGTGATATACCCCTCAGAAATAGACCTCCTCAACGCAAGACATATGTTCAAAGTCGAGAAGACCATTTTAGTGCCGAACCCTTATCCTATCTGCTTTGAGAGTCTCGACGAATATCTAAAGCTAAGATCCAAAAGGAGAGCGGGCATACCCCACTTTATACTCTTAGCGGGTGGAAGGGCTAAGGCAAATGAGGAAGCTGTTAAAACGACTATAGAAGTCTTTAATGGCATGCCGCCCGATAAATTTAGACTCTACATAACAGGACCCTGGGATGATATGAAAAAACAAGTACGAAACCCTAGCATCAACATCTTGGGCAGAGTACCCTACGAAGAGCTAAAGAAATACTTGGCTGAAGCAGACTACGGACTTTCGCCTGTCTTCAGCCATGCGGCAGGAACATTTCTAAAAACTCTCGCATATGTAGCAAGCGGGCTAAACATCATAGCTACCCCCCAGAGCTTGCAAGGGATAGGCTTTTCAGCTTTGCGCAATAGGAAAGTATTCATTGTTAAAAACCAAGTCGAGTATAGGAGGGCTATTGAGGAAGCCCTATCTATATCGCAGGGTGGAAAACCCTACATTATTACCTGCGATAGCTGGGAATCTCTTTGGAGGCAAAACGTGGCAAACATAATTGAACTTGCAACCTACGATCAATGATTATGTCCGAATTCGCAGTAAAAGATTTGCTGGAGATAGAAATTTCATCTACTGCTTTTACGGTGGAGTAAATTGAGCAAAAAAGATGTTTTGGAGATAGGTGTTTCTGAATTTGTGACTAAAGTTGCAAATCCGTACTTTACTTTGCGCGAAGACTTCTCTGATGTAAGTATAACAAAAGATTTCTTGAGTTCTTCGATAGAGTTCGCCGTGAAAAACAAGGTTTTCCCTCTCTTCTATGAAGGATGTTTAAAGCTTGGCATAAGACTTCCAAAGGAAGCGGATCTTCTAATGGATGAATATGAAAGAAGGTGGAGAATGCAGATTGAAGAGATGGGTTCACTGTTGGACATTTCAGAAAAACTTGGTATTGAAATAATGATCTTCAAAACGTTTAAGCCTTTCCGATACATTCCAGACGATGTCGATATACTTTTACGCCATGAAAAAGACCTTTATCCTCTGATAACCAAGCTTGGGGAAAAGGGATATTTCATACTTAAAATAGGTACTCCTGAGGTTGTTCTAAGGAAGATCGGAAAAGGCGGTGCTTACGTAGACCTAGACATTCACACCCGCTTAGCCATTGGATATCTGGACGTGTTCAGGGTTGAGGATTTATGGCGCACGCAGGCCTATGAAAGGTTCAAGCTTGAAAATAAGTGGATTGCGTTTAAGCTTTCCGAGGATTATGAAGTTGTTAGAGAAGCCGCTTATGCGTTGCTTAAAGATTTTAATTTATCCATACCTGGGCTTTATTTTGCAATCCATGCTTTGATGAAAAGAGACATAAGAAAAATAGAAAAAATAGCTGTGAGGAGTAACTTTTATTTGCCATTGGTTATCTACTTATACAGTGCTCAAAACTTAACACACAAACTATTTAATTTCGACGTAGATTTACAGCTTCAATTTAACAAACGATTTATATCTACGATGCCTTTGAGGATTATCGAGTCTGAGATTTCTAGAGAGTTTAGAGTGCCATATCCGTATCCTGTCTCCGTAATAGCTTGGGCTTACATGTCGAAAACGTGGTTGGAAATAAGTCGGAATAGAAATTTAAAAGTTTTAGGCCAGGTAATTAAGCAACCTTCATCAAAGGGCATAGGTATACTTTTAAATTACCTCCGGGAGCGCTTCAAATGAGTGAGCTAAACTGTAAAATGATATACTTCTTTGGCCCTGATGGAACAGGTAAGACTACACATGCTGAACACGTAGCATCTTATTTGAGGAGGAAGGGGTGTAGAGTGTGGCGAACAGGTGTCAAGCATCATCATACCCTAGCATATTTGCTTTTAAAACTACTAAGCGGTAAAAACCCGGATGGACTTCCTCTCAGCTATTATGGCTTTAATGATGAGCTTAAACAAAAAATCAGAACGCCTTGGAAAATGCTTGAATTGATAAGTTTACTTCCAGCAATATTCTACCGCGTGCTTCTGCCACAGCTACTAGGTTACATTGTGATTTGTGATAGATACTTATTGGATACATTAGTAACTCTCTCATATTTCTTAAACGATCAAGAGTTAATCACGGGCACGTATGCAAGACTGCTTACTTTGATGATTCCGAAACATGCGGTTCTTTTCTACATGAATGCAAATACAGAGACTATACTTCAAAGAAAGAAAGACGAGCCTTTAACATCTAAACTCGTTGAATACTACAAATTAGCGTATCAAATTATCATAAGGCAGGTAAAACTGAAAGTGGTAACGATTGATACAAGTAATGCTAAGATCGAAGATGTAAAGAACTTAGTGCTACAACATATAATTGAACATTGCAGTATAGCTGAACAACCAAGGTAGGTCACGGAGTAATGCCTTCTAGAATACTTGTATTTTCCGAGTTGTTTTACCCTCATGGAAGTGGGGCCGAGCTGGCTACATGGTTATATTCGAAGCTACTAGCTAATGAAGGCTTCAAAGTAACGGTTGTCACCACCAAGTTTCCGGGCGAATCTTCACACGAGTTATTGAGCAATGGAGTAGAGATATACAGGATACCCATGAAAATGGTACTGTACGGAACCAGGTATTACACACTAGCCAATCTCGGGGTCTTACTAAGTAGTTTCATAAATAAGCTAATAAAGCAGAACGATGTAGTCTACATACCGGGTGGCTGGTACAGTGTAATACCAATCGCCAAAATTAACAGAAAACCCGTAATATTACACGTACACAACTACTCATTAACATGTCCAACATCGCTAATGTACGACTTTGAAAAACAGAAAATAGGGCCTTCCTCCCTCAAATCGTTCATAATACATGAAATGATAGAAAGAAGGCGGAAAGCGGGATCTGTTGTAGGCTCCGCCTTTGTAAACGAACTTATAGGCAAACACTACAGTAGACTAGGAGCTCTCGCAGACGCGCTGATCTTTGTTAGCCATGCACAGAGAAATTTGGTAGTCTCAAAATCACCACACCTACGAGATAAAAGCTATGTTATTTACAATCCAATTCCAGACTTACCATATATCAAAGCAGAGAGTAAAGGCATAGGCTACTTCGGCGGAAAAAGCTTCGCTAAAGGCTTCCACATTCTAATAAAAGCATTAAAATCCATCCAAAACAATAATGCCAATATCACAGTTTTCATGACGAAGATCTCAGAAAAACCTTACACGATAAAACTCAGAAATGGTGTAGTAGTTAATTTACTGCCTAGGGTTAAAAGTCTCGAAGAGTTCGTGAACAAGATTGCATGTACGATAATTCCCTCTATATGGCCGGAACCACTACCATACGCGTTAATTGAGTCTATGTTGCATGGCAAACTGATTATCGCGTCAAATATTGGCGGAATACCAGAAATTGTGGCAGGGGCAAGTTCAGGAATAAAACTAACGAAACCAAAAGACTATAATGCTATAGTAGATGAAATAATAGCTTTTCACTCCCTCACACTGGAAGAAATCAACGAATTAGGCTTCAAAAATCGAGCACATATTTTGCAAAAGTTTGATAATAGCAAAACGATTTCAATGTTTATAGATACTTTAAATAAAGTATATTAACGATAACAGTCTTTTGAGATATTCAAGGAGAATTAAACGGGAAAACACGTGAAGATGAGAATTCTTCACATAGGTGATCATATCAGGCATGAATTAGGTTGTGCCGCCTCGTTAAAAGAACGTGGCTTTGATGTAACTTATTTGCATCTAGGAAATAAAAACTTTTGTTTGCGAGAAAGAAATGTTTACATAGACGGGAAGGTAGTTAAAATAAAATTCGCTCAAGTAGTCTCTCCATCGTTTGTTGAAAGTATGACTAAATCCAAAAACTTCATTCCGAGTAATATTATCGAAGAAAAATTTGATGTAGTAATAACCACTCCTCAAATTCCGTTCCATTTAGCATATTATATAGCTAGAAGACAAAACATACCATTAATACTCCGAATATGGGGTATCAGGGCTAACAAACTTATTGATTTCATTATCTATGGAAAGAGCTATTCCGAGGTGTTAAACTTTTGGCTCAGTACAATGCATAATTTCGCACAAGTTTGGAGCTCTCAAGCCGTTATAGCTATGGATGACTCTACCAAAAGCTTTTTAAATAAACTACTATTTAAGAGAGCTCACGTTGTCTATCCAACGTATGCAGCATTGTATGACGAGAACAATTATGAGTGGAAAGAATACGAGATTAAAGAACTAATCAAAGAAAACGAATACGTTTTTAGTATTGTTATGATGCAGAGATCTGGATCTACATTTAGGTTACAGGAATCGAATTTATTTAAAATACTCTACATAATAGCCAAAAAATGTCCAGAAATTAACGTAATAATTGCTGGTAGTACGGCTACCAAAATAATAAAGAGGTTCGGTCTTTCTCGGATACCTAAAAATCTAATTTTTACTGGCTCAATCTCTTCAGATAATATTCTTAAAATATTGTATGAGCATGCTAGTATGGTTATCATTCCAGTATTCTTTAGATCTCTAAGCAATAGGTTACTCGAAGCTCTCTACTATAAAAGACCTATATTAACAAACAGTTACGCTAAACTACTGCATAACAAATTGGAGCATTTACGTCACATATTTATATCAGATAATTACTCAGAGTATCCAAATATTGTAAGAGAATTGGTTAAAAACGAGGCTTTGCTCGAAGAACTTGCCATAGGAGCAAAAGAGGCTTATGATTCCTTCTTTTCCGCTAGAAACGCGGGCTAGCTATGAAGTATATCATAGAATCGATGGTGTCAGAAAAGCTCTCATGAAGACCAGCAATTTACCTAGCAGAGTTAAAAGTTCAATTACTTACCTTGCAAGTCTTTGATGAGATGGCATCGAGAATGCTTTTACTTTATAACCTTTATATGGTAGAAAATAAACTTTATTGGGATAAACTTCTTGTTATAGTACGGCATCTTGGATGATGAAGTAAGATGTCAGAAGAATTTTCAATGAGCACTTACGTAAAAGATAACTTGGAGTCTTGCTCCAAGCGAGGAGAACCTGTCACTTGATATCCAAAAGTAAATTTATTAAACTTCAAGAGTTAGATGCCGGGTTTGGGGATTAAAGTGAGAGTTAAGCCCTTACAAATAACTATGATCCTCTTATTTATGCTGACGATTTTGTTAACACTTTTAATAAGCCCAATAAGTGAATGGTTGTTGTCTTTAAGTGGAGACTATATTATTCCATTTAATGTTGTAGTGCTTTTCATGTGGTTGCTTACTTGTTTGACGCTATTTTTTGGAACTAAAATTAATAATAGAAAGGAGACAATGTTTCTTGTAGTTTTGTTTGGACTTGTCTTCCACGCGTCTGAATTACTTGGTATTTATGCTGGTAATACTATTCGTATTTGGCACTCGTATTTCTCTGTTAGATCAATTGAGTCCGTGGTTGTAAGCCGCAATATAGGTGATTTGCCGAGAATCTTTGATAACTATGTTTCAAGTCCAGCTTCTCCTATTATAGGCGGTGTTCTTTCTATCGTCTTAGGTTTAAACTCTGTAACAGTCATGATGTTTGGTTTTGTGTACATAATTGTAATCGTACTTTCGCTAGAAACTATTACAAAAACTATTGTAAAGGAAGAAAATAAAAACGAGAGACGTTTTCCCCTCTCCATGATTATTGCAATGTACTTTATACCCCATTCTGCCTTGATAGGCCATTATTCTCTAGCGTCTATATCGCTACTCTCTCTTATTGTTTTTATTCTGGTGAAAATAACCGAGTACGACAAAGCGACGAATCACACTTTTATTTTGAGCAGGCTTTTAACGTTGATACTTTTATGCTACTCTGCGTTAATGTACTATCTTCCGCTCTCATTTCTTATGTCGATTCTACTCCTCGTAGGGATATCCGCAAGTAAAGTGCCAGATCATGTCAAACGTATATCTTTAACTCTTTTCACAATAGCCTCTGCCTACTTTATTTACGTAGGATTCAGCTTCTACGACGACTTCAAAACATACATCAATGCTCTTACAGAATCGTTTAAACCAGAGCCATTCATTATTTGGTCTGAGAACGCTGCTAAACGCCTGGACCCCGTATTTCAGATATTATTATGGATGACCCGCACATACCCTTTAACTCTTATATTCGTTTTAACCGGACTACTCTATGCTTATAAAGCTAAACCTTCCCTCAGGTTCTTGACATTACTCGGCATTGTTGGTGTCATTGGAGCTCTCAGCGCCAAGTTCTTTCATATACTATCAGATTATACTGCTCGCCTCGACGTCTTAGTATCATTAGCCATACCGTTGGGGTTATATTATGGAGCACAGTTAATCAAAAGAACATTAGAGAAAATTAATTTAAAATCTACCCCTATCCGAGTCTTTGTCTTCTTACTTCTTATTTTAATGATAACAAATTCTATTTCATCTTGGTTCTTCTCGGGGCTACTGTATCCAGCGTCCCCAAAGTCGGCATCTGATCACCATTATTACATCGACGAATCATTTAAGACAGCAATATATGTTGGAAATATGCAAGAGTGGTCGAGCAATGTAATTATATCAGCCAATTGGCGCTACGGATATTTGAAATCAATTTATGGGATCAAATTATGTTGGGAGTACTCCGTGATCATCGACTCTTATGCTGGCGAGCAAACTATTATAATAGTTTTATCCGATCTTTCTAAAGATTTTCCCGATTACGCTAGCCCGCCATTAGGCAATGAAAAATGGGCTAGACTACACGAATCCTTAAACGTTATGTACATGTCTTCGCATTCTAGGATATTCATGCGAGGATAGGTGAAGACAATGATCATAGTTTTCATAGGCACCGTGGCCGCTGGGAAATCTACCCACAAGAAGCTTTTGGGGCAGTATTTTAAAAGTAGAGGTGTGAGATTTAGAACTCTAAATATAGCTGCTCTTGGAGGTTTAAGCAAGATAATTCAACTTTTAAGTAAAAAGTGGTTGATACAACTTGAACGAAATAGTTCATGGGTTGCGTTTAAAGTAAGGATGATGCTACTGGCGGACATAATTTGGATAAGTGCCTTTAACTTGCCATTACTTTTTATAATGGACAAGATTCTAAGATGCACCTTGATAATTGAGGATTATTTTATAACGAGTATCATGGACTATTTATATGTTACCTCAAAATGGTATCGTGCTAAATATCGTTCTAACAAGTTGTGTTATAGTAGGAGCATGATAACTCGCATATCAATCTCTTTAAGTATAAGAATGCTTAGAATATTTCCAATTCGACTACTTATATTTATGGATGCCAAGGATAACGAGCTAGAGAAACGTCAAAAGGCTAGAGGAACTTTTGAAGTTCCAGACTACGTTAAATTTAGGAGAGCGGTGTTGTCAAAGCTTTTAAGTATTGTCGATAGTGGACTTATATTGAGAATTGATACGTCAAATCGCTCCATTACGGATGTCCATCTTGAAATAGTTAAAGCGCTCACTTCTTTAGGGATGTCTTTATGAGTCAATATACCAATGGCCATGCTGAGATTAAGGTTTTATTTCAGGGTATTGACTCTTTACATCATTATTATGTGATACTTCCGAAGTATATCGAAGCTTTAAATAAAGAAGTCAAAATAGAAGTGTTTGCACCTGCCTTATTGGAAATTCCAAAAGAGATTAACCTTGTTCTTAAGAGATACGGCAAGCTTCCAAGCTTAACATCTTTAGCACGATCTGCTTTACTATCACAAAAAGTTGAATTATTAGCAAAAATGATAGCAAAAATAGAAGCATCAAAATACCACCTGGTACACCTTAACGAACCATTCATCAATAGTACTAAGGTACTCATTTCTGACGCGTCAAAAACTCCTAAGATTCTCACATTTCATGATTCCAATATAATTAATTATCATGAAAAACAAATAACAGAACTTAAACATGTAGCAGGAAAAACTACCGCTGTTGTTGTGCCAAGCACTTGGCTCAAAAACCTCTTTTACGAGAAGGTTGGGCTTAAACCGCTAGTTATACCCCACTGTATCGACTTAGCTATATTTAATCCATTTATAAAAAGGAGTTGGGCTAGGAGTTATCTGGGAATAAGCAAAATTAAAAAAATCGTGTTGTGGAATGGAAGACTTGATCCCGATAAAGATCCTACCACTATGATTGATACTATAGAGTTAATAGCTAAAGAGGATAAAGAATTAGTATTCGTTTTGAATTATCGGATAAACTATTATGATCCGAATTACACTATGAAAATACTAAAGAGGCTTGAAAAACTAAAGGGGGTTCTTAAAGATAGATTAAAATTGATCAGAAATATACCCCTTCATAAACTGCCCATTCTATATAGGGCAGCTGACTTATATTTCACAACTTCTCCCCTAGAATCTTTCTCTCTAGCAACAGCGGAGGCTATGGCATGTGGTTTACCCGTGATTGTGCCTAAGTCTTCTGCACTTCCAGAAGTTGTAGGTGATGCTGGATTGTACTGTAGCGTAGGAGATTCCAGAGAGTTTGCAGAAAACATATTAAAAGTTTTGAGCGATGAGAAGTTATCTAAGTACTTGTCGTACAAAAGTTTAAACAGAATATTCCATAACTTTCACCCAGCCAAAATCTCTAAACGGTATGTGGACTTATATAAGACGGTATTAGGTTGTAGGGGATATTAGGATGCCGCAGTTAGAGATAGTCTTCATATTTTACCCGTGGGAAACAATCGGCGGTGCTATTACTAGAACTGTAAATCTAATAAAAGCGTTAAGTAAGCATTATAGAATCAACTTTTTAATTTTACCTCCAAGAAGATTGACGGTTTTAGCCTCATTGATGAAAATGCTTAGTGACTTGGAGAGAAAAAACCTCATTAAGGTATATATCATACCCACGAAGATCAGTAAATTGCGAGTCGAAGAATTCGATTTCAACATGTTTGCAAAAACACTAGTGAGCATTTATAAATTTTTACCTAAGCGCTCCCAAAAACCGAAATATCGCTTTGTCCTTTATTCACGTCATCCTCTTTATTTAATGTTCGCGTCTAGTCTTGCTGGAAAACCGCTTGGTATTCCATCAATAACGGAAATTCATCATCATATTTATGCTGGATATCGAAACGCGGTTCTCCGTTTCTTGTTAAAAATATTAGAGTGGTTAACATTGAATATTTCAACTCTTATTGTTGTCAACTCAGAAGTCTTTTATAATGAACTACGTAATGGAGCATTGAAGTTACATCCGGAAAAATTAGTGCTTATTAGAAATTGCATAAATTTAGAAGAACTAACATATTTAACCAAAAAAGAAACGAATTTAGGTCTAACTGAAAAATTTGATGGCGATCTTATCGGTTTTGTGGGGAGTTTAAAGCCGGAGGAAGATATTATAACGCTTCTTAAAGCCTTTAAAACAGTTCAACAAAGTAGAAGTAACACCTATCTAGTAATTATAGGCGGTGGGAGAGCTGTAGAACTCTACAAACAAATGGTTAAGATATTAGGATTAGAAGAGCGCGTTATTTTCTTAGGTGAAAAAAGTCATGAAGAAGCGATAAAGATTATGAAAAAGCTAAAAATCTTCATCGCTTTAAGAGGGCGGAATCCCAGAACCGAGATGGCTGCCCCATTAAAGATTGTTGAAGCCCTTGCACTTGGCATCCCTGTTATTGCAACAGACCTTCCATCAATCAGGGAAGTTGTTCAGGATGCGGCAATTTTAGTTCCTCCCGGCGATTATAAGGCTGTAGCTGAAGCCATATTAAACCTCCTTAATGAGCCTGCACTGAGACAGGCACTCGTAGAGAAAGGAATTAGACGGATCGTGAATTTAAATTGCGAAAATGCGATACTTCCATTACTGCAAGCTTTAGGCGTTATAGCAAACGCAAGTCAGAAAGAAACCGAACTAATAAAAGAAGATCCCAGCATGCAGATACACAAGACTACTACATTTTGTTAGCGAGGGGATCAGCCCTCTCGACAGTCCTCCCATAATAGAGAGAAAGTGCTAAAATATTTATTGAACCAGAATAGTTTTAGGATCTCATCCATGTAAAGTGAACATTAGAGGATAACCATGTTATGTTTGAACAATTTTGTAATCGTAGGAGTCAGTAATGAAACGCTCTCAGAGATAGCTAAACAGATCACTTCGTCTACAAGCCTAAAAGTTAAGGAGGTGATCTACCCTTCGATTAAAATACTTCTAGGATTTCAAGACGCGGAATGTATGCGAAGCAATGAAGACTATACCATCTTCTTTAATGGCGTCTTCCTTGGTGAAACGCCAACCTCTTTATTTAGCTCAATTATTAACAACTTCGAGGATTTCGTTAGAGATTATCAGCATCAAGGAGTTCTTGCTCTTATTAATGCTAGAGAAGAAGTTATCAAAGTAGTGGGAGATCCCGCGTCTACCAGAACAATCTTCTACTTAACGACTCCAAAGATGTTCATAATATCCACTGACATGGAGTTGCTAAAATCTATTGCAAAGATTTTAGATATTCAGCTTGAAGCAGATATTTTAGCCATTTATGAGATCATATTATTGGGAAGTATAGTTTCCAGGAGGACTATGTACAAGAAAGTTGAGAGGTTGCTTCCCGGCGAATACATTGTTGTGAAGCCCGCTGAAAACAGCACCTTAGAATTCGCGGTAAAACGTTATTGGGACGTCTCCTCGACAATTACAGAGTATAAAGAAGATAAGGGTGCTATAATTTCTCTCGTAAAGACGATGAACGTACAATTAAAACAGTTTTGTGAAGAGACCGATGGATCAGAGGTCGTGATACCTATTTCAGGAGGAATAGATTCAACTCTTTTATTACTTCTCGCTACAAAAGCTGAAAAGTGCTCACATATTCATGCTGTACATGTAAACCTAGGAGTCTATCAAGAGCTACTATTCTCCAGACTCGTCGCAACTATCTTTAAAGTACCCTACACATACTCTGTCTTATCCAATACATTACTAAATAATACTTATATCCAAATGCTCAGCAGGTTGTTGAGAATTATAGGATATCCCAGAGAGGGTGATGCTTCACTACCATATTTGATCCTGGCACAACATATTAAAGGTGTTCGCTTTTCTTTGGGAGGAGACGACTCCGATTCCATCTTTGGGGGATACGATTATTACAAGTATTTCGGTGCTCAGCTGATAATGGAGGAGAAAATTGGAAAACTCGTAAAATTATTAAGAATACTTAGGAAGTACAACTATAATCGAGAAAAGCTAGCTTCGATTATTTGCAAAATAATTCGTCAAGCTATTTTCCGTTATCATCCATTGAGATACTTTTATTTTAAGCTATACTTACGCAAAATCTTAACGCCCAAAGGTAAAAGATTGGGTAAAAAAATCGCACAATATCTTGCCGAAGTGAGTAGAGAGCTGTATGAAGGACCTCCACAAAGATATTACCACCATATTTTGGCAAAAATACCGACGTATAAGACATCGCACCTCGTTCACACCCGTGTTAAAGCCGACGAATATCACGAGATTATTGTGTATCTACCCTTCGCCACGAGGAAGATATTGGAAATAATTATGAAGATCCCCGCTGAATACTTCTTTTTCCCGATAGGGTCTAGAAGTTTAGCAAGACTACTTCTCAAATATTTTGGAGTGCCTCCAGCCATATATCTTCAGCTAAAAAGTGGGTTCAGTCTAACAGAACAAGCTCTCAAAGATTCTAGGATTCTACAACATATAATTGAGCGTGTAAAGAATTGTTGGGTTTCGGAATACATTAATGTCAACAAGCTGACCCCACTTCAAATTCATAGCATTTACAACGTATGTGAATTGACTTCGTAGAAAAACTATTGTCTCCACCTTGTTGATTCAATTGATAAATTACATATAGAACAATATAGCCATGAGCACCCAATGATTACCTTAACATAACTACTTGCACTTGTTTATTTTCATTGATGCCCTTCATTATCTAACAGAAGTATCTCTAGGGTGTCTCTACATGTTGAGTGAAAAAGCCCTGGTATTGGATATGGTTGTGGAAGATGTCTATACTACGATTCTCCATTTTCCAGTATCTCACTACATATCAGGTTGGAACCTGGTTAACAGAACTTGGCATATCTTGGTATTTGTCAAAACTGAGGATGGAACTATAGGAATCGGTGAAGGCACTCCCTATTGGAGTAGTGTGTACGAGGACTATAGAGAGACTCTTCGGCTTTCTAAGATGATAAATAAGCAACCTTTAGATAAAGCACTTACCCTCCTGAAAACTGATGAATCTGAAAAATTTAGGGGAAATGGCAGAGTTAATTATGGGGCTTTCCTCGCCTTAGAAAGCGCTTTACTGGACGCCTCCTCTAAAATCTCTAGAAAGGCTATAGCTGATCTCCTTGGTGGAGTTTATAGAGTGGAAATACCTATCGCTGGAACAGTTTTCCTTAAGCATTCATCGAAAATGGCTGAGGAAATAGAAAACTATATAAGAAAAGGTGTGAGGCACGTCAAGTTCAAAATACCACCAAGTCTAACTGAGTTGGAAGTAGTCCTCAGAAACATTAAGGATGTAATACAGCGGATCGGTGTAGATGTGGTTCTACGAGCTGATGCAAATGAATGCTTCAAGAATTTTGATAAAGCATATCGGGCACTAAAGCTCATGGAAAATTATAATATAAGCATAGTTGAGCAACCAATGCCTAGATATAACCTTAGAGAGATGAGTAAGCTTAGAAAGGCATTCTCGCCCACAGTTAAAATTATGATTGATGAGAGTTTGAAGAAACCTGACGACATAGAAGTTCTCTCAAGTCTTGAAGCCGCTGATGTTATCAACTTCCATCCATCGAAACTTGGTTGTCTTGCAATTACACGTGAGACTATGCTAGCAGCAAAGAAGCAAGGCTTCGAAGTGCAAATAGGATCAGCACTTATGACCGAGATAGGGTTAACGCATTACCTTAACCTGGCCGCTTCACTACCTAGTCTCGATCATCCCTTGGAAGAAATAGGGTTAATAAACCTGTACGGATACTCTGTTATTTGTAACTCAGAAAAGCACCTTATAAAGAACGGCAAGATACAGCTATTATACAATACACAAAGTTTGCAAATTAATATTGATAACATAAAAAGACATCAATTAAGCAAGAACCATTATCTTTTACAGTTGTTGCTGTCGGAACTCAAATACGTCACAAACATTATTAAATAAAATTTTTCTTATTCTGGAAAGTGGGATTTGATAAATGAAACAACTCTTAATTAAGGGTGGACGCGTAACTGTCGACGAGTTTCCAGAACCAGTGGCAGGGTTAAGTGAGGTTCTTGTAGCAAATGCCTTCTCTGCTGTTAGCGTTGGAACTGAGAGAGCAGTAATACTGGAGGCGAGGAAAGGAAAAATCCAAAGAATATTAGAGATTCTTAGAGATGAGGAGCTTCGACGTAAAGCTCTTCAACATATTAAATCGCATGGTTTATTCAAAAGCTACCAAGTATGGAATCAGATCACCGCCTCTTCCACTACAAGTATTCCCCTTGGATATTCCTCGGCCGGAATAGTTATACAAGTAGGCAGCAACGTTGTGGATTTGAACGTTGGAGACGCTGTTGCTTGTGCCGGTGTTGGGTATGCAAATCACGCGGAACTTGTTGCGGTGCCTAGGAACTTAGTGGCAAAAGTTCCTGAAGGTGTAGATCTTCTGGAAGCGTCTTTCACCACCGTTGGAAGCATAGCGCTACACTCTTTGAGACTAGCTAACGCTCAACCAGGAGAGTACGTGGCTATAATCGGCGTGGGATTGATTGGTTTAATAGCTGTCCAGCTTGCCAAAATGTTTTCAATCTAAATGTTATAGCTATTGATGTAAATGAAAAGAAGTTGGAACTAGCCCAAAAACTCGGCGCCGATAAAGTTATAATGTTACAATCCGATAATAAAGCGGAAATAGCATATCGCGTTCAAAAGTTCACGAACAATAATGGAATAGATGTAGCCATAGTAACGGCTGCAACAAAGAGCAGTGTTCCAGTAAACCTGGCTCTTGAGATTTTGAGAAGTAGAGGAAAAGTTGTCGTTGTCGGAGATGTGGGAATGAAAGCCAACCGAGATCTAATGTACAGAAAAGAAGCGTCCATTATAGTATCGAGAAGCTACGGACCGGGACGCTATGATCCGGTATACGAAGTTAAGGGTATAGATTACCCAATAGATTACGTCAGATGGACACTAAACAGAAACATGCAATTCTTCCTAGAACTATTGAAAAATGGAAAAGTTCAGATGAAGCCTTTAATCTCTAAAGTGGTCAGCCTCAACGAAGCACCACAAGTCTATGAAGAAATCGTTAAGGGCAAAGCCAACTATATGGGAATTGTAATATCCTACGAATACCAGAAATATCTAAATGGACAACTAAGAAACAAAATATACCTAGCACAAGTAAGAACTCCGGAAGAAGCCGTCTCTACCCCCCGTAGAGTAAGTGGCAAGGTAAGGCTTGGAATAATAGGGGCTGGCAATTTTGTGACCAACGTTATATTGCCTATTCTTCTAAAGGATCTATCAAGCCTATATGAAGTAGTAGCTATTTCAACAAAACATCCAAATACATGCAAAGATATCGCTACGAAGGCCGAAGCAAAGTATTGTACAACAAACTACAAAGAGATTTTGGAGGATAAAAATGTAGATGCTGTGCTAATAGCAACTCCCCACAATACACATGCAAGAATTGTTATAGATGCATTAAAAGCTGGAAAAGCCGTCTTCGTGGAAAAGCCTATAGCAATAAATGAGAAAGAGCCAGACGAGATATTTGAAGTGTATAAATATAATCCTTTACCGATAACAGTTGACTTTAACAGGCGATTTTCACCTTTTATGTATTTGTTAAAAGACTCAATTACAAGCGATACACCCATTTATGGAATATATAGGGTAAATGCTGGGTTCATACCTCTAAATCATTGGATTCAAGACCCTGAAATCGGTGGTGGGAGAATAGTTGGGGAAGTATGCCACTTTGTAGACTTCTTCAACGCTCTGTTAAGGATACCTGCTGAAGAAGTCGTCGTTAGCGCCATCCCCGTCGATAACAGAGCAGTGATCGCTAGGGACAATATTTCTACAACCATTAAATGGCGTAATGGTTCATTAACAACTATACATTACGCAAGCATCGGCTCCCCCCTATTGCCTAAAGAATACGTAGAACTTTATACCGAAGGGAAAACAATCATAATTGAAAACTTCACGAAAATGAGTATTTTCGAGAAAAACGACGTTCGGACAATTAAACTTCCAAAGCAAGACAAAGGGCATAAAAACCACCTTATCGAGTTCGCAAAATTGATCAAAGGCGAAAAATCTGATATTCCTCCCTTTGAAGAATACCTCTACAGCATGAAATTGACGTTCGAAATTGAAAAGCGACTAAGAAGAACGCAACTATAATGTCTCATCTCAAAGATTGATTACAGGCAAATTTGGACTAAGAAATCCACATTAGCTTTAAGCTCGGAAAGCTATAAGCTAGTTACCTGAATGGACAAGATAATAGTCAAACTTGAAACACTCGCAAGGTATCTATGTTAAGCATTACAAATACAAGAAGTCGCATATTGTATTTTATATATCATATAATTCTAGTAAGTGTTAAGCTATGTACATAATAAAGAGTTAAAATCAATAGATACTGAATTATTGACGTTATGATTTACGTTTATTCCGATAAACAAAATAATGAGGGTCCACATTCCTAACATATTTTCATCCCTGCTGGAAGAACAAGGGAGGCCTGAAAAGTGAATGCGTTTATATAAAAACTATGTTACTAGCAACATCGTGATAAATGTTATGGTCCAGTATTTAATTCTAGCTGAAGCAAGATTAAACAGAAGTGTAATAAAATATCAAAGTAATCCCACCAGGAGAGCCATCTATAAACAGAATCAAAAAATTTTTACTATATTACGTTGATCATATAGTGTAATAGTAGAATTGTGTGGTGTAGTATATGAGCAACGATAGTTACAACAATATTACAGTCATTGGTTTGGGATATGTTGGTCTTCCTACTGCTATTGTTTTTGCTTCTAGGGGATTGAGGGTTGTTGGTGTTGATGTTGATGTTGACAAGGTCAAAGCTGTAAATGAGGGTAAGTGCTACATTAGGGAGCCTGGACTCCCAGAGCTACTCAGGGATGTTGTTTCCAGGGGTTTGCTCCGTGCTACTACTGATGGAGCATCTGCTGTCAGGGGGAGCGATGCTGTTGTAATTGCTGTTCCAACTCCTGTGAAAGGTGACGATGTTGATCTTAGCTACCTTATGTCTGCCCTAAAAGTTGTCAGAGACAATATTCATGAAGGGTTGCTTGTCGTTATAGAGTCTACTATTCCCCCTGGGACTACCGTCAATATTGTTAAGCCGTTTCTCGAGGAGTCTGGGTATAGAGTGGAGGAGGATTTCTACCTGGCACACGTACCGGAGAGGATTGCCCCGGGTAAGGCTATTGAGGAGCTTACAAGGGCTTCACGAGTTGTCGGTGGTGTTGGCCCTAGATCCACGGAGAAGGCTTTAGAGATCTATGGAAGGGTTAACTCTAATTTATTGGCTACGGATGCTACTACAGCCGAGTTCGTCAAGGTGATTGAGAACACCTTTAGAGATCTAAACATTGCTTATGCTAATCTCCTCGCGTTAATAGCTGAGAAAATAGGCGTTGATGTCTTCGAGGCTGTGAGACTCGCGAACACTCATCCAAGAGTGAAAATACATTTACCTGGAGCAGGCGTTGGAGGTCCTTGCTTAACTAAGGATCCCTACATGCTCGTTAAAACCGGGGAGAACGTGTTCGGGGTAGACCTGATTAAACTGGCCAGGAGCATTAACGACTACATGCCTAAACACGTTGTAGAACTTGTTGAAAAGACCTTGGAAAGCATTGGCAAGAGCGTTAAGAACAACAAGATAGCTATATTGGGAACTGCTTACAAGGCAGACGTAGACGATCCAAGGGAGAGCCCTGCTAAGACGATTATAAAAGAGTTGTTATCCCTTGGAGCAAAGGTTGTTGCTTACGATCCCTACTGTCCCGAAACCTTTGGCGCGGAGAGAGCTGAGAGCTTGGAGGAGGCTCTTAGAGACGCTGATGCTGTAGTTATTGCTACAGATCACACGGTGTTCAGAAATCTCGACCTGGACGCTGTGAAAAGACTTATGAAAGACAAACCCGTAATAATTGACGGTAGAGGGATTATAGACTATCGGAAGGCCAGAGAACATGGGTTCTTATACTGCGGTGTAGGAGTTGGAAGATAGCTCTACACGTAAATGGTACCGTGTTGTAATCGAGGTCAAAGAGGTCAGGGGTTACTGCCCAGTCTATAAAGTTGGAGATAGAATAGTTGTTGAAAAATTCTACGTAGACACTGCAAGATCCAGCAACATCTGCATGCACGCACTAGTATCTATGGCGACACTCCTCTCAGCTTTTATGAAGGGTTACTCGGCTAAATTACTTGGAATCGGAGATAGAGATGACATTGGCTATGTTCAATGCCCGGATCCTGGACCCCCCTATACCAGGGGCGGCACAGTCATCTTCGAGCTTAAGAGGGAGGTTGTAGAATGAGCGTAGCCGTTGTTGTAGGAACCAGGCCTGAAATCATAAAAATGGCCCCGGTTATCAAGGAGCTGGAAAAACGCGGAGTAGAATACCTGTTTGTACACACGGGTCAACACTACGATTATGAAATGAGCACAGTATTCATAGAGGAGCTCGGGCTTCCAAAACCCCATATAGGTTTTGAGTTGGGAAATTCTAATCCAGCAGCCCAAATAGGCGAAATGATGGTTAAGCTCGAGAACGCTATTAGATCCAGGGGGAGGCCCCCCAAGATCGTTCTTATCCAGGGAGATACCAACTCCATGCTAGCTACTGGTTTAACCGCTCTAAAAATGGGTATTCAACTAGGCCATGTCGAAGCAGGCCTTAGAAGCTACGACTGGAGGATGCCGGAGGAGCATAATAGAAGGATGATAGACCACGTATCCAACTACCTATTCGCACCCACGGAAATAGCTAGGAGAAATCTCATACAGGAGAATGTTTGGGGAGAAATACATGTAACCGGAAACACTGTTATCGACGCTGTCGACATGTACTTCGATCGAGTTGAGAATGCTGAGCAGAAAGTATTGGAGAATGTTCCCTTCGACGAATATGCCCTAGTAACCTTCCACCGGGCTGAAAACGTAGACAATGTAGACACGTTAAGAAACTTCGTCAGGATCCTTCAGAGATCTCCCATACCTATAGTATTCCCCATACACCCCAGAACCAGGAAAAGACTAGAGGAGCACGGACTCCTGGGTGCGGTCGAGGAATTAAAGCACATCAAGCTCATGCAACCCCTAGGCTACTTCGAATTCCTTGCACTCATGAGGAGATGTAGAGTAGTGTTAACTGATTCTGGGGGACTACAGGAAGAGGCCACACATCCAAGAATAAGGAAGTTCGTCCTAGTACTTAGAGAGTCGACAGAGAGGCCTGAAGCTGTTCTAGCAGGCTTTGCCAGAGTCGTAAGTGTAAACCCGGTAGTTGTCCTAGCCGAGTTAGAGAAAGTTTTAAGCGAGGAAGTGAAACTACCAGACAAATCACCCTTTGGTAACGGCCAAGCAACTAAAAGAATCGTAGACGTGATCCTAAATAAACTCGCCTAAACCACCCATTCACTACCCCGCTATTACGAATTATCCAGCCGTCGTGGCCGCGGGACGCATACTTTAGGGTTGAACAGGCTTCATATGAATTGTAGGCGTTAATGAAAACCGCTGATTCATACGTTTTTGTTTTAATTTAGTGGTGGCGTTTTCAGCAGGGTTGTATGCTGTGGCCCAGGGTATTGATTAGTGTTGAATTACAACTCATCCGGGGTTGTGCAAATGGGTCTAGGGTTTGGGAATGCTGGTGTTTATGGGTGTGTTTTTCTAGGCGAGTATGTGTTTTAGTTTCTCCGGGTTTATGAGTGGGAGTATTGAATCTCTGGCTTCTACTCCTGTGTTTTGGCTGGTTCGGCAAGGAGTTTCCGGTATATTGTTTGCTTGATCTCTTTTGTAATGGGTGAGAGGTTGTCTGCGTAGTCTACTGGTAGTGGTATTCCTGTTTCGCCACTGACTCGTATCAGGTTTGAGACTAGGTTGTCCTTGCTCAGTGAGTTGTTGGTTGCGTGCTCGGTCTTGACTGTTACCGGGTATGTTGTGACTGGGGCTCTGTTGTAGGATTGCTTAACCGTGGAGCCTCTTGGCACGTTTTTCACTACGGATTCATACTATCTAAGTCTGGCCTCCAGCTAATCCTCCGACATCCCGGGCCTTTCCCGGAGTCTTCTCAACTCCTTGTAGATCTTGGGGTGGGAGCTGGCTGTTACGTGGTTGGAGGGCTCTAGGGTCAAGCTTATAACTGTTTTATTGCTGAAGCCTTTTGCTTACGCGTTGTTCTCGAAGACTGTTGCCTTGTGTGTTCTAATGGTTGGTGTAGTGTTTAACCGGATGAGGGGGGCTTTGTCTTCTGCGGGAAGGGTGTTGAAAAGGTGTGTGGTTTACGGGTTGGGATTGGGCAAGGGAGGGTTGTGCTTGCTTTTTCGTTAATGCTGTCTTGGTTGCTTTATACAGTAGTATCCACCCTATAACGCTCACTACTGCTGCTACGGGGAGTATGATGCCTAGTGCTGTCCCCGCGAGTATTAGTTTAGCAGAGGTTTTGAAACCGCTCACACCTGTGAACTCTTCAAGCTTGAACAAGCCTAATGCTAAACCTATCTCCCCGATAAGCCTCAGTATATCCGCAACCGTTAGCAAACCACTCATTAAAGGCAACATGATGCTGATGAATAATAGTGCTGAGAAAACACCATACCCTACCTGAACCAGGGTAGTAGGCGTGGAGAAATCCTCGAGACTGTACTCCTTGAAGCGTGTGAAAGGCGGTATTAAGTAGCCGAATATTGTTAAAACATAGACTACTGCAACAATAATCTCCACCACAATTATGAATCCAAGAGTAGCTAGAACAGGAATCCCACCGGGAGCTACCGTGTTCTGAGTCAAAACCAGTAGCGATAAACCACCGAGCGCGGCAAGGATTAAAACACCCGCAGCCCTAACCACCAGCATTAAAACAGCACCAATCCTCAGCTTCTCCAAGCCCTCGGTAAATCTATCACTCATCTGGTCCGACTCGTGGGTCTCGCCACTTGAAGGAAGAACCTCCGACGTCGAACCCCTAACACAATATACTCCACGCGACAATATATTTGCTTTACAACCAGGGATCAGGCAATACCATGCTTTCCAAAAACACGTTGAAGCCAAACCCTCCCAGGCAACCACCTGCTCTCCCGCATACACTGCCGCGGTGAGATAGAGTTTCCACAAGGGAATCTATATACTTGGCATTACTTAACGTATATAGGGCTGTGCATGAGTGCTGCGCCCGCTAGGTTTCACGGAGTTATAGTCCCTCTTATAACACCGTTCAAAGAGGATTTCTCAATAGATGTTTGCACTAGGCCAGTGAATTAAAGAAAGGATAATGATGAGTGAACGGATACTCCAGTTTAAACGGACATAGCAACGTACGCACCGCCGTATTTTAAACCTTCACGACCCATAGTGTGTAGGAGGTGGTGAGAAGCGGGCCCCGTAGAACAGTCTTACATTAAGGGAATGGAGTCGCTAGTAGGGCATCTAGAATACTTTCTCATGAATGTCTTCCAGGAAGACTTTATTAAAAAGGAATATGCGAAGCTTATTAGCTATACTCCGAAAAGTAGGCCCGAGGAATTACACTATTTAACTGTGCCAAATATTCATAGAGTCGCTGAGTGGTATAGGCTGTTAAAAATTATCAAAGAACGTGAATACTCTTTCGATCTCAACTTCTCAAGCGATATAGAGGAGTTCATGAAATTGTTGCTGTTTACGATCTCCTTCAACATATTGCTACAACAGCACGTGGTTTCACTAAACAGTAAGGAGATCATGGGGGCATTAAAAGATAGAGATAGGTTTGAATCATTAATGTACGAAGTCATAATAGCCTCCAACTACTCCTCCCGCGGCTTTAATGTTAAATTCCCGGAACTCTACGGAGGTAGAACCGATATTCATGCCGAAAAAGGTGGGGTGGAAGTTCATGCCGAGTGTAAAAAGCTTAGGAGAAATGCACGGTATGAAGATATCGCCAAAAAGGTAGGCTCTTGGCTTCATCAAGAAAAACTAAGCATCTTGTTAGACATTACTTTGCAGAAAACCCCTCGTAGCACCGATGATGTTGAGAGAGTCGTAGAATTAATAAAGAAAGCGGCTAATGATAGAAAACCATTAGAAAGTGGTGAAGTAAGGGTCTTTCTTCAAAAACTCCCTGAACTTGTAGAAGGGCCTTTCCAAATAATTATCCAAAATCCCGAAGATGTAGAATTCGTCCTTGGCATATCATACGCTGGAATCTTTACTGATGGTCTGCAGGTTAAAGAACCTAAAATGATTATTTTGAGGAATCCTAACAAGTATATTGAAGTTAGTAAACAATTACGCAACGTGTTAGAGAATGCTCATGAGCAACTTAAAACGGCCGGTAGCGGATATAAAGTTATTTACGTGGATGTTTCCGAGGTAGCCGGAAAACCTGTACTTCAATTACCTGAGATTATTAGATTAAATACAGGACCGGAATTACTGTTTGGAAAACTCGAGGAATTTGTCAGGAGTTGGCTTGAAGAGCATAAAGGTGTTGATGGTGTTCTATTAACCCAACCAAAACTCTATATGGATCCGCTGGGAATTCCTTATGCCATATCTGTTGAAAACAAAACCATAACATCTTATACTGCACCTGGTTGGACCGTGATGATGGAGGCTGTTCCATTTCCTAAAAACGCGCAACCAGAAATTCTAGTCAATTTAGGAGTGGACTTCGCCAATAGAGGCATTTATAGACTAGCAGAGCTTTATTACAGAAAGGCAATAGAGCTAAAACCGGATCTAAAAGAGGCCTACAATAATTTGGGAAAGCTACTGATTAATTTGGGGAGAATCCAGGAAGCCATGAAATACTTAGACAAAGCCTTAGAAATTGATCATAATTATGTTCCAGCTATAATAAATAAGGGAATAGCACTTACCAACACCGGAAGATATGAAGAAGCTTTAGAGTATTTCAATAAAGCTGTAGCTCTCAATCCTAGAGAAGAAAAAGCCTGGTATAATAAAGCCCTGATACATTACTTCCTAGGACGAATAGATGAAGCAAATAAATGTCTACTTAAGGCATTAGAAATAAACCCAAACTATGAGGAGGCATTGATACTTAAAAAACACATAGAACATTTGAACGAAGAGTACGCTAATAAGTAAGAAACCCCGAATTATTAGTATGCACCATGGATGATACACAGATGTAACAGAGGCCGTAACCACGCTATGAACCCTCTCTTAAAAACCGCAATGGAGAAGGCTTTCCTACTCCATAGATTACCAGAACGTTAGTTAGGCTTTTCCTCGCAGTATCAAGATATTACATTAGATGCAATAATCTAGGAGAGCCAGTGCAGGAGCTATCGACTCCAGAGGGCTTGAAGAATATTTAAATTGGCGACACAGATGATTACAGGGTTGCAGTACTGAGGACAGCCGTCCTACCTAAGACTACAAAGTTTCTAAACTGCCATGTCTACCCTATGGGACTAGACGAAGACTTACCCGCATCTACACAGGGCAGTGTACGATGCCTACGTTTCCGGGGACCTGGGGAGAGCCCTGGAGGCTTGGAGGAGGCTGCTAAGCCTTGTTAAAGTATACGACTACTCGACATCATACCCGACAGCGGTTAAAACACTGCTCAAACTGCTTAAAACACCTGTAAAACCCTATGTAAGGCCCCCGCTAACACCTGAGAAACCCGTGGTTGAGGAAAACATTAAAAGGATTGTGGAGGAACTAGGCATTCCACCGTTAAGCTAGCACTCCTAAAACACCCCGGGGTTTTTTCCTACCCGTTTTAAGGTTTTGTTTAAATTCTAGAACAAACTAATCATACATAGGCTGCAAGCAGAGGATTTGGATATCGGTGCTTCCACCGGGGTGTACATTCTGAGGCTGAGCAAGCCGCTGATCGCTGTCCTTGTCGCTGTCTCATGCCTCAGGCTCATACCCTGGTTTGTAAACAATACTGCTTATTCAACTGATACATGGCCCTTGCTGAAGCTGGCCGCCCTGCTGGAGGCTGAGCCAGGGGTTAGAATACTCGAGCTTGCCACGCACCATGCTAAATACCGTTTCCCGTCCTAGGTCGTGGTGGGTTTTGCTAGGATGGGTTGTGTCTCGACTCCGTGTTTCATTGTGGTCACTGACCACTCTACGTGGAGGTCATGGACACCTTTCAGGAGGCAAACGGCATGACCCCCTACATCTAAGGTGTATTTTTTGACTAGGTTTACTGCTCCTACCACGTCTCGGTCGTGTGTGAAGCCGCAACCAGGGCACTTCACATATCTTGGTTTCCACCCAGCCCTCTGGGCACTGCCCGTCATCGGGGCGAGCTTGGAGCCGCAAACGGGGCAAGTTGAAGAGGTATGAGAGGGGTTAACGAAGACGAGTGGTACACCGTTCTCGAATAGTTTCTCAACTATTAACGCCTGCACGCCTCTGATACTAGACTGTTTTAATCTATGCACGTCGAGACCATTTAGTTTCTTATTTCTCTCTATAACCTTGTCTTGGAATTTCTTGGGCAGCCTCTCGAGAACAACCAAGCCGTCTTCTACGATACCAACAACTTTCTTTGCCAGCTTGTATTTAATGTCTTTTTTCACGCTTCGCTCTCTAAGCTTCTCCAGTGCTACTTTAAGTCTTCTATTACCTTTAACTCCGAGAACACTACTCCACTTCTCTTGTATTGCAGACCTTCTATAAGCATAACCCAGTACAATCTTTGAGAAATCAGTGACTATGGTTATACATCTACCCGATGGATACTCGTATATTGTCACGTTGTTCTCGTTTATGTCAACGCCGTAGATTTTAGAAGGGATCTTATCGGCTAACACCACGTTTTTCTCGAAGACTACGTAGAGGTATAATCTGCCATCTATAATCTTCCACCTAGCAGAACTCCTGAGAGTCAACTCGCCATTATAATACCTCCAAAACTGCTTGTGAAACCCAAGTGGTATGTGCACCCAGCCCCTGTGAGTAGCTACCCCCACCCCTCTAAGCGTTAGCTTCCACAGTTGATTATCGCATCCAACACTCCATTTTTCAATTACGGGTTTATCCGTGTAGGCTACTCCCTTCTTCTTGAGCTTCACAAAACTCTTTAATCTCTGAGAGGCATCACGTATAGCCTCGTGTATGTAGTGTGATGGGATATCAGGGTATTTCTCTCTAAACAGCTTGTAGAGTGTCTTCTTCGCCTTTGTCCACGATGTAAGCCTGTTTCTCCACATGTACTCTAATGTCTCACTAAGTATCCTCCCATACACATGGTAGATATAGCTTAGTGTTTCAATCTTGGTCTTGGTTAGTAGAGGTGAAACAAGGACTACTGTTCTCCTAAGGATCTTTGACTGCTTGTTCAACTGCTTCCACCACTCTCTTATACTTGTGACTACGCTTACCATAGATTTTAGAGGCGAATGATGTAACTATCTCGACTAGGTCTTCTACTAGTTCTTGATAGAAGTCTCTGAGTGGTTCTTGAAAAACTACTCTGATCTCTACTCCATAGGCTTTGAATAATTCTTCAAGGTATTTAAAGCCAAATCTCGTCAGTCTATCTCTATATGCTACAAGCAATACATCGAATTCACGTCTTCTAGCCATTTCAATAAGCTTCAATAAACCTCTTCTATCTTCTTTGAGACCACTAGCAACGTCTTTAACTACTCCCACCAGCTTCCACCCATTTTCTTCAACATACTTCTTCAGCGCTTCTACCTGGTTTTCCAGCTCTTTCCTCTGATCAGCACTGCTCACACGGGCATATATAACAACACGAACCACTCTAGGAGTAACAATTGACTCCACGGAATCGCCGAGAATACGTTTAACCTCGCTCTCGGGTATTCGCCACCTACCATTAATATTAACAGCTCTAATCCTCCCCTCTTTTACCCACCTACGAAGAGTCCGATTAGCAATCCCAAGAACCTCGCAAACCTCCCTAGTACTATAATGACGCTCCAACAACAATCTCCGAGTACAAAAAACCTACAAAGACCTTAAAAAACCTTTACAACACAAACTGCTCACTACCCTTCTTTCACCCTGTTCACCAGTGCCTACTTGAAAGAGGTTTACGCTTACCCGGTTGCTCTGACCCTGCTACTCCTGGTAGCATGCAGGGGGAGGAGGGCTAGGTGGCTTGGAGTAGCTGCCGCATCAATAGGGCTCGTTCTCAGCCACCCGCTGACCACGCTGTACACGCTAGCATATCTTTCAGCACTATTGTACGTTGGAATCGTGGACGCTTTGAGAAATAATGCGGGGGAGGAGCCCGGGTCTTACCTGGACATTACACCAGCTATCATAGTACTGGGTGCTGCCTACGCGGTATCCACATTGTGGGCCGGTGTGCCCGAAACCCTTACCCGGGCAGACATAACGGTGCTTGCAGCCTACGCGCTAATCCTCCACGCCCCCTACCTAGCCTTAAACGGCAGTAAGCTCGGGGGTTTAATAGCAACGCTCGCCCTAGGCATCCTGGTGTTCGGGCTCGGCCCATACCTGTACTCCAGCATCCCGGGGAATGTAGCCATGTCCCCGTTGATCCTGCTCTACGCTACCCCACTACTCTTCCTAGCAACCTCGCCGCGGAGGGGTTGGAAAGGAGAGCCGGCAACCCTTAGCGCTGCGCCCGCTGTTCTACCAGTAGCCACCGGCCTGCTCTACCTCTTAACCTACGCCGGCTCCGCAGTATCCATTGCCCACAGGTTTCTAAACTACCTCGTCTACCCTGTAGGACTAGGGGTTGCTAAAGCCGCGAAGGCTAAGCCTCTGGCAACCGGGTTAATAGCCTTAGCATTCCTCGCATCCTCAGCCATGCTCGTGTACGGAGCCTCCACCGGCGGAGACCCCTACACCTTCTACTGGAGGTACACTGTGATGGATTTAGAGCTGAAGAGCTTTGTTGAAGCACACTCCTCCAGCCGTCTCCTGGGGAGCGCTAAATACTGGTATATGCTGGGCGAGGAGCACGCCTCCATAGACCTCGGGCTGGTAGCGGCCCTCGCGGACGAGGGGTTGGGCAGGAGGCTACTAGTGTTCAGCACGGAGGAGCTCCGCTACGGCTTCCCAGTAAGCCCTCTGCACTACGTTAAGCCATGCTTCAGCATGCAAGCTATCAGGGGCCTCGTCTACAGCAACAGCTACTCTTTCATAGGGGTTTTGTAAACCCGGCTGAAAACTACCTCGCTGAGCCAGGCGCTGAAGAAGCCCCGGCTTCCGTTGGGGAAGCTGGTGGGGGTGAAAAAGAATAAGGCGTGATGGGTTTTGCCTTAGCCCGGTGAGCATTTCTCGATTATTCTCCGAGCCCTTTCAACAGCATTCGCCAGGAAGCCCTCCCTGCTCGGCTCATAGGACCTCTTTCCGGCTGCTTCCAGGAACTCCTCGGCCTCGCCGCAGATTTCACGTAGCTGGCGGGCCCTGTGGTTCTCATCCAGCGGTTTCTCACCCTGGAGCTTAGGGCTGCCCTCCATGAATCCTTCTGCGAAGTACCAGTTCTTGAACCATGTGAAGCCGTTTTCAAGGAGCATGTAGCCTAGGCGTGTTAGGGGCGGGGGGACGCCTGCTTCGAGAGCCTTGTATGTTTCATCATCATAAACGTACTCGATAAACATCTTCTCCCCTGGGGAGAGCTGGCTTGCTAAGCACTTGACCAGGCTCTCCTCCTCTGGCGAGTTCACGTAGACGTATCTAAACTTTTTAACATAGACCTCGGGGAGGATGTGGAATATTTCAACCCATCCCCGGTAGAAGGGAGGTCTACCGTTGAACTTCTTCACAGCCAGCAGCCTAACCCAGGTCTCCCCCAGCCCCAGGTATACCTCGTGGTTAACCTCCTCGGGAAACCTCCCCTTCCTAGCCACTATCCTAGTCTCGAATGGTTTCAGGGTTTTGAAAACCTCTAAGCAATCCAAGCCTTCCCCAGCCACTTTCTACCTCCCCTGCGTCCCCGAAACCCTTACTATGAACTCCTTGAACATTTTCTCGAAAGCCTCCTGGCTCAGCACAGGCTTCCCGGCTGACTCTATAGGCGTGTTAGAGGGGTTTTGAACCGGGTAATTCCTCAGCCTCTCGCCAAGCCTCTCCTCAAAGGTTGACACGTGCGGGTTGACGTAGAACACTCCTACCGGTATCCTATCACCCCATTCAAGGCTTTTCTCAACAGCCCGCATCAGCTTAACACTGGCTTCCTCGGATGTTTTCACAACAGGGTCCCATCCAGGATCGTTTTCAAGCTTGTAGACTGCTTTCCTGTAGAAGTCAGCAGTGTACACGTCGTTGAATGTTACACAGGGCTGTAGGACATCTATGAACGCTGCCCCGCGGTGTTGAACAGCCATCTTGATCAAGTTCTTCAAGTACGCTCCGTCGAAAGCATAGCCTCTTGCAACGAACGTGTAGCCTGATGAGAGGGCTAGGAGAACCGGGTTAACCGGTTGCTGAATATTAGGCTTAGCCAGCGACTTCGTCCTGGCTTTCAAAGGCAGTGTTGGCGAAGCCTGCCCCTTGGTTAAACCGTAGACCCCGTTGTCGTGTAGTATTACCGTTACGTCGATATTCCTCCTCCCCAGGGCTACGAAGTGCCCTGCGCCTATGCCCAGCAGGTCTCCATCACCCCCGTGGACAATAACCTTCAGCCCGGGGTTGGCCAGCTTAATCCCTGTTGCGAAAGGTATTGCCCTCCCGTGGAGAGTGTGGACGCCGTTGACGTTGACGAAGTGGGGTGTTTTACCCGAGCACCCGATGCCTGAGACTATTACTGTTTGCGAAGGATCAAGGCTCAGCTCCTCCAGGGCTTTCAACAGCGCTGTCAGTATTCCGAAGTTCCCGCAGCCGGGGCACCAGTCAGGCCAGACGCTGGACTTGTAGCTCCACCTAGGCTCCATAAGTCAACACCACCCTTTCCCTCCTGCCTGAAACAATCTCCTCCAAACCCTTGACCAGCTCGTCAAGCATGATCGGCCTCCCAGTGTATTTTGAAACACGTTTAACAATCCTCTTCCCAGTGCTCATTGAAACTAGCTCGGCAATGTTCACGCCGTAGCTGTGCTCGACAGCCAGGATCCTTGAGTCCGGTATTCCACCGGTTATTCTCAAGAATTCCTCGGAGGGGAACGGCCACAGGAGTTTAACATCGAGGTAGGCCATCCTCAGCCCCTTCTCCGAGAAGTACTCGATCGCGTCCAACACCGCCCCTTTAACCGAGCCCCAACCCACCACCAGGTAGTCGGGGCTGCCCGGGCCGTGAAGCCTCAGCTTCCTCTCCAGCGGCAGTTCTCTCTGAATAAGGTTGAGCTTCTCAATCCTTTTCGAATACATCTTAACCCTGATCTCAGGGTCCTCCGCGATATGCCCGTGCTCGTCGTGCTCGTCGCCCGTGTACCACATCACGGTGTCCCTTGCCCCGATGAATGCTCTAGGGGAGATCAGAGACTCCAGGCTGAACCTTTTATAGCCGGGGCCTCCCTTAGCTAAAACACCTCTCTCAATCCTGACCCCTCCTAGATCGGGTACGGGCATCACGGCGACAGTGTTAGCCAGGAACTTGTCGAGCAAGTGTATCACGGGCACCTGGTATTTCTCAGCAATGTTAAAGGCTTCGATAGTGTCGTAGAAAGCGTCAAGGTGGTCGCTGGAGGATAAGACTACTCTAGCGAACTCCCCGTGCCCTGCGAAAACAGCGTTGAAAAGGTCGCTCTGGCTTCCACGGGTTGGCTGCCCGGTGCTGGGGCCTCCCCTCTGGTAGTATGTTATGACCAGGGGGACCTCGTTCATGCCTGCCCAGGATAATCCTTCAACCATTAGGTCGAAGCCTGGGCCGCTGGTGGTTGTGGAAGCCCTAGCCCCTGTTAAAGCCGCGCCGATAGCCGAGTTCACCGCTGCTATCTCATCCTCAGTCTGCACAACCACTACCGAGCCTACCACCTCCCCGGTCTCATCCACTATGTTGTCGTACCTCTCAAGAAGGAAGCTCTCGTCTGCAGCAGGGGTTATAGGGTAGTAGCTCTGATACCTAACCCCTGCCACGATCTTGGCGATAGCCACTACGTCATTGCCTGTTACAACCATTGCCTTCTCCATAGAAAACCCTGGTTCATCCAGCCTCACAGCCCCGTAGTGATTGCTTAGAGCATCCCTCACCAGCCTGTAGAGCGCGGTGTTCTGCTCGACAAGGTGCTTCCTCTCCCCGAACTGTTGCTCAAAGCCTTGCACAACAGCTTCCTCGCTCAGACCTAGGACAACAGCGACCGATGACACTATGATACCGCTCAGGAATCTTGAGAGAGTGCGTGCGTCAATCCTGTACTGCTCGCTCAGGGTTTTCAGGAGCGCGGAGAAGTCCAGCCCGAGGGGGAGGATCCTCTTATCCCTCTCCAAGTACTTGACAACGGATTCCACGGAGGGCTCGACATTCTTATCCGACAGGATCCTGGCAACCCTCTCCCTGGTGGCATCCTCCATGCTCGGTATTTCATCAATCCTCCTGGATGAGGTGTTCACATCGTATATTAGGATCCCGCCCTCCGATATGTCGGTGAAGTGGGTGAAGACTGTTTCAGCATCCATTGAAGCCAGTATTTCAACAGGGTATTTGAGAGACCTGGGAGGCTTGACGGAGGATGCGAGCATTTGAATATAGCTGTGCCTCCCGGTTATGTTTGAGAAGTACTCCCTATCCGCTATCACCCCATACCCCTTGCTGACGAGAACCCTGCTCAGGATCCACATGGATGTTTCAATACCCGAGCCCTGCGGACCCCCTAGCAGGATGCCTACCTCTTTCAAGCTTCCACCCATCCAGCTCAATCCCCGCTAGGCGCTTCCTCAGCAACGGATTCGTCGACGAGGACGCCTGGGATGACCACGTGTTTCCTGTAATGCTCCAGCAGCTCCTCCTCGCTCGTAATTGTTGAAGCACACGTTAAGCAGTACAGCCACCCCTCCTTCTCCAGCACGGCTTTCAACTCGTCAATAGTTGCCTCCCTGAAATCCCCGCAGGGTGCTCCATGCTCGATGGCTGACTCAGCCCTCCTCCTCGCCTCACAGTACCCTATGTAGGGGAGTATGCTGTTAGGCTTGAAGTAGACGCATCTCAGGCAGCTCATTCATCCCGCCCTCCCGGGAACCCACCCTTGCCAAGCGAGTTCTCCGAGCAGGTTTGAGAAGCGTGTTTAATAATCCCACCTGTGTTTTTAAAATGTTTAACAAGGATTTTAACGCTTATTGTTCAACCACGACGGGGCTGTTTTAAAACCTAATGAATGGTTTAAACAATTAAACATGAAGGTATAAAATCATATATTCCCTTAATCCATCATGGAGGCGGTTGAAACGGACTCCTTCAAGCCTGGTTCTAAACTCTTCGAGGAACTATACTCTGTGAGAAACGGTTCCACATACTTTAAAACGTTCATCACTGGTGAATGGGTTGACACAGGCTCCTACATGGATGTTAAAACCCCGATAGACCTGTCCGTGATAGCCCGGGTTTCAAAAACCGGTTGGGAGCTGGCGGACAAGGCCATGGCCACGCTGCACGCCAGGGGAAGGTGGAGCGCCAGGGACCTGCCCGGGTGGAGGCGCGTGGAGGTTTTGGAGAAAGCTGCTGAAATGCTTGAGGAGTTGAAGGAGGACTTCGTGAACGCGTTGATGATTAACTCGGGTAAAACCCGTAGCCAAGCACAGGGCGAGGTTTTGGCAAGCATTGACAGGCTTAGAGCCGCCCATCTTGACGCTAGGAAGATTTTCGGCGAGTACATGCCCGGGGACTGGGATCAGACAACAATTGAAACCGAGGCTGTTGTCAGGAGGGAGCCTGTTGGAATAGTGCTAGCAATCATCCCCTTCAACTACCCGTTGTTCGACACCGTGTCGAAGATAACGTACAGCTTCATAGCAGGCAACGCTGTAGCTGTTAAACCCCCTTCAGCCGACCCGCTACCCGTGCTCCTCCTTGCAAGAGTCCTGGAGGCAAGCGGGTTCCCCAGTGATGCTCTAGCAGTTCTAACAGTCCCCGGTAGCGAGAGCGACAGGATCATAAGGGATGACAGGGTTGGCGTGGTAAGCTTCACAGGCAGCAGTGAGACGGGGAAGAAGGTTGTTCAGAAAGCAGGGATTAAACAGCTCGTTATGGAGCTAGGGGGAGGGGATCCGGCAATAGTCCTGGGCGATGCCGACGTGGACTTCTCAGCTGAAAGAGTGGCAATGGGTATTTACAGCTACTCCGGCCAGAGGTGCGATGCTATAAAGCTGGTCCTCGTTAAGAACGAGGTTTACGGACCCTTTAAGAAAGCCCTGCTGAGGGAGCTCTCCAAGGTCAGGGTTGGAGACCCTAGAGACCCGTCCACGACAATAGGTCCCTTGATAGAGCCGGGCGCTGTAGACGAGGCTTTGAAAGCTGTTGAAGACGCTGTTGAGAAGGGAGGAGTAGTGCTCCACGGGGGTAGGAGGCTGGGGCCAACCTACATGGAGCCAACACTGGTCGAGTTCAGGGATCACGGGTTGCTGAGGCAGAGCATCCTCTACTGGAAGGAGGTGTTCGCCCCTGTAGCCCTTATCACAGGGTTTAACAGCGTTGACGAGGCTGTTTCACTAGTGAATGAGAGAAGGTATGGGCTGGACGCTGCTGTCTTCGGGCAGAACATGGATGAGATAAGGAAGCTGGTAAGATTTCTTGAGGTCGGGGCAGTGTACGTTAACGATATGCCGAGGCACGGGGTAGGCTACTACCCGTACGGGGGGAGGAAGGACTCGGGGATTGGGAGGGAGGGTGTTGGCTACTCGATAGAGTACACAACCTCCTATAAGACCATAATATACAATTACAGGGGCAAGGGCGTGTGGAAGTACACGCTCTAACCGGTTGATTTTAAAAAAGTTTTTTGAAAGCTAGAACCCCTTGTACATGCTTCTCGGGGCGCCGCAAACAGGGCACTTCTCAGGGGGCTCCCTGCCCACGTGGGTGTGGCCGCATACAGGGCATATCCAGACTTTCTCGTCAGGGCCTAGGGGGAAGTCCTGCTTCCTATCCACGTACTCCTTAGCGGTCTTGTAGAGCTCTGCGTGAATCTTCTCCGCTGACAAGGCGAAGTGGAAGCTTCGCTGAGCCTCCCTCTCACCCTGGTACTTCGCTATCTCGAGGTAGACAGGGTACATCTCCTCCACCTCGTAAACCTCCCCTCTGTAGGCTAGGTCGAGGTTTTTACTAGTATCCCCGGGGCCTATTGGAGCACCTGATGAAACCTTGGCCTCCTCATTGAAAACTCTCAGCGCATTGTAGTGGTTTCCAGCGTGAACCTGCTCCGCGTACGCTATAGCCCTGAAGAGCCTTGCCACGTTGCTGAACCCTTCCCTCTCAGCAATGTCCGCGAAAACCAGGTACCTCATGTGAGCCATTGACTCACCGGCGAATGCTGAGAGGAGAGCGTCCTTGGTCATGGATTTTACCATTCGCCCACCACGATTATATTTCGAGCTACCACAGCTTATTAAGCTTAGCGCGAGCGTTAACCAATGGATTTTCAACCCGCAACTCCGCCTACACTGCCTCCTACTAAATAATCTTGGAAACCTGTTCAACCGGCTTCCTCGGCCGCGGCGCGGTTTTCTCAGCCGGGTACCCCAACGCTATTATGGCTGAGAGCTCGCATTTCTCAGGAGGCGTTAACACCTTGTCAAACTCCTCCCTCATGAAAACTGGGACACCTATCCACACGCTTCCCAGCCCCATGCTCCAGGCAGCTATGATCAGGTTTTCCACGGCGGCTGACAAGGATTGAACAGCCATCAGCCTCTCATACTCGAAGTACTCGTCCCTGAAGATCCTCTCCCTGAGGTCCAAGTAGGCTGCTACGTAGAGGGGGGCAGCGTACATCCCCTGGTCAATCCTGCTCATCCATTTAGCCACAGCCCCGGGGCTGTACGGCTTCAGCAACACGCTGGTAGCGTAGTGCTCGTGCGCCTTTCTCAAAAGCCTGTGAATCTCCCTCCTCTTCTCCTCCGAAACCACTGCCATGAAAAACCACTGCTCAGCACCCTGGGCGGTTGGAGCCCTCACCGCTGCCTCCAGGAGCCTGCGCACAGTCTCCTCAGGGATAGGGTCTGGCCTAAACCATCTCACGCTGCAACGCGTGTTGATAACATCTAGGCATTGAGACATGGCTACAACCAGGGATAGTATTGTTTGAACAAGGTAATATGTGCTCGCAGACCACCCGCTAAAGGCTTAGAACTGGTCTGGGATATGTATAAATTCCTTGTTAAAAATATATTGGTTGAGAAGAAGGTGCGTGTTCATGAGCATGTTGCCTGGCACAGCCATAGGTGTTAAGACAAGGGAAGGCGTTGTCCTAGCCAGTGAGAAAAGGCTTACATACGACGGGTTCGTGCTGAGCAGGAGCGTTAAAAAAGTCTACGCGATAACCCCGCACGTAGGCGTAGGGTTCGCGGGGTTGATGGGTGATGTGAACATTTTGAAGAGAATGCTCGAGATGGAGGCTAAGTACTACGAGCTCCAGCACGGCAGGGAGATCAGGGTTAAAGGACTGGCTAAGATGCTATCCGTAATACTCTACAGCTACAAGCTCGCCCCAATGCTCACGGAAATCGTTGTCGGAGGATACGATGACAGCGGCCCACAGCTCTACATCCTCGACCCTGTCGGCAGCTTGATCGAGGAGAAGTACGCAGCACTGGGCTCCGGCGCCCAGCTAGCGCTCGGATACATCGAGCCGAAGTACACTCCTGACATAAACCTCGAGGAAGCTGAGAAGCTCGTTGTCGAAGCCGTTAAAACAGTGATAGAGAGGGATGTTCTCTCAGGAGACGGCGTGGACATATTGAAGATAACTGCTAAAGGACCCGAGGAGAAAACCATCCTCTTCAAAAACACGCTCACACAGTAGAACACCTTGTAAAACAGTTTTTAACACCGGGGAAAACATTAAAACACGTTAAAAGGGCCCGTTGCCTAGCCTGGATAGGGCGCCGGCCTGCGGAGCCGGAGGACCCGGGTTCAAATCCCGGCGGGCCCGCTCCTCCAAGTACTCAGCATGGGGAAGGTTTGAGTTAAGTGGTCAATGGCTTGGAATAGGTGAGGCTTTAAGGCCCAGCATAATTGCGAATACAATGCTAGGCAATGATGGCGAGGATCAACGAGGCAATCTAAACGATGCTTCGAGGGAATACTCCTATGCGGGGAAGTCTTCACTGTTAAGGATTTCATTTTAAAAAAAACGGTTAGCCTGCTTCACTGCAGGTAGAGTGCTAGACGCTTCTTCAAGTAAAGGTTTACCAGTCCTCCCGCCACGCTGAGAATGCTCGATATTAGTAAGGCGAGCTCGTAGCCTCCTGTTGAATCCACGATATAGCTGCCTAGTGACGGGAAGAGCAGGCCGCTCAGCCCCCAGCCGATGAAGATGAGGGAGTAGTTTTCCGAGAGGTGTTTTAAGCCGAAGAAGTCGCCTGTTGCAGCAGGGAACAGGGCGAGGCCGGAGCCGTAGAAGAAGCCTAGTGCTGCAACCATGAAGAAGAAGAGCCATGGAATGCTTGCCAACGGGGTTGAAAGCGCGTAGAACACTAAGCCCTGTGCTGTGAAGAACGCTGTCATCGTCAAGGGTCTTCCAAACCTTCCAAGCTTGTCGGAGACCCAGCCCGCGGGAGGCCTCCCCAGCGCGTTCATCACTGAGAAAATGCTGACAGCGAGGGGAGGGCTGGGTATGTTGTTTAACGCGGCGAGATTCGCCATATGCCCTATCAACATAAGCCCGGGGCCCGCTGTAAGCATGAAGCTAGCCCAGAGCAGCCAGAAATCAGGTGTTTTAAGAGCCTCGCCGGGCTTATAGTCTCTCTTAGGGATTACCGCTCTCTTCTTCGCGAACCTGCTGAAGTAGTTGACAAGCTCTTGCGGGGGATCACGCACCACCATGGCGGCTGGAACCCCGATCGTGAAGGAAATCAAGCCCACCGCGGCAAATGTTAGGCCAACCCCCATGAGCTCTATCAGCAAGGCCTTGAGAGGCGCGAACGCGAGGGCGCTGCCGCCGTAGCCGAGTATTACAACACCCGTGGCGAAGCCGGCCTTGTCGGGATACCACTTCCTAGCTAGAGCCACTATCGGCACGTAGCCCATGCCGTTGCCAAGCCCCACGACCACCCCGTAGGTTGTTGCAAGCCATAAGGGGGTTGAAACCGCCTCCACGAGCGATGACAGTAGGAGCCCGCCCCCGGTTAAAACCATGCTGAGCAGGGCTGGAACCCTAATGTTCCCTTTCCTAGCGTAGAGCCTGCCGCCTATAATGCTTGAGAAGGCGAAGGTTGCGATAAGGATTGAGAATGGTAGTGAAGCCCAGAAGGTGCTCCCCCATAGGCTGGCAAGCGGTGTCACGTACACGCTGTAGGCGTAAGAGTTGCCCAGGACTGATGTGACCGCGACGCTTGCGGCTAGAACTTTTAACCCACCACTCCTATTAAGACTAGCCCCATCCATCAACAAATTTCCAAACCCGTTGAAAATTTGATGAAGCAAGGCGATAATAAGCTTGACCCGTCGGCCGCCCACGGCCCCAGGGTTTTCATCAATCTCCTCCACGCGAGCCCGCTACGAGATCAAGCATATTATCCCGGCATCCACTAGTAATATACGTGAAATAAGGGTGCCTTGGAATGTTTGACCCCGTGAGCCTGTTATTCTTCCTACTGCTCCTTTACATGGCTGTTCACCCGCAGCTCCAGCTGAGGTCGCTAGCCAATGCCAGGTTGAAGCTGATCAGGGAGATAGAGAAGAGGTATGGCTGGAGAGTCATCACCATGATACACAGGCAGGAGAAAATAGGGTTCCTGGGCTTCCCAGTGTACAGGTATATTGACATAGAGGATTCGGAGGCCGTGATCAGGGCGATCAGGAGCACTCCTCCGGATCAGCCAATAGCTTTAATACTTCACACGCCGGGAGGGCTGGTCCTGGCGGCCTCGCAGATCGCGATGGCGCTTAAGAAGCATCCTGGGAGGAAAGTAGTGATCGTGCCGCACTACGCCATGAGCGGGGGGACGCTGATAGCTTTAGCCGCGGACGAGATCGTGATGGACCCGGACGCCGTCCTGGGGCCGCTTGACCCTCAGATACCCGTGGGCAACATGGTTTACCCTGCCCCAAGCCTCGTGAAGATAGCTAAGCTGAAAGGCAGGGATGCGAGGGATGACATCCTAGTGCTGGCTGATGTCGCCGAGAAAGCTATCAAGGAGATACAGGGCTTCATTGTTAAACTGCTGGAGGATAAGCTGGGGGTTGAGAAGGCTCGTGAAGTAGCCAGGGCTTTAACAGAGGGAAGGTACACGCACGACTACCCTATAACCGTGGAGGAGGCGAGAAGTCTTGGGCTGAACGTAAGCGTTAAAGTCCCCCTGGAAGTCTACGCGTTAATGAGCCTGTACCCGCAAGCTATTCAGCAGAGGCCCGGGGTTGAATACCTGCCGCGGCCGCCGGTGCCATTCTATCAGAAGGAGCGGAGGGAAGGAGGCTAGCCACTTTTCATCGGGAGAAGCCTTTTCCACGGGTTCCTCACCTCTTTTCTAAAAACACTGTAACATACTATGCTTTAACCTTCCACGCAAGCTGGTGCTTGGATGGGGGACGGGTGCTGGGGGATTCACCATTTGAACACGTAGGCGTACAGGATGAATGATACTATTGAGAGCACTGTGAAGAGTATTATAGCTTGAGTAATGATCGCCCTCCTGCTGAGCGGCGTGGGGGACGATACCAGCTGCCTAAGCCATTTCTTATCTGCTTCACTGGCCTTCTCCTTAAGTATTTCCAGGAGCTTATTTTTCAGATCCTCAGGGATTGAGCTCAGGGGAGCCTCCTTTAATCTCCCGGCTTCATCTAGCACGTATAGTATGGGACCATGGGTTAACCTCCTGCTCAGCCGCTTAGCAAACCTTATGTTTTCTATAGTGAAAACCAGTGTTATTACGAAAGCCTGTATAACCGCCATCACTGCTTTAAAGACCAACTCCTCCACGAGCACCACCCCCTATTATAATGTATTCTGGGTCAAGCCTTTTTCTCCTTTCAACCATGTTACCGCTGCTGCGTAAGCCCTGCCAGCGCGCACGCTTCTTGCACATCATGATAGTGTGCAACGCTGGCTCCGAGCCCGCGTGAGGCTCCTGGCTGGGAGCATGCGTCTCCTCCTGGGATAGAATACTTTCGCCCTACTCTCCCTATCTATTTGGATGTTTCACCTAAGAGAAATAATGGAGTTGCGTATACATGACGCGTTCAACCTGCCCTGTCTGCGGCAACCCCCTGGTATGGGATTACAGGGATGGCTTCGTAGTCTGCAGCGGCTGCGGGCTCGTGGTCGAGAACATTATCGAGGAGGCTCACGTAGGCTTCGAGGAAGAGGAGCCGCAGCCCAGGAGGAGGCGGCCTGTGAAAAGGATTGTTTCAGAGAACTACTCGGTTAACATGAGGCTTTACAGGATGGCTGAGAAGAGGGTGAGGAATAAGCCGTGGCTCACAGTAGACTACGATGCCGTCTTGTCCTCGAAGAGATTTGTGAAAACCATCATGTCTAAAGCCTCGATGGAGGCTGTTGAGAACATTGAGGCGAACGGGTACTGGGATGATGTGAGGAATGGCTTGAAACTCATAGAGGAGTTGAACCCCGCGCTCCTCTCCAGGAGCGAGAGAGGTAAGTACGCGCTAGCGTACATGCTATCCGTCAGGGTGAGGACGGGGAAGACCCCGGGGCCTGAGGATGTTGCAAGAGTCTTCAACATCAGCGGGACAAACTACCGGAGGCTCTACAATATTGTTAAAAACCTCGCTCCCAGGATACAGCCTCCCCAAGCCCATAAGCAGGCGTTAACCCATTAGCCTTTAAGAAGCCTTAAACATTCCTACACTAAGGGTTTGGTTGAAATCGGAGGATTTTAGGAGGAGCATTATTCACGAGCCGGGCGAGTTCCTCGCAATCCTTGAGCGGAGGCTAAAATCCGCTGGCTCCTCGGGAAGGGTTAGCGCCAGGGCAAGGCTTCTCGAAAAGCTTTCAACATGCTACCAGCTGGTTGACGGCGAGCTCTCCAAGGCTGAAGCATTCCTTAGGAAGGTGGTGGAGCTTGGAGGATTCTACGCCGAGCTCTTCAAGCTTGAAGCAAGCGTTGAACCCGGGGAGGTGTTGAAGAGGGTTAAGGCTTTGAGGAGGACGGCTGCCGACATATATGCTTCTTCGAGAAGCGGGATCAAGACGGCTGAGGGGGAGCCGGCTGCGGGGGAGGTTTTCAGATCCGGGGTTGGAAGGCTTTTATCAATCTACAGGAGGAACAGGAGGATCCTGTCAACGGTGAGGAAGACAGCCCTAGAGTTCTCAAGGATGCCGGATGTGGAGGGTGATTTAAGAGTTATCATAGCCGGCATGCCCCAGGCTGGTAAGTCAACCCTTATATCAAGGCTCACTAACGCGAAGCCTGAGATAGGCTTCTACCCTTTCACAACCAAGAACATTATCGCAGGGCACTTGGCGGTGGAGCCTTACGGGAGGATCGTGTTGATTGACACGCCGGGGATTCTCGACAGGCCTATGAGTGAGAGAAACCCTGTGGAGCACAGGGCGGTCCTAGCCGTGAAGCACTTGGCTGATGCCCTCCTCTTCCTTATCGACCCATCCCCTGGGAAATACTACAGTCTAGACGAGCAGTTGAATGTTTACAGGACTGTTCAAGGCATGCTCCATGGTAAGCCGTTGATGATAGTGTTGAACAAGGTGGATGCAACACCCCCGGGCGAGCTGGAGGAGGCTCGTGAAAGAGTGCGGAGGGAGACAGGGGCTCAGCCCCTGGTCGTATCCGCTTTAACAGGTTTAAACCTGGATGCTTTGAAAAACTGGCTTGTAGGATTGCTTAAGGCTGGAACCCAGGGCTCTTAACCTCGACAACGCCTGGGCCGTCTGCAACTCCCTCAACCCTTGCTTCAGCACCGGGGAAGAAGAGCCTGGATATTTCGAGAGCAGTGGTGAGGTGTGAGGTTATTCTCGCAACCCCGGTCCTGCTAACCCCTTGAGCGAGGAACAGGTAGGGGATTAGCATATCCCCCATGTGCCTGTCGAAAGCCATACCTGTCTCATAATCCTCGGCCAGCTTCCTGAAAGCCTCCTCCCCCACCTTCTCAGCCGGCTTACCCTTCTCGCCGAGAGCATCCCCTCCAAGCCTGACCCATGGCTCTGCTTCAACATAGGCTAGCACCCCGCTCCCCGGCCCCAGGTGGGTGTCGCTCTCAGGCGGCGGGGCATCCACCACTACCTCGGGCTTAACCCCGAGCACTCTCTCGATAAGGCTTGCCGCTGTGGAGGCCTGCCTCTCCGCGACATGTCTTGGAAGCCTGACGGAGTGGCTGACCACGACGGCTTTCAAAAGCCTCCCCCGCTTGACAAGGCTTAAGGGTTTCAAAGGCTTCGCAACCGGCTTGACACGGAGCTCCACGGCTCCCCCTCCCCTCGGGTAGTGGCCGCGCTTCAGAAGCCTCACCGATGCTTCAACCCCCATGGGCTTCAGGTTGTGAGTGAAAACCAGGGACATGTAGTCAACCGGGGGGCTCCAGGGCACGTCTGTGCCTCCTTTAACAGTAACCGCTGACTCCCCGGGCGAGTAAAGGAGGACTGGGAGTATTGCCTGTATAACGAGCGACACGCTCCCCGCTGTCCCAACGTCAATGCTCAGGGAGCCGTGAACCCTCCTCCTCGGCTTGAACCAGACCTCCATGCTACCTGGGGAGGCACCCTTAACCTCCGCTCCTGAAACCTCTGCAAGAGCTTTCACTGCTGCAAGATGCTGGGGCCTGAGCCCTGGATTATCCCTCTTAGCCCTTATGTTGAACACTCTAACAGGCTTCAACGTGAGCGCTGACAGCGCTAGTGAATACCTTAAAACCTGCCCCCCGCCCTCGCCCAGGCTGCCGTCGACCTCAATATACTCCACTGGAGCACACCTTTCGAACCCTTTCCACGCCGTTGACGGAGTCGATATACTCGGCTATGATGTCTGGGACAAGGCTCCTCCACTCACCGCCCTCGAGCATTATGCTCCTAATCCTCGACCCGTTATACCTGTATGGCTCCTGGAGCTTGAGCTCTATTGTTTTCAAACCAGCCCACTTGTAAATATACAGGACGTGAGGGTTGCCTGAGGCAACCGCCTCAACCCTTGGAGCCATCGCCAAGACATGGGTGGTCCACGCCAAGGGCATCCTTATATCCGGGACCGGTATGAGCCAAACCCTGTTCCTGAGCCCGTCGCGCCTGAGGAGCGCGTCTATCATTTCAAGCCTCTCGCCAGCTGTGAAAGGGTTCTGGCATGTGAAACCCTCCTGCGCGCTCCCAACCGCTAACACTGCTTCATCATATTCTTCGAGAAGGCTTCTGAGAGCACTGTAGTGCCCGTTGTGGAATGGCTGGAACCTGCCGGGCATTAAAACCCTTCTAACCACGGCGGAACACCCCACTAAGATGTGAGGTGGATGGTGTCAAGGTTGGAGGGGGTGTAGATTTCTGGGAGAGACGTGTAGCCTGTCCCCGGAGCCAGCAGCGCCTTGCGCAGGAGCTTGGCCAGGGTTTCGATCGCCGATGGCTCCCCGTGGTTGAGGATTATCTTCTTAGGCTTGGGCTTAATGCTTTGAGCATACCTCACCAGCTCGGCCTGGTCGCTGTGCCCGCTGAAGCCGTCGATGCTGTATACTTCAAGCTCTACCTTGACTGCTTCAACCTTGTTCTCAACAACCATCGTCAACTCCCTCATCCCATCCTTAATCTTCCTGCCCAGGGTCCCCTCGGCCTGGTAGCCTACGAAGACGAGGCTGTTCCTAGGGTCGTTGGCCAGGAGTTTGAGGTAGTCGACGGCTGGCCCGCCGGTGAGCATGCCGCTCGTAGCTATTATCACTGAGGGGCGGTCCTCAACGATGTCGGGTCTTGCAACACCTGATTCAAGGATTTTGAGCCAGTCAGCCGTGAACGGGTTCTCACCCCTGTATATAGCCTCCCTTATGCTCCTGCTCAAGTACTCGGGGTACTGGGTGTGAATTGCTGTAACCTCGTTTACAAGTCCTTCAACGTAGACGTTGAGCTTGGGTATTGAACCATTCTTCATAGCCTCGTTCAATATCAGTATTATCTCCTGACCCCTGCCCACGGCGAAAACAGGTATCAGCACGATTCCCTGGCGCTCAACAGTCCTCTTAACAATGTTGACGAGCTCAGCCTCTGCTTCAAGCCTGTTCTGCTGCCTCGCAGCCCCGTACGTGGACTCCATGATAAGGGTTTCCACCCTGGGGAACTCGGTGTTAGCCCTGTCGAGAAGCCTTGTGGAAGCATACTTGAAGTCGCCGGTGTAGACGATGTTGTGAAGCCCCATTCCAACGTGGAGGTGGACTATGGCTGAGCCGAGTATGTGGCCCGCGTTGTACATTGTCAGCTTGACATCGGGGGCTACGTCGGTGACCTCGTCGTACTCTACGGTGATTGTGTGGAGTATCATCGTGGTTAAATCCTTCTCGGTGAAAGGCAGGTATCTCCCAGATCTTCTCGAAACCTCTATTAAATCCTTAAGCATGACTATCATTAACTCCCTGGTAGGCTTGGTAACGTACAGCGGGCCCCTGTAGCCGTACTTGTAGAGCAGGGGGACGAGGCCGACGTGGTCGAGGTGGGAGTGCGTGACTATTATCCCGTCAAGCTCCTCAAGCTTTAACGAGTCTACATCTATGTATGGGAATGCCTTGAACGGGTCGTCCATAACGCCTGTGTTAATCCCCATGTCTAGGAGCAGCCTGCTCTCCCGTGTCTCAACCAGTATTGAGGATCGACCAACCTCCCTGAACCCTCCCAGCGCGGTTATCCTCACATAGTTGTTCTTGAAAACAACGTCCCTGTGGATCCTGTCGCCAAGCCTTCTGAGGAATTCAAGCCTGTACTCGCTCTGCTTCAAAGTCCCTGCTACAACCTCTCTGAGCACCTTGGACTCGAGAGGGCTAGCCCTCATCGGCACTGCTCTCCAACCAGTCTCCGCGAGGATCCTGTGCCTTACGTAGTTACCCCTCCCCACTATCAAACCCGGCTTCTCAACCTTAACCCAGACCTCGCCGCTGGTCTCGTCGAAGTATATGCCGTTAGGGTCGAGACCAGCCTCCTTGGGAGCTATCTCAAGGATTTTCTTCTTAGCCTCGTCAACAGGCAGTCTCGACTCTGTTGAAACCCTTATGACAACCCTCTTCCTAACTTTCTTCGCAATATTCTGCGCTAGATCCAGGTGCTCGCTAATAGCCTTCCTGTTCCTCACGTAGACAACTATTGAGGGTCCTTCAAACTCTATATTGGATAGCTCGAGCTCCGGCGGTATCTCCTGCACAATGCTACCGAGTAGTGCAAGCTTATTCCTGTTCAACACTGACTTATCAATTTTCACAATCCATCCCTTTTCTCCAAGGTTTAAACGGGTTAGAAAACTACTGCGTGTCTTCAGCGTTGAAAAACATATTAAAACATACTTATAAGTGTTTCCAAGCTAAACCGTTGCATATGTTTTCTTAAACAGCCTTGTCTCCTCGGAAATCCCTTCAGGACCTATCACCACTATGTCAACCCCTTCACCGGTGAAGCTATCCCTCATTATTGCTGAGGAAACAGCTTTGAAAGCAAGCTCCTTAGCCTCCTCCAGCGTCAACCCCTCCCTATACCCTTGCTCCAGGACTCCGAAGGCAACGGGGGAGCCGCTGCCTGTTGACATGTACTTTTCTCTTGAAACACTCCCGTAGAGATCCATGTAGTATAGCTTAGGCCCTTCGTCGTCAACACCTCCTAGGAGGAGCTGAACAATGAAGGGTGAGAACCTTAGGTATGCTGAAAGTATGAGGGAAATCCTGCTGGCTAAGGCGTCAATGCTTATCCGCTTCCCCATTTTAAGCTCGTAATCCTTCGCAACATACTTAGCGTTCTCAACCAGGAACTGCGCGTCCGCGACAAGCCCTGATATAGTCATGGCGGCGTAAGGGGTTATCTCCAATATCTTCCTAACCCTTTTATGATAGACCATAGGCCCTGCTGTAGCCCTCTTGTCAGCAGCGAGCACAACGTACTTTCCAGCCACCAGTCCAACTGTCGTGGTCTTAGAAGCAGTCTTCTCCATGCCGCACCGCCTGTTCTTTTAAATTCTCAAATTATTAACCAGGCTTAAATATATGATTCGTATGCTGGAGGATGTGTTTTGCAGAGTGTTCACGAGATAACACTCCCGTTGAAAGTCATCGTCGGCCACAGGGTTGTCGAGAAGGTTTCCGAGATACTTCCCCCTTCTGTTAGAAAGGTTGGAATAGTGACAGGGGAGTTGACCTACGAGGTTGCTGGGAGAAGGGTTGAGGAGGCTCTCAGCCCTGAGAGAAAGGTTGTTGTCTGGAAGGTTCCTAACGCTATGGTTGACAGCGCGGTGGCTTTAGCGGGGAGGGCCCGGGAGGAAGGGGTTGAAGCAGTGGTCGGCGTGGGCGGTGGGAAGGCTATTGACGTGGCAAAGTATGTTGCGAAGGAAACAGGCTCCTTAATGATAAGCATCCCGACCACGCCAAGCCATGACGGGATAGCAAGCCCTTTCGCCAGCTTAAAGGGAACCGGGAAGCCCACCAGCATCTACACTAAAACACCCTACGCGGTAATAGCGGATGTTGAAATCATTGCTAAAGCCCCTAGGAGGCTTATAATGGCAGGGTTCGGCGACCTGGTCGGCAAGCTGGTGGCTGTTAAGGACTGGGCTCTCGCGCACAGGTTGAAGGGAGAGTACTACGGCGACTACGCTGCCCAGCTAGCATTGATGAGCGCTAAGCACGTGCTCAAATACCATGAGCTGATCGCGAGCGGGAGCGTGGAAGGGGTTAGAATACTGGTGGAAGCCCTCGTGAGCAGCGGGGTAGCCATGTGCATAGCCGGGTCAAGCCGCCCCGCCAGCGGGAGCGAGCACTTGTTCAGCCACGCCCTGGATATTGTAGCGCCCGGCAGAGCGCTCCACGGGGAGCAGATAGCTCTTGGAACAATAATGATGCTCTACCTTCACGGCGACTCATCGTGGAGAAGGGTTAGAAGGATCTTGAGGAAAGTGGGGCTTCCGACAAGCGCTCGTGAAATAGGGATTGAGCCTGAGAAGATTGTTGAAGCCTTGACGATCGCTCACACGATAAGGCCTGAAAGATACACAATACTTGGTGAAAATGGTTTAACGCGAGAGGCTGCTTACAGGCTGGCCAGGGAAACCGGGGTCATCTAACCGGTTTGAGCCTGGGTTTTCGACAGGGTTTCCTGGAACACTAGTTTTTCAACAGCATCCTTGAACATGTCGAAGATGTCTGTCGCCAGCGATATCTTGGAGTAGTTCAGCTCCCTCCTCGACAAGTACTTCCCGGGGATGCTTACAACCAGCTTCTTCTCCGCCTCCTCATAGGCTACGTCTATGTCGCCGCCGGCGATGTTGAGGTGTCTTGAAGCAAGGGCTTTAACCTTCTCCTTGAACTCTTCAAGCTTCCCCACGACCTTAACCTTGTAGACAAGGGTTCTCCCAGCCAGCGGGTGGTTGAAATCAACTACCACCCTGCCGCCGCTTATGCTTTTAACAACGCCCTTAACCCCCCCAACCTCGACAACATCCCCCACGTTAACACTGTACCCTCTTCTCTGAAACTCCTTCAGGCTGAAGGTTCTAACCTTCCCCGAGTCCCTCTCGCCGAAGGCTTTCTCAGGAGGTACTTCAACCTCCTTCTCCTCGTTAACCTCCATCTTCATAAGCTCCTGCTCAACAACCTCGTTCATCCAGCCCCTGCCCAGGACTACGAGTGTTGGGCCGTAGAGCCTGTCAGCCTCGTATATGTTCTCCTTCTTAGCCAGCTCCTCGTCCGTGGTGTCCAGGAGGGTCCCGGTTTCCTTAACCCTAATACTGTACTCGACGAGTATAAAGTCACCCTGGTTGAACACCATGGTTAACACCCTTCCCGTTTAATCCAGGTTTTCAACCTATATTTAGACATGTTTTAAATGTTAACGGTTGAAGAGGTCAGGGGCCATGCCTCCATATTTCATCGTTGAAGTAGTGAATGTTCTCAACAACCTTACCCTTCTTGAGCTCCCCCTTGACTATGGGGTCTGAGGGGGTTAGTGCTCTGCCAACAGCGAAGGGTCTGCGGGACTCGAGCTCGCAGATCACTACGATATCTCCCTCCTTGAAAACTCCTTCAACACTCTTTATCCCGGGAGCCATCAGGTCCGCGCCCCTGAGCAAGGCCTCCATTGCCCCTTTATCCACGTAAACCTTTGGAAGCCTGAGGGCTTGAAGGTTTTTCAGGATGAATCTTAAATGAGGTATCCACTTATCCCTGAGCTTGACGAATGCTGCTTCACCGTTTACAAGTATTTTCTCACCGTTCTCATCCTGATAATACTCCACCAGCCCTTCATCCTCAATCCTTAAATCACCAATGTAGGAGAGCTCCTCGGCGAGCCTTCTCCGCTCCTTCTTCGAGAGAGTATGCCTCTTAGCCATTACCAACCACGTTGAGCCTGTTGATCGCTAAGTATTTAAGGATACCTAGTATTTTAAACTTCATGTAGATTCATTAAGCATTAACGTTAGAGGTGCTGGTTTTGAGCGAGACAGCGCATAAAATGCTCGAGGAGAACATTGGGAACATAGTTTTAATCAAGATAAAGGATGATATAACGCTCCGCGGAAAGCTGAGGAGCTATGATCAACACTTGAACATAGTGCTCGACGATGTCGAGGAGATAGGGGAGGGCGGGTCCAGCAGGAAGCTGGGCACTGTTGTGATAAGAGGAGACACCGTGGTCTTCATATCCCCTATAACCGAGCAGTGAGGTGGTTTAGGTGACCAAGGGTACGAGCAGCATGGGGAGGAGGAGCCGCGGTAAAACCCATATCAGGTGTAGAAGATGCGGCAGGCACAGCTTCAACGTCTCCAAGGGATACTGCGCGGCATGCGGCTACGGGCGGAGCAGGAGGATTAGAAGGTACGCGTGGGCTAATAAAAAGGTTAACAGGGTTAGGGTTGTATAGGTTTTTAACCAGGCATTCTGCGAGGATGCAGTGCTTATTATACGGGTTTTCAAATCCTTATAATAGACAATGGTGGTTTAATGAGCAAGTATCTGATAAGGGCTAAGATAGAGATCGACGGGGTTGTCGAGAAGCACGACATTGTCGGCGCAATATTCGGGCAGACCGAGGGGTTGCTCGGCGACCAGTTCGACCTCCGCCAGCTACAGGACAAGGGCAGGATAGGGAGGATACAGGTTAACACCAAGATACAGGGTAGTAAGACGATAGGCGAGATCCTGATACCGAGCAACCTTGACAGGGTTGAGACAGCCCTTCTAGCCGCGCTAATAGAGAGCGTTGACAAGGTAGGGCCTTACGACGCCAGCTTGAAAGTGGTCGACATAGTCGACCTAAGGCTGGAGAAGATTAAGAAGATAATGGAGAGGGCTGAGGAAATACTTAGGAAATGGAGCAAGGAGAAGGCTCCCGATGTCAGGGAGATTATCAAGAATATTCAGGAAATGCTTAAAGCCCCAGAGCCCATCAGCTACGGCCCCGACGAGCTGCCCGCAGGGCCTGATGTTGAGAAGGCTGACACTATCATACTGGTTGAGGGAAGAGCCGACGTAATAAACCTTCTAAGATACGGGATAAACAACGTTGTCGCCATAGGCGGGGCGAGAAAGGTCCCCGAAACCGTTAAGAAGCTGGCTGAGACGAAGAAGATCATGTTATTCGTCGATGGCGACCACGGTGGGGACCTCATTCTCAAGGAGGTTTTAAGAAACCTCAAGGTAGACTTCGTGGCAAGAGCGCCGGCGGGTAGGGAGGTTGAAGAGTTAACCGGGAGGGAGATCGAGGAGGCTCTCTCCAAGGCCACAAGCGTGTTCGACTACTTGAACAACCTGGTGAAGCAGGGAAGTAAGGAGGCGCAACACCTCCTGCAGATACAGCAGAAATTGCACAAGCTACCCGTTGAAGCTAAACCAGCCGAGGTGAAGGAGGAGGCGCCGCAACCGCCTCCACAGCCTGTTGAGAAGGAGGAAACCCTGGTGATCCCGGGTAAGCTCGCCGAGGACGCTAAGGCTTTAATTGGGACTCTTGAAGCAATCCTGTACGATCAGAACTGGAATACCTTGAAGAAAATCCCTGTGAGAGACCTTGTCAACGAGCTGGCCAGTGTACAGCCCCGTAGCGTTCACGGAATACTATTAGACGGTATCCTAACCCAGAGGCTGATAAACACCGCGGCCGAGAAGAACGTTAAAATCCTCGTTGGCGCAAGGCTGGGGAAGGTTGAGGAGAAGCCTAGGGACATAGTTCTTTTAACGTTCAACGAGCTTTCCTAAACACTTCTCTCCCGTGTCTAACAGGGAGGAGGCTTCAAAGATATAGTTTAAATACTGGGTTCCAACCAATTTAAAACAAGGAGCAACTAGCGAGGTGCAGGGCTTGATCTGGTTCGAGGAAGAGTGGGAAGAGGAATGGTGGGAAGAGGAAGAGGAATGGGAGGAAGAGTGGGAAGAGGAGGAGTGGTAGGGCTATATCAGCGATAGTAAACTAATAACGTTTTTTACAAGAACAGCCCGGGTATCCTCGTCAATGCTTTGATTGAAATCCTTGAAAACCTCACACCCGGTTTTATCGAAGCCTTCATCACCTATTGAGATCAGCAAGTAGTGGTTGCTCTCGGAATACCTTGTCTTCAAATCACTCAGCAGGTCGCTTATCTGGTTGTGCCCCGTTGCGAGTAGGAGTAGGAGGAGTCCCTTATTCCTGAACCTTGAAAGCTCGCTCCTGTAGAGCTCGTAGTGAACCCCTGCTTGAACAAGCTGTAGAGGCGTCTTAAACATGGGCAGCGGGAGAATTGCCGCGGGCTTGTCGGGGGAGAGCCCCCGGAACTCTAACTCCTCCTCGAAATCCTCATGTTTCTTAACACACTTGTACGTGAATAGTTTGACCACTAGGTTGTTAAGCCTTATGAGAAGGTATTCCTCGCCAGGCTCCACTGAGAAAACGGTCTCGGAATGTCCTGGGGCTTGCAAGAACAGGCCTCTCAAGCCTTCGCCTTCTTCTCCTTAATAGCGACCAAGTGGGTCACGTAGCCTGCTATCAGGTTCCTAACCTTCTTCGACTGGGTCTCCACCAGCCTGGAGACCAGGAGCTTGTTCTGGTTGAAATCCCTTGTGAACAGTCCCGGGTACTTCTCAAGCAACTCCCTGGCGGTTCTTTTAACGACGCGAATCCTTATCTTCCCCATAAGCATCACCGTTTAACAATCATCACATACCATATTGTAAGCGGGTTTTTAAAATATTACAATCACGAGAGCCTTGGCTAGAGGATCACAGGGTTTACTCCTTGAATAGAAACCTTTATAATATCGTTATTATACACTAATATAGAAGTCGTTGAAGAACGTGGTGAAACACGTGGTCAAATTCTGCCCTAGATGCGGCGGCCCCATGATGCCTGTTAGAAAAGACGGCGAAGTCTTCTTCAAATGCAGCAAGTGCGGCTACGAGGTCAAGGCTACTAAGAAAGACCTTGAAAAGTATGGGATGAAATACCAGGTTGAATCAAGCAAGAGAGTTGCCACGGCTAGAGCGACCGAGAGCAAGGCCTCCGGGCTCACTCCTGAGGAAAGAGAGATGCTTCAAGAATACTACGAGATATTCCTCGAGGAGTTTGCCGCTGAAGAAGGCGAGAGCGGGGAGAGTGATTAAATCAGTTATTTATTTTCCTCATCGCTTAAGACTCAGAGCCGTCACCATTCTTCATCAGTTATAAAATGGTTTTCAAATCCTATTATAATTGTCCAAGGGGATGCTCGTTAGAAACCTCTAGCGTGGTCCTGTTTAGAGAGGAAACCATGTTGCTTCACATGAGGGTGGTCACGGTTGACAAGGCTCGCAGTGGTCGACAGGGATTACTGTAAGCCGGACAAGTGTACACTGGAGTGTATAAGGTTCTGCCCTGTCAACAGGACAAAGAAGGTTAAAGCAATAGATCTCAGCGAGGATAAGACCCACTCGGTCATATTTGAGGACAAGTGTATTGGATGCGGAATATGCGTTAAGAAATGCCCCTTCAACGCGATATCCATTGTCAACGTGCCTGATGAGCTGGAGAAGCAGCTCGTTCACAGGTACGGGGAGAACATGTTCAAGCTATACGGCCTGCCCGTGCCTAAAACAGGCGGCGTTCTAGGGATCATCGGCAAGAACGGTGCCGGGAAGACAACAAGCATTAAAATATTATCGGGGCAGTTGAAGCCGAACCTTGGAGACTACTCCAGCGACCCCGAGTGGGACAGGGTGGTGAAGGCTTTCAAGGGGAGTGAGTTGCAGACGTATTTCTCCCGGCTAGCCAACAACGAGTTGAAGAGCGTTGTGAAGCCCCAGTATATTGAAGCCGCTAGGCGCGTGTTGAAGGGAAACGTTGGAGAGCTCCTATCCAAGGCTGATGAAAGAGGCTTGTTTAAAGACATAGTGGAGAAATTGAACCTGAAAAACCTTCTCGACAGAAGCGTTTCAGAGCTGAGCGGAGGGGAGTTGCAGAAATTCCTGGTGGCAGCCGTCCTCTTGAAGAACGCTGACGCATACTTCTTCGATGAGCCGTGCAGCTACCTCGACGTTAGGGAGAGAGTGAGGGTTGCGGACGCTATCAGGGAGTTCACCAACCCGTCTAAGAACTACGTGGTGGTTGTCGAGCACGATCTGATGATCCTGGACTACATCAGCGATAACATAGTCGTAATTTACGGTGAGCCAGGTGTTTACGGCATAGCCTCGAAACCATACGGTGTAAGAGCAGGGATAAACCATTACTTGAACGGTTATTTGCCGGCAGAGAACATGAGGATTCGCCCAGAAGCAGTAAGGTTCAGGATACAGGTGGCTGAGAAGCGCTTCGAAGAGTCCGAGTACCCAGTGATTAAATGGGAGAGAATGATCCACCAATACCCTTCATCAGGCTTCAAGCTCGTGGTTGAAGAGGGAGAGGCGTATCCCGGGGAAGTCCTCGGGATTCTAGGACCTAACGGCGTCGGCAAGTCAACCTTTATCAAGCTGTTAAGCGGGGAGTTGAAACCTGTTGAAGGCTCCGTGCTTATATCCGTGGAGAAAGTTAGCGTTAAACCCCAGGAGCTATCCCCCAAGATCTTCCCGGAGGAAACGGTTTCACAAGCATTGAGAAACGCTTCAACCGATGCTCTCAACCCTGCCTCCTGGCTTTACAACGAGCTCGTGAGAAAGTTGCGGCTGAACAGGATGCTGGATAGGAGGATTGAAGAGCTCAGCGGGGGTGAGTTGCAGAAAGTAGCTGTGGCCGTTTCCCTGGCGAGAGAAGCTGATCTATACCTCTTAGACGAGCCCTCCGCGTACCTTGACGTCGAGGAAAGAATTGTCGTTGCAAGAGTTATCAGGAGGATTATAGAGGAGAAGAGGAAGACGGCTATAGTGGTTGAACACGACTTAATGCTTCAAAACTACATAAGCGATAAAATAGTAGTGTTCACCGGTAAGCCCTCGATTGAGGGATACGCTAGCAGGACATTGAACATAAGAGAAGGCTTTAACACTCTTTTAATGAATCTTTCAATAACCGTTAGAAAAGACAGCGAGACAGGGCGTCCACGTATAAACAAGCCCGGCTCAGTCCTTGACAGGGAGCAGAAGGCTCGGGGAGAATACTATATTCCAGACTGATTTAAACGATTGTTTAAAAATCTCTTTAAACCCTTAGAAGCATCTTTATTAATCCTTTCACTAATACTTTAAAATGGTGTAATCATGGGTGATAAGATCACTCTATCCGTTATAAAAGCTGATGTTGGAAGTATTGCCGGCCACCACATGCCTCATCCAGACCAGTTGGCCGCTGCCACCAAGATTCTAGCAGAGGCTAAGCAGAAAGATATCATAATAGACTTCTACGTAACCCATGTAGGCGATGATATCCAGTTGATAATGACCCATAGGAAGGGCGTTGACCACCCGGATATTCACGGCTTAGCATGGGAGGCTTTCAAATCAGCCACGAAGGTTGCAAAAGAGTTGAAGCTTTACGCCGCCGGGCAGGACCTGTTGAGCGAGGCCTTTTCCGGCAACGTGAGAGGGATGGGCCCCGGCGTGGCCGAGCTGGAGATGGAGGAGAGGGAGGCCGAGCCCGTTATCACGTTCCACGCTGATAAAACGGAGCCGGGAGCCTTCAACATGCCTATTTACAGGATTTTCGCAGACCCGTTCAACACTGCTGGATTGGTCATAGATCCCAAGATGCATGACGGTTTCATATTCGAAGTATACGATGTTTTCGAGGGCAGGAGTGTTTTAATGAAAACCCCTGAGGAATCATACGACGTCCTAGCCCTGATAGGGACGCCTGGAAGATATATTGTGAGAAGGGTTTACAGGAAGTCGGACAATCTGCTCGCAGCCGTGGTGAGCGTTGAAAGACTCAACCTGACAGCTGGGAGATATGTCGGGAAGGACGACCCCGTTGCCATTGTGAGAGCCCAGCACGGGCTCCCTGCCGTGGGAGAGGTATTGGAGCCCTTCAGCTTCCCACACCTGGTGGCAGGGTGGATGAGAGGGTCGCATCACGGCCCGCTAATGCCTGTCCCAATGAGGTATGCAAAAGTCACAAGGTTCGACGGTCCTCCAAGAGTAATCGCCCTCGGGTGGAATATTTCGAAAGGCAGGCTGATAGGCCCCGTAGACCTGTTCGACGACGTAGCCTTCGACGAGACGAGGAGGCTTGCCGAGATGATCGCTGAGTACATGAGGAGGCACGGCCCATTCATGCCTCACAGGCTTGGGCCCGAGGAGATGGAGTACACCACGCTACCTTCAGTGCTGGAGAAGTTGAAGGACAGGTTCGTGAAAACCGAGGAGGTAAAGGTGGTTAAGAAGCACAGCGACCTGCTCTCACACTAGTCTTTTTCCCTTTTTAACAAACACATGATTAACTTCAAAAACCATCCCGTACGGGTGTCGGGTTTGAAGCCCATAATAGCCGTAAACTACAAGGCATACTACCCCCACAGCTTCGGCGAGAACGCTCTCAGGATAGCTAGGGATGCTAAAAGGGTTTGGGAAGAGACCGGTGTGGAAGTGATCCTGGCGCCCCCGTTCACCGAGATACACAGGGTGTTGAAGGAGGTTGAAGGGTCGGGGGTTAAAGTATTCGCGCAGCACGCGGACCCTGTTGAGCCAGGGGCTGTCACAGGGTATATACCTGTTGAAGGGTTGAAGGAGGCCGGGGTTCACGGAGTGATATTAAACCACAGCGAGCACAGGCTGAAAATCGCTGACATAAACGCGTTGATAATTAAGGCCAGGAGGCTCGGCTTGAAAACACTCGCCTGCGCAGACGTACCGGAGACCGGTGCCGCGATAGCTTTGTTGAAACCCGACATGATAGCTGTCGAACCGCCCGAGCTCATAGGAACCGGGGTAAGCGTCAGCAAGGCCAAGCCCGAGGTGATAACAAACAGCGTATCCATGATCAGGAGCGTTAACAAGGAAGCGTTAATCCTGACTGGAGCGGGCATAACCACTGGCGAGGACGTGTACCAGGCCGTAAAGCTCGGCACGATCGGGGTCCTCGTAGCATCAGGCATTGTGAAGGCTAAAGACCCCTACAGCATTATGAAGGATATGGCGTTAAACGCGTTGAAAGCTGTTTCCTAGCCTTTTTCTTTCTAACACTTTATAAACACCTTCTGCTTAAACCAATATAGAGCCGCCGTAGCTCAGCCCGGTGGAGCGCCGGCCTCGTAACGGCTAGAAAACACCGGAGTCGCTGGACAGCCGGTGGACGCGGGTTCAAATCCCGCCGGCGGCTCTCCAGCACTTGTGAACGATAGGGGACACGGGTTTATTAATAACTTTGTTATAGTTAAAACATGGTGAAACGTTTGAACCCTAAGCAGATAGACCCCGTGTGTGGAATGAGCGTTGACCCCGAGAAGGCGCGGTTCAAGACAGTCTACAAGGGGAAAATATACTACTTCTGCAGCAAGAGATGCCTCGAGGAGTTTGAGAAGAATCCTGAGCACTATCTCACTCACGGACCAAGCGGCATGCCGCATCAATCCTTAAAGCTCTCCTCAAACAGGTTTGAAGGTGATTAATCGTTGAGAAAGGCAAGGTTTAAGATTATAGGGATAGATTGCCCGAGCTGCGTGTACGCTATTGAGAGAAGGCTGAGAAGTCTCGGTTGCATCAGCGGTTTCAAGGTTGAAGTATCCACCGGCGAGGCGGAGGTTGAGTATGATGAGGAGAAATGTTTTCTCAAAAACATTTACGAAGCGGTGAGAGATGCGGGGTATGATGTCTACAAGGAGAAGGTGTATTTCGACCTAAAAGGCTTCAGCGGTGAGGAAGCCGCATCCGTGGAATCCAAAATAAGGGGTTTGCACGGAGTATTCGATATTAGAATATCCCCAACCGGGGTTGCAACTGTCATCTTCAACCCCCTGGAAACAACCCTCGATGATGTTTCGAAAAAGCTGGCGGCTTACGGGGCTAAACCATTATCCGCTACCACGGAGAAATCCGCGAGCCTCGGCGAGAAAACACTGCTATACAGGAGGATGGCGTCATTCACCATCGGCTTACTGGCCGTCACCCTCTCAATGTATTCAATGCTGGCGGGGGGTGTTCACGACCACAGCATTATCAGTGAACCACTCCTCCTCGCCCTAGCAGGCACGGCAATCCTCCTCAACTACGACATAGTGGCGAGAGGTTTGAAGTCGCTGTTAATGATGATCCCGGTAATGGATTCCTTGATCGCTGTCTCGGTAATCTCGACGTTCACGGCCGGGGTGGCATCCACTATAGGCTTGATGCGCCTGCACGGTGGTTTACATGCGTCATCATTCTTTGAAGCATCAGCCGGGGTTATAGGGTTCGTCGGCCTTGGAAAATACCTGGAGGAAAGGCTCCGGCGGAGGGCTTTTAAATCACTCGAGGATCTTGCCTCTTTACTGCGAGGCAATGCCAAGGTGGTGGTCGGAGACTCGGTTGTAGAAAAGCCTGTTTCCCAGTTAATGCCGGGTGAAATAGTCGAGGTCAGGGCTGGAGAGATCATCCCTGTCGACGGGGTGGTTGTAGAGGGCTCTGGATACGTGGATGAGTCAAGCTTCACTGGTGAACCGGTCCCCCGCGCTAAAAAAGCCGACAACAGGGACCCGGTTCTCGCGGGGAGTGTTTTAAACACGGGTTACTTAAGAATTAGGGCGACCAGGGTTGGCGGAGACCTTCTTATAGCTCAAGTCATTGAAACAGTGAGGGAGGCCGAGTCCGTTAAGCCGAGGCTCGCGAGGCTTGCCGATAGAATAGTGGGCTATTTCACATGGATCGTCCTAGGGCTCGCGATAGCAACGTTCTCCTACTGGAGTCTCATAGCAGGCAATCCCCAGATGGCGGTTGTGTTCATGGCTGCGGTTTTAACCGTGGCATGCCCGTGCGCGCTCGGGATTGCAACACCCCTCGTAGTCTCAATCGCTGTCTTGAAGGCTTCTAGAATGGGTGTTTTAATCAGGGCTGGAGAAGTTTTCGAGAAAATCATAGGGTCAGACACTATCATACTAGACAAGACGGGCACTATAACTGTTGGAAAACCAGTAGTGGTTGCAACACACCTGCTCAACAATGCCGGTAAAGAGCATGTTTTAAGAATGGCTTGCTCTGTCGAGTCGCGAAGCGAACACCCCCTCTCCCGCGCAATAGTCGAAAAATGTGTCAGCGAGGACGTGAAGTTCCCCGAGCCCGAAGAGTATGTTAGCATTCCGGGCGAAGGAGTATACGGCCTTGTAGAAGGCGTTAGCGTGGCCGTGGGCAATGTGGAGTTGGGGGAGAGGCTTGGGGCTTCAATAAGCGAGAATGCCCTAAGGCTTGTTGAAGAAGCAGGGAGGAGAGGGAACACTCCAGTTATTGTTTTCATAAATAACGAGGCGAAGGCTGTCCTGGAAATCGGGGATGTTTTAAAAGAAGAAGCATTGAGCGTTGTGCGCGCGTTAAAGAATTACGGCTTTAAGATCGGCTTAGCCAGCGGAGACGTTGAGGCCAGTGTGAAATATTACAAGGATACGCTGGGGTTGGATTTTGCTTACTGGGGTCTCAAACCTAGGGATAAGGCCGACCTGGTGAGGGAGATGCAGAAGAATGGTTCAAGAGTGGTTTTCGTGGGAGACGGTTTAAACGACGCCCCAGCCCTCGCGGTGGCTGATGTCGGCGTTGCGATGGGCAGTGGGGCAGATGTTTCCAAGGAAGCTGGGGACATAGTGGTTTTAAACAATAGCTTGAAAACTCTCCCGTTCCTGCTTGATTTCAGCAGGCTGGTGAGGAAGAAGATTATTCAAAACATTGCCTGGGCTTTCGCATACAACATAGTGCTAATACCTATAGCCATGGGGGTACTGTACTGGAGCCATCGGCTTTTCATAACACCTGAGCTGGCGGCCACCGCGATGATCATGAGCGATATAAGCGTCCTGGCGAACGCCCTCTCGATCCTGAGATCGTAGGCAGGCTACTTCACTTCTTCAATGATTATTTCATGCACGCCCGTCCCCGATTTCACATAGGCTTTAACCACAACATCCCCGATGTCGACAAGCCTCCTCTCCCTTGCGACACGGTAGAGCTCCTCAACCCCTTTCTCGTAATCCATATCCTCGCCGGAGTCTCCCAGAACTATAGGCGTCAACCCGTAGTAGATGGTTAACGCTTCGGCAATCGTTTTAGAAGAGGAGCCGACGTAAACGGGGACGAGAGGTCTGTGCTTCGAGATTAACGGGGGGACAGTGTTGCCTTTAGTGTAGACGAGTATTTTAGCGTTCAGGCTCTCCGCGAGCGATAGCAGACCGTGCGCATACTTCTCCCTGAGCCCACCCCCCATCCTCCTGGAGCGCTGCGCGATAACGGGGTCCTGCCGGGACTCAGCGGTTTCAATAATCCTCCTAGCCCACTTTACCGTCTCAACAGGGTACTTCCCAACCGCTGTCTCATTGGTAAGCATGACCGCGTCAACCATGTCGTACACTGAGTTGTAAACATCCACCACGTCACTCCTGCTCGGCCTGGGGCTGTCAATCATTGACTCCATTACCTGCGTCGCTACGATGCTCGGCTTGCCAAGGGAGTTTGCCACTGCCACTATATTCTTCTGTATGAGGGGGACTTCTTCAAGCGGGAAGTGGAGTCCGAGATCTCCCCTGGCCACGAGGACGGCGTCGGCTGATTCAGCTATTTCTCTAAGGTTGAGATATGCTGGCCTGGTCTCAATCTTCGCGATAATCCCGGGTTTAAAACTCTTATTCCTCAACAAGTTCTTAACGAGCTCTATATCCCGGGGGCTCCTGACATAGCTTAACGCGACATAAGTTAACTGGTTTGAAACAGCATGGTTCAACAACTCCATGTCTCTCCCGGAGAGCATGGGGAGGTTAATCTCCTTGCCCTGGACAACAATCTTCTTACGCGGCTTGACGACGCCGTCGTTTAAAGCCAGCAGCGTAGACGAGTGTTCATCAATGCTTAATACTCTCAAAGATACTTCGCCATCACCATAGAGTACCACATCCCCGGGTTCAAGGATTGCGAAGAGCTCGCGCACCGCTACAGGTATGGTCCTCGAGCCCGAACCCGCCGAAGCGTGTTCGAGCCTGACCTGATCACCCCTCTTAACGCTAAACTCTTCGAAATCACCCGATCTCACCTGGGGCCCCGGCAGGTCGCCTATTATGGAGACGGTTACACCTAGTTCCGCCGAGGCATCCCTCACCATTTTAACGTAGAGATCCCAGGCTTTCGAATCACCGTGAGCATAGTTTATCCTGAAGCCTGAGGCTCCTTCACGAATCATCTTCTTAACGGTTTCAAAATCCCCGCTACTAGGGCCCAGTGTTGCAAGTATTTTAACCCTTGGCTTCAAGACCTTCTCCTCTCATAAATAATCGAGAACATCCTTAAGCCTAACCCCTTTCCTCAAACCCTTAGCCTCAGCTCTGGAGGTTGCCTCAGCTATCTCCTTCTCGAGTAATTCCTCAACAGAGCTTACCCCGGGGATTTTCACGGCCACAGCTCCCTTTTTCTCGGCCGCTGAGACATCGAGGAACCCGCACATCGCGAAGCCTGTTTCACCAACTAGGAGGACTAGTGGAGGTGACCCGGGCAGATTGACCTCGAGCCCCAGATACTTCCTCCCTCCGCTACTAACCTCTTTTACACGGATCACTTCGCCAATCATTTCTGAAACGCCCTCAAGAATCCATATAAGATTGTCTAGGGATTAAAGCATGCTGGGGCCGCGGGAATGATTGTTTCACAGCTACTCTTAATCGGGCTGGTACTGATTATTGCTGGAATCCTGGTCCTGCTCTACTCCATCATCAAGGAGGATGGAGGGGCAAGGGTTGAGGCAGGGGGTTTGGTCATGATCGGTCCAATACCGATTCTCGTCGCCAGCTCAAGGAGGATTGGGCTCGCCCTGCTTCTGATTACCGCCGCCGTACTGGCGGTTCTAATAGTTTCTATGGCAGGGGTTGCTTCATGAGCTCCGGGAGAGTAGGGCTCATCATGATAGCCTTAGGCCTCACAATAGTGTTAGTAGCCGTAGCACTATCGATCGGATCCGGTGGCGGGGAGGCCGGGTTCGCTGGATGCTTGATCATATTCTTCATACCAGTGTGCTGGGGGGTTGGGAGCACCGGCGTTATCGAGATTTTACTGCTAGCAGTGATCGCCCTCCTAGCAGTACTCGTGGCAGTGAACATTTTCCTCGCAACCAGTGCGTTGAAACAGTTGAGGAAGCAGTCCCGGGGTGAAGACGCCTGGGAGGATTAGTGATTGAGCAAGCGGTAGGGAAGAGTGCCCGATCCCAGCTCAGGGCGGCTGCGAGGCCTCGCGGACCTCACTGCCACCCTGACGTGGCCGGCTTAACTTCCGGGTTCGATACGAGACCGGGTGTTGCCCGGCCACTATGGCCGGGTCGGGCACCTATCAATCCTAAGGATTACCGGGTTTTAAAATCTTTTCCTTCTCGACAGAGTAGATTCCCTCAACCCTTAACTCCCCGCCGCACTTGGGGCACTTGTCCTTGACGAGCCCTATGAAGTCGCCTGGCTCGAACTCTTTCTCAACGGAGAATCCGCATTTAGCACACTTCAACAACTCCCTTGTAACATACTCCTTCTTCTTAGGCTTCTTGGTGAAGGTGTCTATTAGAAGATAGGCTATCAGCAGTATGACGGCTATGATGAGGAATAAGCTGTAAACATCTATCCCGTCAGGCATTAACCAGGCACCCCCATGGTGTTACCTATTCCAGCCACGATCACTGTTGCCTTAGGCTTAGTCTCCTCCTCTATGATCTTGTCGACATATTTGAAAGCCTTGTAGCATGCTTCGAAAATCTCCTTCCTCATCACGGTTATAGCCTCCCTTAAATCCATCTTAACAACCAGGGCTCTCAACGGGATATGGTACTTGGAGGCAGCCCTCTCTATCGCTATCTTCTCAGGGCCTGGGTCGCCTATTGCTGCTCCAACACCCTCCGCCAGCGACCCTGTCTCCTCCCCCTCGAGCTTTAAAGCAGCGTCAATAGTTATGATCAAGTCCACATTACCCTTCAAGTCCTCGACAAGCTTGTTTAAAACAGCGCCCGGGTGTCCCACGTTGCTCCCGGGGCCCTCAGCCTTTATCACGAAAACCCTCCTATCCTTGTAGTACAGCTCTATAATGCTGGTTTCATCAACAACCTTTCTCGACACAACCTGCCCGTTCTCTATAAGCCTGTGAACTGTTAACGGGCCGGCTGCATCGCCTATAGGCTTCCCGGTTGAGAAGGCGTCGAGGGCTTCGTGATAAGTGTTGACGATCTTCATTATCATCGGCATCTGGAACTGGAGCTGCATTATAAGGATCCAGTTGTTTTCTCTCTCACCGGTTAGCAGGTAGTGCCTGACAATCTTGTAAATAGTGTTTAAAGCCCCGACTATTGAAAGGCTTGACTCGATCAGGGTTTTCTCATACCTTCCAACATGAGGGACTGTTGCCTCAACCATTCTCTTAACCGACTCATCAGTCGTCCTGACAAGGTGGTCAAGCCTCTTGATAATATCAGTTGGCTCTATCTCAACAGGCTCGATGGTGAAGAAGTCTACAACCCTGTTTATCAAGACGTCAGGGGCCGCCACCCCCAGGTTGCGCAGCATGTTCGCAACCCTCCGCCTATCCTCCTCTACAAGAGACATTATCACGTTGAGCTTAGTCCTGATATCCATGATCCATATCTTGGTCTGTATCTTCTGGTTTAAACCAGTAATTATGAGGAAGAAGAATATTAGCCATATCAGCTGCATGATCATTGAAGACGTGTCCCCGTCCATACCAGCCCACTCAGCACTCTTCTTAATCTCTAACACTATAGTCGTTTAAAAACATGTGTTAAAACTAGAGGGTGGATACTACAACCTCCTTCTCGAGAACTATGAAGGTGTGCTCGAACTGTGATACGAGCCCGCCCTCTCTTTCAACCAGGACAGGGTAGGCTGTGAGTAAGTGGTTCCTCTCCATCAAAGCCAGCAACCCCTTCAACCCCTCAGCCGAGGATGCGAGGTTCAAATACCATCTCTCAGCGAACGGGAGGGTTCTCCTCTCACCGTAGATTTGATCGTAGAGCTTGAGAGCCTGCGGGGGGAGCCTCCCACGCTTTCCCTGCTTGAGAGCGTAGATTGTTTTCAAGCTTACATCCTTAACCAGCCCAGCCCCGTTGGTTGCGAAAGGCTCCACAGCGTAAACCCCTTGATCCAGCTTAAACCTTGCGAACAAGTCGTTGAAGTTTGGAATGCTCACGCCTGCGTGAATAGTGTAGGCTGATATGCTGTGGCCGCTCAGGTTCTTTACCGGCTTAAACCCGTAGCTCCTTATAGTGTCCTCGACAACCCTCCCGATCTCGGAAGCCTTAACCCCGGGCTTGAAAACCTCGACAACTCTTTCAAGAGCTCTCCGAGCAGCCTCAACCAGCCCCTCCATAGCCGGGTTGAAGCAGACTGTTGTAGCGGTGTCGGCTATGTAGCCGTCCACGTGAACCCCTATGTCTATTTTAACCACGGAGTTGTCGGGGATTACGGAGGGGTCGTTTGGGACAGGGGTGTAGTGTGCTGCGACCTCGTTGACGCCTATGTTGATCGGGAATGCGGGGGAACCCCCCAGTTCCCTTATCATCCTCTCCAAGTGCTCCGCAACATCCGTGAACCTGGCCCCAGGCTTCACAACCCTGTGAGCCTCCTCCCTAACCCTCTTCGCTATCTCGCCAGCCTTCAAAAGCTTCGCAAGCTCGTCATCCGAAACCATTGGGCTCAAACCCTTTCTAGACATAAAGCTTTTTCCAAGTATTAAACAATATAGATCACTGGTGTGTGGAATGGGTATTGTAAAGTATCTTGGACACAGCTTCTTCGAAATAGTGTTAACCGGGCTGGACGATGCTGTTAAGACCGTGCTGATCGACCCTTGGATTGAAAACCCGTTGAGCCCTGTCAAGAAATCCGAGTACTCGGAGAGAAGGATAGACTACATCATCGTGACCCATGACCACGGGGACCACCTGGGCAACGCTATAGAGGTAGCGGGGCACACGGGGGCTCCGATAGTGGGTGTTTACGAGATAGCTCTTCACGCTCAGGAGCAAGGTGTTAAAGCAATCGGCGGTAATATTGGAGGGGCCCTCGCAATCCCGGATGTTGAGATAGTGTTGACGCCCGCGCTCCACAGTAGCAACCGGGGGGTTCCAGTCGGGGTTGTCGTCAAGGGCAGGGACCTAACCATCTACCACGCAGGCGACACAGGGCTGTTCAGCGAGATGGAGCTCATAGGGGAGCTCTACAGCCCTGACATAGCCCTGCTCCCGATAGGCGGACACTTCACAATGGGGGTGCGGGAGGCTGTTAAAGCAGTAGAGTTGTTGAAGCCTAAGTACGCTATACCAATGCACTACAACACGTTCCCGCTGATAAAGGCGGACCCCCAGGTTTTCAAGCAGCTTGTCGAGTCTAAAACCAGCACTAAAGTAGTAGTGTTGAAGCCGGGGGAGGTTTTCGCATACCCTTAGCAGGCACGGCTTGTTGAAAGAGTTAATAGGTTTTTAAGCAATAATCTTAAACAACAGCCCCGCTCCCACCTTTAAGAGCCCGTGGAAGCCGAGCCGTACGGCCTCGATGACCACGGGTGTTAGGGGTGGGGGACATGTTCCTGTTTAAATAAAACCTGGTTGCTAATACTTGTTTATAAGGTGTCGCGCGTGAACGTGGATGAGAGGTTAAGGCTTGCTACAAGGAATACTTCTGAAGTAGTAACAGTGGAGGAGTTGAGAAAGGTTTTCGAGGAGAAGGAGAAGCCGAAAGGCTACCTAGGGTTCGAGCCAAGCGGCCTCGTACATGTTGGATGGCTTGTCTGGATGTTCAAGGTGAGAGACCTCGTCGAAGCCGGGGTAGACTTCTACCTGCTCGAGGCAACCTGGCACGCCTACATCAACGATAAGCTCGGGGGGAACCTTGAGCTCATCAGGAAGGCTGCCAGGTACACTAGGATAGTGCTGGAGGCTATTGGCGTGCCGGAGGGGAGGGTTAAGTATGTTGACGCCGAGGACTTGGCCAGCGACAAGGACTACTGGGGCCTCCTACTCAAATCCGCTAAGCAGGTCAGCCTCGCCAGGGTTAAGAGGGCTTTAACCATCATGGGGAGGAGGATTGATGAAGGGGAGACGGATTTCTCCAAGCTGATATACCCGTTAATGCAGGTTACAGACATCTTCTACCTCGACCTCGACATAGCCGTGGGCGGGACGGATCAGAGGAAGGCTCACATGCTTACAAGGGATATTGCAGAGAAGCTAGGGCTTAAGAAGCCTGTGGCCATACACACCCCTATAATAACCGGACTACAGGGCCCGGGAGGGAGGATGGAGAGCGGGCTTGAGGCTGACGAGCTCGCTGCTGAAGCGAAGATGAGTAAGAGCAAGCCGGAGACAGCTATCTTCGTCCACGAGGATGCTGAGACTGTTGAAGCCAAGATCATGAAGGCTTACTGTCCTCCAAGGATCACGGAGCTCAACCCTGTGTTGGAGATTAACAAGTACCTGTTGTTCCAGCAGCCGGGCTTCACCCTCGTTATTGAGAGGCCGGAGAAGTACGGGGGAACCATCACTGTTGAAGACTACTCGGTACTGGAGAAGCTTTACGCTGAAGGAAAGATACACCCGCTGGACTTGAAGAAGGCTACAGCATCAGCCTTGAACAAGCTTCTCGACAATGTTAGGAGGAGGATAAGCAGCGACCCGGGCGCTAGGAGCCTCCTGGAGGAGTTGAAGACTGCTAAGGTAACCAGGTAGCCCTGCCTACCCACATTTAAAACCCCTGTTAAATTATATTTCAGTTTTAGAGGGCCGGTAGCTCAGCCTGGAAGAGCGCCGCCCTTGCATGGCCTAAGGGGGCGCTACCGAGGTCGAGGAGAGGCGGAGGACCCGGGTTCAAATCCCGGCCGGTCCACTAACCACTTCTAACCATCCTGCCAGGGTTTCGGAGAAGTGGGATTTAAAAAAACTTGTGATTAACTAGTGGCTGGGGGAGGATTTAATCCTCTCCTCTACAACGATCATTGTAACCGTTGTCCTTATGTCCGGGAGCCTCCTAACATGGTTTGTAACGATCTCCCTTATCTTCTCCAACGCCTCAGCCTCTATCTTAACCACGACATCGTATGTGCCGTAGACGACGTATGCTTCCTTAACCTCGGGGATCTTGTAGAGCTCGTCTAAAACCTTGGACTCAGCGCCGATCTCTGTCTGTATCAGTACTATTGCCGCTGACTTCGCCATTCTCCCACCATGTTAATACTAGTCAACCCTGTATAATAAATATTTCTATTAAGATTTAAACCATTAATTTGGGATTAACCATAGTGATGAACGGTGGTACAGGATCAGGATTTACGCTATAATATATTATGAGGATGACCCAGTTAAAAACACAGCGCTGAAAATGGTTAAAGCAGGGCTGGCAAGGCTTGTTGACCACGGTTTCGCAAGGCGGGGACTAGTCGTGCTGGATCCTTTCAGCCCTGAATACCTAGGGCCCTGGGACAGGGGGCTGGTCGAGGAGAAGGGCGTCCTTGTCTTGGACGCTAGCTGGAGGCTTCTAACCCCTGATAAGTTTAAAAAACTCCCCGGAGCCCACGTCAAGCTCCCGCCCCTCCTCCCCGGCAACCCTGTAAACTATGGGAAGCCCTGCATGCTCTCAAGCATTGAAGCCGTCGCAGCCGCAGCATACATAACAGGCTTCACGGAAACCTATGAGAAGCTCCTTGGCCTCTACAAGTGGATGAACACCTTCCACAGCCTCAACACCGAGCTGCTGGAGTCGTGCTCGAAAGCAGGGAGCAGGGAGGAGCTGGACAGGGTAATCCGGGAGTACTGGGGGGATAGCCCGCCATGCTAGGAGGGGCCGGGCCGTAACCCGCGTTCTGTTAAGCCCGTATTCGTCTAAGCGGCCTACACCGGTCGCGTGGCCCTCACACCGGGATCAGGCCTTGCACCGTGCGGGGCGGCCGTTTCAACGCGTCCGCAACCGTCCTCAACGGTTTAAAACCCCCGTCACCAGGGGCCCGTCCGCATCATCGCCACCCAGCTGCGGCCGTACCGTTTCTGTGCCGTTGCCACGGGGACTACCCGTGCCCCTTACGGGGCCGCACTGCCACGGGGTGCGCGGAGTTTCCTCACCTCCAAACGGAGGCGTCAACGGGCCGCCCAGCCCCCTGATTACATTTTTGATAAACCTCCCTATAATCTTCAACCTCTATGAAACCGGGGGGTTCACCGGGAACCCTTCGACTGGACCGCCTGGGACCTTCGCCTTATCCAATGCTAGAAACTCCCCGGTTTTACGGGAAAGCTTCAAATGGAGAAACTGGAAACAACTGGTCAACCCCACACCCCTATGTTTCAAATGCATATTTTGAAATTTAGAAACATTTCTTCCAACTGAAATAAGAAAATATTTGTATAATGATTATATTATTTTTGTCTAATAATTCTATTTTACTTTAACTGATTCTTCATGATTTATTTCTTAATTGTAGAGTAGAAGTTGAGGGGTGGGTGAGTAATAGTTGAGGTAGTATAGGAAAACTCCCCAGTTCTACCCTTCGGTTTCAACTGAATCGCCTCCACCCTGTGCCGGCGAGGGCAATATTTAATAGTAAATCCATACGTCTATTGTTAATGGTGGGGATTGTGGAAGAGGCTAGGTTGGTGAACATTGGTGCTAAGCCGGTTGAGGATTACGTGTTTGAAACCATCCTAATGTTCCAGGAAGGTAGCAGCACTGTTGTGTTGAAGGGTAGCGGTGGCTTCGTAAGCAAGGCTGTCGACGTCTACAACGCCCTTGTCTCAAGGCTTGGGGATAGTGTTGAGCTGGTTAAGGTTGATATTGGGAGTGACAGGTTTAAGGGGAGGTTTAAGTCATTCATAGCTATTACTGTTAGGAAAAAGTACTGAGGGTTTTAACAGGTATCAGGCTCCTCGTGCTGAGAGACTGCATTAAATCAATTATCACTTCGGCAGCGCTTAAGCGGCCCGTGGAAATCTCATCTATCAGCTCCTCCATCCTCCTGGTAAGCTCGACGGAAGTCAGGTCAGGGTAGGCTGTTGAAACATAGTTGTAAACCATTATCCCCGTCTTAGTCGGTATCAGCTTAAGCTTCTTCCTCGACTTGACAATGTAGCCGTGCTTCTCAATGCTGGATATTATCTTGGAGTAGGTGCTCGGCCTGCCAATACCTGTCTTCTTCATTAAGGCTACAAGGTCTCCCTCACTGTAGAGGAATGTTCTGCTGGAGATCGACGTCTTAACCTGCTTCACCAGGACCTCGGCTTCCCGAACGTTCTCGAGTCCGCCGTGGGTTTTAACGCCTGCGACAAGGTTGAACCCATCCTCAACTATCCTGGTGTAAACCTCCATGGTTCCCAGCGCAGTATTGTTAACCCAGAGGGTGAACCTGGATTTAACCGCTTTGAAAGGCTTCATTTGGCTTGCCACGAATCTTTTGAAAATCATGTCGTAGAGGCTGTAGTGGAGGCCTGTTAAGGGAATTGTTAACGGTATCAACCCTTCCGTGAAAGCCTTCATCAAGTCATCGGTATCGTAAGGGTAGACAGGCCTTATTGCTTCATGAGCCCCGGGCTCCCCCCAGTGGCTCGGCCTGTGAAGGCTTTTCAAATTCTTCGCGGCAAGGTATTTCGAAGCTATTGAAACCCCTGTCGCGCTCACATACTTGCTGTCTGTTCTATGATACGTTATCAAGCCTGCCTCGAACAATTCCTGAGCAATCTTCATTGCAAGGCCGACCGGGATCCCTCTCCTGGCAGCGTCAACCAGGAATTCATCGGTCGTGTAGGGGGGTTTCGGAGAAACCTCGACAACCTCCTCGCCTTCTTTCCGCAGCAGTATTTTCCCAGCTTTCCCAACCTCCTCGGCCAGGCTTGAATCCTTGTCAACGCAGACCGAGTACTTGGTGTTCAAGGGCTCGCCTAGTTCGAGCTCAATCTTCCTGCACTTCCCCTCAACATACTCCCTGTATCTCTGGATAATCATTCCCAGCACAGGGGTTTGAACCCTGCCCGCCCCCAGGTATTTCTTCCCAAACCTTGACCACAGGTCCTGGCTGAGGCTGAACCCTACCAGCCTGTCAAGGCTCCTCCTGTATATTTCGGCGAGAACCCTGTTCCTGTCTACACCTCTCTTCCTCTCAAGGGATTTGAGAAACTCATGCAGGGTTATCTCGTGGAGCTCAATCCTCCACACGTTGCTGTTAACGGGGAGTACTGAGAGGTAGACATCGTAGGCTATTTTCTCCCCTTCGACATCAGGGTCTGTTGCAATCAACACCTCGTCAACCTCGCCCGCGAGCTTTCTCAACGCGTTTACAACGTTCTTCTGGTCCGAGAAAACCCCGCTGCCGCATCTGGGGCATGAAGACTCATGGGTGAACTGTGTCCCGCACACCCTGCACCTCTTAATGGTTTCGTAAACCGGTGCTACCAGCCCGTTTTCAACAACGATCCCGTAGTTGTCGATAGAGGGATCGGTGGTTAAATCGTAAAGGTGGCCCCGGGTAGCCGTTATGTTCAAGTCGATTATTTCCCCGCCAATCTTCACGGGGATTTCGTAAGCGTTAACATCCCCTATCCTCCTCGATACGGGCTTCCCGAAGAATCTCGCTATCGTCTTAGCCTTCGTCGGGGATTCTACAACGATTAGCACGCTCCTGTACTTTAAAGCCCACTCCCCGCTCCTTGTTCTCGTCGACTCAGCCGCTTTTTTCTCAGCGGAGAGGTCGAGCTCCCCGAGCTGTTTAAACCCGAGGTCCTTGTTGATCATTCTGAGCTTCAGCTCCAGGCCTTTCACAAGGTTTGATAGGAGGGGTGCTTCAACGATGAGGGATAGGCCGTGGGTCATCCTGCCGCCGTATAGCCTGCTCACCCTTCCACTGGCCTGGATATAGGTCATCGCGTCCGGGATCACTGCAAGGTAGGCGTCCCCGTTTTTCAAGAGGGTTATGGATCCTGCTTCCAGGACCGTGTTAGCGTCCAGGTAATCCTCCACCTCCTTAACTGTCTTGGAGTAGAGGGTTTTCAGCTCAACATACTTGCTGTAGAGCTTCTCATGGGGTTTAACAGCCTCCTCAGGGATCTTACCGGTTAGCACGTTGCGGAGCAGCCTTGTCTCGCCCGGCGATAAGTAGTATACTAGTCTTCTAACAGTGTAAGCCCTCTCCCTTAGTGATTTAACACTGGTTTTCTCAGCAAGCTCTATCAGGATTCTCGCAAGCATGTTCGGGTTTGAGAGAAAAGACTCCAGGCTCACCGTGAAGACAGGTGTTCCAAGGAAGACAACATACTTTATGCTCTGGGGAGCGTCTATTCCTCTGACGCTGGACCCGTAGTAGCTCGCGCTCCCTATTAAAACATCAACCTGCCCGCTCACCATTTTCAAGATATTGGCAGGGGTTGCGTCAGCTGTTTTAAAACCCTCCTTTTCAAGAATGCCCCGGAGATCCTCGGAGAGCTTAACCAGTTGCTGCTTCAACGGGTGCCTGGGGGATATGTAGATCACGCACCCGGGGCCCAGGGCTTTAACCAGCGCGGCAAGCTCCCCTGCGGCCTCGCCAGGGCTCCTGAGCAGGTAGGAGTCTGTTACATCCCTCCCGTAAATGGTTATCCCTGAAACATCCACCCGCAACAGGTCCTTGAGGATCCTTCCCATCACCCCTTTAATCCTCCCGGTGGCCGAGGCAACGATGAGCTGCCTCCTCTTCAACGTCCTCAGGGATGACTCAATCCTGGCGTCGAGCTCCAGGTACTCCTTGACAATGCTGGAGTAGGATTCCTCATTGTTCAAGCTCTTGTTAACCATGAGCTTCCACAGGAGCTGCAGCCTCTTCTTAGCCAGCTGGACAACCTCCTCGTTGAAGCCTAGGAGGTATAGGAGTCTCAGAATATTCTTCTCACTCCTCAGCAAGCTGTCCACGTCGTCAACGATGACGATGTCGAACTCGTGCCTGCTGAGGAGGTCGAAGTTTCTTCCGAGGAAGCTGTTGGTTATCACGAGTATTTTGAAATCTCCTTTAACAATCCTCTCCAGGACTGCCTGCTTCTTCCTCCTGGACAGGCCTGAGTCGTAGAAAACGGCTTCCCCGCCGCCGTCCCCGGTTATCCTAGCATGTATCTGCTTGCCCAGTGCTCTTGTCGGGGTTACGTACAGGATTCTCTTACCCCTGCTGCTGGCGAACACGGCGTAAGCGATAAGGAGCGTGGTCTTCCCCATGCCGGTTGGGGCTATCAACACCGTGTTCTCGCCTGACAGTATCCTCTTAACCCACGTCTTCTGAGCCCCCCAGGGTGTGAGCCCCTTGGTTACTGTTTTGAAAAACTCTTCAAAATCCCCTACCTCATCCTCGATAATCCTGCTCAGGGTGAAAACGTTGAGGGATGAGTCTAGGCTGCTCCTGCACCTCTGGCACTTCCCATGCTCTTCAACATCTCTCGAAGTTAAGTCTCCACCGCAGACAGGGCAGGAGTTCCTGTACAACGGGTTTAAAGCAATCGTCAATATTCATCCTCGGTATTCAAATCCGTTGCGCGGGATTGTTTTAAAAGGAGGGGTGGTGTATTACCCTGCAGGGAAAAGGTTTTTATAGTAGCAGATTAATCATATTTCTAACCAGTAAAACAAAATCTATAGGGTGTGAAATATGGCGCAACCCCAGAGTGCAAACACAGTCTTGGTTGGTAAGAAACCCGTAATGAACTACGTGATAGCCGTACTAACCCTGGTACACCAGGGTGTTAGAGAGGTGTACATCAAGGCCCGCGGAAGAGCCATCAGCAAGGCTGTCGACACAGTCGAGATCATCAGGAACAGGTTCCTGCCTGGTAAAGTAGACGTTGAGGACATCAAGATTGGCAGCCAAACAGTGACCAACCCGCAGGGCAAGGAGACCAGGGTCAGCATCATCGAGGTTAAATTAAAGATTAAAGAGTAAACGGGTTTGAAACAGCAAACAGTGTTTTTCTAGAATATTTCCATCAATCACAACCCTTCTACCGGTTGCCCGAGATGCCAAGGGTTCCAAGGAGCTCGCTCCTGGTGGAAGCTTTCAGCCTTGAAACACAGGTTTTCACAAGCTTCCTCGAACAGCTTGCCGGGAGCGGTGTCGAAGAGTTCTACGTTACGCGTAGGCCAGGCTACACTTACGTTGTTGTTAACGGGGAGGTTGTTCAAGTAGCAGTAGCCCCGTTCACCCTCGTGTTCCCTCCAGACCGCTCCGAACAGGCCGGGGCGGTGGCGGGGAGGTATGGGCTACCACGCTACATCACCCACAAGGATACCTGGCTGGAGTACAGCCTCGTCAACGCTTCAAGCCTTGCGAGCACCCTCCGAGGCCTCCTATCCGTCAGGGAGCAAGGGGTTTTGAAGGTTTCAGACTGGCTTGTAACTGTTTCCAGCCCCGGGCCGGCCTGCGGGGAGCTGGTGGCCGTGGGCCAGGTTTACACCAGCCTGGGCGGCCTTGTAGGGCATCACGACCTCTTCGACCCGGCTGTGAGGGAGGCTTCGAGCAAGGGTAGGGAGGGGTGTTTCACACCGGTTATTGTTGCCGTCGGCCCCGGCGGGGCTGAGCCTGTTGTCCAGGCATGTTTCGAGGAGAGGAAGATGGTTGTGAAACCCCCTGGAACCGGGGAGTGCCCAGGGTTCTGGAGGATTATTCACTGGCTCCTCATTGATGTTTCAGCAGGCTCAGCCGATTAAAAAAGTGTCCTCGCCTGAGCTCACTCCTGGTTGAAAGCCTCGTCGAAGTCTAGGGTGGAGGTCTTCCTCCTCCTGGACTGGTATTCCTCAGGGGTTTTCTCCAACACTATCTCGTAGAGCCGGGCCTCCTCACCCCCTGGTTTCGGCCTCAGGAGTCTTCCAAGCCTCTGGATGAACTGCCTCCTTGAACCGGTGCCCGACACCATTACCCCTACGTTAGCGTCAGGTATGTCGAGGCCTTCATCCCCGACCGTGGTGACCACGAGTATCCCCTTGGATGCTGTCTTGAACTCTTCAAGTATTCTCTTACGCTCGAGCGCAGGGACTTCGCCTGTTAACAAGTATGCTCCAAGCCTTTTACTCAGCTCCTCCGCCTGCTCCACGTACTGGGTGAACACGATTATCTTACCGCCCTTCTCCAGCTCGCTCCGGGCTATTTCAACAGCCTTCTCCAGCTTGCTCTCCGACTTGGCTAGGAGCATTTTCATCTGGCTGTGTATTCTCAAAGCCTCCCTAGCCCTTTGATCACCTCTTAGCGCGTCCTCCAGCACCTTCTTGAAATCCCTCCCGTTAGCCAGCTTGAAGTAGAGCTTCCTGAGAGAGTTGTACTGCTCGAGCTCATCCTTCTTCAACCCTACTTTAACGGTTACGACGCGGTAGCGTGCCAGGAACCCTGTTGCAGCCAGCTCCGCGGGTGTTTTATGGTACACTATCCCTCCCAGCAGGGGGAACAGCTCCTCGTGCTTACCATCCTCCCTGTAAGGGGTTGCGGATAAGCCTAGCCTGTACTTGGCTATGCTGTGAACCGCGATGTGCTTGAACTTCTCCGCCGGGAGGTGGTGGACCTCGTCAACTATTAGGAGGTCGAACAAGGGGGAGATCTCGCTTATCACTCTGAAACCGCTCTGATAGGTTATAATGGTTATAGGGGCAAGCCTCTTCTCATCACTGTACATGAGGCCGATCATTGACTGCGGGATGTTCGTCGATTTAACTATTACATCCCTCCACTGGAACATCTGCTCCCTGGTGTAGGTTATTATCAGGCTCCTCCTCCCGGTTAAAACAACCGCTGAAACCCCGATCAAAGTCTTCCCGGAGCCTGTTGGGAGGGCTACAATCCCCTGGTAGTTGTTGCTCCTCCACTTCTCCAGCGCCTCCTGCTGGTAGCTCCTGAGCGAGACGTTGACCAGCTCCGGCTTCAACGGGAGGAGCTTATCCTCGAGAAGCCTCCCAGGATCCCTAACCTCCAAGCCCAGCTCCGACAGCTTGGAGTAGGCGGTGTGCAGCTTGTAGGGCGGGATCCTGTAGACTATTCCAGTATCGCTGGACGCAGCCCTCCTAGCGCCCAGCTCGGAGAGGAATGCTCTTGCCTTGTTGAAAACAGGCCATGGAATGTACAGCTTAACATAGCCTGTGAGACTGTCCCACTCCAGCACGGGGGTGTAGGGCTGGAAGGCAGCCTCCAGCTCGTCCAGGCTTCCCTCAAGCTCCAGCTGGTACTCTTTGATCAGCTCCACAACATCCCTGTACGAGTACCCGTTGCGGACGGCTTTCTCAGGGTTGAGGATGAACCTTCTCTCACCTCCACCGCCGCCCTGGTACTCGGCAATCCTCAATATCTCCCTGAAGGCTTCATCACTAATCCATTTACGAGTCTTCAAAACTATCATGCCCCATCCTCCTCGAACAGCATCGCCTCCTCGGGCTCCGGGAGCTCCACGAAAGTGTTCGCAAGCCCCGTGTCCCTGCAGGCGAGCCCGTAGACACCGGGCCAGCTGCTCCTGCCGATGTAGAGTTCAACGCTTCCTCCAAAGCTCCGTATGGTCTCCGTGTATTTTAAAAACCAGGTTGTCTTCTCGTCGAGCGGTGTTTCAGGCGGGAGCTTTACCAGGAGACCCTCGGGCTCAACCATGTATGAATCGTTCACCAGGACCAGCCTCAGCAGGATGCACAGGCTTATGCCGCTGCACTCCCCGCAGGCCTTTGCGTAGGTTCTCCCGAGGGCTAGGGCTTGCGACGCAGCCTCCTCCAGCAGGCCCCGGGGGATCCCGAGCCTCAGCAGCTTCTCGTTGAAGACGAACTCTATGATTGTTCACCGCTCCATGTTTTCAAGACACTAGTACAGTATTAAAGCTGTTTATCCTTAAAGACCGTGGAGTTTTCAACGGGAGGGTCGGCGCGTGGGTTTCTCCTCACCTATCAGTACTTAAAACCCCTCTCATCCCTGTGTATTTAAATTTTTATTTAAGTATTTTAAAAATACCTGATTAACCGTGGTGGTGTCATGTTTAGGGTTAAGACTGGAAGAGTGCTTATCGCGAGGAAGCCGAGCGAGAAAGAGGTAGCGGATATTGCTGCAAAGCTTATGAAAACCTACTCTCAGAGCAAGGCTGACAAGATGAAGATGAGGCTGATGGCTAACGAGTTGCTGAGGCTTTTAAAGCCGAACCTTTCCTACAAGGATCTCTACGAGCTAACAGGGATCCCGGAATCAGTTCTCTGCAGGTATGCGAGAGGCTCGATAATACCCAGCTTCGAACAGGCTGCCAGTATCCTTGCGAAGATAGCGTTGTCTATAGACATAGGGTTCTTCGTGAAGGAGCTTGTCGAGAGGGAGAAGAGCCCTGTGATAGACCTGCTCAGGGTTTTGAAAGACCCGTACATCAGCCGCCTGCTCTCAGTAATGCTCCTCCTGGAGCTAACCGGGAAGGAGGTGACGAAGATCGTGGTGACGGCTGAGGCTGTGCTACCGGTTGCATCATTCCTTTCAACAGAGTTTAACGCTCCAATAGTTCTCGTGAAGCGTAAGAGCTACCCTGGAATACAGTACTACAGCACGATGGTTATGAGGAGCCCTAAGGAGATTGAAAACCTATACCTGGACAGGGACCTCCTGGGCAGGAAGGACAAGGTGCTGGTGCTCGCCGACGTCGTGTACTCGGGGAGGACGCTGAGCAGCGTGCTCGACATGATAGCTAAGTCTAGGGCTGAGATAGTCGATGTCATAGCTATACTAGGGCTTGGCGAGGCGTGGAGGATGCGGCTCGAGGATCAGGGCGTTAAAGTGTTAACAACAATCCCGTTCGCGATATGATTGGGAATAATGTGGGATTAGAGATATTGTTATAAGCTTGTTAAAACAAAATAACATTGAATGGGATAAGCAATGAAGATCGAAGAGCTTGTGAAGGTTGACTCCAAGGGAAGGGTTACAATCCCAATGGCTGTTAGGGAAGTCCTGGACATCAGGGAGGGCATGTACCTCCTAGTGGTGGCTGATAAGGAGAAGAAGGAGCTGAGGCTACTTCCCATCCCGGTCGCGGCTAAGCTTATAAAGATCAGGCTGGTTGTTGAGGACCGCCCCGGCGTCCTAGCCGAGCTGACAAGGTTTCTCGCCCAGCATAACATAGACATTGTCTCAACAAGGTGCACGGTGTTGAAGAGGGAGGAGCTTGGCGAGTGCGAGATGATCGTAGACCTGGCTAAGTCGGAGTGGACTGAGCCAGGCATGGTTGCCGACGAGATGAGGAAGCTGGAGCCGGTCAAGAACGTTGAAGCAAGCTACATGTCGGTTGAGTAAGGGATCAGCAGGGTATGAAAACCGTTATCACAGGGTGCTGCGGGTTTCCAACAGCCCGCGGCAAATACTACAGTGTTTTTAAAACCGTGGAGCTTCAAAACACCTTCTACGATCTGCCAAGCGTTGAATGGGCTTCAAGCATTAGAAAGGAGGCTCCGCAGGGCTTCTCGTTCGCGGTTAAGGCGTGGCAGGTGTTAACCCATCCTTCAACATCCCCCACCTGGAGGAGGATGAGGAGGAAGCCCGGGGGCAACCCGGAGGGCTACGGCTTCCTGAAGCCTAGCAGGGAGAATATTCAAGCGCTTGAGAAAACACTGGAGGTTGCCAGAGCCCTCGACGCCTTTATAGTGGTGTTTCAGACACCGGCCAGCATGCCTTTCAACCAGGATGTTGTTAAATGGGTTGACGAGTTCTTCGAGCAAGCAGTCTCAATGTCCGGCAGCGTCAAGTACGGCTGGGAGCCCAGGGGTGAGTGGGCTCGCGCACCAGTCCTTAAGGAGTTGCTGAGCAAGCACGGCGTGATACATGTGACAGACTTGTTGAAAGCCCGGCCAGTATTCCACGGCGGCGTAGTCTACACCAGGCTCCACGGGCTTGGAGAGGGAGAGGTCAACTACTCGTACAAGTATACCGATAAAGACCTGGAGGAGCTGGCGCTCATTCTCAAGGAAATGAATTTCAACACCGCGTACGTAATGTTCAACAATGTCTCAATGCTCGGCGATGCTTCAAGGTTTAAACAGGTTTGCGGGAAAGTGCTTGGGGAGGATGCAAGGGTCGAGTAGGCTCGCAGGCTGCTGACCCCTGGTTCCCGGGCTGTAACTGCTTAATTAAAAGACTGGTCAGCCTGGGTTCGACATTCTTCATCACGATTGTTCGAAATGGATAGGGCGTTCATCACTCTATGCTTGTTAATGTTTTCAGAATATTTAATAGTTTCACGGTTAAATCCTGCAAGCCCGCGGGTTCACCACAGATCTTGAACATGCTTCTCGGAGTGTTTAAAGGGTTTGAAGGAGGGGTTTTAGCGTTCAACACCCGGTAGCTCACGCTCCCATCCTCCCTGCAGTAAGCGTGGAGTAGCTGACCGCTCCTTGGCTCGACACACGCCCTCCCTCCCGGGCAGGGGCATTGCTTCTTAACAAGTAGCCAGTGCTCTATGGAGAGCGCTCTCCACGAGGTGGTTGAGAGGAGCTCCTCCAGCTCCCTTACTACTTCGCCAGGGTTTCCAGCGCCGTAGGCTTTCAAACCACTTATCGTTGAGGGAGGGGTTAGGCGTGTTTTAAACCCTTTCCTCTTCAACGCTTTATCGGTTCTCGAAACCCAGCCTGGCTGCACGTCGATGATTATGTTGATGAATAATCTCGGGCTGCTCAACCAGCCCACCCTGTTTAAACTAGAGTACTGGCCCTGCTTTTATCCTGGATCACTGTGATCGTGGGTGAGAGCTCAGGCGGGGATAACTTCTTCACCTTTCCGCACTAAGCTCCTCCTCATCGCTTCCCGAGCAGTGTGAGTGGTTGTTCAGAAACACGGACCGTCTTCACTCATCCGTCAAGTGGCGACTCATCATCCGGGATCATTATTTATTAAGCTGGTTAATATAATTCTTAAAGAGCCAGCTTCGACCACAATCTACCGGTGTTTGAGATGATGAGTCAGCCGCCTAGGAAAATCATGTGGGTTATTCAAGCATTATCCATGATTCTCTTCGCACTTGTTTCAGCAGTGGTTCCTCAATGGGCTTTCGCCTTCTTCCTGCTATACTTCATAGTGTTCATGGCCGTGATGTTTAAGCTGACGAGCAAGGGTATGAAGCCTCCGCCGAAGAGCGAGCTTGGCTCCCCTGTTTTCAAGGAGTCAAACCCTGTTAACGCCATGATGTACGACAAGTATTTGAACGCTGAGCTGAAGAAGCAGATGACCATGATGATGCTGAACTTCATGCTACTATTCTTCGTCTTCATACTTTGGAGCATCTACCAGGGTTACATAGGCCCCTTAATAGTCAGCATCATAGGCGAGTACACGGAGAATGAGGTAGTGATGAGGTTCATATACTTCCTCGGCATGTACGCCTTCTTCTTCGGCGTCATGCAGGGGCTCAGGTTCCTGCTGTTCAGGGGAAGCGATATGCAGACCTTCCTCTTCGCCAGGATCGGCTTCGAGGTTTACAGGAAAGGAGTGATGATCGATAACAGGCAGTTCATCACCTTCAACGAGGACGTTTGCTTCGAGCCCAACCCTGACAGGAAGTTCGTGGAGCTGAGAAGCCGGAGCAATAAGAACATGAAGATCAGGCTGTACACTCTTGAAACAGGAAAGCTTGCCGACAAGCTGGGAGAGGCTGGTGTTAGTGAGTGCCAAGTATAGGTGCGTGGTTTGCGGAAGGGTTTTCCCGAAGGGCCAGGGGATTGTTTTAAGCTACGGGGATTTAACGCTGAGCTTCCACAGCTCCCGGTGTGCTTCACGCTTCTTTAAAAGCCTGGTTGAAAGAGTGCCGCAGGAAGAGTTGAAGGGGTATGTTAAGAAGATAATGGAGGAGTATGAGGAAGCTCTCTCGCAGCGGGAGAGGGCTAGGGCTAAGAAAATATAGTGTGCCTGGAAGGGTTGCCCCGTGGATTTCAAAAGCTTTAAGGCTAAAGCGAAAGGGTTCCTCAGGACGAGGAAGGGTAAGATAATAGTGTCAGCACTGCTCGTGCTGCTCATCCTAGCGTTAATCCCTGTCCCCGAGGTGGGCATGCCGGTTGAGGAGATAGGCTTCGAGAACAGCAGGTTCGTGGAGATAGACGGCTTCAAAATACACTACTTGGACGAGGGGTCGGGTGACAGGGTTTTCATACTCCTCCACGGCTTCGGAGCGAGCGTTTTCTCCTGGAGATGCATCATCAGCAACCTCTCATCCATTGGCAGGGTCATAGCTTTCGACAGGCCTGGCTTCGGCCTCACGGAGAGGGTTGAGCCTGGCAGGACTCCTTACAACCCCTATACTAGTGAAGGAGTTGTCGAGCTAACCTACAGGCTTCTCTCAAGGCTTAACGTTTCCAGGGCGGTTTTCATCGGCCACTCAGCCGGGGGCGGGCTGGCGCTCCTCTTCGCGCTGAAGCATCCCGAGATGGTTGAATCGATAGTGCTGATAGCCCCGGCTTGGAAGCCCAGGGTCAGGGCGTGGTATGAGAGCATAGTTTTCTACCTCCCGTTCGCGGACAAGTACGGCCCCGTGGTTGTGAGAGGGTTTGTCGGACAGCTCGAGCAGGTTCTCTACAAGGCATGGTATAATAAGACGCTTCTAACGAGCGACGTGGTGGAGGGTTACAAGCATCCTTTGAAAGCAAGGAACTGGGATAAGGGGCTTTACTGGGTTTTAAAGCACAGCGACTTCCCCGATATCACTGGGGACCTCCCCAGGCTTGGCAAGAAGGTGTTGATAGTGCACGGTGACAAGGATGAGATAGTCCCCTTGGAGTCGAGCATTGAGCTGTCAGCCCTCCTCAACTCCACGCTGATAGTTATGGAGAATGTTGGGCACCTCCCTCATGAGGAATCCCCTGCAAGGTTCCTGGAGGCTGTCCAGCCGTTCATCTCGCACGGGTAGCGGACTGTTAGGCGTCCTAACGCCAGGTATAATAGGGTAGTGGGTTATCACTGATCTACCAGGAGTAATTAGGTGGCCCTAACAATGTCCAGCGACTCCTTAACTCTCGACGCTGTGGAGGAGGGAAGGGTTGTCAAGGTCCTGGGCTACGAGGGGAGGGGTGGGTGGGTTTACAGAATGTATCAGATGGGGCTGGTCCCAGGCTCCCTAATCGAGG
>ERZ1669249.24-NODE-24-length-116948-cov-8.216181_pt1 | contig 116948 bp, 121 predicted proteins | sample MGYA00579293_ERZ1669249 | MGnify/ENA primary metagenome ERZ1669249 (study PRJEB41166, sample SAMN08046057) | hot springs metagenome | biome: hot spring; feature: neutral hot spring; material: thermophilic sediment; isolation source: thermophilic sediment from... | reverse complement strand
AACCAGTGAACCCCCTAGGGGGAACCCCCACCCTTCAGGGCGGGGAGGAGGTCAGAGGCGCTTTGAAGAAGGGTGAAAACGCTGAGGTAGAGGCTGATGGTAACAGCCTACAGAATTTACTACACAACGTTTTACGATGAGGAGCATGAGAGAATAGTGGGGCAATTAGCAGCGTTGCTCAAAAAGGAGCCTAGAATCCACCAGTCAAGAATAAGGGAGTTCAGGTACGTTGAGTTCGTTGGGGAGGATCTTCCCCGTTGGCTTGAGGAGGATATAAAAAGGGTTGTGAGAAGCGTCCTGGGCGATGATGCTTACGTGAGAGTTGATTATATTAATCTTTGATTTGAATTAAGTTTATTTTGAGCGAGGAGAGTTTTAGCTTACATAATGGGTCTTTTAGCTTAACGAGATTGCGGTTTGATTATCAAAGCAGGGTTTAGGAGCTGTGAAAATGTCGGAGGAGAGTTACAGAAAGTCTTATGAATCCATAGTGGAGAAAGTCTGGGGTATCTACGCTGAGGCTCACCCTCCGGTGCAACCGGTGAGGAACCCGGAGGCAGCGCACAGAGTTTTGAAGGAGAAGTACAAGCTACTAGTCGATGTAAACTTAATAATTCTTGTCTACGCGGCTTTTCTTGACGGGAGACCTGTCCTGTTTGAGGGGCCTCCGGGCACGGGTAAGACGGAGATAGGGGAAGCCCTCCTGACCCTCTGGTCCGGCAGAGAGGCGTTTGTTCTTCCATGCAGCGAGAACTACGATGAGTACAGGGTTATAGGTGATTTCCATCCCCTCAAGGCTTACAAGTACGGCTTTAACGAGAAGAGCTTTCTCCCAAAGCCACTCTTAGCCGCGATGATAATGGATACAGGGGTCCTAATTGATGAGATTAGGAGGAGCAACGAGGAGTTTCAGAACCTGCTTCTCGACATCATTGACAAGAGGAGAATCATTGTTCCTGAGCTGAGGATGACTTTCAGGGCCAGCGGCGCCGGGTTTCAGTTCATATTCACGAGTAACCCTGAGGACCTAGCTCAATCGGAGCTCAGCGATGCTTTTCTGAGAAGAGTTGTTAGAATTAAGTTTAGCTACCCTGACCCCGAGAGGGAGCTGGAGATTCTAAGGCTAAGGCTGTCTCATCTAGACGTCAAGGTCCCCGAGGAGATAATGAGCCTGAGCGTTGAGGTAGTCTCCCGGCTTAGAAAGGAGGATTTACTGTACAAGCCGGGGGTCTCCGATACGGTTAGGTGGATGGAGGTTTCATCCAGGATTGCCTCGCTTAAGGGGAAAACGAGAGTTGATGTCTCAGATGTCCTGGAGGCAGCCAAGGCTGTTCTCGTCAAGAGGGTTGAGGACGAGGAGAGCGTGCTGGACATCGTTGAATCAATGATAAGGTGATGCCCGTGAGTAGCCAATCAGATATCGCGAGGAGGCTTGTATCCATAGCTAACAGGCTGAGGGAGAGGGGCGTTAAGGTTGGCACAATGGAGATTGAGACGGCGCTTAGGCTATACAAAGCAGCTATTCTGCTATCAGGCTATAACTACTATCCCTTATCCAGAATCATCGACGCTGTTTTCGTGAAGAGGGATTACGAGAAAGCTATACTTGACGATGTGCTTAGGAGCACAGTGGGCGAGTCCGTCGAGAGGGGGGAGGAGGCTCCCAGCAAAAAGAAAGGCAAGGCGGAGAGAAAGCAGGAGAAGTCGAGAGCAATGGGGGGATCCTCATCGAGGGGTAGGAGGTGCCTCGAGATGCTTAAGAGGTACCTTGAGACCGAGAACCAAGGCTACCTGGACATGATTAGGGATGAGCTACGCATCGATACGAGGAGCGAGGTTAAGGAGTACAGGGTTGGGGGAGAAATCACTCTCGAGAAGCTTATTGCCAGGTTCGCGCTTAATCCGAGAGACTACAGTGCTCTCGCCAGAATCGCCTTGATGGAGGGAGGGGAGACAGCTATTCTGGCCATGAGGCATCTCTCCTCTAAGAGGAAGAGAAGAGTAGCCGAGCAGATAGCAAGCATGCTGGCAAAGCTCTCTGGGGGGAGGAGGCTAAGGGTCAAGGGGGGAAAGTGGGAGAAGACCTACCAGAGAGAGAGGATTGATATAAGGAGAACACTGGTTTTGAAGTCAAGAGGCAAGATAGGGGAAGTAGCGTATAGGAGAAGGAGGAAGGCAGCGAACATAGTGCTCATCATTGATAGAAGCGATAGCATGAGGAAGCACGCCGACAAAATAGTGGAGATAGCATCAGCCTATCTCAACAAGGCCAGCCACCTCGTTCTCTTCTCCGATGAAGTAAAAGTCACCTCAATCTCAAGCTGGAAGAGCAGGCTTTACTTACTCGACCAAATCCTCGATCTCAGCTTCCACGGCTACACAAACATAACCATGGCTCTTAGACAAGCGAGAAGACTGGCAAAGCCAGGCTCAACCCTCGTGCTGATAAGCGACCTACAGCAAACAATAAAGGATCACTCCCCCCTCAAGCTGATAGAGGACCTGGGAAAAGGCGGCTACAGGATAATTATCTACACTACGAAGGAGGCCTCACGCGTCCTGGGAACAACGCTTAGGGGAGACATAACAACCTTTTCCTTCGGCTAGTTTTACACAATTTGTATAATTGGCCTCCTAGGTCCCCATCGACCTGTTTCTGGCCAGTACACAGCCAAAAGCCTTGCCCAGGTCGTGGAGCAGCCAGCGAGTAGTAAACTTAAAAATCCTTTAAGCTCAATCCATTAGGGAGAAGTGGTTTCAACTGGTGCTATAAGTTGAGCGGGATAGAGGAAATACCTGTCGAGTGGAGGAAGTTCAAGTACAGAGGAAAAAGCATAGAGGAGTTGCTGGACATATCCATGGATGAGCTAGCGGAGCTACTGCCAGCAAGGCAAAGAAGGTCGCTTAGGAGAGGCTTCACGCCCGAGCAAGTAAAGCTTCTAAAGAAAATAAGAGAAGCCAAGAAGAAGGGGAAGAAGGTAATAAAAACACACGTTAGAGACATGATTGTTCTGCCAGAGATGTTCGGTTTGACCATAGCTGTTTATAACGGAAAAGAGTTCATACCCGTGAGAATAACGCCAGAGATGATAGGGAAAAGGCTAGGCGAGTTCAGCCCAACCACGAAGACCGTTAAGCACGGTGAGCCAGGCCTCAAGGCAACGAGAAGCTCAATGTTCGTAGCCATGAAGTAAGGTGATCCTCATGGTCAAGGCTTGGAGATACAGCTTCCAGGTTGAGAAGCCGGAGAGCGTGGCTAGAGCGGTTATAAGAGACATTCCAGTGTCTTACAAAAAGCTGGTCAACATAGCTAGAGCTATAAAGGGGATGACACTCGAGGAGGCTAAGAGGTACTTGGAGGGCGTCATTAAGGGAGAGGAGCCCGTCCCGCACTGGACGTACAGGAAGAAGATCCCCCATCACGCTAAGACGGCTGATAGGTGGGGCGTCCCACAGGCTAGGTACCCTAGAAAAGCGGCGAAGTACCTGCTGAAGCTAATACAGAACTTGGAGGCAAACGCTGAGGGGAAGGGGCTGGACGCGGAGAAGCTCAGGATTATACACGTCGGTGTTCACAAGAGCTACACTCTTAGGAGGTATATGCCCAGGGCTTTCGGCAGAGCTACCAGGAAGTTCAAGAGATTCTCGAACGTTGAGGCAATAGCAGCTGAGAGGTGAGCCTTGATGGTCAACGTAAGCAGGATGTTCATTGAGAGAAACATGCTTGTCGCAAAGATAGATGAGTATCTAGCCAAGCACTTCAGCAGGGCTGGCTACGCTGGAGTAGAGGTTTACAGAACTCCTCTTGGAAACAGGGTTGTCATATACGCTGAGAGGCCGGCGTTCTTCATCGGTAGGAGGGGGCAAACAATAAAGAGCTTATCACAGATACTGGAGACGTTCTTCAAGCTGGAGAACCCGCAGATAACAGTTATGCCTGTTGAGAACCCGGACCTTAACGCCAGGATAGTTGCCTTCAGGCTTGCCCAGGCCCTCGAGAAGGGCTACCACTTCAGGAGAGCGGCCTTCGCTGCTCTCAAGAGAATAATGGATGCAGGCGCTGTGGGAGCGGAGATAGTTATCAGTGGAAAAATAACGAGCGAGAGAGCCAGGCACGAGAAGTTCAGGGCAGGCAAGGTCTACAAAACCGGTTATCAGGCCTCATACATAGTTGATAAGGCAGTTGCCCATGCTCTGCTGAAGCCAGGAATCTACGGTATAAAGGTGCTGATAGTCAAGCCGGAGAGAACCGTTGACTCAATAGAGATTATACCACCAGAAAAAGTAGGCCTGCAGCCACTACCAAAAGAAGAGACAGCGGAGCAAGCGGAGCAGACAGAGGCACAAGAGGAGACAGTTGTGGAAGCGGAGACAGAGGAAACAGAAGGCGAGGGTGAAGAGTAATGGGCATCAAGCTGAAAGACCTGAGAAAAATGACCAGGGAAGAAAGGCTGGAAAAGCTCAGGGAGCTTAGAGACGAGTTAATGAAGCTGAGAATGAAGGCCAGAATAGGAACAGTCGAGAACCCCGGCAAGATAAGGTCAATAAGAAAAACAATAGCGAGGATCCTCACCATAGAGAGAGAAGAGCAACTAAAAGCACAGAGCACCAAGAAGTAAAGGAATATTTATAAATGCCCAAGAAAAAACCTTTTTCAAAATCGCCCAGGCCCTCCGACCTGATTGGCCGGAGGGCTAGGGTGGTATGGGCGATTAACCCCTCCCTGCGGGATCTTGAGGGCGAGTTATGTGGCGAGACGCTGAGGACCATCGCCCTCAGGACACCCCGCGGGGTTAAGGTCCTCCTCAAGGACGGCCTAGTCCTTGAGGTTGAAACTAATAAAGGTCGTAGGAGAATAGAGGGCTGGATGATTAAGGGAAGAATGTATGAGAGGAAATAGAGGTGTGAATCATGCCTGCTAAGAAGGAGGTAAAGAACATAGGGATACCTGGCATCGCGCCTCCAAAGGAGAAGTGCAATGACCCTAACTGCCCATTCCACGGGACAATAAAGGTTAGAGGCCAGATCATCGAGGGCTTGGTCGTATCGGATAAGATGGAGAAAACAGTCGTTGTGAGAAGGGACTACCTGTTCTATGATAGGAAGTACAGGAGGTATGAGTGGAGGAAAAGCTTAATTCACGCTCACAACCCGCCATGCATAAACGCTAAGCAGGGCGACGCCGTTGTGATAGGCGAGACGAGGCCTATATCAAAGACTGTTAAGTTCGTTGTAATAGCTAAGAAGGAGGGAGTAAGCGTTGGCTAAGAAGGAGAAGAAGGGGTTGGCATACAATCGAACCAGAGTGTCGGCCGGGATACAGGTAGGCACAAGGCTCGTTATTGCTGATAACAGCGGTGCAAAGATAGCTATGGTGATAGGTGTCCCGGGCTACAAGGGCAGGCTGAGGAGGCTTCCAAAGGCCGGCGTCGGCGACCTCGTGGTGGTCTCGGTTAAGAAGGGCACGCCGCAGGTCCGTAAGCAAATATTCTACGCGGTTATCATTAGGCAGAGGAAGCCTTACAGAAGAAAGGATGGCACGTGGATATTCTTCGAGGACAACGCTGGAGTAATAGTCACGCCGGACGGCTCCCTTAAAGGAACTGAGATTAGAGGCCCAGTCGCGAGAGAGGCAGCTGAGAAGTGGCCAAAGGTGGCTAACCTAGCATCAATAATCATTTGAGGTGAAACACATGACAACCCTTACTAAATCAAAGAAACCCTCCAAACAAAGAAAAGCAATATTCCAAGCACCCCTTCATATTAGAAGAAAGTTCATGACAGCGCCACTAAGCGACGAGTTGGTTGAGAAATACGGCGTTAAGAGGCTCCCCGTAAGGAAAGGCGACAAGGTGAGGATTATGAGAGGCGAGTTCACGGGAGTTGAGGGTAAGGTAACACGTGTTGACCTGAGAAAAATGCGCATATACGTTGAAGGGGTCACAAGACAGAGAATGGATGGAACCCCTGTTTTCGTCCCTATTCACCCAAGCAAGGTGATGATAATAGAGCTTGATTTATCCGACCAGAAGAGAAAGGAGTTAATCGAGAAAAAGAAAAAACAGGTGGTGAGCAGGAGTGGGTAAGCTAGGCGGAAGCAAACATCTAAGAAGCCTCGTGGCACCGGAGTTCTGGCCCATACCGGTGAAGGAGAGGTTCTGGACAGTAAAGCCATCTCCAGGCCCCCATCCAATAGAGGCCAGCATACCACTAGCAATATTGATAAGAGATATGATGAGGTACGCGACAACGCTTAGGGAGGCAAGAAAAATAATCGCTAAGGGCCTAATAGAGGTTGATGGAAGAGTTAGGAGAAACTACAAGTACCCGGTGGGCCTCTTCGATGTTATCAGGCTGGTACCAGTCAACAAGTACTACAGGGTTGTTCCCGATAACACCTTCTTTATGAAGCTAGTCGAGATAAGCCCGGAGGAAGCTAGGCTTAAGCCGCTTAGAATAGAGAATAAGACAACGGTTAAGGGAGGTCACATCCAGCTAAACCTAAGCGATGGCTCCAACATCATCGTGAGGGTCAGCGACCCAAGGAACCCGGCTGAGGATGTATACGACACCCTTGGCACAGTTATAGTAGAGATTCCGGGCAGGAGAATAGTGGACTACATACCGCTGAGGGAGGGCAACTACGCCGTTATATCAGGCGGTAGCAACGTTGGCAAGCACGGCAAGGTTGTAAGCATCGTTAAAGGCATGAAGAGGTACAGGAGCATAATTACTCTCAAGGGAGCTGATGGAAGCCTCATCCAGACAAGCCTGGACTATGCATACGTCATTGGAAGAGACAATCCAGTCGTGAAGCTAGGGTGATATCAATGGCGGTAGCCACAACGGGGATTGATGTTCAGAGAAAAATCGAGGAAGCGGTAGCAAGATGGAGTAGTAACCCAATGCTTAAGCCCAGGCTAGCTAAGGTAACGGTCAACGTTGCCCTGGGAGCCAGCGGGGAGAGGCTGCAGAGGATAGCCAAGGCCCTCGAGGAGATAACTGGGCAGACGCCCAGCTTCAGGAGAGCCAAGAAAACGATAAGGGAGTTCGGAATAAAGAAGGGAGAGAGCATCGCGGTGGCTGTAACTCTGAGGAAGGACAAGGCCGTGGCTTTCCTCAGGAGAGCCCTTGAGGCTGTTGGCTACAGAATCAAGCTATCAAGCTTTGATGACTACGGAAACGTTAGCTTCGGGATACCGGAGCACATCAGCATACCCGGCGTAAAGTACGACCCGGATATAGGCATATTCGGGATGGATGTATGCATAACCATTGAGAGGCCTGGATACAGGGTTGCTAGGAGGAGGGTTAAGAGAGGGAGGATCCCCCGTAGACACAGGGTCAACAAGTGGGATGCCATTGCTTTTCTCGTTAAGGAGTTCGGGGTGAAAATAGTCTAGAGGTGAAAGTTATGGGTAAGTATAGGAAGCCCAACGAGGTAAGGTTCGGTAGAGGAGCAGTTAGATGCAGGAGATGCGGCACACACGATGGTGTTGTGAGAAGATACGGCATCTATTTATGCAGGCAGTGCTTCAGGGAGCTTGCCCCTCAACTAGGCTTCAGGAAATACTGGTGATAAGTCATGGTCATGCTGGACACGCTGGCTAACGCTATGGTATCAATAACAAACGCTGAGATGAGGGCTAAGAAGGAAGTAATCATAATGCCTGCCTCAAAGCTCATAATAGAGGTGCTGAGGGTTATGCAGCGCGAAGGCTACATAGGCGAGCTCGAGTACATAGATGATGGGCGCCAGGGAAAGATTAGAGTGCAGCTCCTCGGAAGAATAAACAAGGCCGGAGTCATAAAGCCGAGGTACAGCGTGAAGGTGAAGGACCTCATCAATATGCCTCCATGGCTTAGGAAGTTCCTTCCATCAAGGGAGATAGGAATACTGATAATATCCACTCCGCAGGGAGTAATGAGCCACAAAGAGGCTCTCAGCAAGAACACTGGTGGAGTACTACTAGCCTACGTCTACTAAGAAGGGGTGATGCAGTTGAAGGATCCGTACTACGTTGCTGAGGTTGAGGTTCCCCAGGAAGTAAGGGTAACGGTGAATGGATTAAGAGTGACTGTAGAGGGGCCTAAGGGAAAGCTTGAAAGAGACTTCAGCCACGCCAAGGGCGTGAGCATCAGGCATAATGAAAACAAAGTCGTCGTGGAGGCATTCAACGCTGACAGGAGGAAAAAGGCCTTGGTAGGCACGATCGCCGCTCATATAAGAAACATGATTACAGGAGTTACGAAGGGGTATAGGTACAAGCTCAAGATCGTTTTCTCTCACTTCCCAATATCAGTAGAGGTTAAGGGCAACCAGGTAATAATCAAGAACTTCCTGGGTGAGAAGGCGCCTAGAAGAGCAAACATCCTGGAGGGCGTGAGCGTTAAGGTGGTTGATAGAGATATAATCGTGGAGGGAATAGACATAGAGAAGGTTGGTCAAACAGCAGCTAATATCGAGCTGGCAACGAAGATAGGCGAGTTCGATAGGCGTGTATTCATGGATGGAATATACATATATGAGAGGGGGGTGGCCGAGTAATGGGTCCCAAAGAGCTAGCTGACCTTAGAAGAAAGCTACTAAAAGATAACCCAATATTCAAGAGAAGGCTATACGATAGATTACCAAAGTTCCAGAACCAAGATGCGTGGAGGAAGCCGAAGGGAAGAGACAACAAGATGAGGTTGCAGAAGAAGGGCTACCCACCAATAGTCAAGGTTGGCTACAGGAACGCGGAAGTGATAAGGGGGATCCACCCATCCGGCTATGTACCAGTGGTTATTCATAGTGAGAAGGACCTCGAGGGCCTTGACCCAAACAAGCACATAGTCTATATTGGGCACACAGTTGGTCTGAGAAAAAGAATTGCCCTTGAAAAACTCGCTTTCGAAAAAGGCTTCAAGATAGCTAATGCAAAGGTGCTGTGAAATGGTTGGATTCAGGCTTCAGAAGAGGCTGGCCGCGGAGGTACTAGGAGTAGGCGAGTCTAGAATCAGGATAAACGCTAAGACCGAGGATGAGATATCAGAGGTTGAATCAGCGATAACAAGAGAGGATGTTAAAAAGCTCATAGAGAAGGGGCTAATAATAGTTGTCCCAGAGAAATCGAACAGCAGGGGTAGATGGAGGGAGAGAAGAGAGAAAAAGAGGACAAAGGGGCCGGGCAAGAGAAAGGGTAAAGCCTCAGCTAGGCAGGACCCAAAGAGAGCCTGGATAAACAGGATAAGGAAGCTGAGGGCGTACCTGAAGTACCTCAGAGACAAGGGAATGATATCCAAGAAGCTATACAGAAAGTACTACATGCTTGCTAAGGGAGGCGCCTTCAACAGCCTTGCCAGCTTGAAGCTTCACTTAGAAAAAGAATTAAAAAGCACCGGAGGTAGCTCGTAATGGCCAGAGGACCTAGATACAAGGTTCCTAGGAGAAGAAGAAGAGAAGGTAAAACAAACTACTATAAGAGATACAGAATGGTATTGTCAGGTAAGCTCAGGCTAGTTGTGAGGAGAACAAACAAGTACGTTGAGGCAAAAATAGTGAAGTTCAACCCAAGGGGAGATGAGACCCTGGTTGCGGCTCACAGTATCGAGCTTATGAAGAAGTATGGATGGAAGGGAAGCGGCAAGAGCCTACCGGCCGCGTACTTAACGGGCTTGTTGATCGGCCTAAGAGCAAAGGAAAAAGGCATAGAGGAGGCAATAGTTGACCTAGGCGTCTACAGAAGCGTAAAGGCATCAAGGCTATACGCCGTGGTTAAGGGGGCTCTCGACGCTGGCTTGAAGATACCTGTATCGGAAGAAGTTCTGCCACCGGAGGAGAGAATAAGAGGAGAGCACATAGCAAGCTATGCTAAGAAATTAAAGGAGGAGAACCCTGAAAAGTACAAAAGGCAGTTCTCGGAGCTCCTGGAGAGAGGTCTTAGCCCAGAGGAGCTTACCTCTCACTTTGAGTTCGTGAAGAACAATATCCTTGGAGGTGCGGGTAAATGAGCATGCCAACACCAAAGGCCAACCTCGAGGAATGGGTTCCCCGAACACGTATAGGAAAGATGGTTAAGGAGGGAAAAATCACCAGTATCGACGAGATATTCGCTATGAACGTCCCAATCCTAGAGCCAGAGATAGTTGATTACCTATTGCCGGACCTCAAGCACGAGATAATCGATGTTGGCATTGTTCAGAAGCAAACCGATGCAGGCGAACTGAGCAGGTTCAGAGTAGTAGTTATCGTTGGAAACGAGAACGGCTATGTGGGCATTGGTAAAGGGAAAGCCAAGCAACTAAGATTCGCGATTGAGAAGGCAATCATTAACGCTAAGCTGAACATAGCGCCTGTGAGAAGAGGCTGTGGAAGCTGGGAGTGCATGTGCGGAACCCCCCACAGCGTTCCTTTCACGGTCAGCGGCAAAAGCGGTAGCGTGAGGATAACGCTGTACCCAGCGCCGAAGGGGACAGGGCTAGTCGCAGGAGACGTGGCAAAAGTCGTGTTGAGGATGGCCGGCATAAAGGATGTTTGGAGCAAGACTCTGGGCGAGACCAGAACTACTTATAACTTCGCGAGGGCAACGTACAACGCGCTTGTGAATACATATAGGTTCGTAACCCCAGTTGACTGGGCTAGGTGATAGGCATGTCAGCTCAGGCAGAGGCTCAAGCAAGCAGGGTCTGCAACCTCTATGCTATTCTCAGGGTTAGAGGAACAGCTGATGTACCGCCGGATGTTGATTACACACTGAAGCTGCTGAGGCTACACAAGCCTAATCACCTAGTGCTCTACCCAATAGATATGCCCGGCATACAGGGGATGCTTCAAAAAGTGAAGGACTGGGTGACCTGGGGAGAGATAGAGTACTCAACGCTGGTTGAGCTGCTTGAGAAGAGAGGTAGAGCCCCGGGAAACAGGAAGCTAACAGCGGAATATATATCACAATCACTCGGTGTAGGAAGCATAGCGGAGCTAGCTGAGATGATATGTAAAGGCGACTTAAAGCTTCATCAGCAGGAGAAGATTAAGCCGGTCTTCAGGCTTAAGCCTCCATCAAAAGGATATAAACGCTCAATCAAGAAGCCATATAAGAGTGGGGGAGAGCTTGGTTACAGAGGCCTAGCCATAAATGAGCTAATAAGAAGAATGATTTAGGTGAGGTAACAATGGTTGTCAGGTTCAGAAGAAAATCAAGGAAGCTCAGGGGAAGGTCAAGGTTCATGGGATGGGGACAGATAGGGCAGCACCGGAAGTCAGGGTCCAGGGGAGGAGTTGGAGCGGTTGGAATGCACAAGCACAAGTGGACCTGGGTGATTAAGTACGCGCCTGACTGGTATGGAAAAAGAGGCTTCAAGAGCCCCAAGCAGATAACCAGGGAGGTAGTGTCGATTAACGTTGGGCAACTGTCCCAGCTAATCGATAAGCTTGTTATGGAGGGAAAAGCGAGAAAGGTAAACGACATATATGAGGTTGATTTAGGGGAGCTGGGATACAACAAGCTTCTCGGCGGAGGAGTAGTTAAGCAAAAGTTGAGGGTGAAAGTGGAGGAAGCAACGGAGTTAGCTATAGAAAAGGTCAAGCAGGCAGGAGGAGAGGTTATAATAGAAGAATCGTAGAGGAGAAAAATAAATGGGGTTCCTAGATTTTTTAGCTAAGCTTTCTGTTTTTATACCGACTGTAAACAAACCTGCGAGGAAACCATCTCTTTACCGAAGGCTTTTAATCACAGCTATTGTTCTTATTCTATACCTGGTGATGGCCGAGATACCCCTCTACGGTGTTAAGACAGCTCAGCAGCAATCCCAGATATACCTGTACCAAGTCATCTTTGCCACCTCTACAGGAACTTTAATGGAGCTCGGCATCGGACCAATAGTTACTGCGGGCCTGATTCTCCAAATCCTCGTTGGAGCTAAGCTTATCAACTTGGACTTAAGCCAGACTGAGGATAGAAAGAAGTTCACGGCCGCGCAGAGAAGCCTAGCCATTCTCTTTGGATTAATCGAGGCGCTGGCATTCGTTCTAGCGAGCAGATACTGGCCATATGTAGGCAACCCATTAACGGGCTCCGAGGCGTCATGGGCCATCCGAATAGGCGTGGTTCTTCAGCTGACGTTCGCCACAGTCCTCGTGCTTATCTTTGATGAGATGCTCCAGAAGGGATGGGGTGTAGGAAGCGCCATAAGCCTTTTCATTCTTGCTGGAGTAGCTAAAACGATTTTCTGGGACCTCTTCGGCTACACGCCTCAGCTCGGCCAGCACGTCGGTTTCATACCGAACCTTATACAATCTATAAGCAATGGCAAATTATCGTCTGCTTTAATTAGAAACGGTCTCCCCGACATTGTTGGCCTTGTTGGTACAGCGTCGTTTATCGTGCTTCTGGTTTACCTCCAGGGAATGAGGGTGGAGATACCAATAGCTAGCCAGACGTACAGGGGCGTCAGGGGGAGGGTCCCTCTGCAGTTCATCTACGTTACAAACATACCGGTTCTGCTAGTAGGAATCGTTGTGAGCAATTTCCAGGTTTTCAGAGCGGCTACACAGGCTTTGGCGGGCACAGGCAACATTGCTTACAAGGTATTCGATAAGCTCACCTATTATTTAAGCCCCCCGAGAGGTTTGCTGGCATCGATTGAGGACCCGGTTAAGCTGGCGGTTTTCGTTGTATCATGGTTCGTCCTCGGCTTATTGTTCGGGTACCTATGGGTGGAGATAGCAGGGCTTAACCCAAGGGAGCAGGCTGATAGGCTGATTAAGGGAGGGCTTGACATACCTGGAATAAGGAGGAACCCGAAGGCAGTGGAGAGCCTCCTTGCCAGGTATATTTATCCATTAACAATTCTAAGCAGCATCATCGTGGTTGGCATAGCGATCGTCGCAGATATCCTTGGGGCTTATGGAAGCGGCACGGGCATTCTTCTGGCAGTCGGTATAATTAATCAGTACTACGCCTTGATAGCCAAGGAAAGAGCACTTGAAGCTTACCCGATTCTCAGAAGAGTTCTAGGTGAGGAGTAAACGTGTTTCTCAGGAACCCCTTCCGAACTATCATTGTTACTGGCATCCCTGGAGTGGGGAAAACAACTGTTCTCGGAATATTGCTTCAGGAGGCCTCCAAGATAGGGCTTAGAGTCGAGGTAGCTAATTTCGGTGACTACATGCTACGCGAGGCAGTAAGGATAGGCCTGGTTAAGGACAGGGACCAGCTGAGAAAGCTTCCCCATAGACAACAGCTGGAGTTACAGAAAATCGCTGCGAAAGCAATAATTAACGATGCAAAAACCAAGCTGAGCGAAAAGGACCTATTAATAATTGATACACACTGTGTTGTTAAAACAACAGCTGGGTACTGGCCGGGCCTACCCAGGCACGTAATAGAGGAGCTAAACCCAGACTCGATCGTGCTAATAGAGGCTGACCCAGAGTTAATTGCTCAGCGCAGAGCTAGAGACGTGACTAGAAACCGGAAGGACCTGGGAGGAAAAGAGGAAATAAAGGAAATGATAGAGATGGCTAGAGCAGCAGCGATGGCTGCGGCCACAATCACAGCTTCGAGCGTCTACATAGTTATTAATCCCGAGGGGCACCCGGAGGAGGCGGCCCAGAGCATTCTCGCGCTTGTCGAGAAGCTCTGATTCTTCCAACTGACCTCCTCTCCGCCATGAAGGGCGAGGGTTCCCTTTGGGCGGTTCACTGGTTCCCCGCATCTATTCGGGGATACATCTGTCATTTGCGGGGCAGTCGGGGTGGCCAGAGACCCCGCATCCACGTGCCTGAAAGCAAATACAGTCCTCGATTAAAACAAGAAAAGCATTTATATTTCATCTTCGCCTTTTAAGGCGGGGCTTTCGGTTGTAAAGTCTAGGGCCTTATCCATAAAGTTCTTTCCCAATCATGACAGCTCAGAAGCAATCCTGGCCTAGCAAATTTTTAATTCTCCCATGAAACAAAGTTTCCCAAGGATGTGGTTATATATGCCGTCGGAGCCCATGTTATTGACCTACATATATGCACTAGGCATCCTGAGCGCACTAGTAATGGGCGTGCTGATGAGGCTTGTGGCTAACCCGATCGAGGCATCCAGCATCAAACAAAGGATAAGGGAGTTAGAATCCACGTTGCCCCCGAAGCACCTTAGAACACCCAAGCATGAGAGAAAAGCAAGGATTATAGAGAGCGAGGTCAGGAAGCTCAGAAAGAGGTACACAATCATCACCTTGAAGCGGCTGACGGCGATGTTCTTCGTCTATGGAGTTACACTAACGATTATATTTCTCAGGCTCCCCCCAATGATTAGCTCGCCAGTCCCAGTCCCCCTGTTTACTTATGAGATCGAGGGCAAAATCTACGTGCCGACAAGCATTGTTTACATAATGATTATTCTCCTCCTCTCACCAATATCCCTCAGGCTAGCTGAGCCACCAATTATTCAGAAACCTGGAAACGCCGAGGAACAAAAACCAAACAGATCGTGATTTAATCCTGGCTCCACTGAATGACGCGAAGAGCGGGGTCAGGGTTTTTTAATTGTCTAGCTTAATACTTGATACTTAAAGGTGATTTTGGATATGGAGAGGGGCAGAGGACCCGTAATAGCGGTCAGTGGCTCCCCCGGGAGCGGCAAGACGACCTATGCGAGATATCTATCGGAAAAGCTTGGTTTAAGGTTTATAAGTGGAGGCAAGGTGTTTAGAGAGCTAGCTAGGGAAAAGGGATTGTCGCTGATAGAGCTTAACAAGCTCGCCTCAGTTGACCCCAGGATAGATATTGAGTTGGAGAAAAAGCTGTTAGAGGAGGCCATGAAGGGCAACGTAGTCATCGAATCACATCTCGCTGGCTGGACGCTTAGGGGAGTCGCGGATGTACTGATTTACGTCAAGGCCAGCTTAAAGTCAAGACTCGAGAGAATATCGAAAAGGGAGAATCGATTGATCGATGATGCGTTGATGGAGACTTCGTGGAGAGAAGCTATAGAGGCGAACAGATTTCTCTCGCTGTACGCTATTGATATTACTGATTTAACACACTTTGACATAGTTCTGGACACCACTTACTTAAGCGAGGAGGAAGCTAAAGAGCTTCTCCTTAGTTTAACCCGCGCTATTCTCAAAAAGAGGCTAATGACCAGTTAACCGATAACTATTGGGAACCGCTTAAAGCTCGTACTTAACTATTTTGTATCCCCATTTAGACTTCACTATGTATGCCTGAGAAAAACATCTTTTTCCTATCTCAACGGCTTTCTCCCACCCCTTAGCAAACACAAATTGCATGAAGCCTTTGCCAGCCAGGTGCTCAGGTCCCTCACAAATCATTCTTTCAATAACGCTCCATCCAGCTTTGAGGGGTGGGTTACTGTATATAGCTGAAAACATCTTCTTAGGCAGGTTAGCATAAACATCGCTCTCAACAACCACGGTTCTATCATCAACATTATTTATCCTAGCATTAAGCTTAGCCAGCTCAACAGCCCTTGCATCAATATCGCTCATGTAGACTTTTAGGTCCTTTCTTACAAGGGCTATGAATATACCAATAATGCCGTTCCCACAGGCTAGGTCGAGGACAACGCCCGAGCTGGGAAACTCTATGTTTTCTATAAGAAGCTGTGTCCCTTTATCAAGCCCCCCCTTAGCGAATAAGCCGGGGCCGCCGTAAAGCTTTATCGGCACCCCCGCTACTATGATTGTTCTATATATTCTCATCGATCCTTTACCAAAGCTCTTTCTAGACCAGCCTTACGCCCCACAAGACGTCGGGGGAGTATACCTCGACTTCGTTGGGTAGCCCTAGCCTCTGTTTGCTTCTTCTTATCGTTGAGGCTAGACTATCAATGCTCTCGGGCTCTCCGTGGTTGAGGACAATTGTCTTTGGCTTAGGCCTCATCCTGGATAAGAAGTTGAGAAGCTCTGTTCTATCGCTGTGACCGCTGAAGCCCTCCACAGAGTGTACCTCAAGGTTTATTTTCAATGCCTCTAGTTTGCCTTCAGAGTTGAGGAGTGTAACTTCCCGTGCTCCATCCTTAATCTTCCTGCCAAGGGTGCCCGCGACCTGGTACGCGACGAATATGAGGCTGTTTCTCGCATCCTCGCTTAGCAGCTTGAAGTACTCTACGCTTGGCCCCCCATTAAGCATGCCGCTCGTGGCAATGATGATGGCTGGGCCATCGCTCACTATCTCTTCCCTCTTGTTTTTATCAGTTACCTCCACGAAGTTTGACCTGTAGAACGGGTTTTCACCTGCATATATCTTTCTCATAACATCTTGTGATAGTAGCTCGGGGTAGTGGGTGTGAATCGCCGTTACCTCACCTATCATGCCTTCAATGTACACTGGCACCTCCGGTAAGAGTTTGTTGTCAAAAGCGTTTGCCAGTATCAGTAGTATTTCCTGTCCTCTTCCCACAGCCATTACTGGTATCAATGCTTTTCCCCCGCGCTCGATGGTTTTCTTGAGTATCTCAATCAGTCTCTGCTCTGCATCGGTTCTATCTGGTAAGTCCTTTGCTCCATACGTGCTCTCCATAATAAGCGTCTCTACTCTTGGGAAGTCATCGTGAGCTCTGTTCAGAAGCCTTGTCTTAGCGTATCTAAAATCACCTGTGTACACGATGTTGTGAAGCCCGTTTCCTATATGTAAGTGAACCATCGCTGACCCAAGTATGTGTCCGGCGTCGTAGAAGGTCAGCCTAACATCAGGCGCGATGTCGGTTACCTCGTCGTACTCGATCGTGATGGTGTGTAGAATGGCTTTCTTAATATCCCTCATGGAGTACGGAGGCAATGTTCCCTCCTTGCTTGCTACATCTAAGTAGTCAATCTGTATCAAGGTCATGATATCTCTCGTTGCTCTCGTTGTATACACTGGTCCTTCGTATCCATACTTGAATAGTAGAGGAAGCATGCCGCAGTGGTCGAGATGCGCGTGGCTTATGATGACCGCGTCTAGCTCCTCCAGCTTGAATTCATCTACATCGAACCTTGGGGCGGCTCCTGGGAAACCAAGGGAGCCCGGGCTCGCGCCGGCGTCAAGCAGTATCTTGCTTTCAGGGGTTTCAACGAGAATAGCCGATCTCCCAACCTCCCTGAAGCCTCCCAGAGGAGTAATTTTTACTCTGCCTTCCCCAAGGATTATGGGTCTATGTATCCTCTCCCCTATTTCCCTCAGAACGCTTCTTCTGTAGCTGCTCTCATCTATTAGCTGTGCTAATATGCCGTCAAGAATCTTAGATGACGTAGGTGGCGCTCTAATAACGTTTGGTCTCCAGCCCGTTCTCAAGATTATTTCTTTTCGTATGACGCCCATCTTACCAATAACAAGCCCTGGCTTCTCGGCCTTAATAACAACGTCTCCTAGAACATCGTCGAACTCCATCGCTTTTATCTCAGCTTCCCTCGGCACAATTTCAAGGATTACTCTTTTCGCGTCCTCCGGGTTCATTCTTATTGATGGGTCTGTTCTGACCACCACTCTTTTTCTGAGGTTCTTTGCTATTTCCTTTATTACTCCTGTCTGCTCCATGAGAACCTTTGGATTAGCTACGTAAATAGCTATCTCTGGGCCCTCAAACTCTATCGTCGTGATTTTGGCCTCGGGAGGGACAAGGGATAATATGGTCTTCCTTATCTTTTCGGCAACTGATTGCTCTTTTTTCTTACTGGTCTGAACTGTCAAAGCTCTTTTTCCACCACGCTTAATTGTTGCGAAAGACCGATTATACTAGAAAAGGGGCTTGTATGATAGAAGCCCCTGCGATTCGCAGAATAATACTCAATCTTAGATAGTGCTAAACCTACTTATAAAAATATTGCTTTGATATGCAACCGGGAACAAAGCTTTTTCATTTATCAATGAGAGCTGGAAAACATGTTATTAATCAATGGTAAATAATCGATTTTCAGGGAGGGTCAAAATATGTTTTTGCTCCATCCTTGGTTATAACGACGCTGTCTATGCCGTCTCCCGTTGCTGAGTCCCTTCTCAGTGCCATTCTTACCGCTCTGACAGCTAGTTGTCTTGCTTCCTCGACGCTAAGGTCTTCTCTGTACCCATCCTCTATCACGCCTAGAGCTATTGGGGAGCCGCTGCCAGTGGCGGTGTACTTCTCCTCTAACACGCTTCCGAACCAGTCTAGGCTGTATAGCCTGGGAGCGGTGTCGTATCCTCCTACTAGTAGCTGAACTATGAATGGGAAGAACTTGTAGCTGTATAGAATGGCTGAGAGGAATGATGCGGCTGCCTTAACGGTGAAGGGGTGCTTGCTGACCATCGTGTAGTACCTAATCTGGTTAGAGAGATAGTCGGCTAGAACTTGTGCATCAGCGACAAGCCCTGCAGTCGTTATGGCTAGTCTAGAATCAACGAGAATTATCTTCTTGGTTTGCCTATGAGCAATAAAAGTCCCAGCCGTCGCTCTTTTGTCAGCTGCTAGGACAACAGCATCTTTTGTTACTAGACCGACGGTTGTTGTGCCGTGAAGAGCTTTCGAGTCAATCTCCTTTAACCACTCCGTGTACAAAGCTGGCCACCGTTTCAAAACAATTCACAATAATTTGTCTTGTCAAGGGAAAATAAGTTAATCGGAAATATCTGCTCAGCCAGCTAGTTCCAGCAGCCTCTTAGCAATTCTAACGAAGAGCTGTGATAACGGGCTTTCTGGGTAACGGAGAATGTAGGGCTCACCATCGCTCCGCGGCTCACCTATTAGCGGATCGATAGGTATGTGTCCAAGAACCTCTAGCCCAGCTTGCCTGGCGAACTCATCGATGGGTGGACCGAATATCCTTATCTTCTCTCCACCGCAATCAACGTAGCTCATGTTCTCTATTACTCCGAGAGGCCTAACCCCAACCTCCTTGAGGAATAACAGTGTTTTCTCTAGCTCATAAATGCTGAGCTCAGCGGGCGTGGTTACAAGAACAGCTCCAGTAATCTTATTTATGGAGCGAACGACGGCCATAGGCTCATCGCCAGTTCCCGGCGGAGTGTCAACAATGAGTACATCAACGCCGCTCCAATCAACATCAGCTAGGGATTGCTCTATGAACTTTGTTTTCAAAGGTCCCCTCCAGATTATGGGGAGATCCTCCTTCTCGAGCAGAAAAGATATGCTGAAGACCCGGATCCCCCCAGGGCCCGTAACCGGCAGTATTTTGTTGTTGTTTACCGAGACCTTGGCGTCGGTTAAGCCGAGGTATAATGGGACGGTTGCTCCATGTATATCGGCATCGAGTAGTCCTACTCTACCGGAGTACCCTATCAAGGAGAATGCTAGAGCAAGGTTAGCGCTTACGAGGCTTTTACCAACTCCCCCCTTCCCGCTTAGAACAACGAACTTGTACTTTATATCACGCGTTGTTTCTATAGCCATTCTTTTTCTTCTAGCGTCCTCAGCCAAGCTCTCCATAAAGAATCATCACGCCAGCAATTATTCTACTTTCATGATTTTATATCTGTATGTCTAGAGATTCAGCACTCGAATAAGCTTATATGGCTTGATAGTTTTCGCTACTTCACGCTTTTCCCTACATGTCGTCGGGCTCTCACTTCTCACTGGGCAGCCCGTCTCTCTAGATGCTTGTTTTCAAATCTCATAGACTTTTCCTAACACCTATAGCGCGCTGGATGACAAACCTCTAAGTCCATATATGCCGAGTGCTTAACGATAAAACACAGAGCCAGGAATAGTTGCCCCTCCCTTCTAGCTAAGCATCAAGGTTAGGCAAAGCAGCTGTACGAAAAAGAATAATCGTAGCAATGACGGCAGGCAAGCGATATCAACAATCCTAAACCGTATGAAGAAACTAGTTTCACGAAGGCATAAAAAAGATGTCATTAACAGCATAGCTTATAGTATATACTAAAAAATACAGGCTCTCAAATATTAAAAAAAGAATCGTTGAGGAGGTGTTCCTGCATGGATGACCATGGGAGAAAGGAATTACTCAAAAAGTTTATGAGAAAGGTGGCTCAGCCAGTCTTCATTGTGACAGCGAAGGCCGGAGAAAGCTTTGCGGGGTTCACGGCTAGTAGCGTTACTTCTCTAAGCCTTAATCCACCTCTCTTCATGGTGGGAGTCGAGAAGGGAACGAACAGCGAAAAGGTAATGAGAGAAGCAAAGTCATTCGCTATATCCATTCTCGTTGAAGGACAAGAGTGGATTGCCAGGAAGATGGCAGAGAGAGTCCCCGCTCTGGAGAAACTAAGCTCGGTAGGTTATGTCCTGATAAATGACGTGCCCGTAATCAAGGATTCACAGGCATACGTCATTTTGGAAAAGAGAGAGATATGGGATATCGGTGACCATATAGTCGTTGTAGGCGAAGTCATTGACGGTGTTGTAAGGGATTTCTCAAAACCATTGGTTTATCACGAGCGCGAGTACACTACTTCCTGCTGAATTCAGCTTTGTAATGAAAAAGCATTTTTGATGTCCAGACAAAATAGATTTGGAGGAGGAACTGCTTGTTAAGAGAGGGCGAATACGCTCCTGATTTTACTCTCGAGTCTTCTGATGGAAAGACATTTAGACTTTACGAGGAGCTTGGCAAACAAAAATACCTCGTTTTATTCTTCTTCCCTAAAGCAAACACCCCTGGCTGTACTAGAGAAGCAGCTAGATTCCAGGAGCTAGTATTCGAGTTCGAGAAGCTATCGGCGCGGGTTGTGGGCATAAGCGTTGACAATCCAGGTTCACAGGAGAAGTTCAGGAGCAAACTAGGGTTAACCTACATATTGCTTTCGGATAAGGAGAAGAAAGTATCATCTCTATACGGTGTTCTCAGGGAAAGGGGGACATCGGCCGAGAGAGTAACGTTCATAATTGATTCCTCCGGAAGAATCCTAAGGGTTATAAAAAACGTTAAGCCGGAGGAGCATCCCGAGCTAGCCCTCGAGTTCCTGAGAAGCGTTGAAGGTAAACAGTAATTGACTTCGATAAAAATATTTGTTGGCACCTCGGGCTGGCTCTACGACTGGAACCTTGAAGGCACGTTTGATTGGTATGTGAGAGAGACAGGTCTTAACGCTGTTGAGTTAAACGCGTCTTTTTATAGATTGCCCTTTAGAAACCAGGTTGTTTCCTGGGCAAGAAAATCTGATTACATCAGGTGGGCGGTGAAAATACACAGATATATAACGCACTACGCGAGACTATCGGATAAAGCGGTCGTTTTCTGGGGAAGGTTCAGGGAGATTTTTGCGCCTCTCGACGAGAAAATAGACTATTATCTTCTCCAGTTACCGCCAAGCTACTCTTACTCGGAAAAATCGCTCTCCAGGCTTAAGTCCTTCATCGAGAAAGCGGGGGTTGATGGTAGAATAGCCGTTGAGTTTAGGCATCCCTCGTGGTTTTCGTTTGATAAGGAAAAGCTGTGCGAGGAGCTCGGCGAGGCAATACCGGTCTCAGTCGATGCGCCGGGCTTCAAATACTATGTCTGCTGTAAAGAAGTAGTCTACCTTAGACTGCATGGCAGAACATCGTGGTATTTCCACGAATACACCGAGAATGAGCTTAGAGAGATAGTGGATGAAATTGTGGGATTCAAGCCGAGGGCGATCTATGTGTTCTTTAATAATAACCACTGGATGCTGGAAAACGCTAGGCTGATGAAGAGCATTCTCGAGGAGACTGCTGAAAAATTTTCTCTTGACTGGGATGATGTCTAGCTTACCATGGTTTTCCTCATGAACAAAGCGTTTTTTCCATCCGGGTAGTATCTGGAAAGCGTCTTAACAAACTTGTATCCATGCTTCTCATAGAACCTAATTGCATCGATATTGTCTTCGGAGACTTCCAGCTCAACGCATCTTGAGCCGAGAGCTATGACTTTTTCCTCAAAGCTTGCTAGGAGCAGGCTCCCAATACCTTTTCTCCTGTACTGTTTATCCACAGCTATTGATGCTAGATGCCCACAGCCTCTCTTAGAGATGAACCCGCAGGCATAACCAACTATTTTTCCATCGCACTCGGCTACTATAAAGAGCTCGGGTTGATAGTAATGAAGAGTGAGGAAAATCATGTCGTCGTAAGGATAATCCGGGAAGCTTTCGAGCTCTATTCTTCGTATGTCGTTAAGCATTGTGACGTCGAACTCTCTAACTCTACACTCCATGTCTGTCCCTGTTGCAACGAGCTTTTAGCTTAGCTTTCCTCTCTACAGAATGGAGTGGCAGTAATCTATTCTCTCAACTGTGCATTTGGAGCACGTTTCTCTGCATACCATGACCCCGTGATTACCCAGTTTTTCCAGCTTTGCCTCTTGTAGGTCCTCAGCAGTTTTTTCCATATTCGTCGATGAGCCAATCATGTACAAATCATTGACTTTAAGGTAATACATATCGTAGTATAATGGCTTATTACTCAAGTAGTAATTAACAGCTATTGTGGCTAGTTCTGTTGGTGTTTTTATCGAGATGGCGATGTTCATAGCTGATTTTATCATGCCCGCCTCAATGGATTTTCGGATAGCTTGGAGAATATCTCTGTAAGTAGCTTTGCTTAGCACTTCCTTAGCGTAGATGTAGGAATCGCTTCTGCTGAGCATTTGGTTATCAGACGTGTAGCCCAGTATGGATAGGTTGAACGCTCCATTATGAGCAAAGGAGAAAAGGTTTCCATCAGCAAGCCTGAACACAAATGGATGCGCATCGAGAACCTCCCTTGGCGTGTTGCTTGAAGCTTTTCTAGCATGAATAACTATGCTTGCCTTTCGCTTATTTAACGATGAGAAAATTTGGCGGAGCTTTCGTAGCCCGTTTTCATCGCTCCATATAGGTCTTATCGATTTGTATAGCAAGGCGCTTTTATCTGTGAAAACAGAGAATCCCCACCCATCATCATGTGATTTGAAATCTGAGTACTTATCGACGCGGGCGGCATCCACGAGGGATTCAAGAGCTATTCCAAAAGCATCTTGGCTAGCCTCATCTATGTATCCGTGCATGGCTATGAATCTACACATTCTCAGAGGGCCTCCTTAACTCTACTTTATTAGCAATCTGTTAGTGCACTTCAGGAGAGGTATAAGGTTGTCATTAGTATCTATTCCTTGAGCTTGTAGTTGCCTATCAATTTCGAGCAACGCTTTTCCTCCCTCCTTAGTTTTCATTCCTCCCTGCTTCATAGCTGCTAGTAGCCCACTCTTAATGTTACTACTTATTTTCTCATCGTTTAAAAGTATACTGATAAATCCGCTTACCACCGTGTTGTTAAGTGTCTCGCCATTCATGTATCTCCTCTCGGTCTCCGATAAGCACTCGCTGACCTGCGCTTTCAGAAGGTACTCGTAGTCTCTTCTTTTCTCAGCAGCTAACGCATTTATTAGCTCAAGTAGTGAGGCGTTAGAGACATTTGATTCATTATAGCCTTTTCTGTTCAGAATAATTTTAGCTTCTCTATCGAATGCCTTTAAAAACTCGAAGAACTCCCTTGCATTCTCGTTGGTGAATGAAGAATATATGTAGAGCTGTTCGCCTCCAAGCTCATTTTTGACTAAGTAGTGCAGGATATCGGTAATTGAGGCTAAAAGAAGAGGTGGGATAAGCCTCTCCTCAAGGCCGGAGGCGTACGTGTACATAACGCTCTTTATGCTAGACAGCACAATGGATAAAGGAAAATCACCAACAGCTTTCCTACCTCTGCTTAATAAATCGCCGAAGTTTATTACCTCATCAATTATTGCTCCATACGCCGAGACAAAAAGCATTAGGTTGTCGTATCTCTCTAGACTCGTGGTGAATCTATGGAGAGCACCGGGCTTTATGTATGACGATATGGTTAGATATAAACTGTGAGTGGCCTGAATCTTAAGTCTCCTTTCCTTCCTAAGAGAGGCGATGCTCAATACCAATTCCCTTTAATCAAACAATTCTCTAACTTCGTAATTATTGTTTTTTGGAGCATAATGAATGTATCCTTAAGAATTAAGCAAGAGAGTTGTTTGCTTGGGTAGGCCAAGGGCTTAAGTGGGAGGTAAAAACATATATAATATCAGTACATAATATATATTTGGTGTGAAAAATGAGTGTAGAAGGAGAACAACAATTACCAACCGAGATAAGCTTCAAGACGGGGCCGGTTAGGGCGAGCGGATATGCTATCAAGCTTAGAAGGGTTGTCAACGCCGCGCTGAGGGAGCACTACAAAAGCAAGGTTCTTAACCCAAAGAAAGTCAATGAGTACGTAACTAACCTTAACAAAACTCTTTATCAAATTCTCATAGATAGGCTGGGGGTGCCTAAGGACCTAGTCGTAGATATCTCGGGCAAGATAGTTACTTCGGGGGACTCCATACAGATAAAGGACGTAGAGATTACGTTATGGGACAAGGACGAGCTACTTAGCAGGAGTGTCACTAAGGAGCTTAGAGAAAAACTCGAGAAGCCAGCGTGATCGGGCATTTCCAGAACTGAAAGGCCTTCATAAGCTAGAGGATATTTGCAACACAGATTAATTCAACAATAATCGATTCTGTGCATCCACATTTAAACTGGATTGACGAAGCATTTTTGAGCATGAGCATTTATTTTTAAGACTTTCTATTGGTAATACTCGTTTTGTTCTTTTTAATATTATTGCACCCCGAAATAATCAGTGGAAGATAGCTATGAGCGATGACACAATAATCTTCCATAATGATTTGGAAACTGGCTTTATCGCTAGCTACAAGTTAAGCACGGTTTCCGATGAATCGCTGGTTACAGCACTTGTAGATGCAATAAGCATAGAGAGCCTTAACTTCTCTCTCTCAGGGATATTCGATGGCTACTCCGTGGTTTTATTTAATGAATGGGTAGCCAGAGCAGGTCCATTTACTTATAGTTATGAGCTTTACCAACTAATATACGAGAAAGCAAAGGTAGGCCTTGAGGATGTAGTGGAGAAGATCGGGGAAGACGGGTTATACCTGCTCCTATCTCTTCCATTCAAGGACAATGTTCTCGATGAGGAGAAAGAAGCTGCTAACGAGTTACTGGAGATGTTCTTCAATGACTTGGGATTGTTGAATGAATACAGAAAAACACTTGGTATTCTGGCTGAGGAGGCATCTAGAAAAGGCAGACCAGTTCATAAGGTCTACTCCTCGTTCATCGCTCATATATTAAACAGAGCTCTTAACGAACTGGTAGTAAGTAATGAAGAATGAGTCAAGCTGGTTCGCTAAGTACATAATCACTCTGCTCAAAATTCATTTAAAGCAGACAAAGAGCGATTTCGATACTAAACCCCTGTTGCCTCCCTCCCTGAGCTTCCTTGATAATTATTTTCGCGAGAGGGTATCAGGCATAGCTAAGGAGAAACAAAACGGGTTTGAATGCATGTTCTGCGGCAGGGTTTTTGCCACGCGCAAGAGCATATACCTACACCTAATCAAGAAGCATAAAGAAGATATCGAAAGTTATGCTCAGAGCTTAATAAAAGAAATCGAGGATAAGGTAAGAAGAACCGGCGAGCTACTACCGTTGTCGGATAGTTAACATTTTATAACTATCCGTTCCACCTCAGCTTTCAGGGCTTCATTGATGGCTTTCAGGGGCAACGGAGCTCCCCTCATCCTGAGCATGTTCAGGCATGCAATCACGTCTCGGTCTCCCTCGTACCCGCACTTGCACTTCATTTGCCTGTGCCCATTCAGTGCTAATCTTCCACCACACACCGGGCACAGGCTAGAAGTCCCCCTTGGACTTACGTACACGACCGGCAGGCCTTCAAGCTTTGCCTTGTACTCCACGTAGAACTGCAACCTCCTGAAGTTCCAAGAGTGGAGCCTCCTGTTGAGCATCCTCCCATAGTTTATGCGCTTTCTGATTCCCTTCAAGTCCTCCATTACTATTCCTAGGCTGTGTTGCCTAGCAAAGTCCACAATCTTCCTCGAAATCTTATGGCATAGATCCCTTGATCTGTTCTTCTCCCTGCCGGAGTACTTCTTCATTAGCCTTTTAGCCGTCTTTGGTTTGTGCTTGGCGAGCTTCTGTATCCTCCTCCTGATGTTGAAGTAAGTCGTGTGTATTGTTCTTAGCTCATGATCTAGTCTTAAAAAGTGTGGATTTGAGCTTACCGCTGTTATATTAGATTCATTTATGTCTATCGCTATCCAGTCCTTAGTATTCTGCAGATCCACACTTTTCTTGAAGGGAATGATTACTTTATTTTCGTTTATCCTTATCTCACCTACTTTGAGCTTCCACTCTTTCCAGGCATCAATGAACTTTTTTTGATATTCCCCGAATTTCAGATTTATGAACAGGAACTCCCTTGGCCTGACCGAGACCCTAATCCTATCTCCATAAAACTTGTAGAGCTGGGGATCTAACTGCATGAACAGCTTTTTGACTTCAGGCTTCCCTTCTTTATGCTTTTTCCTATACGTCTTAAGCATTGCCAACGCTATCTTTCACGCTGAGTGGCAGAAGTGCGTCGAGTAATCCCATCTCCGCTTCTACTCCTCGTAGACGCTCTTTCTAAGCTTGGCGTAGGAGGTGATCCTTCTTTTGTGGGCGTAATCTATGCAGAAATTTATCATGTCCTTGAAGTCCTCTAGGAGCTTTTTGAGCTCATCATTAGGCTCGTATCCGAAGGGGACGCTTAAGATGACTTCCACAAGTAGAGTATACACACAAGAGTTATAATAAAAAGTTAACTACTAAGAAACTGCCGAACAACCCTAGTTCTTAGAAAAAGTGCTTCGCAGATTAAAACAGGACTCAGACCTCACACGGGTCTTCATCTTGGCTCTGACCGGAGGATTCATCATCGATGCAATAATTAGGGCATGAAGTATCTTTCCGTTAATCTTACTTTTCCATCGAGGTATATGAATATTCCTCTCCGTACCCCCTCCTTCACAGCTTCTTCAACATCAATTGGGGGCTCTATTCCATAGGACTCCCTGAATAGTGTTTTTAGGTCGTCAATTGTTCTTGGCACCAAGGGCTTTTCCTGGAGGATTTTCTTGATTAGATTAATGGTATCCTCCATCTGGTTCCATGGGTAGAGGTACCATACCCAATCAACGACTTCATCGACGTAGTAATCAGGGACGAACTTAGCCACGGGCTTTATGTACTGCATCGTTGCTACTTTTAGTTGCTCGGGCTTGCTGTTCCTCTCTATGTATTCCTTGCTAACAATTATGCTGCGACCAGTATCGCATATATCATCTACGAGAAGAACCTTCTTTTTCTCCAAGTTAGCCGTAAATGGATACTTCACTATCGCGTCTTCGAGGTGGCCAGCTGTTTCAACCCAGTGCTCAACCTTTATTGTTAATAAATCCATAACGCCCAGGTAATCGCATAAAAGCCTCGCAGGCGTGACCCCTCCTCTAGCTATTCCTATGATTACGTCTGGCTGATACCCGGAGTCTATTATTTTTCTTGCCAGCTTTTTACTCCAATCAACAACATCGTTCCACGTTACTAGCTTAACGGGTATCTTGGGCATAGCTCAAGACCATTCTTTATACATGATATTTACTAGTATTAAAGTATAATTTGTCTTCATTCACGATAAGACAGGGATTTATCTTTATTTTTAATTAGGTATAGCGCGTTAGAACATGTAATCCTATATGGTAAATTTATTTTGAGAAGAGACAATAATGTATAGAGGTGCCGTCGTGATGGCTCTGAAAATCTCTATTCCAGAAGCAAAAGCCGAGATTGGAATTATAGGTGGAAGCGGCCTGTACGACCCCGACTTCGTTGTTAACCCCGTTCAAGTAAAGGTCTATACCCCATATGGTCAGCCCAGCGACTACATAACCGTTGGCGAGATGGCTGGTAGAAAGGTCGCTTTTCTACCAAGGCATGGAAGAGGGCACAGGATACCTCCTCATAGAATAAACTACAGGGCAAACATATATGCTCTCGCTAGCCTTGGAGTTAAGTGGATTATATCTGTCAGCGCGGTGGGTAGTTTAAGAGAAGACATAGCTCCCGGACACTTCGTTGTCCCTGACCAGTTCATTGATATGACCAAGAAGAGAGAGTACACGTTTTTTGATGAGGGCGTTGTCGCGCATGTCAGCATGGCGGACCCCTTCTGCGAGTGCCTGAGAAAAAGGCTTATAGATGCGGCAAAAAGAGTAGAGGTGTCTGTTCATGGGAAAGGAACATACGTGTGCATCGAGGGACCTAGGTTTAGCACTAGGGCTGAGAGCAGAGTGTGGAAGGAGGTGTTCAAGGCAGACATAGTCGGCATGACCCTTGTCCCCGAGGTCAACCTGGCATGCGAGGCACAGATATGCTACGCTACGCTAGCGATGGTAACGGACTATGATGTGTGGGCTGAACACCCCGTGACAGCGGAGGAAGTCGTTAGAATAATGAACGCTAACGTTTCGAAAGCCAGAGAGATATTAAGGATTGTTGTAAAAGAGTTACCAGCTGAGCCTGAAGCTGGGGAGTGCTCCTGTTGTCAGAGCTTGAAGACAGCATTGATGTGATATCACAGGTTCTCGAGAACATCAGAACCAAGGAGGAATGGCTGGAAGAAAAAAGCGATTACCTAGCGGATTTTATTTCTCGGCACGCCAGGGTTGTTTTTAGCTATACTGGTATGGGCGTGATTCCGGCAAAATCGATTTTTCTATCTCTCTCCATACTTGCTCCCGAGAAAGAGTACTACTTGAAATCCGCCTCTCATCTAGCGTATCATTATCTACCATACATAGATGATGCAGGAGGCGTTGTTCTCCTCGTTGGCTCAGCGTGGGAGAGAAGCGAGCTTCTCAGAACAATGGATGCCCTGAACATAATGAACACGGATTACGTGGTGGTTGTTCCATATAAGCCCGATGACTTAACTATAAAAAAGATAGAGAAGGACAGGTCCCTGATTCCCCCCTCGGCGATGGGTATAAGCGAGTACGTGTACCTAGCATTGAAAACGGCTATTAAATCAGCGGCGAAGATAACCGGCAGAACAGATATGAGGATGAAAAGGCTAATAGAGGAGGTAAAAAGCCTAAGTGGCCTACAGGAGTACTTGGAGCCCATATACAGGGATGTCTCCTCGTTTATCCATGATATATTGAGCAGCAAGCAACCAGTAGCAATACTTTACTCACCATCAATGGAGGCTCCAGCTCTTCTCCTTCAGTATCTACTCCTAAGGCAAGGAGTACTTAGCGTAGCCATGGATTTCAGTGTGGCGCCGGCGGAGAACCTCGACAAGTTCAGGATTTTAGCTATGTATACTGGCGTTGAAATTGATTTATTCAAGGAAATAAACTTCAGGCTAATTAAGCAGGGCGTAAAGCCTTATTACGTGAAAAGCGATTTCGACCCGGTAACGAACCAGCTGTACGTCTTAATAGCCGTAGACTCGGTTCTCAGAACCGTCTTAAAAGAAACCTGAGGTTCCTGATATATAAGAGGCAAGTATATTATTTTTTCGTGGTTTTAGATTTATTGAGGTTAGCTGAAATGAGTGAGAGCGGAGCAACGATAGTTTCCGTTAAGGCTAGGGACGGGGTAGTGATTAGCGGTGATAGAAAGGTTACCTATGGGACGCTTATTCTTAGTAGAGGGGCGAAGAAGGTTCATTTGCTGACTGACAGGGTTGCAGTAGGGTTCTCCGGGATTATAGCGGATGCACAAAGCATACTCAAGCTTCTGCAGGAAGAGCTGAGGTACTACAGGCTGGTTGCTAAGACGGAGATGTCCACTAAGGGCATAGCTAAGCTCTTGTCTACTGTTCTGTACTCGCAGAAGTTTTATCCAGTTACAAGCGAGGTAATAGTGGCGGGCGTAGATGTAGAGCCGAAGATAATTGTTCTTGACAGCCTGGGGTCTACTCTCGCTGATGAGTACGCTGCTATTGGCTCCGGGGCTCCAATAGCTTATGGAGTATTGGAGGAGGGCTACTCGAAGGACCTCAGCTTAGAGGAGGCGAAGAAGCTTGTTATAAGCGCTATTAAAAGCTCCCTTAAGAGAGACGCGCTTAGCGGCGGAGCCATAGACGTTATATCCATACCTATTAGAGGCGAGCCCAAGGAAGAGGTAATCGAGGAGAAGAGCATCAGTTAGCATGGAACATTAATCATGATTGATTACTCCGTAGCCAAGGCTATACAGGAGGAGACGAGGAAAAAAGCTGTTTTCAACCAAGACTTTGTTAGCAACCCAAAGCTTGTGGCAGCACTCGATGTTTCTTATAAGAAGAGCAAGGCGTTATCAGCTGTGGCTGTTTATAATCTTGAGAGGGGCGAGATCGTTGAGGCTAAGGCAACGCTAATCGATGTCAAGGCTCCCTATGTTCCTGGGTACTTTTTTCTTAGAGAGATAAATCCTCTTGTGGCCGTATATGGGCTGGTTGAGAACAAGCCTGATGTAGTGATGATTAATGGCCATGGCTATAGTCATCCTAGAAGAGCAGGTATAGCGACGTACTTCGGTGTTTTGTTATCCGTCCCGACTATCGGCGTAGCAAGAAAGTTGCTGGTTGGCGAGGAGCAGTGCAGAAATGAGCGGGATGATACCTGCATCGTGATTGATAAGGGAGAGGTCATCGGAATGAGTGTAAGGTCTCACACCGAGAAGTTGTATGTCTCGTCTGGGCACGGGGTATCGCTGGAAACATCTATAAGCATCGTTAAATCCATTATTGAGAGGCATGGAGGAAGCCTTTACCCCATGAAAATTGCTGACCTGATAACTAAGAGGTGCTGGGCAAATGAGCAGGGAGGAAAACGTTGACTACGAAACACTCAAGAAAATAGTGTTTCTGGTATTCGTCTTTAGTAATGGTTCGCAATCAAGAATCAAGCAGAAAGAGGTGGCCGATAAGGCAGGGGTTAGCCAGCAAACCGTTAGCAGAATTCTACAGGAGCTGGAGAATAAAGGCTTAATAGAAAGGCGAGTAGGCGGGAAAGGAGAATATGTTTTGCTAACTGAGCAAGGATCCTCCTACCTGAAGATTCTCGGAGAAAGAATAAATAGCATCCTCTACGGCCCCAGGAAGATTATTCTTAAGGGAAAGGTTATCAGTGGCCTAGGCGAGGGCGGCTTCTACGTTAGCCTTCCATACTACTCCGATAAGATAAAGGAGATACTTGGGCAACCCGCTTATCCCGGTACTCTTAACGTCGAGCTAGATAAGGATTCTCCTTACGATAGGCTGTTCATTGAGAAGATAGCTAATATTTACATCCCCAGCTTTAGTAATGGGAGGAGAACGTACGGCAGCGCCAAGGCTATTAAATGCAGCGTTAATGGGTATGTGCCATGCGCAATCATTATTCCATCGAGGACACATCACCCACCCAAAGTTATCGAGGTGGTCTCGCCAGCCTACCTCCGCGGTGAGCTTGGCTTGAAGGATGGAGATGAGGTTTTCATAGAAATCGTTGGTGAAGACAAGCAATGATTCCAGCTGGAGACGAGAACATACGTATCGAGAGAACTTTTGTTAACAATATACTGATTCTCCTCAACATAGCTGTTTACATACTAATGGTGTTTAGGCCAGACATACTTCTGCCTGGGGCAACATCCTACGATGAAATTGTGTACAGGCTAGGAATGATCCCCATATTCGTGGTTAACGGAGAGAGGCTCTGGAGCATATTCACATCTATGTTTATACACGCTGGTCTTGCTCACCTTCTTGGAAACATGCTTTACCTATACGTCTTCGGAGACAACATAGAAGCAGCTATGGGCAGGCTCAGATACCTTGTTTTCTACCTTCTTAGTGGCCTGGGAGCAGTGGTTTTCCACATAGTTAGCATAAGCGTTCTGCCGCCGGAGTCACTGCTAAACAGGGGGTTATCAACAGCGAATCCATGGGTCATACCGGCTGTTGGTGCCAGCGGCGCTATAAGCGGAGTGCTTGGGGCCTACCTGGTGATGTACCCGGGCGGAATGGTTAGAACCGTGAGCTTTTTCTTCTGGATACCAGTAGTTCTCAGAGTGCCAGCGGCGCTGTTCATAATTGTGTGGTTCATATACCAGCTAGTAATGGGCATTTTCTCCTTGACAACCGTTTCAACGGGTATTGCCTTCTGGGCCCACATAGGAGGCTTCTTAACCGGCATAGCCTTGGTTCCCATACTCACCGATAAAAAGAGATTGAGAAAACTCAAGTTCTATTCATACTGGTATCAATCATCCTTTTATTGAGAACCAATAATTCTCCTTAAGCTATCGATGTATGGAGGCCAGGCTACCCCCTTCTCAGTTATTATCGAGGTTACAAGCTCCGGGGGTGTAACATCAAATGCTGGGTTAAGAGCCTCGGTGCCCTTGGGAGCTATCTCCAGCCTACCAAGAATAGTGGTGACCTCAGAGGGGTTTCTATGCTCAATAACTATCTTTTTTTCCTTGTAGGAAACTGGGTGAATCGTGCTTGTGGGCGCAGCTACGTGGAAAGGCTTCCCATGCCTCCAGGCAACGGTTGCTATGGTGTAAGTCCCTATCTTGTTAGCTACGTAGCCATCAATAGTTATTCTATCAGCCCCAACTATAACTCTGTCCACCAAGCCCTCGTAGAACAGGTAACCAACCATGTTGTCCGTTACAAGCTTGAAGGGAATGCCCGCCTTCTTAAGCTCCCACGCCGTCAGCCTTGCTCCCTGCAGAAGAGGCCTGGTCTCGGTTGCTATTACTCTTATGTTCTTTCCCTTCCTCCACGCCGTCTTTATTATCCCGAGAGCTGTGCCTAATCCCGACGTGGCTAGTGAGCCAGTGTTGCAATGGGTCAGCACAGTTTCGTTATCGGTAATTAGCTCACTTCCAATCTCCCCCATTCTTAAATTAGCCTCTAGGTCCTCAATCATTATTGATAGCGCCTCGCCCAGCACCTCTTCTTTCAGTTCACTAGGGGAAGAGCCCTCGTACGCTCTTATTACCCTCTCCATTTTATCCAGAGCATAGAACAAGTTGTATGCGGTGGGCCTGGTGCTCCTCAGTATTGATATAGCCTTTAAACCCTCGCTCTTAAGCTCGTTGACTGAGCCCGAAGCGTTGTAAACAGCCATAGCTACACCGAGCCCGGCCGCAACTCCGATGGCGGGTGCCCCTCTTATCTCAAGGTTTTTTATGGCCTCAGCAAGCCTGCTGACATCTCTTGTTTCCCTGTAGACCTCCTCCCATGGGAGAAGCGTCACGTCCAACCATACTACCTTCCCGTCTTTCCAGTAAACAGGGGTGAAATCAACCTTTCTTAACAATGACTCCAGCTTTTCTCTCAGCTCCTCCAGGTTTTTGCTCAAACTCGGCGACCTCCCAACAAGTCTTATCTTGGATAATCCATTTTCAAAAAATAAAATATATTTGAGTATAGTTATGGGGACGAGCTAAAAAACGGTTAATCAGCTAGCTTGGAGTACCTTATCAATACTTCCTTAAGCTTCTTCAAATCAAAATCGTTTTTGAGCTTAACGACAGCTATCATCCCGTGACCACCAACATCAATGGCTAGCCCCTCCTCCACCAAGGAGTTGCCGATTATCATCGCTGAGTTGTTCCTTGTCTTTATGACGAGGATTGATGAGTTCCCAAGGTTAGCCAGCAGCGCTACCGGGGCCCTTAGGTTTCTGCTTATCCTTGTGGCTAGGCTTGTTACCCCTCTCCTCTTCCACTTTTTCCTAGCGTCTATGAACTTGAAGACCCCCACCTTCTCAGCGGTTATTGCTAGGTCAACAGCTGCTTTCTCTATTTCCTTGTCTTTCTCTGCAACCTCCTTCTTGACTCTCTCAAGTATCTCGAGGTCGTCCTTGCTCAGTGGGATCGGTAGAGGGTTGCTCATCCACTTAACCATTTTCTCCCAGAACTCGGGCTTGTGCTCGAGCTTGAGGGCCCTGCTGATGGATGCCACCAGCTCAACTATCTTGGCTAAGTCCTCTCCAGGCCTTTTGCCGAGCTCTATTATCCTAACCGCCTCCGCGTAAAGCTTCAGTTTCTGTGGAATCTTTAATCCTCTTTTCTCCAGTATCTCGACTAGCTGGTAACTAGTGGGCTTCCTCATATTCATTCCAATAACGTAGAACTTATCCATAAGGCTACCTATTTTCTCAAAGGTTATTGGGTGATGATCGACGTACACAACTTTGCTATCCTTGCACTCATTGAATACCTTATTAAGTAGAGCTTCAAGCTCACTGGTTAACGGTATATCAAGAATAACGAATGCTCCCGCGCAGCCCTCATATTTCTTGTTGAAGTGAGCAACCTCCCTGGCCCCAGTTGGGTAATAAATAATGGTTCTTTTCCCATCAAGAGGAAAACCATCATGGAGCTGTGTATAAGTAATTATAGCAGCTGAGACAGCACCGTCGGCATCCCAGTCAGCAATCACGGCAACATAGTCTTGGTTTAAAATCAAAACTAAAATCACCTCTTGCAAAACGATATTGTAAAAATACCTATAATAAAAACTAACTTCCACTCATCACAGGAAAAGAACGGTTATCAATAACTAAAATGGGCGGCCACACCACTGAGCCATGCAGACACCCCCCGCCACGCTGCCAGGGGACTGGGGGGCTGGTCCCCCAGCGACGTGGTATCTGCATGGCTCTGGCCATAGTTAAGTGAAACACAGTTCCCCCACTACCTGCCTGCAGACTAGCTGCAGGCAAGTTGATCGGAAAGCCTCCCGAGCAACATGTGCTTCGAGAGGCTTTCCGTGGGGTTTCCGTGTTTCACTTAACTATGGCCTTTGAGGCGTGGCCGCCCAACTATATATTTTGGTCGCCTAGGTATATAAACCATTTGTTCTAGTAATACCAAAATTATTTGTAATCAAAGATAATACCGCTGGTTATTGGTCGCTAATAACGCGTGTTATCGTTGAGTTAATACTTTAGCTGTTCTTGAGAAAAAAGTATTAACTCACGGTGTATCATCATAAATGAATACTTTGTTTAGAGGTATATGTCTCATGATGATTGTCTTCAGCGATGATTTCATGAAGCACGAGCCCCCCAGCTATCACCCCGAGAACCCCCAGAGGCTTGAGCTGATAATTAGGGGGCTGAGAAGCAATGGGCTTGACTACATGTTGACTGGTTGTGAATGTAGTGCCGATATAAGGGATGCAGCGGTAACAGTGCATTCTGATAGCTATGTTAGCTACATACTACGTAAGCTAAGGGACGCGCCAACATGGCTTGACGAGGACACATACCTTTCAACAGGCTCTGAGCAAGCCATCAAGAGAGCCCTCGGATGCTCAGTGTGCTTTGCCGAGAGAGCTCTTAATGGAGAGAAGATAACAGCTTTTCTTCTAGTTAGGCCCCCGGGGCATCACGCCGGGATTAACGGCGCGGCTATGGGCAGCGATAGCTTGGGATTCTGCATATTCAACAACGCGGCGATTGTGGCTAAGCTTCTCAGCCAAAAAGGAAACGTCTTCATGTTAGATTTCGACTCTCACCATGGAAACGGTACCCAGGAGATATTTTACACGGACAAGAAAGTCATTCACCTAGATATACATCAGCATCCGGGAACGCTTTACCCAGGCACAGGCTGGCCTGACCAGACTGGTGAGGGAGAGGCCAGAGGCACGAAGCTCAATATCATTCTTCCTCCAGGGGCCTCTGATGACATAATTGAGGATGTTCTGAGTAGAATGGATCTGTATCTACAGAGGTTTTCCTTCGATTACATCGTTGTAAGCGCTGGCTTCGATGCTTTCTTGAATGATGGTCTCGCTAACCTGAGGCTAAGCGAGATTTCATACTACAATTTGGGTAGCTACATCCGTAGCATAGGTAAGGACAAGCCAATAATCGTTTTATTGGAGGGAGGGTACTCGGTTGGGCTCGAGAGAGGAGTGCCTGCCTTTGTTAAGGGCTTGTCTGGCTTAAGCAAGAGTAACGAGTGGCTTCAAACACGCAGTGATGATAGGGCATGGGTAAAGTATCATCGCTGGAGAGAGGAGTACGAGGGCTACATCCTCGGCCTTTCAGGCTAAGAGATTTTTTAAGCAATATTACGTTAATTTAAACTAAATTCATAAACGAATATGGAGTCAATAGGTGAGACAACATAACTAACCTAGATGTTATAAAGGAAGTGATAACCGAGTTAGGCTTATCGGGCTTGGTTCTACATAACTCGCCTAACCTCGTTTACTTAACCGGGGTTAACATAAAAACCTTTGAGAGACCAATGTTCCTTGTCTCTAACGGCGAGGAGCACGTTCTTGTAGCTCCCAAGCTTGATAAGGAAAAGCTACATCGCTTCGAGGCCTCCGGAGGAAAAGTGGTTGTCTATGAGGATGGAGCTGACATAGAGAAGCTACTAGCTAGCTTAGCGGGGTCCCTTGGAATAGAGAGCGGCAAAGTCGGTTTCGATGAAACTGTTTCCCTAAGGGTATACAGGATGTTGTGCAGAGCGATAGGCGAGATTAGGTTAGTGGGCATAACTGACGACTTATTGAGGAGAAGATACGTAAAGAGAAAGGACGAGATAGAGAACATAAGAAGAGCTGTTAACATACTAGACGAGGTTTACAGAAAAATAGAGGCCAGCCTTGAGCCAGGCTTGACGGAAGCCATGCTTAGCTCGCTTATCGTTAACTGGGGAATGGAGCTCGGGGCAGACGAGGTCTTCTTCTCAGCTGTTCAGGCTGGCGAGAACTCAGCTATACCTCACCATGAAAGGTCGGCTAGGAAAATCAGGAGAGGCGACGTAGTTGTCATCGACATTTCTCTCACCTATAACAACTACTTCGGTGACTTGACAAGGGTTTTTGTGCTTGGCCCAGTAGATAGCAAGTTGAGGGAGAACTACTCAGTTGTCAAGAAAGCAGTTGAGGAGGCCTTCAGCAATGTTAAGCCCAGCCGGAAAGCATCATTTATCGATGATGTTGCGAGGAACTACCTTAGCAAGCACGGCTTAGCGAGCTTCTTTATTCACAGGCTTGGGCACGGCCTAGGCGTGGAGGTCCACGAGCCTCCCTACCTCTCTCCCACCAGCAACGATGTATTGGCTGATGGCAATGTCTTCACGATCGAGCCTGGCTTGTACTTCCCAGGGAGATATGGGCTTAGGCTGGAGAGAAACGTAGCTATTTTGGGAGGGGAGCCTGTTTATCTAGATAGCTACGATGTAGACATTGTAGAAAACTAACCTCCTCCCCGCCCTGAAGAGCGAGGCTTTCAGTAGAAAAGTAGCCTTCAGAAAAAGCTCTCTATACGAGCAAACCCCTCTATCTCCTTCCACTCAACGTTAAGGGCTTCGAGTATTTGCTCGAACGTTGACTTAACAGTTTCTATGTACTTAGCTAGATCTATATCGGTTAGCTTCGCTAGCTCGATGGGCTTGACGCCGTCTTTTCCCTTAACCTTGACGTAGCTTATTATGTCTCCCTTACCGAGCTTTTTCCCCATTACCTCCAGCATCAATGCTGCCTTGATGTGCTGCGGGGTAACGTCCTTGTACTCGTTAAGAGGCTTGTTAATCATGACGTTGAAGGCGAGCTCGTCAAGCATGTATTCCTTGTACTTAAGCTTTCTGTAGACCTCTTTTATCTTTTCTATGATAACCTGTTTCCCGTGCTCGAACTCGTCTGGGTTATTTATCCTTGAGAATATCTCTATTACATCCTTGAATGCCTGTTTCACGAACTCCGGCTGGTTTCTCTTTTTGCCAAGCAACCCCTTGATTACGACCTCGCCGCTTTGAGTTACTCCCAGATAGTTCTTCTTTAATCCACTGAAAGCTATGAACCTAAAAACCTTGTCTAACTCGAGGTCAAGCTTAAACTCTTTCTCTATTATTGCGACTAGCTTGTCGATAGCCTCCTTGGGCGGCGACCAGACAAACATGCTATCAGTATCTCCGTATAGAACAAGCAACCCGTTCTCCGATGCTATCTTCAAGGTCTTCTTAATCGTATCTCTACCTATCGCGGTTACACTCTCAGCTACCGCTGGGGTATAGAGAGCGAAAGCCTCGCTCCCGAACACGCCGTAGCTAGCGTTCAGAAACACCTTGAGTGACGCTTGAACAACGTCGTACCACTCCTTCTCCATCTGGCTTATTCCCTGCTGCTTGCTCTTCTTTTTGTACACTTTTACTCTCAGGTCTCTCAGCAAACTGATTATCTGTGATGAAAGCCCGGGCTGGTCAAAGCAAACCTTGTGCTCTACCTCCGGGACAACCCTCACATCCTTGCACGGGAAGAGCGGATTAACGGTCTCGTAGCTGAGGTTCCAGACCTTCATTATTGATGGGTACAGGCTGGCGAAATCGAGCACGGCTACATTGAAGAACACGCCTATCGGGGGGTCTAGGACCACTGCCCCCATGTATTTCTTTCCCTTGATTATAGCTCTGCTTTTTGTTTCCCCCTTCAGCTTGAGGAGGTCATCCTTTGTTGGGATAATGATGTTTCTTCTTCTGTGCTCCCAGTAAAGCATGTTTTTAATCCAGTTGCTAATCTGTGTTCTAGTTAAATCCTCTATGCCGGTTTTGGAAAGCCTGGCTAGAGCTACAACAAGTTTCCATGTTAGATAGTTCTTCCACTCGATGAGCTTGAACGTTATATTAGCGTCGCGGAAGTTGTACTCGGCCAGCTCCTCGAGGCTGAGCTGGCTTACCGGGAGCTCCAGCTTTATTTTCCCAACGCCAAGGATAGCGCTGGCGACGGCGTCGAGGGTGTTCTCCCTGTATGTTCCACCGTAGGCATAGGTCTTGAGGGCCTTGTTATCAAAGACCTTGTACAAATCAATGTGTATTGCTCCCTTGAACGTGTAGTAGTCCTGCTCGGGCGTTATCGGTATCTCGTACTCCCTGAAGCCAAGAGCTATGGCGCGGTTCCTGAGGTAAGGTAAATCGAAGTTATCGCCGTTGTAGGATACTATAACGGTATACTTCGTTAATAAGGAGAAGATGTGTTGCAGTAGACTTATCTCCGAGTCATGTACGACGAGCCTGAACTCCCTTTCCCTAGGCTTGAAGGAGCTCATGAGGGGGTACGCGACGACGTGGACCTCTTTCCTACCATCGCTTCCCATAACAGCGACGCTCAGTATTGGGTACGGGGCTTTCTTCGGGTCAGGCATCCTTGTTGTTATTGGCGAATAGACCTCGACGTCTATCGACAGGATGCGGGGCACCTGGGCGGGCTCCTCTAGAACCTGTATGAAGTGCCTAGCAAGCCCTCTTAGGTTGGGCTCAAAAATTTCCTCGGGAACAGCTCCCGCGTAGTCATCCTCTCTCTTGAGGGGGGCGATACTTGAGCCGTTAACAACGTATGTTAAACCAGGTATTAGCCCATTATCGTATATGTAGTTCTGGTAGTACTTGATGTTGCTCTCCCAGGTTTCATCGAAGTACTTTCTAAGCTCTCTTACGGCTAATGGGTCGCTGACAACAACCTTGGTGTACATCTCCTTCCTGTTGTACAAAGCATTGTGCTTAACTACTGACTCGATGCTCACCATTTTCTCCTGCAGATCGGGGGGTATTCTCCTCATGATTTCCCTTTGGTCTTCCCTCACAATGAAGTATGGCTTGTGGTTCTTCTTGTCGTACCAATACAGTATCTCCGCTTTGTCATTCATGAAGACGAGAACAGCTTTGTTTCTATCGGGATCGTAGTATGCTCCTATAAGCGTTCCCTGGAGATACGCATTATCCGCTCTGAAGAACCATAGGTATATGCTCTCTTCCTCGGGGATAGCTTGTCGAGGTGCTTTTTCCTGTCCGCTAGCCACAACCGATACCTGCGTGTTACTCGTCTTATCTTGAATCACTGTTTCCTGCTTCCCGTTTCTTAACATACCGTCTGTTTTATCCTCGATCCCCGCTTCTATGGCCCTGCTGGCCTCCTCCTTAGTGAATAGGAAGTCAATGGATGAGCCGTTTTTCCCGCTCTCAGGCCCCTGTTTGGTTACAGGCGTGCTTTTCTCGGGTTTAGAGGGCTTCTTGTCAGCCTTATCAGCGCTACCGCCCACTATGTACTCGGTCAGCTTCTTGTTTCTGCTGGGTGAGCGTGCCAACCATAAGCACCGGGAGTAATTGTTTAGGAGTAACCGTTGCTACAAATAGCGGTTTCACTATATCAATTCTTATCTGTTTTCGAACTGCTTAAAACTTTTGCAACCATTTCCTCGTAATACCCAACAATAACTCGGGTGTACCCCTCCAGCATGGAATCAGTAAAGGCATCCCCGGTATCGACGAGCATATGCTTAATTCTCCTCAGCTTATCCTTAGTAGACACAATCAATATTCTGCTCTTATCTCCAATAAGCCTCAAGACCCTGGGTGTGAGCTCCTTGTTCCCCCTTCCTACAAGAAACCCGCTTCCACTGATGGGCGAGAGAAGGATCCTCGCGTCCTCCTTTTCCGTTAGTATTCTGGCTAAATCACTTGATGAGCATGGATGACAAACAACCTTGCCATCAGTTATGCCCATGAAGCCTAGGAAACCCTTCGTGAATCCGTAGAAACCAACTATTTTTTGGAGCGTTCTTCCAGGACCAATAATCCATGTGCCCTTCAGAGGAAAACCGTATTCCTCCTCGAGAAATTTAGCGATTCCCATGAGCTCCTCTTCATCAATGGTCGATGCAAGGTCCTTTGAGTCTTGAAACAACATTTTCCTCTCGCTATGAACAGTCTTGCAGGTGGTTTTGTCTATAATCTTGTAGACTCCTTTTTGAAGAAGCTCTTCATCCACGAGGAAAACCTCCTTCTCAACAATTTCTGTTTCCCCCTCGATGAACAGCGATAGAAGCTCCAGCAAGTGATGCTCGCTTAGAACGAAAACAGGGTTGTACATCTTGGTTCCAGCGGGGACACCTACGATTGGAACTCTATTTCTGCTTCCCAAAGCTACATCGAACGCTGTGCCGTCACCGCCAAAGAAAATGATTAAGTCCACGCCCTCGTCAGCCATTTTGTCCGATAGCTCCCTTGAGCAAAGATTGGCGCTACTCCTACACTCAACTATGACATCAGGCTCAATGCGTGCCTCAGCCAAGCTCTGGTGCCCGTATAACCCTTCGCCAGCAAAAATTTCCACCAGCCCCTCTTCCTTAGAGATAAGAGCCTCCCTGAGGAATGAGAGGTAGCTCACTGCCCTCTTGTAGCTAGGCCCCTTCACGCCCTGCTCAGCAAGCCATGAAAGACCATCAGAGCCTCCAAGCCCCAGCGGGCCGCCGAGGCCAGCTATAGGGTTCACTATGATGCCTAGCTTCATTTATAATCACTTCTATCTATAATCACACTACTCTAAACCAGCGTCTCCCGCTTTAAAAACTCATCTATTACGCAGGATTTAGCGGAGATACGATTGATTATCGACTCGGAAAACAGGTTTCTCAGCTTTGAGCCCGTAGCTATTCCCGAGCTTCACGTGCCGTTGCAGAGGGGGATGACGGAGGTAACGTACAGTGACTACCTCGAGTACAAGGAGACCAGGAGAAAGGTAGTTATAGGGAAGGTTGAGCTGAGCTTAGATGTAAAGCCATCGAGGCACCTTGAGCCACGCGACTTTGAGCTCGAGAAAACAACCGTGTGGAGCTTCCCCAAGAGGGGTGACTGGGCTACCCATAAGCACAACAACAGGTACAGGGGTAACTGGGCCCCACAGGTTGCCAGGAACCTCATATTGCTCTACAGCAAGGAGGGAGAGCTCGTCCTTGACCCATTCATGGGGAGTGGCACAACCATTATCGAGTGCAGGCTTCTGGGAAGAAGATGCATAGGGGTCGATATTAATTACGAATCAGTCATCCTGGCTTGGTCAAGGCTAGATTTCAAAATAAGTGATGAACCTCCCTACAAAAACGTGAGGCTTTTCCACGGTGACGCGAGATTCCTTGATAAAATTGATGATAACAGCATTGATTTGATAGCTACTCATCCTCCATATGCGAACATAATAAAGTACAGTGGCGCATCAGACATCGAGGGCGACCTGAGCGGCCTGGGCATAAAGGACTACATAGAGAACATGAGAGCAGTTGCGTCAGAGCTCTACAGGGTTCTGAAGCCCGGCAGGACACTCGCGATAATGGTTGGCGATACGAGAACCAAGAAGCACATCGTGCCTCTCGGCTTCATGGTCATGAAGGTCTTCCTGGAGAGGGGCTTCATACTCAGGGAACACGTAATAAAGGTTCAGCACAACATGATGGGCAGCATTGTTTGGCGTAGAAGAAAAAACGATTTTCTCCTACTGGCTCACGAGCACATATTTGTGTTTAGGAAGCCCGAGAGCCCGAAGGAAATGAACACTTATAAGTGGTCAAGCGTTGAGGCCTTGAGAATATAGCTCGATTAATACTAAGATTATTTAAGTACGAGGATTTTTAACGATTATAGCCGCTATCATTAGCAAAGGGTGCAGGCTCCGCATGCAGCACGTTAGCTTTGATGAGCAATCAATTCAACAGGCGAGGAGATACTGTGCCGATGAGCTGTTTGACTCTGAGGTTTACCGTAGGCTTGCCGAGATTGAGAAGAACGATGCTCATAGGAATATACTGCTTGAGTTCTCAGCTCAGGAGAAAGGGCACTACGAGTTCTGGAGAAGCATTGGCGGAGAATGCGTAGATGAGGTTAAGCTCTGGAAAGCCCGTCTCTTCGTCCTGATGAGGAGGCTTCTCGGCCTGACCTTCACACTCAAGTTTCTCGAGAGACATGAGAAAAGCGTGACCGAGAGCTACAGGGGATTCCTAGGCAAGATTAGTGATGAGAGACTGAGGAAGTCACTACAAAAAATAATCGAGGACGAGGAGATTCACGAGAAAACGCATATGCAGGGGATAAACGAGAAGTTTGTTTCCTACGTTGGCTTCATAGCCCTCGGCCTCGCCGATGCTATTGTTGAGATAACGGGCGTTCACGCAGGCTTCCTTGGGGTGACCAGCTCGACTTTGATTACAGGCATCGCTGGCCTGATTGTCGGGATATCAGCGGCTATATCAATGGCCTCAGCTGCATATGTCCAGTCCAAGCATGAGCTGCGGACTAACCCTGTGACATCAGCGCTTTACACTGGGCTGGCCTACATAATAGCCGTTGTTCTGTTAGCCGCTCCCTACTTTGTGTTCAGGTCGATGATTAATGCCTTCACGATATCCATCATCACTGGTGTTCTCATGGTTCTTGGCTTCACCTTCTACGGCTCAGTGCTGCAGGATAAGGGGTTCAGGAGGGAGTTCCTGGAGACAACATCTCTTCTATTCGCCACCGCTATAGCCACTTACTTCATAGGTGAGGTTATAGGAGGATACTTTGGCATAAGAGGAATATTTGGCTAATGCATTATTAGTTATTCTGTTCCTGCAGAACCCAAAAACAATTTAGATGTAACATTTCTCTCTGTACCACTCAATTGTTTCTCTAATCCCTTTCTCCTAGCTGTACCGCGGCGTATAGCAAAGGATGTTCTTAGCTAGTTTATGGAGTTAGCTCTATGTAGTGGACGTGTACCGGAACAGAGCTTGTTGTACTGCTAGAGGGGAGAACAAAGCCGGCTTCTCATCAAGGTTTACCAAGAGCTTCTTGTAAGAATCTCCATGTAGAAGTTCCGAGGGAACAGCTAGCTTGATTAGGTCCTCCTTATCAGCTGAGCCGGGTCAAGCCCTAGTCTCCTGAAGAGCTTGTCGTAAAAACGTTTTCTCAGAGAGGAACTTTAAGGATTCCCTGAAGAGCTCCATTCTGTCTTTTAGCTCCTCAGGCTTTTTGTTGAACAATTCTGGGTCCCATACCAAGTTCAAGAGGTGCTTGATGTGTTTTTCGTTCCCTCAGCAACTCCGAGCTGACAGCGTGGTTTATTATCTAGTTGTATGATGGAGTTTCCTGGCTCACATACTTTCTCCTCCAGCAATCAATATCTCGTGTGTTGAGTTAGAGCAACGCTTATCATTATTGTTTGATTATCTAAGAGCAATTTTTACGTTGTCGAAAGACTACTCTGTTCTCTCCAGCTCCTCGATAATTTTGACGAGGTCCTCAACTAGTTTCTCGAAGAGCTCTTTTCCTCTATCAGCCGACGCGCTTGTCTGAACGCCGAAGACACCGCTCTTGGTCTGCTCTGAGGTGTATAGAAACGTAGTCAGCCCGGAGAGAGACTCGTTTGTTCTCGGAGCCTCATCCATCACTTTATCATTTCTTACGAGGCTTGGGTGGAGATACATGTTTAGGGATGTTTCAGCGGCTCCAGCGTGGCCTCTCTCCCTCTCATCGAAAAGCTCTGATAAAATCCTAGAGCTGCTCGTCCACCATTGATATATGAAAACCTTAACGCTGAGCTCCTCCCTGGCCCTCCTGGCAAGTATCTGGAGAGCTGGGAGATTTCCGCCATGTCCGTTAATAATCAGCACCTTCTTCACTCCCCACCTCTTGAGTGAAGCTATAACATCGAAGAGATAAGCCTCGAGAGCTCTCTCGCTGACCGTTATTGTTCCGGGATAATCCATGTGGTGGAAGCTAACGCCGAAGGGAACAACGGGGAGTGAGATTACTCCCGTTCTTATGGAGGCCTCCCTCGCTAATGCATCAGCTATTAGCGTATCCGTGCCCAGAGGGTTAGCCGGCCCATGCTGCTCAACTGAGCCAACTGGAAGAATGACAGTGCTTCTCCTCAAAAAATATTCTTTCGCCTCCACATATGTTAGGCCGTGTAGGTAGCTTTTCATATCAACTAGCCCCCAAAAGATGACTGAACATTGAATTAGCAAGTAGAGTCTATTTATAGTTGGTGCTGAGCATTGAAACAAGAATCTTCTTTTTATGCTCTTGCGTATAAGCTTTTTAATTAATCATCTCGGACAAGCTATTTGTTGATTCGTTAAATTAAATTAAGGATAAAAAGGGAAACTGGTACCAAGATGCGCGAGCCCTCTGTAGCTACTTGCCAGATTTTAGCTTCTCAAGCCTCTCATCAATTTCTTTTAGAACGACCTCTGAGACGTATTTCTTCAGCTCTTCAAGATACTTAATCTCGTCTTCTCTACTTAGCCATGGCGGCGTAGGTAGCGTTGAAGGGTAATCTCTGAACCAGAGCCACCAACAGCCTCTACCTCTCCAGAGCCACCCAGGCCTCAGAGGCGGGGGCAGATGGCTCCATGGACCGAACCCTGGATACGGCTTGTACCACCATGCCATTTTACTCTCACCATTTTGGAATATATTTCAAAGCAAACTTATAACTCTTTCGGTATATTCATCGTAAAATCCTGAAACATGTTTCATGATTCTAATGCTTACTCTTGAATAGCTTTTTCTGATGGAGTTATTTTGATTGGTTTGTGCTCAACTAATGCTTTCGCTAGCTTAGACCTCGCCTGTTCCAATATGCGCCAAAAAGTAGTTTTAGAAAGATTCATCCTAGTAGCAGCTTCTTCCGTCGTTAAACCTTCATAGTGTATTAATGCGAATGCCTCGACCTCATAGTCATAAAGCTCCACGGCATCTTCAACGAATAACTCTCTAACAGGCCTTACCGGTAGGTAGAAGAGATTTTCAACACTTATGTTGCTCCTAACATTCATCCTAACGCCAGCGCGTCCCCAACGATGCCAGCAGCGCCTAGGCACCAATAAACACCTAATTTGTAGGTCATATAGTCATTGTTACCTGAAACATAAATAGTGTTTCGATGAGCTTCATAAGTATTAAGTGTGTCTATTTACGATTTAAAGCCTTACTTTGAAGAACAGGCTTTCAGATGTGAACGTAAACAGAACAGATATGCTTGGAGCCGCCGGCGGGTTTCGAACCCGCGACCTCCGGCTTACAAGGCCGGCGCTCTACCCGCTGAGCTACGGCGGCTCTTCCTTATTTTAGTTGTTTGGTTGGGTTTTTTATTGATTTCTCTCTACTCGCTTGTTCTCCTCAGGGTGTTTGCCAGCAGGATAAGCGCTATAACTACTATCGCCGTTAGCGCTATGAGGCTGGTAGTGCTGGTGAAGGCTGGCTGGGTAGTTGTGGGAGTGGATGTCGCGTTTTGCTGAGCCGTTGTTTCGGTGCTTGTCTGCGTTTGCTGGGGCGCTGTTGCCTGGGTTGTTGTTGTGCCTTGCTGTGTTTGAGCTGTTGACGTGTTCCCAAGCTGCGTGGTTATGGTTGTTGTTTCCTCCTGCCTAGCTAATGTCATTGTTGACGCGTACAGAATGATGAGTGCCCTTTCATAGTAGCTTAGGCTTGACTCGTAGTCGCTTTGCGATGCGAAGGAGTCAGCCATCATCAGGTACATCCTAGCTGATATTGGCGGTGATTCGCTGTTCCCCAATATAAGCCTCGAGTGCTCTGATAGAATATTGACTGTTTTCGTTATGTTAAGGGAGAAAAGTGATTGTAGAGCTATGGATGACCTCACCAGGACATCCATGGATAGGTCGAGGGCCCCAGGGTAGTCCCCGGCAGCGAGGAGAGATGAGGCAAGCCCCAGCAACTGGTAGAAGCTTGATGTATCAACGGCGCTGGCACCAACGCTTGATTGGAGAGCATCAACGTAGCTAACGCTCGAGTAGCTGTAGCTCAGAATCCATGAAGCAAGCCTCTCAACTTGGCTACTAGTAATCATACCTGAGAAAGTCTGGTTTAGAAGACCTATCCAGTACTCCAGGGACCTCAGTCGCCCCCATGCATAGCCAAGGTTGGCTGATGCATCAACTATATCCCCGTTCCCAATCGCCTGGTTTGCTGAAGAGAGCACGTTCTCCGCATCCCTTATTCTAGAGTGAATCTCAGCTAGTAGGAATAGGTTGTCGAGTGAGAACCCGATTTTCGTGTTTATAAGCCCGTTGTACCTGGCCTTGTAGCTGTTCAGCGTTGCTGTGAGGTTATCGTATATTCCGCTTAGGTAGCCGGCGGGGTTGGCCGTCAAGGATGCCTCGAGGAGGTACCTCGCCATCATTGCCTGGTAGGCTGAGACAAACGCGAAGGATAAGCCGGCGTAGTAGTAGCCGCTCCTCCAGTTATCAATAGCTCTTGTGTAGAAGTCAGCCGAGCTCTGAATCCAGCTCTGAATAGTGCTCCTAATGGTTCTCGAAGAAACGCTTGCTAGCCTTGATTGAACATCGCTTCTAATCTGAGCTGACTGGTCCAGATAGAAGGAGTACTCCCTTCTGGTTAGCTCCAGCTCCTCATCACTCAGGCTCGGGGAGCCGTAAGTCAGTTTCAGGGGGTAGGCGCCCGTGAACTCTCTTAACACGTCAACCGCAGTTGATGCCTCCACCACTCTGCCGCCAAGCTTAAGAGCCATGTCAGTGACGTTCCACGTAACGGTAACAGGCCTTGTAACTATGACTGAACCAACAGTCTCCGTCTGGTACTTCGTCTCGCTGTACATTGACTGCCCCACAGGTATCAGCACAGTGGTGTACCCCTTACTAATGGCTGCCTGGACCTTGTATGGGATGCCGCCAACAGGCCCTATCAGGCCGTCGGGGAGGATCATCCCAGTTGATGCAACGCTCGCGTTGAGTTGCTTGTGGGTCAACGCTGAGTAGACGGCGGCGGTGATTGCTGAGCCAGCGGAGGGGCCTCCGACCAGGGGGGAGTCAGTGATGATTGATACCAGGAAGTCGTAGTCAAGTGGGTTCACCCTGGCGTAGTAACTGGCTATCATGACCGCCGCCCTGACTGATGCCTGCATATCTATATCGCTCAGCGGCTCTGTGCTGACGTAGACCTTGCCCTCCCCGGGGTATAGGACCCTCACTCTTATCTCTCCAACACTACCAATCATCGTCCCGTTGGGTAGCTGAGCAACAGCTAGTGCGGGTACCACTGCCTCCCCCCAGACACGTACTTGTTGCTGGGCGGTTGCAGGCGGGGTGAGGGCTGATATGATTAGGAGCGCGGCGAACAGAACCGATAATAAAGCTTTGTCACGCATGGGCTCTGGCCTCAACGTTTTTCTCTTAAGCTCAATAATGGTTATACATAAATATAAAGAAAACACCGTTATTTTCCTGCATAGCTAGTGGTTGTTGAGCCATGCATGAATCCGTCATAGCGCTTGGGATTGTGTGCGAGATTGATAAGCATGTCAAGAGCTCTGGGCCACCAGCGAGGATAAGGGTTGTGCTTGGGGAGCTCCAGAACGTGGACGAGGTTGTCCTGGGCGAGTACATGAAGATGTATCTGGAGGAGCAGGGGCTCAGCGAAGTTGATTACGTCTTTGAGTGGGAGAAGGCCCGCTTCAGGTGCTCTGCCTGCGGCTATGAGTGGAGCCTGGATGAGCTCGGGCTAACTGATTCGGAGAGGGAGTCTATCCACTTCCTACCCGAGGCCGTTTACGCTATAGTTAAGTGCCCTAAATGCGGCTCAAGGGTATACGATGTTCTATCCGGGAGAGGAGTCAGAATAGTGATTGAGGAGAAGGCGAGATGATTCTTGACCCAAGAGTGGAGAGCGCTAAACACCAGCTGAGAAGCGTGAGGGCTGTATACCCCGTCATGAGCGTTAAGGGCGGGGTGGGGAAATCCACACTGACGGTCATGCTGAGCCTAGCTCTACGCGAGCTCGGGTTTAGGGTCGGGGTTCTCGACACCGACTTATCTAACCCATCACTCCACTACCTCTACGGCCTGGAGCAACGAAAAGTCGATGTAGAGGAGGACGAGGGCTACGTGCCCCCCTTGGTCCACGATGGCATAAGGCTCTCGTCACCGGTGATATTCACTGAGGGGGGGATCCTCCCAGCCAGGGACAAGGACTCGGTGAACGCTGTTCTGGAGTTGCTCGCGATAACTAACTGGAGAGACGTGGATGTCGTGCTTATAGACACTCCCCCCGGCATACATGATGAGCAGCTGAGGCTCCTCAAGCTTATGAGCGGCGTGCACACGGGCATCTCTAGGCCGGTAATCGTTACCACGCCCTTCAAGGTGTCCTTAGCCAATGTTTCCAGGAGCCTTGACTACATAAACAGCCTGCACAAGGGCGAGAAGATACTGGTCATAAACAAGCACAGAGGCAGCGATGAGCTATCCATGCAGGCAAGCTTTAAGTGTGTTCTAAGGGTTCCATGGGACGAGAGGCTTGATGAAAGACTGGTGAGCCTGGAAGAGCTGCTTCAATCAAAAGCCTACGCGGAGCTCAGGAGGCAGGTTCACTCGGGCAAGGACTGCTTCTTCTAGGGCTTCTCTTCATGCATCCGCTTCTTCGTCAAACCCTCTCTAATGGTGGAAAGAGCCTCATTCATTCTACTCTTCGCCTCTGACTTAACCTCCTCAGCTAGGTTCCTTCCTGTAGCATCGATCGTCACTATGAGGGGGCCAAGCCTCTCAACCCTCAGTATCCACATTGCCTCGGGAATGCCTAGCTCAAGCCACTTCACATCGATAACCTCCTTAACGAAGCTCGCGCCCAGAACACCGCATCCCCCCGGGAAGACAGTGTAGATGGCCCTGTGCTTTCTACATGCCTCAGCAGTTCTCCTGCCCATTCCCCCCTTACCTATAATTATGCTTACACCCGTCCTCTCAATGAAGCTTGGGCTGTAGCTCTCTAGTCTAATGCTCGTTGTCGGGCCAATGGAGAGGCACTGCCACTCATTGTTCACGCGCTTCATTATTGGACCTGCGTGGAAGATGGCCCATCCCTCAAGGCTCAGGGGCGGCTCCTCGTTCATAAGGGCTATTCTTCTGTAAGCCTCGTCCCTCGCTGTGGCTACGAGGCCGGACAAGTAGATTACGTCGCCCGTCCTCAGCTTCTCTAGAACGCTTCTATCTTTAACTGGGGCCTCAATGGTAAGCTCATCACGCATCTATTAGCCCCTCTTCATGCGTTGTTACATCAAAGGAGTAGTCATTTCTTATTACTAATTGGCCCTTCCTCAAGGCCCAGCACGAAGTAGTAACGGCCACAGCCATGCTCGCGGGATGCCTTTCCCCATACTCTATGTGAACCTCACCAACGCTCACAGCCCCACCAAGGCCCTGGGGTCCTATGCCAAGCTGGTTAATTGCCTTCTCGAGGGCAAGCTCCATCTCGGATACCCATGGGTCAGGGCTTCTCGCTCCAAGAGGCCTGAGCAAGGCCTTCTTGGAGAGCTTAGCAGCAATGCTAATAGTGGGCCCAACGCCCACACCCAGAACCATAAGGGGAGGGCAAGCGTACATACCTCTCTCAGCGATGAGCTCCAAGACGAACCTGAAGACCCTCTCCCACCCATCAGCGGGGTCCAAAACAACGGCGCCGCTAGCCCTCGTTGAGCCCCCGCCGGCCAGGTAAAGCTGAACAACAGCATCACTGCTTTGCGGGACGAGCTCCACATCTATCCAGGGGAGGATCCTCCCCGTGTTATCCCCCGTGTTTTTGTTGTACACGGGGTCAACGGCGTTGGGCCTCAGGAAGCCATTAAGCGATGCTTTAGCAACGGCTTTTCTAATAGCTGCGAGGAGCTCCTCCTTGTGCTTGAAGCCCTCCCCAAAAGCCACCTGGAACTCCGGGGTCCCCGTGTCCTGGCACAACGGGAGCTTCCTGCTACGGGCTAGCTCGTTGTTCCTCAGAACAGCGTTGTATATGATTTTTCCGTAGGGGCTGTTTTCCATTCTAGCTAGCTCAAGCAGCTTGTTGCTAACATCGTCGGGCAGGACCACGGCTACCGTGGCTATGAACCTGTAAATGAGGTCCTCAAGCGCGTTCCCAGCGCCATTCATTTATGCACACTCTAGTAGAGCTTCTTCACGAGCTCGTTATCCAGCGCTAGCCTCATGTAGCGCTTGGGCCTCTCAATCATCTGTCTTATCTCATCTTCAAGCTCGCCTCTACCAATTTTCCTCCTCGTGAGCCCTAGCTCCATTGCCTTCTCAGCTACGGCGAGGGCCTCCCTTACGTACAGCTCATCATCAGTCATCGATGCTATTATTCTGTTCTCGCTTAGCCCGGTCTCCTCAGTGTAACTGGCTATGGCATGCGCGGCGGCGAGGAACATCTCGTCGGTCATTTTCCTAGCGCTGACGGACAAGACCCCCCTGAACACGGCCGGGAAGCCGAGGCTATTGTTAACCTGGTTTGGGTAATCGCTTCTGCCCGTAGCAACTACTCTTGCCCCGGCTTCCCTGGCCTCGCCAGGAAGTATCTCGGGGACGGGGTTAGCGAGGGCAAAGACTATGGGGTCGCTGTTCATTAGCTTAATCCACTCTTTCCTGATAACCCCTGGGCCAGGCCTTGAGGCAGCAATAACTACGTCCGCTCCACTAAATGCATCCTCAACAGTCTTTTCGCTGGGGCTTGTCTCAACTGCTACCCTGTACTTGTAGGGGTTCTCCCTCCTCATCTCATCAGCGTCGTTTCTGTCCGGGCGCAACACCCCTCTGCTATCAATCATGACTATGCTGGTTGGCCTAGCCCCAGCCCTTACGAGGTACCTGTAAGTAGCTATGTTCGCTGCCCCCGCGCCGAACAGGACAATCTTGCTATCACCAATCTTCTTACCGGTGAGCTTCAGCGCGTTTATCAGGGCCGCGAGGACCACTAGCGCTGTTCCCTGCTGGTCATCGTGCCAGACCGGCACGTCAAGCTGCTCCTGCAGCCTCTCAAGGATGTAAAAGCACTTGGGCGACTCTATGTCCTCAAGGTTAATTGCCCCGAAGGAGTACTGTATGCTCTTCACAACGTTTAAGAAGGCGTCGGGGCTTTTCTCGTTGATTACCAGTGGCACAGCATCCACTCCCCCCAGGTACTTGAAGAGAAGCGCCTTCCCCTCCATGACCGGAAGGGCTGCCTCAGCCCCGATGTCGCCTAGGCCAAGGACCCTTGAGCCATCACTGATGACAGCAGCGTAGTTCCACCTAAGCGTGTAGTTAAGGGAGGATCCCTCCCCCTCCTCAGCTATTCTCCTGCTAGGAGCGGCTACTCCTGGCGTGTACCAGTACGAGTAGTCCTCAATGCTCGTTATTGGCACCTTCGGCATAACCTCGATTTTTCCTCTGTAAAGCCTGTGTAGCTCCGCGGAGAACGAGAATACATCTCTCAAATCGCTTTCACTGTATGCAAAAACAATGCTCAGCGGTATAAAAGCTACGCGTGCTCTCCGAGATTCCAGGCGTGCTTTTTATTCCATGCTGAGCGACCCTATAATGGCTTGGCCAACGGCTATCCCGCCATCGCCGGGGGGCGAGTACCTTGGCAGAAATACCTTTTTGTCTTTCAGCGCATCCCTTATCCCCTTAACTATAATTGAGTTGACTGCGGCTCCGCCGGAGACAACCACGTACTTGTAGTCATAGCTATCGGCCAGCTGGCCGAGTGCTCTGCCAAGAGCGTACTGATAGGCGTAGGCCAGCTCCCCTTTATCCAATCCTCTGAGCAAGCCGTCCACAAGCTCGCAGAGAAGGGAGGGGACATCAACCCTGCTGTCTCTTATCTCCGCCTCAAGCCTTACTCCCCCCTCCCTGCTGTTCTCCTCGAGTATCATAGCTGGCTCCCCCTCATACGTTCTGGTAGCCGAGAAGCCGAGGACAACCGAGGCAGCGTCCAGCGCTCTGCCCATGCTTGAAGCGTGTATGTACCTCCCGGCCCTCCTCATCCTGTCTATTACCTCGAGCTCCAATATGCCCCCTGGAAGCGCCTTATCCAGTCCTATCAGCAGCGCCTTATCCAGGGCCTCATCGCCCATGCAGTCAAGCATTAATGAGTAAGCGACCCTCGCTGGGTAGACGACGTCCCTGTCGCCCCCAGTCAGCTTTATTGGCCACAGGCTCCCCGTTCTCCTGTAGCCCGTGAAGCTGAACTCCATCACCTCACCACCCCATATCTCCCCGTTATCACCGTAGCCGATGCCATCAATAGCTATTCCCACGGCACTGGCGTCCTCCCCCTCGATCTCAGCTAGAACTGATGCTAGGTGGGCGTGGTGGTGTTGCACCTCGGCTATGACTGAGCCGTGCTTCTCACTTAGCTTCTGGGCCGCCACTCTGCTTATGTATCGCGGGTGCCTGTCGGCAACGATAACTGCTTCTCCTATATCTAGCTTGTAGTTCGAGGCCAGGAACTCTATATACTTGATTAGGTCGGAGTAGTTGCTCGGCTCATCCACGTCTCCTATGAACTGTGTCAGTATGACCTTGTCGTCGAAACCCAGGGCGCCGGCGCTCTGCAGGTCAGCTCCAACGGCCACGGCCTTCCTCCTGAGCTTGAACCTCAGCTCAAGCCACATGGGCGCGTAGCCCCTCCCCCTCCTGAGGAATGTGTATGTTTCCAGCGTTCTTCTCAGGACGCTGTCGTCAACCCTGTTAACGATCTCCCTGTTGTGTAGAAGGAAGTAGTCTGCTATGCCTCTGAGCTTGGCGAGCGCCTCATGGTTGCTTGTGACCATCGCTTCTCCATGTGGGTTTCCGCTCGTCATTATTGATGCCCCGAGCTCCTTGAGCAACAGGTAGTGAATGCCGCTGTAGGGCAGGAACAGCCCCACGTGTCTGAGGCCGGGCGCCACGTGCTCGCTCATGGCACCGCTTCTCTTGGGAACAAGGACTATTGGCCTCTGTGGCGATAACAGCAGCTCCCTGGCCTCACTATCTATTACCCCTAGCTTATTGGCCCACTCGATGTTGAAGGCCATGACGGCGAAGGGCTTCCTCGGCCTTCTCTTCCTCTCCCTGAGCCTTAGGACAACGTCATCGCTGAACGGGTCAGCGGCTATGTGGAAGCCCCCGACCCCCTTGACAGCGACTATGTATCCCTCCCTGACCAGCTGGGCGGCCGTTCTTATTGGGTCCTCGGTATCCAGTGCTTCTCCCTTTTCATCAGCGAGCCAGAGCCTCGGCCCGCAGACCGGGCAGCTTATGCCCTGGGCATGAAACCTCCTCTCATTAGACGGGTCCCTGTACTCGGATAAGCAGTTCGAGCACAGCGGGAAATCCCGCATGCTGGTGTTCTCCCTGTCGTAGAGAGGTGAGTACATCATGCTGTACCTTGGCCCACATTTAACGCAGCTGTTGAACGGGTACCTGTACCTCCTGTCGCGGGGGTCCTCGATCTCCCTTAAGCAGTCATCGCATATCGCTATGTCAGGTGGAATCATGCTTGGGCCGTGGTAGGTCTCCGCGCTTTTCTCAATGAAGAAGGATGAGTACCCCCTGCACTCAACGCTCTCAACATCAACATTGTTGATTATGGCTGCCCACGGCTTCTTCCTGAGAAGCTCCTCAACGAAAAGCCCTGCATCGATGCCCTCTACCCAAATCTCAACGCTGCTGCCCGAGATGTTCCTCACGAAGCCCCTTGCCCCAAGGCTCACCGCTAACCTGTAGACGAAAGGTCTGAATCCAACCCCCTGGACAAGGCCCCTCACAAGAATCCTCGAGCAGCCAGTCAATCTCTCCAGCCACCGGTCAACAGACAACAGTAAATATGCTCTTAAAAGCAAAAAACAATAACGCACAAAGCACAAAACCCTTATTAATCAATACATAAACCAAAAAATAGTGGAGCGGCGGTCGTCTAGCCTGGATTAGGACGCCGGCCTGCCACGCCGGAAATCCCGGGTTCAAATCCCGGCCGCCGCACCAATCCAACTTCTGAGGGTTCACTATTTAACGTGGGAAATATAAACGGTTATAGAAATCGAAACGCTAATCTCCGTCACATTTAGATTAATGTTGGAGCTCATTAAGGCGGGCGTCACTGGGGAGAAGCCTATGTACATCGCCACTCAATACTAGGTTGAACGTTCAAGCATTTCTACATGTAGTTATCTAAGGTAACTAAACGCCACAAGGGTATAGATAGACCCAAGACTAGCTCGACAGGGATTTGTGTGCCATAATGACTATGAAGCCGGCATCATCGTGAATGCCTATGATGGGTTCCTCAAGAATCTTTGGTGTGCCCGGTTTGTTTCTCACTAGTGTTGACACGTAGAGTTCTGACTTAAACTCTGTTGTTTCTAGTAGCTCTTTTACTTGGTTGAACGCATAGAAATTAGCGTATTTGTAGAACTTGTGTCCTCTTTTAGCCAGCTCGCGGTAATAGTAACCCCAAGTACTATCCGCTGGTACAAATCCGAGCCTAATCTACCGGTCGGTGTTAATACTCTGTTTGCTTCGTGCAGCGCTTGTACGGGGTTGTCTAGGAAGCATAATGTTACAATCATAAATACTCCTCCAAACGAACCGCTAGGAAACAGTAAGTTTTCACCCCTTGCCTTCACAGTTCTCAGGCCTCTACGAGTTGCAATGGCTAGCATCGCGTCTGAAGGATCTACTCCAATGTCTATACCTAGTGGAACAGCATATCTGCCGGTTCCAACGCCCACCTCAAGCCATGGACGTGGAATCCCGCGAGACGCGATTTCAACTGCTTTGAGCTCACTAAGATATAGTTCTCTGTGTTTTTCAAACCATTCATCATAGTCGCTCCAATACTTCTCGAATGGCTGGATAACCATGTATACCGCCCTCCTCCTTAGTTACTATCCATGCTTGAAGTTCCTTACGAAGTACGCTACTTCTCCGTACCCCGTCTCCAGTAATAAGCCCTCCCTCACTAGCCCCTCTATTATTCCAACCGGGTCTTCGACTCTGCCCTTCAACGCCTCTAATACATGCTCGTGTATCAATGGGCGAACCGCAGACGTGTCTAAAAGCCAGGCAACGGGGTCTCCACTAATCATTCTCGGAGGAGGCTCAGGCATGTTTAGTAGCTCTACTCTTTCCAGCACCTTCTTGAACTCTTCATATGCCTCTACCAAATCTCCGAGACTACGGCCGAGACGCCTAGAATAGACCGGCCCAGATACGTATTTTGCCGTAAAACCACCATGTCCATAATAGTGTTATCGAGTCTAATAGTCTTCGCTGGAAGAACCTCAAAATGCGATTTATATGTGTCTTTGAAAGCCTGATTTTCACGCGTAAGCGAGCTGTGTAGCGATTTCTCAGCATCGTGTTCAATGTTACAGCTTTTTACTGGCTTCATAAATTGTCTTAGCTTTACTTAAGAGCTGTTTCATGAGCTTGGACATTAATAATGAGGAGGCTTTTTCGCGAGCATTAATGGACATCTCCTCTCTTTTGTTTGGATTTTTAATTAGCTCTTCAATTGCTTTAGCTGCGCTTTCAATATCATTAGGCCCATTAACGATTATTCCGTCAACATTGTTTGTTATTAGCCATTTCTGACCATAGGTTCCACTACTTATTACTGGGACGCCCCCATACATGAATTCTATTTGCGTTAATCCCAGAGCCTCCATTTTGGACATGATTATGTTTAGGTATGATGCTTTAATTAAGGAGGCCTTCATCTCTTCGCTTAGCTCGCCTGTAATTACTACGTTTTCTAGGCCTTTAGCCTCCCTAACAACTTCATGCCATTGATCTCCAGGTCTACCAGCAATAACAAACACAACGTTTCTAAGCCTTCTTAGCTTCTTAGCTAACTTAACAATAGCTAATGGATTTTTTCTCTCCTCAATGGTACCTAAATAGGAAATCACGTAACTATCTCTGTTTATGTTATATTTTTCTAAAAACTCCGCTGGTTTAGCAGTCTCTATGAGCATGGCTAAGTCATCGTCTAGCCCACCTGGAAAAATGTGAATTTGCTCAGGCCTTGCACCGTGATTTATCATATCCTCAGCTTCAATGCCTGTGACACATATTACTATATCAGCAGACTTAAAAATCATGGGAAACGCTGTTGCATTCCAGGCCATTCTATAAGCTCTTTCAACGGGCTCATATCTAGTGGGGTCTGGCGGTTGGTAATGCGAGATATGACCATATATGGTGGTGCGAGTGGCCTCACCTAGACTCATTATAAGCCTTTTCCATATAACCCATCTAGAAACCTCCTCGGGGCCGTTCCAAAGAGTTGAGTGAGTCACTATAAAATCTATGCCTAGCTTTTCATCAAGTCTTCTAAGAATTGTAATGAAGTCTCTAAACATTATTCGTCTGGGAGGCCAAAAGGTTTTAAAGCTATCAACCCTAATCACCGGAAGACTTATCTTAGGGTCTTTTTCAAACATCAGATAACCTTCTTCGCTCTTCAAAACTCTGTCAAGAGGTATCACAGTCTCGCCATCATGGTATATGCTAGTAATAAGCCACGCCTCGTAACCTAACCTCCTAGCCCATTTAACCATTCTCTGTGCAACTAGCTCTTGTCCTTTACTATAAGATGTTTGGTACATTACTGAAAAGAACTTCATTTCTTAATGACCTGTTGCACTAAGTTAGCTAGTATTATTATAATCATAGTTATTGTCAAGCCCCATATAATGGGCGTTAACAAAATATATAGCGATCTGACATTCAAACCGCCTTGCTCTAAAGCAAACACCAGTACTGCTATGTAAAATAGTATTCTTAAGTATTCTGCAACAGGCATTAAAAACGATGCTTCGCTTCTCAATTCCGTGCTTTTATATATGTACCCTATGAATGCATCTATAAGTATATAGCCTACAATCAATATTGCAAAAGCCTTGGCAAATCCTATCACGTATACCGAGACTATGCGATACAAAGGTTCAGAAATCTCGGTGAAACCCAGATTTGCGGCAGCTATAGCCACAGCTAACAACGTAGCCGTTATATATATAATCCACGAAACAACGAGCCCGAAGAACTCGCTAGCTACATATCCACTCCGTAATATAGCTTTACCTATGGCAAACTTCTTAAACCATTCATCAAAGCCCACTTTTGCAAGAACATAGCGAATAAATCGTTTAACTAGAAATCCCGCTACATAACCTATTAAGATTGTGAGAGCTCCAAAACCTATTGCTCGTAGCAAGCTAAGGTAATCTACCTGAAACAACATAGTCAACCAACCATTTACTCAGCTCTTCAAATTTAACCTCATAATCTACATCTAACTCTAGTTCCTGGTTAAATTCATGTCGCACCAAAACAGCAATGTCGGCTACCTTAAATGCAGGTATATCGTTCTCCCCGTCTCCCGCATATATGAGCTTTTCTAAGTTAAGTATAGCTTTCAGCATCTTAACAGCTTCACCTTTATTTTTTCTAGACACATAGATATCTACGAAAGGGTTGTGCTTATAACTAACAATGTGTAATCCCTTAAAAGAAGCTGTTTTAGTCACATTATTCAGATTCTCAGGCGGTTTTCCATATCCTCTCCAATCAATACTAATACCCAACAGAAAACCCAGTAAAGACCTCTTCTCCTCAATAATCGCATTTTGCAACTTCTTAGCGTCAAAATACACATCTTCAATAGCCTTGAGCAAGCTCTTTCCAATAACTACGGAGTCAAGCAATAAATATTCGTTAGTTAGAATTTCTAAGCCATTAACACAAATATAACTATGAAAGAACGGAGCCTTACTTAAAAGGAAGTTACAATCCTTACTACTAGCCACACCAAGCACATACCTTTTAGCCAGCTCCTTGAGCACCGCGGCAACATCATCGAGAATCTTTGCATCATCTCGGCTCACGTTCAAGGGACTTAAGGTACCATCAAAATCAAATAAAATGCCTACGCGTTTCACACTCTAATACCTCATAATCATAACATATTGTCTAGATGATAATTTTTGTTTTTTATGCATTAATATGAGTATAACTACTATAGCCCAGCTTACTTTCTCCCCGCCTAAGCGGGAACCCTCTCCCTTTAGGGCGGGAGAGAGGTCAGCGGGTTCATTTTCATTAAAAATATTAGGCATCGTGATTTTCAATGTATAATTTGGATTAGACGTGGAGACAGCTGAGTTAAAGAAGAAAATCCTCAGTTTGCTCAGAGAGGATGAGGAGTTTAAGCTCGCGGTAGCTGGACTGCTCTGACTTGACACCATTCTCAACGAGTTGAAGAAGCTACGGGAAGACTTTCAATTATTCATGCAAGAACAAGCTAAGAGATGGGACGAAAACAACAAAAAATGGGAGAAGGCATACAAAAAATTCGAAGCTATTGAGAGAAAGCTGTTAGAGCACGATAGGAAACTTGATTCATTAATGAGGAGAATCACAGCTATAGGGTCTAGATGAGGGAGTACAAACCGAGGTGGCTTTTAGAAGAGCTATGAGGGGCATCATAGAAGAGATTCATGGAAAAGGCAGGGTAGAGAAGTGGGTTTACTATGATAAAGCAGGCGAGGTTTACGGCTACCCCTCACAAGTAGAAGTAGATGTTCTAATTAAAAATGGTGCGCACATATTAGTAGATGTAAAGGCGGGCGCATCCATTGGGGATGTCTCAACGCTGTGGAGAAAAGGAAGACTGTATGAGAGGATTACAGGAACAAAGCCGAGACTAGTTATAATAACTCCATTTATTGATAAGGAAGCGCAGGAAGCAGCGGCGAAACAGGGAGTGAAGGTCTACACTAGGGTCTAAAGGCATTGTCAATGAAATGTGAACATCGAGTCTAAGTAGGTTGTGATTGGAGATAGGGTTTCGTGAATGGTATAGGCTCAAAGCCTTGCCTTCCAAGAAGGATGACTAGCTGACGTACTCGTAAACCTTATCTACCAGCTCCTGCACTTCGCTTGCCTTTCTGCTCCTCGGCCTTGGAAGCGTGTTCTCTACTATTCTTACTACTGTGGCCGGCCTCGGCGATAAAACAACGATTTTATCTGACATCAGCACTGCTTCCTCAACGTTATGGGTAACCATTATTATGGTTTTTATAGGCAAAAGTGATGATAACCATATATCCAGTATCTCGCTTCTCATGTTCTCCGCTGTTAGTGGGTCAAGGTTTGAGAAAGGCTCATCCATCAGTAGGATGTCCGGGTTCACGGCTATTGCGCGGGCTATATTTACTCTCTGCCTCATTCCACCGCTGAGCTCGTTTGGGTAAAAGTCCCTGAACTCATAGAGCCCGACAATCTTCAGTGCTCTATAAGCGTTGCCCAACGCCTCCTTTTTGCTCATTCCTCTGGCCATCAGGGGCAGTAGCACGTTTTCCTCAACGGTTAGCCATGGGAGAAGAGTTGGGAACTGGAAAACGAAGCCGATAGAAGGCTTCCCGTCAAGGTGGAAGACGACCTCCCCTCTGCTCGGCTTCTCAACCCCCGCTATTATTCTCAGCAAAGTCGACTTCCCACAGCCACTAGGGCCCAGAACAGCGACGAACTCCCTTCCAGCAGCGAAGCTGATGTTCCTTAAGACCTCGACTTCCCTGCCGCCTGTTGCGTAGCTCTTGGATACCTCCTTTACCTCGATGACGATGTCTCTACCCAATGACATATGTGCCACCTATTTTTCTCACAAGCCTAGCCCACAGAAGCTTGTTGATAACAACTATGGTTACGCTCATGAGGAGCGATGTTAACACCACACCGTATATATCACCCATCTCCGCATACCTGCTCAGTAAGCTTCCAACCCCGCCCACATCAATGTTTAGTTCCCCGAGGCGAATGTGCTCAGCTACTATTGATGCATTCCAAGCGCCACCTGACGATGATATGCTCCCCGCAACTATGCTTGGCATGATGGATGGTATAAATATTTTTGTTATATACAGCCTCCCCCTCACACCGTATATCTCCGATAGTTCATCGAGCTCCCTTGAAACGCGGGTTAGGCCGAAAATAATGGTGTTAAAGAAAACGTACCATATGGAGCCCTGCATATAGATAAAAAGCATGATTCCTGTTGGGAACCCCCTGAGAGCGGGCAACAGGATGGGCCACCACATCATGGCTGGGATAGATGATAACACCTCGCCCAGCATGACTATTGCCTTGCTAAGCCTGGGCATCATGTGCGATATATATGCTAGCATGATTGTTAGCGCGAGTCCAGCCGCCATCACCCCATACACCCTCAGGGCCGTTAGTGGCAGGTTAACTAAGAACTCCTCTATGTATACCCATGACCCGCTCAGCCAGCCAGTAGTAGAAAGGCATATGTTATTGATGCTAGCTACATCAAGGATAATGGGGAAGAGAATGGCTACTGCCAGTCCCCCCTTCTCCCTCCTAATCACGCTGTATGCGGAGGATAGCCTATCCCATATTAGTCCCCGGATTCTTGAGACAGCTTTTTCCAGCTCCTCGTACACCCTGGTGAAGCCTACGAGAGCTTTTGTCTGTGTGTACTTCATGGCTACCGGGTTCCACAAAAGCAGGTATGATAGGAGAATAACAGCGAAGAGCATGGTTAGCCCGGCTACGTAAGCTGTTTGGTCGCCCTGCGCGTACGTTTTGATTATGAATGAGCCAAGCCCCCTTAAGCTGTACTCGGTCTTGCCTATTGATAGGACCTCAGCGCTCGTCAGGAAGAACCAGCCCCCAGCCCACGATACAATGCTGTTAGCGGCCACAGAGCCCCTCGACGCTGGCAAGTAGATGTACATGTACCGGTGCAGTAGAGGCAGCCTGTAAACCCTCGCTAAGTCATCCACCGAGCTCTCAAGCGATTTAACGGATGTGTAGACGCCGAAAATCATGTTCCAGACAAGGCTCGTGAAGAGAAGGAAGACGGCGCTTAGCTCAGCGCCAACGGCTGGACCCAGCACCCTGACGAACACGACGAGCGCTGCTGGGAGGAAGCCAAGTATGGGTATAGACTGCAGCACATCTAGCAATGGCAGCATAATGGCCTCAACATACTTGTTCTTGGCCATGGCCACGCCAGTGAAGACAGCTACTACGAAGGAGATTATGTAGGAAGCAACCATCCTCGCTAAGCTAAGCCCCGTTGACGCTAGAAGCTCCCATGCCACTTCAGCCGTAAGCATTTAATCGCCGTGTCTACTACTAGGTATAATTACGTTTATATACTGAGCAACAGAAATAATTTTAAGGTTGTTTCTACTAAAAGAGACGTTTATTGGTGTTAGCGAGGAATTGTCTCATAGTGAGCACGCATACGTGCTTCCCCCCGTTGTTCAACCAGACCATGTCCTAGGTTTTCTCGAGGCCATAAACAACTTAACTGGCACAGTTGACCCAATGTACCTTGGGGACATGTTGGGGGAGAAGATCGATTTGCTTCCCCACGTTATAGACGTGGCCTCGCACCTCGGCTTGATTGAGGTCTTGGAGAACGGAAATGTCAGGCTAACCCAGCTTGGCAAGGAGATTGTTGATGGCGATGTGCAGAGAGTTAAGGAGAGGATGAGGAAGATAATTGACAAAATAGAGCCATTCAGAACGATAATTAAGGTTCTGAGAAGAAAGAAGAGAATAAGTGTAGAGGAGTTCATGGAGATAGCTGAGAGGTTCTACCCATACAACACCACAAAAGCGGTGAAAACCATACTGGAGTGGGGGGCTTTCGCGGAGCTTTTCAGGATGAGCCCCGACGACGAGTATGTCTTCATCATGCAGCAATCATGACCGCAAGACTTAATTTTCGTGTAGCTAAGCTTTAACTTATACTATAAGAAGCGCTGAGCGGTCCTAGCTATAGGCCTATTTAATGCCAGCTAAACCAACAGGGCAATGCGGAGTCGGTGTGAAGCCCATGAGCGATGAGGAGATTACAGGCATCCGACCCATTCCAAGCAGTTCCAGGCCGATGGACTCATGGAGCCTTCTAGCTACATGGTTCGGCGCGGGCATATCAATAGCTGAGTTCTGGGCCGGCGCGCTTCTGGTCCCGGGCGTCTCTCTGCTCAAGGCCCTTATCATTATTATTGTGGGCCACATAGTTGGCAACGCCCTCATGGGCTTCGTGGCCATCGAGGGCTATAGGGTCGGGGTTCCTACAATGGTTCTCGCAAGGAGGCCTCTTGGGTTAAGGGGCTCCTATCTAGCCTCAGCGCTGAACTACCTCCAGCTGGTCGGCTGGACAGCTGTTATGAACATTGTTGGTGCCAGGGCCCTCGCCTCGATATTCTCGGCGCTAGGGCATCCCGTTAGCCTTAACACATGCATAGTTGCCATAGGTTTTCTGAACACTGTTTGGGCCCTTGCTGGGCCTAGGAGCTGGAGCTGGCTTGAGAAAGCCTCGGCGTTGCTGCTTCTAGGATTGGTGGGCTGGCTAACAATTGTTACCTTGAGGACCGGCGGAGGGGTGGACTGGAGCTACGGTGATAGGGGGCTACCATCCACGCTTGCCCTGGACCTGGTCATAGCTATGCCCGTGTCCTGGGTCCCGCTCGTGGCTGACTACTCAAGGCTGAGCAGGGGCGGGGCCTTCTCAGCAACGTTTATCGGCTACTTCGCATCAAGCAGCTTGTTCTACTTCGTGGGCGCATACACGAATGCTTATCTTGGCTTAATGGACCCTGTATCAATCATTGCAACCATTGGCCTCGGAGTACCGGCGATGCTCATAATCGTGCTATCAACCACCACAACAACGTTCCTCGATATATACTCGGCCGCCATCAGTTTCAAGAACATTAGGCCAAGCGAGCCTCTTTGGAGGCAGGTACTGGCTGTTGGGGTTGCTGGCACTGCTTTAGCCCTCTTCTTCCCAGTGGAGGAGTACGAGTGGTTCCTTTTACTCATAGGAGGGGGCTTCGTCCCCCTAGCAACAATTATGATTATAGACTACTACGTAATCAAGAGGGGCAAATACGACGTCGAGGAGCTTATGGGGAAGAGGGCACCCCCCGTGAGGATAAGCGGCGTGATGGCCTGGGCATCAGGCTTCATTGCCTATACGCTTGTATCAAGGCTTGCTCCATGGCTTGGCTCCACCATGATAACCATGCTCGTAGCCGGGAGCATCTATTATGTGCTGTGCCGGGTCTTTGTGTTCGATTAGTGATTGTTAAGTCTGACCTCTCCCCTGCCCCGAAGAGGCGATGGCTCTCTTGGGGTTTTACTAGTTTTCCTTATTTATTCGGGGCTCTATCCATCATTTGTAGGGCAACCGGGGTGGCCAGACCACACACATAATATATTTGCTCAGCAGTTGCTGCTTCAGCATCCACGTGCTTGGGAACAACCATGGTCTTACCAGCTAATCATCTTTTAAAGAAAAACTATTTCTATTCATCACGCATTGAAAGGTGAGGCTTTTGGTTGTAAAATTTATTAGTTCCGGTGCGGAACTTAGTTCCGGAGTGGAACTATGGCACTATTCGATCTCAGGCCGAAGACGAGACGCGAGGACCTTTTCGACAGGGAGCGGGAGCTCGAGCTTCTGCATAGAGGAATTGAGCGAGGCTATCCCGTTATATCCGTGCTTGGTATCAGGCGTATAGGCAAGACCAGCCTGCTGAAGGTGTTGCTTAGCGAGCTTAGTGGATTATACGTTGATATGAGGGGAGTCACCAGGAGAAGTGACCTCGAGGCCAAGCTCACCGAGTCAATGGAGTCCTCCTTAACTAGGCTCAGAAGGTTCTTGGAGGGGATAAGGGGGGTAAGGATAACGGGCTTATCTATCCAGATAAGGTGGAGGGGCAAAGACTCTCTGAGCCTGGCGGGCCTACTGGAGGAGATTAACAAGAAGAAGGAAAGGATTGTAATCGTGTGGAATGAGGCAAGGTCTACTCGGCCGCAGTTGTCCTACGAGCTGAAGAACGTTATAGCCTATGCACACGACAACTGGACAACATAATATTCATTGTTGCAGGCTCCGAGGTCGGCTTGCCACGTGATTTCATAGGGTACGAGGACCCATCATCCCCGCTAAATGGCAAAGGGGTATACGAGGTCTTTGTTGAGAGGTTCAAGCCTGAGCTGTCAAGGGAGTTCCTCGAGATGGGGTTCAGTAAGCCGAGAGCATGCACTACAGCGAGGACGGCGGAGGTGGCGAAGAATCCGAGCCCTACAACTAGCAAGGCTGCAACTAAGTGGATTGCTCCCTCAGCCCAGCCGAGTGCGAGGTATATTGAGGCGGTGGCTAGTAGTGCACCACTCACAGCGGTGAAGACCTACCACACGGTACACCGGGGATTACGCCACCATAAATCGCCTGGAATAGTCCCCATCCAAACGCCAATACCAGTATCCAAGCTAGTGAGCCTGTCTGTAGCCTCTCGTAGCCCTCGCGTCCCAAGGTTCTAAAAATATTACGCCGTAGATGAATGAGCCTATGGCTACTGCCCAGCCGATCCAGAGCTCCCCAGCTAGCAAGAGCCCCAGACATCCACCACCAGAACCCACCTCCTCGGGATCCTCGGAGACTACTACTAGCTTCTTAAGTCTCTTTTTGAGTAGTCTTTCGAAGCCGTTTATGGCCTCTAGTGGTGCGTCAAGGGTGAGACCCCTTCTCCAGGCTCTTCAGGGCTATATGGGTTTTCTCAAGCCTCTTATTCAACACGATGACTATGTTATCCATTTTAATCACTAACGTATCCCCGCAGTCCCTCAATGTGAAGGGCTTCATGGTGGAGGGGTTTAGGATCTTCAGCACCATGCACACGCTAGCCACCCGCTATGTAGAAAATTACCTAGGCGACGGCTACTCCCCAGAAAAGGATCAAGGCTACTCTAAGTCACATTCTATTCAACTTGTATAGCAATACGAGTAGACTGGCAACAGCGAGCACTATGACGAAGTCGGATAAACCCCGCGGTAGCGGCAGGGCCCCAACCAGCCTCCCCATGCCTGGCTCCAGGCGAGGGCAATGAGCTCTCTTAGAGTCACTTCGACCATCCATTAAAACAGTAGAGTATTTAAAAACAACAAGTGCTATGCGATTATGTGGAAAATGCTACCTGATTACACCTAGTTGGTGAAAAATATAGAAATGGGTTTTGTAAAAAAGTTTTAACTTAGTCTAACTATAACTGTGGCTTTTGGTCCAAAGAGTGGCCGATATGTCATGACGATCATCGTTGGTTTTTCAGTGGCTGGGATGAGGTACATGAAGTCCTCCTCGATGTATGCGCTCGGAGCCACTTTAGCAAGTACGTCTAGTTTTCTGTATTCTACAGCACTCTGCTCAATTTCCTTAGTAACTTCATATATGCTTTTTAATTGATAAGTGTAGGCCTCATCGTAACTCTTATTTACGTCGGTAACGAGTTTAGGCGTGCTGATTTCCCCAATTCCAAACGGGGGTATCCAACATCCGTTCCGGCATTTTCAACCCTTCGAGCGAGCAAGACTCCTTGCTTAACGCTCGACAACAACCCCGCGTAGTCGCGTAGCATAGAGTCCCTGTCCTCGAAGGGTAGTATGGTGAAGCTTACGCCGTCTAGTCTTAGCCAGGGCCAGGCGTGAGCCTGGCCTTTCTTCTCTTCTCTAGGGCTTCACTACTGGGCAAGTATGCCACCCTGGAGTATAAGCGGGTGTTAAAAAGCAGTGGCCTGGGACCCAATCATGTCTTTAACCCCGAAGAGGCCTAGACATACACGTAGGGGATGTGCATGCCCAGGTATTATATGAGGAGAGGAACCATGTTCTGGAACCGGGTTAAGAGGTATTTAGCCGGGTTAGGGCTTATTTTCCTCGGAATCCTTATAGCCTTTGCATGTTCATATTTATTACTTAGGAAATAATGTAGCGTTGCTTGCTTGTTATGCTATTTCCGCGGTCGTCATTTTTATTGGAGTAGCCGTGATAACGGGGTTTAGACTGTAGCAATATTTTGATTTTCAATGGCATGAAGAACATAGATCCTCAATTTTTTCCTCTGTTGACAACGCCCCTACGGTTTAAGTCCCAGATAGCGTAGTAGGTGGGGAGGGCTTTCACGGCTTTTTCTGTCTCTTGGAGGAGGAAGTCCAGTTCTTCTCCGTGTTCTTGATCTTCTTGATGTTGCTCCATATCTCATTACGTATCTCGTTAACTAGCACCCCTTTTTCTCCACCCTTTCTGCTGATACCCCTTCTACTGAAGCAAGGGTAGCGGCCTCCCGAGACATAATTGATTTAAGTTTGAGCTAGAAGCACAGATATCATCAAGGCCCATTCGTTTCTCTCTTTTTAAAGTCTTCTCTTAGGCTTAACTCTTCAATCAAACTACGCATATAACACATGTGAGTCGAGATAGGAGCTATTATTCCGAACCAAATCCAGAGAAACCCCCAAATTCCTAAGATTGAATCAGTTAGAATAATTATGTTAATTAATTTGGAAGGGGTTTGCCAGAGTCCGTGGATAAGACCACTTGCAACTACAGACAGAGTAAAAACGATAGCAACCCATAAGATCCAATGAAGAGTTTCTTGAAGAGCATTGTGTTCTAATTCCAATCTCTTAGTAAAGATGCTATAATCTTTCACATTTCTTTTTAACGCTTCTAATCCTTTTTTCATTCTCATGAGATATACATGGATAAAATAGGACACTCCCGCGATTCCTGAAAACAAAAAGCTAACAATGATACTAGCCCAACCTAATGCTAGAGGGATGGTATAACACCCAATGATACTGACCATGAAGATCGAGCCGAATATCGCAAGTGAGAAGGTTACATCTGGATAAGGACACGTCTGTTTATAGATATAGGTTCTCTCTGAATGTTCGCCTAGATATACTATGATAAACACTGAAACAAATACTAAGATAATATAAGGGAATCCAAGGTATAACGCTTTCGGAATAGTAAGTTCTACGTTGGCTACTTCGGGTATTCCTTGTTCTTTAGCGGTAGTGATCCACAATGCATGAGCTATGAATAACAAGAGTAGCCCTATTGCACTAAAAGACGAATAAAAAAAGCAAGACCATACAAGTGAAGATCTAATCCCTTGATTCGTTTCATCACGTGGACGCGCCTTTTTGCCTTTTTCTTTAAGTCCGTGAATAGTCAAATATCCAGAACTTTATTTAGCTTTAGGTATAAAAGTTCAGCTAAACGTATATCATCATGATTTGGTAGACAATCCTGATTTGCATGAATGTAATGAATACTCTAATCCATAGGAAAGGATTTTACTCCTCGATGAAAGTATTAAAGGATTCTTATCCGCAGCTCGGAAATGTCGGTAGGGTATAAGTGTTTTTCAATTTACGATTTGAAATTACTAAAGATAAAGGAAACCAAATGAGGAGGATTAAAAACAGCTCCACTGTTTTCCTGGAGCTTCCTAAGTTGCACATGTTATTAAGAGGTTTTTCATAGCCTCGCTGGTGTTAATACTAGTGAATAGTGCTGGGGGGAGGCGTGTACACCATAAGAGGCTCCGATGTGTCCCCTGAGTGCGGATTTTTGCCCTTTCATTGTATCTTATGCTCTCGAGGAACTTTCTCTTCAAGGTTTGTGTGCCCGCGAGTAAAACTGCTGCAGTGATTTTCCCTCTACTCAACGCTCAACAATGCCCCGTGGAATCACTAAGCACGTTCTCCGGTTTCTCGAATAACAGGATAGTAAAGCTACCACCCTCCAGTCTAAGCCAAGACCAGACAACACGCTTTGACTTATAGTTATCGGGCATATCATATTCCTAACAGTAGGAGAGAGGGTTATAAATCAAGTACGTATATAGTGCTTAGAGAGGCTACTCAGGGATAGTAGGCAGGCTATCGGTTAATTCTTATAATATGTGTTAGAAGACAAAAAATACTTAGACGGAGAGGTTCTTGGCTTATGATCTATGCCGCTCCACTGAGTTAATGTTCGTGCTTCGAATGCCTTTACTTCCTTGCCTTCGAAGACGTCTAGTAGATTTCGGGCATTTTCGATCTGCTCCTTAACGGTATTTACCAAGAGCTGTCTTTCACTTTTATCATCTATGTCTTTTACTGCAATGGCTAAGTCTAGGCTCACGTTGTGGACGAAGAACTTTAAAGGAATATGGTCTTCTCCACCATCCACTAATCCATATCTCACGTAGGGATATATTGCTTTATGCTTTAACGCCTTCTCCGAGTAGGCTAGGACATCGTGAGTGGCGAATCCCTCATACTTTACCTCGATAACAACGAGTGGGATAAAGCAGGGCAGATCGAGGCCCATATAAGAGACATCATACTGGAAAACCTCAAGACTATTCCATGCGCCATAGCACCCCCACACCTAGGAGTAAGAGTATTCGACTGCAGAAGCGACTGAGGACTAGGCAGAGACAGCTGGCTAATACTAGTATACGTAGAGAAAACCTCCGACGCAGTATACTGCTCCGAGATCGACAATACAGCCTACACACGCTGAGCCAGCACAACACAGCCACTATCACTCGAAGAAACATTCGCGTTAGTTGAGTCAAAGAGAAAACCCATAGTGATACTTCTACTAGAGCCTCAAATATCACGTACGCTCGACTCTACTATACTAGACTTTACTATGTGTCTGAGAAACATCGGGTACAAGCCTACGACGCAGGTAGCTTGCAAGTTTTACACGTATAAAAAAACTAATGGTGCCCGGGGATCCGCAGAGAGCTATTCCTATAAAATGGCTTATGGTAAACAATGAGATAGTCACGTTCCCTGTTAAAAAAGAAGACCCCAGTGTCACGCTTGAATTTTTCAATATCTATCCACGTAATCCCCCCGTTTTTCCTCATACGAAATTAAGCCAAGGTAGGTTAAGGATAATCCTCGACTCTGGTCTTTTAGGGCAGGCAACTGTGACCGTTGAGGCAGATATATACACAGAAGAGACAGTAACCCGGGAAAGATACTATATCAATATATCGGGGATGGGAAATTCGAGCACGTGGTAAGCCTAAGAGTAAGAGATTACCTAGGCAGCACTATCCTTAAACGAGACAACTGGAAAGTAGAACTCTAGACACGCCAACTCCCTAAGTGTTGACACATGGCAAGCAATAAGGAGACTCGTGTTGGATATATCTTAGATATATCGAGTGCATAAACCTCATTGTAAGGCATTACTTTTAAAACGTTCTTTAGGCACATCTCATACCTTTAATCTTTAGTTATAATTCTTAATTCTCTACAGACATGTAAAGGATGAAATAGTACTATATCAGTACTAATTAGTACTATTAATTGTAGTGCACTAGTACTTTTATGGTACTTGGATAGTACCTAGAGATAAGGTTTTTAAGTACTATTTAGTACTATAAAAGTACTGTAGGGAGGATGTTCTGTGAAGCAGGTTAAGTTCTATGTTGATGAGGAGCACTATGAGAAGCTCAGGAAGCTAGCCGAGGAACAAGGACTAAGCGTCCCAGCGTATGTGAAAAACCTCGTCTTGAAGGCTATTGGAGAGCTGGAGCCTGGTATCGAGGAGACCGTGAAATACCTTGAGGAGAGAACGGAGCAATTGGGGAAAGAGATCGGGCAGATCGGGATAGACCTTGCCAGAGTAATTAAGAGGGTTGAGAGGCTTGAGCGAGAGATACTTAGTAGACATCAGAGAGCTACTTAAACCATTTAATCCATGGTGGAGCGACCCCGAGTGGTATGAGGAAGACCCATTAATACATAAGTATCAGAGCGGCAACTTCAGGTTCACGAGTAGGCTATACTTCCACATAGTGAAAAATATTGTAAAACAGGGGAAATACGGGATTACCACTATTAGGGGGCCGCGTAGATCTGGTAAAACAACCCTCATAAAGTACTTGATAATGAGCCTGATAAAAGACTACCGCGTGAACCCTAGTGATATCTACTATATTTCCCTCGACTATGACGGCCTCAGAGATGTTAAGCTCTTCCAAATCTTACAGGCGATCTCTAAGCAGGGGGAAACCGAGAAGTACGTTTTCCTCGATGAGGCTTCGATGTACAGCAACTGGGCCCTAGAGCTAAAGAATGCATATGATGCCAATCTAATAAATCAGGGGAGGCTTAAAATAGTTGCCACTGGAAGCCATTCAATGGACTTAGCCGAAGCAACTGAGAAGCTACGGGGTAGACAAGGCGACTTAGCTATGGAGTTCAACCTTGGAGGCAACCTATTATTCACGCCACTTAGGTTTCCAGAGGTTGTTGAAGGCGTTAAAGAGGAGGTAAGACGTATACTAGACGAGGGGAGGCGTAGAAGGGTTAGAGCCAGGTTTGAGGCCCTCATGGCTCTGAGGAATGGAGAGATAACTAGTGAGTTACTCGAGCTCAATACTCAATTCGACATTCTCAGCGAGTTACTCGAGAACTACCTAGTGCACGGGGGATACCCCAAGGCCGTCAAGGAGTTCTACGAAAAGGGAATCGTAGACAGCAACTTCTACTTTGACATAGCCGAGCTATTAATCAAGGACTCGAAAAGGGCTGGCCTAGATCCCGATACCTTGAAAAAGATGCTCTCTGAGCTAGTGGAGCCAGACAGGCTTTCCGGGGTCCTAGACTTATCTTTTCTCGCGGACTCTGTGAGAAACCTTGACAAGCAGGAGATAGATAAATACCTAAAGTACTTGACCTCAACTTGGGCCTTCTTCTTCTCCTACAGGGAGAGGAAGGATAGTGAGTGCGAGCCCAACTATCAGGAGCAGCAAAAGCTCTACGTGTTAGACCCATTCATATTCCACGCTCTCTACTCCTACATCAACAATATCCCAGATCCATTCGAGGCTTCAAAAAAGACAGTAGAGAGGGAGGAGTTTCGTGGGTTATTCATTGAGAGCGTTGCGGCATCGCATCTAATCCTATCACAACAACTGTTTGCACGTGTACCACACGTCAATTATGACAGGGTCTTGATGTACGGGGTTAGGGATCAAGGGGGGCATCGAGAAGTAGACTTCATCCTCTGCGTCAACAGGGATAATGAGCTACACCGGTTTGTCATCGAGTCTAAATACCGTAGAAAAGTGCCGATGGACCCCACGCTAAAGAATACAATAGTACTAACCAGGAACACCTTCAAAGCAGATAAAGAGAGGAAGGTCACCTATATCCCTGCACCCATATTCCTCATGTTGTTTTAACAACATTCAGTTGTGAAGGCTTAGAGCAGCGTGTATGCCCTGAATGTTTTGCTACGTTAAGGATGACGAGCCACGACTCGGGAATTAACTGGAAAATTCACTATGAGAAGCCGGTCAATTGTGCCAAATTATCCGATCTATGTTAACGAGCAACGCGAGTTTCAAATTAATTATTTTCATTTAACATGGGGTGGAGTACAGGCTTTTCAGTGAGCTAGGCGCCCTTGGCATGAAGTACCAGGCCCGGTTCAGTTGCGTTGAGTCCCCCACCTTTAACGCGTACGTCAACTACCTCGTGTACGATGATAAAGCCAGGGGTTCAGCTCTCAGCGCGCTCGTTGATGATGCCTCGAGGAAAAGAACAGTGATACTATGCAGGGAGAGAAGCCCAAGGCACTGCCACAGGCAGTTCATATCGGACTATCTGCTATGCAGGGGGTTCAGGGTCATCCATATAGTTGGAGGAGACATGTATGAGCATGAGCCGTCAAGTTGTTATGGCTTCATGGAGATGGCCTGCCGCGGCAATCTACCTTAGCGATGAAACCAAGCACATCTATTAACGCCTGGGCTTAAAGCTAACTGCACAGGTAGAATGAACTGAAGAAGAAGTTGAAAAAAGAGTTTGTTTAGGAACGAGCTGACCTAGGCTGACAGGAATCCACCATCCACCGGTATGACCGCTCCCTGGATGTATGATGATAGGTCTGATGCTAGAAACAGTATAACCCTAGCTACCTCATCTGGTTCGCCCATTCTCCTCAGGGGTAGCCTGGCCCTGTATATTACGCCTGTCTTTATTGTCTCTATATCCATTTTCATCAGAGCCTCCCTCGTCAGCTTCTCGACGCTAGGCGTCTTTATTCCCCCGGGAGCCACGGCGTTTATCCTGAAGCCACGTGGCCCGTACTCCATTGCTAGGGCTCTTGTCAGGCCTATTACTCCTATCTTGCTTACATCGTAGTGAGCGAGCCTCTTAGCTAATGGTAGGAAGGCCTCCACGGAGCTTATATTAATTATTACTCCTCCCCTGTTTATCCTTGACCTTATCATGTGCTGTGACATCCAGAAGATGGACTTGAGGTTTATGGACAGCGTTTTCTCCAGGAAAGCCTCGTCGAGCTCAAGGAAATCCCTGAACTCATAGATGCCGGCGTTGTTCACGAGGACGTCGGGCTCCCTCCCCCTTATCTGTGACCATAATTTATCTATTTCTTCCTTTCTCGATAAGTCAGCCCTGAACACCTCAGCATCAGCGCCGAACAGCTCCTTGACCTCGCTCTTAACGCTGTTAAGGCCATCGAGGTTTATGTCAACGAGGAATAGGTGGGAGCCGGCCTCAGCGAACCTCAGAGCTGTAGCTCTGCCTATGCCGGAGGCAGCTCCCGTTATCAGAGACGTCTTCCCCCTCAGGGATATCAGCTCGGATAGGGGCTTGAGGCCGGGATATGTTCTCTGAGACAAGCTCAACACTAAAGAGAATAATAGGTGAAGCCCTTATTTTTAGCTAATTACGGCCTTAGACCCCGATTGTCCCCCAGATATGCTTAGAGAGACCTAAAATGGATAATTATTTGGTTGTTGCAGAGTAATTAGTAATTGATCTGACCTCCTCCCCGCCCTTGAAGGGCGATGGTTCCCTTGGGGCGGCTCACTGGTTCCCCGCATCTATTCGGGTCTACATCTGTCCTCTGCGGGGCAGTCGGGGTGGCCAGAGATCCCCCCATCACTACTTATTTATTGTATGTGAGTGGTTGCGCTCCCCGCATCCCACGCTGGCTTAGGGGCAACCATGTTTCTCGATTACAGTTCTCGATTAAAACAAGAAAAGCTTATAAGCTTTTCCTCTCATCCCCGCCCTGAAGAGCAAGGCTTTCAGTCGTAAACGGTGAAGGTGCTTCTTCATTAAGCATTGAGCTTAATTCAGAGCCCATCCGCATAGCGACAAGCGCTCTTGTGGGGTTAGCGGTCTCTCTCAATAGCCTGGGTGCTTAGAAGCAAGTAGCCCGAGCATTCATAATCGTTGTATAATCCACGTATACGTCGAGACACGGTTTTTCTGGTTAAGAGCCATAGCAACGGGGATCCTTCTATATCTTGGGCAAGGGCCGGGATAATGCAGAATAATAGTTCTAGTTATGCTGTTTAATGTGATGGCGTATTTGAAGGTTTTTTTCACGAAACCTATGTTCTGCTGTACATCCACTCTACATATTCTTCGGTTGAGCTGAACCTCTTGTCTATCTTGTCCGAGAAAACCCTCGTTACACTTGTGTTCGTGAATCCCGCGTTGGCCCAGTAGCTTAGCCAACTGTTTATCTCCAACCTTATGTCTCTTGGCCCAAGCGCTCCTGCCTCGCTGCCCGTGTAGTAGTGTCCGGCCGGGTCCAGGATGATTATCTCTCCCTTCCCTAGCGGCACCTGTACGGCCATGTGCCCTATAGTCTCGTTCTCAATAACTATTAGCTCAGCGCTGGCCCCATAGGCTCTTATCATGGATGCCAGTAATATGGCCATGTCCTCGCAGTCGCCCATCCTAAGCTTAAGGGTCTCGCTCGGCATCTGCCACATCTCATCCACGAAGCTCAGGTTGCCCATGGGCTTGTCAGGAAGCACTGGGTAAAGCCCATCGTACCTGTAGTCAATGTTGTCCACGACCCAATCGTAAAGCTTCTTTAAATCGCTCAAAAGCTCAGCCGTGCTTGACTTATCGGCCCATCCCCCCGTGATGTTTAGGACCAGCTCCTTGACCGATGGGTCATCCGGGGTTACAAACACGCTTGCGTTGGCCCCGCTCCACCTGTTGTTCACGCTGTCCCTGAGGGAGGAGTAGGCATCAACGTACTCGTTAAGGGTTGAGTTAAGGATGTCGAGCTCAGCGCTCAGCGTGTTTATCCTGGATTCGTAAAAAGAGATGTTGCCTGAGAGCCAGCTCATCAGCTGTTTTTTCTCGCTCTCAAGGGCATCAATCCTTGAGCTAAGGGCTGACAGCTTGTTTTCGTACATTGTTATGTTGCCCTGAAGCCAGGAGCGGAGAGAATCCCTCTCAGCCCTGAGAGAATCGGCTAGGCTGGCGTTCCCCCTGAGCCACGAATCCATCTCCCTAACCAAGGACTCATAGTGGCTGAGGGAGCTGTTCAGCGAAGCCACCTGAAACTCAAGCATCTCCTTCTCAGAGCTTAAATTTGATAACCTGCTCTCGTAAAAAGATACGTTCCCCTCAAGCCAGGACCCCAGCTCCTTGATAAGCTGTTCCCTGGAGCTAAGCTCAGATAGCTGAGGCCTATGCCCAACCACGTAGCCGGATAGAAAGCCGATAACGAGAAACACAATGACAATAACGATGAACTTCATAGAAACAAGAGAGCCCAAGTCCAAAACCCTTGATGTATATTAAATTATTGAAATATATATACAAAAGCATTGTAATTGCGTTTATGCTATTTTGTTATCAATGGTTAGGTTATCTCTTAAAATTTACCTTAAAAATTTAGTAGCTTTAGGTAAAAATTATGATAATTAATGATTTAGTGCTTAGTTTTCTAAGGCACAGAATACATATGATGTGCAATACAATCGAGATTGGTGGGTCTATGAATTCTATCCTGGTGGATTATGTTATATAGTCCTCTAAAGATTTTGATTTTGCAAATTGTTGTGTTACTTTGTTTACTATCTTTTTTGTGCGCTCGTCATTGATGATTCCTTTCTTCGATAAAAGGTATTTCACTGGGTGTGTTTCACTGTTGCTTTTAAAAACTTTATTCCTTAGATGCTCTGCCTCTAGCAACGCCTCGCGAATGTTGTGTTTCTTTATTACTTCACTTGTTTTAGATTTTTCTAAACTTTCTATTTCAGATAATAGTCTACCCACATCTTTATCTTTCTTTAATTTATCAATATTTATATATGAATAATCCTGACGGACCAGAATTTTCAATTCAGCTTTGGGACTCATTCTGTCCATTACTTCTTGGGGTAATATTAGTTTTTTGTGATTGGTGCCTATTAGATCAACACCAATGAAATAAGATACAAGGTCACGGGCTGGGATCTCGGGATATTTGGGTGCGGCTTTGCCGAACTTAACATTTACTCCATATAGCAAAACGGGCTCGCCGTACTCTTTTTCTATAGTTTTTGATAACGCCAGTACGTAGTTATAATGAGGATACTTATTGATTGCATTGGAGCCATTGAAGTCAACGCAGATGAAGTTAAGCGAGAAGTTGCTACTCTTGTTTAGTGCTCGTTGATATAGTTTTACTAACTCTGAGTGAACGGCTCTTGATGCATACGGTATTGAGGGAGCCACAGCAACATCTAAAAGAGATGTGTGTTCAATGAAATCATTAATAACTTCTACATAAATTTTTTCTGGGAGTTTATGAAATATAGGTGTGCAAACAATGTTGACTCTAGGAGAAACCAGTATTTCTACAAGTTGTTGGATATACTCTTTTAACAACGGCTTCTCAATTTCTCCCATATCCTGTTTACCTCGAGCTAGAATAGGAACCGAAACAAGTACTTGGTTCTCGGGAACCCTTCTTTGCAAGCTTCTATAGCGGCTTGCCCTTTCATCCCTTAATTCGCTACTACCAATTATTCTACCAATCTTGCTTAGCTTGAATTCAACCGGTAACTCAACAACGCCCTTCAGTTGTTTACTGGATAAGTGCTTGTTATCTAAAGAGTTGAGGCTTACAGCATAGTTTGGTGTGCTAAACGCTACTCCACGTGCCTCTACTCTAAGAATTCTAGCTAAAGAGCCTTCCCGCTTTTCTAATAGCTTGACCTTTATGCCCATTAATCCACCAATAATAAATACTCGCTAAGTTCTTATAACTTTTAAAAATTAAAGTATTATTACTTGCGATGATTAATAGCTAGATATATGGCCGAGGATGAATATAATGGAAAATTTACTGATTAGTCAACCGGACCCCTTCAGCGTTGTCCTTGCAGTGATGTATGCTTTCAGGAATAAAAAAATCAGCAAAATTCATGTTCAGAAGGCCATTTACTTAGCATCTAAGCGTCTCAAGATACTTGAAGAGATCTTTGAGTTTACTCCCTATAGAAGAGGTTACTGGAGCGAAGAAGTCCAAGATATTATTGAGCAACTAATTGATAACGGAGACCTAGAAACTGTTAATAATTCTTTAATTATGTTATCTGAGCAGGGAATGATAAAAGCGGAAAAAGCTTGGAGTTTATTTAATAGCGAAGCAAAGGAGGTATTCACCGATATTGCAGAGTACCTATCCCAGTTAGACGTGGATGAGCTTCTGCTCTACATGTACGTAGTCCACGGAGGTTTTGAAAAATCAGATGTAATGAACAGACTTCTAAGTAAAAGAAAGCAACTGGCACTCAACATGTACTTGAAGGGTGCGATATCACTAGAGATGGCAGCAAAAATCGCTGGGCTAAGCTTGAAAGACTTTGTTGATTACGCGAAGAAAATGGGGGTAAAGCTGTTCCAAGCGGTGGAGGAAGACCTTGAAATGGCCGAGAAGTTATAACTCATCTAGGCAAGTTTATCATTTAGTTCTAGACTCATCCTCTATAATAACTCTTACCGAACTAGATATTTTAACAGAGATTTTTAAAAGACTGGCAACACAAGCGGGCGCATTAAGAGTAATAATACCGTCGAGAGTTCGGGAAGAATTAAAGAGAAGTAGTATAAGTATAGACCAGTATAACGAAGCCTATCAGGTCATGGTATTCAACGCTAATGATATGGAAATTAACTTGCCACAAGGCTTAGGAGAAGGTGAGAAAGAAGCAATTCTCATAGCGTTATCATTGATGAAGCTAAGCAATGTCATTGTAATAACTGATGATAAAAAAGCAAGAAAAACTTGCGAAAAACTAAAAATAAATGTACTCGGCACACTTGGTTTAGTGGAGCTACTCAAGAAACACAAAATAATTTCAAGAAAAGAAGCCTTAGCTCTCATCCAGAAAATACCAAATACAAGCCTTTACATAACACCCCAGTTATTAGAAAAAGCTCAGCACAAGATCGAAACTCAGAAGCTTTAGAAATGAAAATTTGGTTAGAAATAGTCTTGTTCGACATCTTTAATATTTTCAACGGTATCACATGTACTTAGCAGAATAAAGCTATCAATATAACTCGGATCAATTTTGCATTTATAAAAAATAAAACAAGCAAAGAGGTTATTCGAATTTATTCTATGAGAAAGTTTTTAGAACATTCTTTGAAGAATCCTTTATAGACACGATTTTGTCTAAAACGTTACTTCGAGCGTTATGGTGCAGTCGCATGGCTCTTTTGGCGTGGCGGTTACGCAGAGTGTGTCTGTGAAGCCTTTTACCTGTATGCTTATTTTTGCCTCGAAGCTCGTGTCCGGCGATGGTTTCTTTATGATGTAGTAGTGGGTGTTTTGTAATGTCTCTCCGGGTAATAGGGTCTTCCCGAAGAGTGCTAGTATGCAGAGTGTTGGCTCCCCGACATACACTGAGCCCTCGATAGGCGTTACCGTTACTAGAGCAAACTCTATTTCCCCAGCGCGCTCTCTGCCCGTGGCGTTGCTTGCTATGAAGTCGATTATTGGGCCGCATGGTGCTGGCCCGTAGATGCTTATTGCTTCGGGCCCCCTGTTCCTCACCTCCACCACAACCTCAAGGAGGGCGACGTCGCCTCTTCTGTTCCTTAGGGCTTCAAGTAGCTGGAGGGTCTCCTCTGGTATGGTCATGTTCCTGCTCCTCAGGTTCTCTACGTATTTCTCGACCTCTTTTTCAATCTTGCTTAGCAGATTCTCATCGGTTATGACGTTTGCCTGGGCCCTCAGCTCAGCCGTGCTGCTGTAAACGGGGCATAGCCTTGAGGCCACGACGCTCTCCAATGGTTTGGTGGTGCTTGAGGGAGGCTAATACGGGGGCTCGGAGGGCGTGGGAGAAGCTGTGGAGCCCGCTTCTCGTGGAGGAGCAGTGTACGTTGAGCTGCTATTAGGTTGCTGGCCTGATACGTGCATATACGCTAGAAGAGCGGCCAGGGCAACAACCACTAAAGATAAAACAATAGCGATCTTTCTCACGGGCATCCACTGTATCTATTAGTTATTTCCGATTCATTTAATCCTAATCATTGGAACGCTTCTTTCAAAAAATCGAACAAGCGGAACTGATTTCAACACGCATCTCCACGATAGTATTCATAACAAAGCAACTAAGCATATTCCAGCACCATTGAGGGGGAGGATCCCCTCAGGCCCTCCAGTTCATTTAAAGCCATCTTTTGAAGCGTGATGCAGGTAGCCTTTCTATGGGCTCATTTTCAGCTACAAGCTGTATTCATGGTTAAAGTATTTATGACCTTTCGGCATAATGAAGAGCGATTAAGCTTTTCCGGGATATGAAGCCCTCGGTGCGTGACCCCTTGTGCCGCGGCTAAGGGTTGAGGGGGACAGGCTGGTGATAGAGCTTAGGGGACTGGAGAGCGTACTCTCGCTCAAGAGGAGGCTGGAGATACCTCTCAGCTGCATTGAGAGAGCTTCCCACGTCTGGAGCCTAAATGAGGATGAGAAAAAGCAGATAAGCCCCAGGCGGAGGATAGCGGGCGCTTATCTAGGCAAAGCCATCTACGGTCGCTACCTAACAAAATTGGGCAGAGCCTTCTTCGCGGCGAGGAAGTACCCAGAGAAATCCATAGCGCTTTACCTAAGGGAATGCCTGCCATACAAAATAGTCGTTATAGATGCAGAAGACCCGAGAACAACAACACTACTGATGGAGAAAATAAGAAGATAGCGACAACGCCTTTAGAGGCTTTGAAATATTACAGAAATCACATTGCAATATCGTTTTTGACGTCGGATGCCGAAGTCTTATCTCTTTAAATGTATAGATTAAATAAGTGCTCTCAGCATAACTACTCTTATATATTGTAGTTGCGTAGCTTGGGTGTTGTTTTTTGCCTAGCTACTCGTCTCACAGAAGGGTGTACGAGATTATTGGCCTAAGCGATGGCTACTGCTTTGTTATTGATAGGATTGTTGATGAGGATCCCCCCTTGGTTAGGGATGTTTTTCCGGATGTGGGCAGCATGGAGGTTCTTCCAAGGCACTTTGGCTATATGGATAAAGAGTTCCCCTACATGGCTAAATTTGTTCTGGATAGGTTCGGCTACGAGGGGCTCAGGTGCCTTGCCGCTCACTTTGTTCTCGACCACATTGAGGGTCTCGTAGTAGCGGGCTTTGACTCGGAGATGATAAGCAACGAGGTCAGCGCACTCGTGGAATCCTATATCAGGGAGGCGAGCGCCGCGGGGAGGCTGGGGCTTCAATCAGCGGTTGTGGAGGGCCATCTCAGATATGTCTTATCAGCTGTGCAGGCAAGGCTCAGTGATGTGTTAGGTGTTATCCGGGAGGAGCTGGGCATGAAGCTCCTGCCCGTGGATGTAGCAGTCAACGCCTCAGCTGATATAATTAGCCTGAAGCTTCGAGCCGCCCTGATAGCGAGGGGGTACAAGGGCAAAGGAGGCTTCAGGGTGAGCCAGAGCATTAAGGGGAAGCACTACACGAGCATGTACAACAAGGTTAAGCAACTGGTCAGGCAGAAGCTGTACCGAGCAGTTGTGAGCAAGGAATTAGAGAGCATAGATAAGCTGGTGGAGAGCATAAACAAGGTTAAGAAGCTAGTACTAGCCAAAAACGTAGCCACGGTCAGCGAGTACAGCAACATAGTTAGGAGCGAGGCAATGTTGAACAAGGACCTAAACAAGCTACTAGAAATAATAGACAAATCCATTGAAGAGACCCTAGAGCAGGAAAAACTATGACCAAGCAGCATGGGTTACTCGCTTAGCACAAAGTTTGCATCGAGATAAATAGTAGGTATCCATTCATCAATAAATAAGGAAATCTTCAAATATGCTTTCTATCACCATACTAAGCGTTATCTGTTTTTCAATTTTGTTCTCGTTAGCCAAGATGTTTTAATTTAGATGTTATTCTTTAGTTTGCCTGACTTTTTCAAACACAGGTTTCCATCTTATGGGACTTGTTGGCTCGGACAGTGTTTTGAGTATTACATTTACATTTTCCTCGCTGAATGGTAATTTTGTGGAGCTAGGTGATGGCGCAGTAGTTTGTAGAGCCTGGCTCTCTATGGAATTTGTAGCGAGAGCTGTTAGGGCAGGTTTCCTGTGTTGCTTTTTTTAGCTATGATTAAGGCTTTAAAGGCTAATTTGTATGAGTCGTCTCTCAGTTGCTCCACTGAGTTACTGTTCTGTCGCTCGATGTTTTTCCAGGCTCAAACGCCTTTTAGAGGGTGTCCCTCGTCGGTAATTATTGTGTAGTTAACTCCTAGGTCAAACGAGTACTTGAGCTTCTCTTACTACCTCATTATTTATCCCGACGAGCTTCTTGACCTCTATGAAAGCTATGGGGCTGTTTGGAGATACGTCCTTCGTGAAGAGAGCGTAATCAGCTCTCACTTTTTTGTGTTTTAATACTCTGGTACTATTTCCTCGAGGATTTCTACATCCTGTCCAAGAGAAGCATTGCTCTGAAAACAGAGCTAAACATTATTCAAAGGTGATTAAAGGCATCAAATATAACGCCCGGCTCGAGACTATCAATTCTCAGTGTTTAAGGCGAGAGCAAACTGCATGGTGAAATCATGCAGGTAAGCTGAGCTTAGAGAGCGGTGCTCCGCGTAAAAAGCAAAATTCTAGCTTCACTCTTTGTGTAGCACAACGTTTTTAGAGCAGGCGTCCTTATGGGCGGGAAAAGACATAATGGTTGCTCTCAGGGCTAGGGCGCTGGAGCTTAGGGAAGAAGGCTAAGCTACATAGCCCTCCGTAGCTTGAAAGAAGGTGATAAGGATACAGCTTCATCGGGGAGGATCCTCCCTCGCCCTGTTAGTTTCCGTCATATGTTGGGTTTGCAAGCTAAATTAAAAGAAAAAGCTGGGAACATCTGGGCTGCAACTAGCATGGCTAAATCAAGCTACTTAATAGGTTTAGCTAAAATATTTTCATGAGAAATTGGAATTGCGTAATTTTAGTTGAGCACGATTGAGCATGGTTTCATACTGGTTGCAGAAACTATTACTTATGGCTGATATTAACTGTTCACATTTGTTGCTTATAATTGCTCATGGAGAGGATCCCGTCCCCATAGATTAATGCTCCACGCAGAATCTTCAAAGTCTAGGGAAATCTAAAGAAGTCATCACTACATGAGGGATACCCCATACTTCTGCCTGTTTTCAAACGCTTTGAAAAACGCTACATGCTCAACCATGGAAACCATCGAAGCCATGAGCAACCATGCGAAACTGCCTCATATAGGATGATATCAAACATTTGGAGACCAATCATAGTACAGAACTTCCATGCATAACCATGAGCAACCATGGAGAGATCTTCCTAATTCTTATTGTTTATAAGGAAACGCAGCTCCTCAACTCTCATCTTATGAGTAAAAGCCTATCGAGCCTTTCCAAGCTCGGGAAAAAGCTGTGGAAGCATCGCTCTATCAGGGAGGGGAATCCTCCTCCAACCGTGGATAAGCGTAGCGAAAAGCAAAAGTGATTTGTATAGGAGCCTTGACGAAATAGCTAGTAATAGTGCTTGATTGTAAATATAAAGGTTGCGCACAGAAGAACGTCTGGGTTAGCTATAGAATATGGTCGTTGTGCCAGAGGCGAACATGCTTTTTCTATTGGTATAAGCGTTTTTCAACCTACTGGAAGTGTGGATTAGTAGAACTGTTTTTCTCGTTAATCATTCCCGAACTCGACGTGAGCTTTTAATTCTCTCTATTCTCTCAGTCTTGTCGCTCTCCAGCAGCTTGTTGAACCTGAGCGAGGACAGCGTTGGTCTGATCTTCTCTGCTAAACTCAAGCTCTTCGCTCCTAACGCTATCTGTGAAGGTTTCTAGATCATTAATGCTTCCATGAACATCGATGAAATCGGAATTTACACTTTTTTTCATATCGAGTATGTTTATAAAAATTTATATACTTATAAAATAATTTAAAATAATTACAAAAAAGTTGATAAGCTGTAGCTTTCAACTCCACTATTAGTTGAGATAGCCTTTATTTCAGAAACGTTTGGTATTACGAATTAACTACCCAAAATATTTTTAAGGTAGTTCGATGAAAAGATCTATAAGGTGGCATATTGACGCTCGATTTGTGGGTCAGGGTCTCCAAAATAGAGCCTTCTTGGGTTAGGGATTACTTCTTTATTCTTTACAGGGAGATTGGGAGCAAGGCTTTCACGGCCGAGGAGGCTCAGAGGACCTTCTCCAAAGCCGGCAGAAGCATTGATAACGTCTACAAGGTTCTCTCTCCATTAATGAAGGCTGGATTGCTGAAGGAAGTCGGCAAATCACCTGATGGCAGGGCTTTATACCAGTTTGTTGTTCAAGGCAACATTGGCTCTAAAACACCCAGCAAGGACGAGGTTCTCAGGCTTCTCAAGAGCGCCGCTGATGTCATCAGAACAGCCGTTCCTTATGAGAGCATTCTTCTCCTGTTGTTCTACAAGGTAATAAGCGATAAGTGGGAAGCAATTGCAGAAAGAGAAATAGCTAATGGTCTGTCGAAAGAGGAGGCATACTCAATAGCTAATGATGAGTATATAAGGCTTTATGATGAGAGAGAAGATAAACTGTACTCATGGAGTGTTGTTTCCCGTAGCGCCGAGTCCGTGAAGGAAATAGAGAAGGCCTTAATCAAGATAGCTGAAATGAACTCGGGCTCCAATGCCGGGCTCACTCTCGATGAGCTTAAGAAGCTTATAGATAAGGTCGGCTTATCAACGCTAGCCGCTAAGGATGACCTTAGGCCTATCCTCGTTGAGCTCGTTGAGCTTTTCAACAAGTACGACTTCAGCCAGGTGGACTACGATGTAATCGGCGATGCATATCAGTGGATACTGTCGTACTTCGCACCAGTAAAAGCGAAGGAGGGCGAGACATACACACCCAGAGAAGTGATAAAGCTGATGGTTCGCTTAATGGACCCAGAGGACCAGAGCACCATTGTTGACCCGGCATGTGGCTCTGCGGCCATGCTCATTGAGTCCTATAGATACGTGAAGGAGAAGATCGGCGGGCAGGAGCCATCACTATTGCTGATAGGGCAAGACAGGAATGGGGATATGGTTGCTGTGGCCAAGATGAACATCCTGTTACATGGCATAAAAGCGGATGCAAATATTTTCTTTGGTGACAGCCTGATTAACCCTGAGTTTCTTAAGGATATGGGCGGACGGAGCGCTGATTACGCTATTGCTAATCCGCCATGGAACCAGGATGGCTACGGGGAGGATAAACTCAGCAAGCCTGAGCTCAGAAAAATCTATCTATACGGCTACCCCCCGAACAACACAGCTGATTGGGCTTGGATACAGCTATTGCTATATACCGCTGGCAAGAAGGCCGTGGTCGTGATTGACCAAGGAGCACTATTCAGAGGGGGGAGAGAGAGGGAGATTAGAAGCAAGATTATTGAGAAAGACCTTGTGGAAGCTGTTGTGCTTCTCCCCGAGAAGCTATTCTTTAATACAAGCGCGCCGGGAGCAGTAATAGTATTTAACAAGAACAAGCCCGAGGACCGCAGAGACAAGGTCCTGTTCATAAACGCGAGCAACGAGTATAAGCCGCACCCAGAAATAAGAAGACTAAACATACTAGGAGAGGATAACATAGAGAAAATAGTGAAAACCTATAGAAACCACTCCGAAATACATGGCTTCTCAAAAATAGTTTCAATCGAGGAAATTAAGAGTAATGACTACAACTTAAACGTAACATTATATGTAACACCCTTAGAAGAAAAGGAATCCATAGACATATTCAAAGAATACGAAGAACTAAAAAGAATAGAAGAAGAGAAAAGCCAGCTACTCAAAAAGATAGAACACATAATGAACGAACTTTTAAGAGCTCTAGGTGAAAACACATGAAGTTTTATAAAGAAACTGAATTTAAAGAAACACCAATAGGAAAAATTCCTAAAAAGTGGAAAATTACTAATCTAGGAAGCATAGCTAAAATATATGCAGGTAACACAGCTCCGCAGGATGAAAAATATTTCAAAAATGGAAAATACCCTTTTATTCGTGTTCAGCATTTAACAGTGTTGCAAGAGCAAAAATATCCGATAAAATACGATTTAATAAATGAATATGCAGTTTCAGATTTAAAATTAAAGAAGTTTAAAAAAGGTTCTATAATATTTCCCAAAAGTGGAGAATCCATCAGGCTAGAAAAAAGAGCAATATTAAAAGAAGATTCATACGTTGTAAATCATCTAGCAGTCGTAGAACCTTTTCATGAAAATATTGACAACTTATTTTTATTTTATTATTTATGTACCGTTAAGACAAGTAATTATCTCTTAAAAACTACAATGCCGTCCTTAAATCTATCAACGATAAGCAATTTTTTAGTTCCCCTTCCACCTATAAAGGAGCAACAAACGATTGCTGAAATTCTCTCAACAGTTGATAAAGCTATTCAGAGAACTGATGAAATAATAGCTAAGACTGAACGTTTGAAGAAGGCTTTAATGAACGAATTGTTAATGGGGAGGATAAGGGTTAGAGAGGAAAAAGGCAAACCAGTCTTCTACAGAGAAACAGAGTTCCAGGAAACAGAGATAGGGAAAATACCAAGAGAATGGAAAACTGTCAAGCTTAAAGAAATATTAATTCTTAGAAATGGAAAACGACCAACTCTTTCGGAAAAGGGTTGGATACCAGTTTATGGAGCTAATGGAATAATGGGTTACACAACAGATTTCCTCATAGATAATGATTATACTATAGTAATTGGCAGAGTAGGGGCCTCAGGAGAGGTGCATTTGGTTCAAGGAAAGATATGGGTAAGCGATAATGCTCTTTATAGTGAGAAATTTAATTCATCCAAAGTTTTTATGCCATTCCTTTATTATCTATTAAAAGATAAAAAGTTAGGTCGCTTTGCTCACAAAACAACGCACCCAATAATCACTCAGTCATTTCTAAATAACCTTCCGATACAATTGCCATCTCTAGCTGAACAACGAATAATTGCTGATATTCTCCTAACGATTGATGGAGCTATTGAACTTTATTGTAAAGAGAAAAATACGCTTGGGAGATTGAAAAAGGGTTTAATGGATGTACTTCTGACTGGTAAGATTAGGGTGGTGGAGGATTAAATGTCTGCTATAATTAGCTCTACCGCATACTTCGATTCTTCGGAGAAATACTATTATATCGACTTAGGGGAGCTTACTAAAGTTTTTCCTCATATAGAGAAAAGCAAGGAGCAAAGATGCTATGTTGTTGAGCTTAGGAATGAAACTGGTAAACTTGTGGGGAGATTTAAACCATTCAAAGAACTTGTTTTAAAAACTAAGGAATATTTTTCAACGTCATTGAGCAATTGGTTTTCTTGTATTGTAATACCTGAGGACGCGGCAACCCGGATTAATGTTGGGGATAATTATCGCATTACAATTGTCATTACAGCTTACGATGGTAAGCCCTTCTTACCATTAGAACTTAAGCCTAAGGGTTATGATGCTGAGAGAGCATCTGAGTATTTCTCAAGAATAGAAGCAACTTTATTTTCACTAAGCTTGGAGCAACCAGTTCTTAATAAAGCTGTTAGTTACTTGTGGGATGCTAATGCTAGGTTGGAGGAAAACGATGTTGAAGGCGCGAGGATTTCTGTAAGGAACCCGCTTTCTATGATCAGAGATGAGTTTATCCCTGAAATAGAGGTTGTAGAAGAAGCAAAAGATTTCCCGAAGAACCTTGAGAGTCTTGTGAAGCATTTAGCAGAGTTTACTCAATATGGAGGACCTCATCCAGGGCCAGCTCCAAGAACTACAACAGAGATGATCATCTTAATGACTATAGAGTTGGTAGGGTACTTGGCGAAAATGCTTGAAGACAAAACGATATCCCTTAAAACCATTGAGAGGTAAAAGGGTGATTGCTTGAGCGAGATAGGTATCGTGGGGGTTTTGCTGGATAGACTCAAAGAGCTTGGTTGGCGTGAGAATAGTTTATGCCCAAGGTATGTTCGTGGATCAGTATTTATTGATGACTTGTTTAAGGCGAGTTTGGAGAAGCTTAATGAGAAGGCTTTAAATGCTTTGGGGTTGAGTAATAGAAAAGACAGTGTATTCGACAGAGTTAAGGATTTACTCGAGAATGCTGAGCCACATGTATTCCTAGAGTATCTTAGGAGAGGTATAGACATAGAGGAGGATAAGAAGAAGGTTAGAGTTTGGCTACTGGACTATGACAATGTAGATAACAATGATTTCACAGTGTGCAGAGAAGTACAGTTTTACGGAGAGCACATGGATATAAGACCAGACCTTATCCTTTACGTTAATGGTATACCATTAGTTGTCGTCGAAGCCAAGGATCCCTCAAGGCTGCGGGAGAGAGCCATTAACGAGGGCATTTCCCAGCTTCTGCGCTACGAGAGGGAGTTCCCCAAGCTCTTTAGGTACGCACAGATAGGGGTTGTCTACACAAATGAGGAGAGCTCGGTTTACCTGCCCATGATGAGTGATTGGCGTGGAAGGGAGAGATGGTATGGGAGGTGGAGGGATGAGAAAGGGAACTACAATATTCTCGACCTGCTGAGGAGAGAGAGGTTACTCGAAGTTATTGTGTGGTTCACGTTCTATAAGGGCTTGGATAAGAAGAACAAGGTAGTTCCAAGGTACATGCAGTACTGGGCAACGAGAAAAGCCATGGAGAGGATTAAGGCTTATTTGGAAGGAAGGGAGGGGAGAAACAGAGGCTTAATCTGGCATTGGCAGGGAAGCGGCAAGACATACTTGATGTTCTATATCGCTTACCAGTTCTACGTAAGGTTCATTGATAGGGATCCCCTCATCTTCTTCATCGTTGACAGAAAGGAGCTTGAGAAACAGCTGTACGAGGACTTCATCAAGGACATACACGCTCCCTACTTCCGTGAGGAGGTCAGGGTAGTCGAGTCGATTGATGAGCTTAGAAAAATCCTGGTTGATATAAAGGAAAGTGAGGATAAGAGTAGCCGCATAGTTAGAGGAGTATACGTTGTTTTGATACAGAAGTTCAGGCCGGACGAGCTGATGGGTATCAGCGAGATAAAGAAAAGAGACATACTGCTTCTACTCGATGAGGCTCACAGAAGCCAGTACGGTGAGCTAGCAGCCTCGATGAGGAGGATCCTCCCAAACGCGGTCAGAATGGCCTTCACGGGCACGCCAGTGATGGGTTACGAGAGAAACACATTCAACATCTTCGCTTATCCAGAGCATGGCGAGCTATATCTAGATAAGTACTTTATCTCCGACTCCATCAAGGACGGCTACACGTTGCCCATCAAGTACCAGGTAGTCCAGGAGCTTGGAGGCGTGAAGATAAATGTTTCTCCAAGCGAAATAAAGGATATCCTCGAGAGTTGGGCAAGAAGAGCTGCCGAGCTGGGAAGCCTCGATAATATCTCCGAGGAAGTGGAAGAGCTAGCAGAAACCGGAAGCGGGAAAATAATTGTTACCAAGAAGGAGATTAGGCAAAAACTAAACAGGATTAAGGTCTTCCTGGAGGACCCCGCCAGGATAGAGAAAATAGCTGAGTACATCGCCGATAGGATAAGGGAGGACACGGAGAACTTTAGCTTCAAAGCCATGGTGGTTGTAGCTAGCAGGCTTGCCTGTGTTAGGATGAAGAGAGCGCTTGATAAAGCCCTCGCCAAGCGATACGGGGAGGAGGCAAGGGGATGGAGCGAGGTCGTAATGATTTACACAAACAACGATAAAGAGGAGATAAAGAGCTACTTGGAGGAGCTACTCGAGCGGTGGAAAGGCAACATGGAGCACGCTGTTAAGGACTGGCACGAGATAAACAGTAGAATACAGGATGACTTCAAGGAAAAAGATGACCCAAGGATACTCATTGTCACGGATATGTTGATAACGGGCTTTGACTGCCCAAGATTAAAGGTTATGTACCTCGACAAGCCTCTCTACGAGCATAGGCTGTTGCAGGCGATAGCTAGGGTTAACAGGCCATACGAGAGTGGTGGCATCAGAAAGGAGTTTGGGCAAGTGGTTGACTTCGTTGGTCTGCTCGACTACGTTAAGGAGACGATCAGGAGATACGAGCTCCTTGACCAGGACACATACAGGGAAATATACGAGGAGAGCATCAACTCCATAGATAAAGGACTGGATGAGTTAAAACAACTAATCGATGAGGTCAACAGTAGGCTAAGCGCGGGCATAACGGTGGGGGCTCATAAAGTAATCCTGGACATTAATCGCATCGTGGGGCTTCTCAGAGCAGTCTCCACGGAAGACTCTAAGCAAGCTGTCCAGCTTCTCGAGGATGCAAGCAAGATATTAGCGATGGGTTACAGGCTATCGGAGTACAACGTTCTCGATATACTTGCCAAGATAAGGAGAGTAACCAGCCTTTATAGAGCGCTTGGCTCTCACCCAGATAAGCTGAAGTTCAAGGACGAGGTTGCTGTCTTAGTCAAGCTATACAACTGTGTAATGTCGCGTGTAAAGGGATATAGAGTGCCCGAGCCGTTCTGGGATGAGCTCCTAAACATGGTTCACGAGAAAAGCGTTATCCCCGAGATAAGGCCCTTAGGCGAGGTCACAGTTGGCCCTGAGCTAATAGAAGAGATAACGGAGAGCATAAGCAAGCTTGATTACAAAGGCATAGCAACCGCGTATACAACAGCGGATATACTATCATCTATAAGGGGAATAATCGAGTCGGAGCCTGCTAACCCCGTCTACAAGCACATATACGAACGCCTAAAAAGACTGGAGGAGCAGTGGGCCAGTAGGGTTGACCTACAATTAGTAAATGAGGTCAAAAACCTGTGGAACGAGATGAGGAGTTACCTTGAGAAGAGAAGAAGCATGGAGCTGGAGGACAGAATATTATTCGACATCAAAGAGTACCTCAGCAAAGTATGTGGCAGGCAGGTCTTAAATCTCCCGAACCTCGAGTCAACGATAGCTAAAATAATCCCAAAATACTTATCCGGCAACCAGCTCCCTCGATTACTAGATAAAGACAGAAGGGACATCAAGGTTGCTATTAAAAGAGACTTGTATATTCTTAAGTTAGCCGGCACGCAGAAGGCAGAGGACATAGCTAATGAGGTAGTAGAATATATTGAGAGGGCCTTGTTAAATGAGTTGCGAAGATACCATTAAGCGAATAGTCGAGGATTACAAGCAAAAGCTTGGTATAAGCTGCGAGGTCAACGTTAAAGTAAGAAGCTACAAGACGAGGTCAGCGTTCGTGAACCTCAAGACAAAAACGATATACATAAACAAGGAGCTAATCCCCCTAGGAGAGGATGTGCTCAGATACCTTATACTACACGAGCTGCTTCACCTTAAGCTAAACAGCAAGTACCATGACGGCGAGTTCCACAAGATTCTCTACGAGCATATCCCCGAGGAAAGAGTAGTGGAGCTACGAGGCATCATCAACAAAAAGCTTATCAGCAACTACAAATCAAATTCAAGCTCTCCAAACTAACAATGCACACGTCAAAAAGGTTCTATGTTTCATCATTAGCTATAAGACGCTTTGAAGCTTAGAAAAAAAGTTTTGATTATGCATGAAGAAAACAATTAAATAGTAGATAAAATTGTTAGCTTAGCGAAAGAAGCTTGGAGCAATACAAGAGTAGAATTAATAGAGATTGAGAGGCAGAGGAACATTGGAGCTAAAGGCAACTGTATTTACACGGTGATTATAAGTTATGAGTAAAACAAGATCGCAAATCTCAAGGCTTAGCTATTATCCAGGGCCTTGTTCTGTACAATTGGTAGCCCAGCCTCAGGTATATGTTTATTGCTTCCTCGAGGGGGCATGGGCGCCTTTCTGTACAGCTTCAGGGCGCTGGACAACAGCTTCTTGACATCAACGTTGCTGTCTCCAAGTATTCTTACTACCAAGCAAGAGCACCAGCCAAAGACATATCTTGAGCTAAACGGCCACATAAACCTTATTAATGATAACTAAACAAGTATGCAACAGCCAACGACGGGGAGGCTGTTCCCGGAGCCTATGGCCTCGGCAGCTCCATCCTATTTATTTACAGAGATATTTATCTTGGCTTCGCTAAGGGTTTTTGCATAGCTTGAAATACTTGACCTTCCTTGCCCCCTTTACCTCCACCTCGCTGCAGACCTCCCCCCTCGCCTCCATTCCTCTCAGCACCTTGTAGAAAGCCCTGAGCGTGTAGCTCTGCCTCTCCTTCCACATCTCGTAGGCCGTCATCCTCCCCTTCTCCCTCAGAAGCTCAATTATCTCCTCTCTAAGCTGGCCTCTCCCAGTATACAATCTGTAGGGCTTGTAGCCCATCGTTAAGACGGCGACAGAGCTGCCGAGGATCCTCGCGACAGCGAAGCTTACAGCCGATATTGGCATGGTCACGAACCCCTTCCTCGTGAGCCTCCCAAGCGCGTCGAGGACCTCCTCAGCCTCAATCTCAGCTACTTTGACTCCATGCCTCTTGACTATTTCCGGCACACTAGCCCCCTTGACCACGGCGGCAACCACGGTGTACCCTGGCTCAGCCCCGGCCCTTCTTAAATCATCCAGGCCTTTCACCAGCGAGTAGGCGAGGACCCCCGTCTCCACGGGGACAACTATGTTCTCCGCCTTAACTCTTTTCTCATAAAGCTCAAAGACAATAGTCTTTAAGCCCTCGATAGTCAGCGGGTTCAGGTAGTTAATCCTGGCCTCATCGCCAATGCTCGTGTCCTTGGTCGTGACATCCACGTTATTCATCCCATAAATTCTTACAATATCATCCATGCTTAAGGAGTCGAGGCTCCTCACAAGCACCCTGACTTTGGCTATTCCTTTTAAATAATAGAGGAGCGACTGCGTGAATGCCTCGATGTACTCAGTTTTTATAAGCCTTACGCCCGTGCTCTTGGCGTAAGAGGCAATAACAGCGGAGGCCCTATCAGCGTACGTGCCTGTGGGGTTCTTCTTCTCGTTCTTAACCAAAACGCCATCAACGCTGCTTATAGGCGTCAGCCCCTCCCCGTGGGACAATGTTTCCCCGAACCCGGGCAGAAGAGAGTTGTACCTCCATATTCCTGGCCTGGACTTATCAACCCTGAACCGGGGCTCAGGGTACTCGATAATAACGGGTCCTCCGCAGAATGGACAAGCTGAGTACGGGGCATCGAGCTCCCTGCCGCAACCAATGCATCTGTAAAAATAGTTATTGTTCCCCATTACTGCTTTGACCTACACAGCCCTGACAGTTTATCATGCTTTGACTAGCCTTAAAAAGTACTCGTAGACCTTCTTCTCACCTGTGATTTCTGGGTGGAAGGCTAGGGCCAGCATGTTGTCCTGCTTGGCTGAGACCCCGACCCTGCCCATCCCCGGGTAATCAATGAAGCCCGTTATCCTAGCGGGTGGCCAGGCGTTCTTTATTTCCGGGGCCCTTATGAAGGCCGCCCTCACTCTTCCTATCTCATCGATATCCACGTCAGCTATGAAGGACTCCCTCTGCCTCCCAAACGCGTTCCTCACAACCTCTATGTTCATTAACTTAAGCGTGAACTGGTCGGTTGGCCCAACGGTTTTATCGGAGACGCTCTTGGCAAGGAGAACAGCGCCTGCGCATGTCCCCATTATCGGTGTTCCGCTCTCAGCCAGGCTTGCTATCTTGTCTGCGAGCCCTCTCGCAACGATGAGCGAGCCAATGGTTGTTGACTCGCCGCCAGGTATTATCAGGGCGTCAACAGAGCTTAGGTCATCCGCCCTCTTAACAGCCACGGGCTCAACGCCGTCCAGCTCGCGCAGAATCTGCACGTGCTCGAGGAAATCGCCCTGCAGGGCCAGCACTCCTACCCTGACCAAGGCTACTCCCCTCTCACCTGCATCAGCTGCTCCGGCTTCAGCGCCCTTATATCTATGCCCATCATGGCGCTCTTCTCAGAGACCATTTTCTGAGCCTCGACAACGGTCTCCGGGTCATCGTAGAATGCCGTTGCGAGCACTATTGCCCTCGCCCTGCTGTCCGGGTCGCTGCTCTTGAATATCCCTGAGCCAACGAAGACCCCATCAGAGCCCAGCCACATCATGAGGGCCGCGTCAGCAGGAGTGGCTATCCCCCCGGCGGCGAAGTTAACCACGGGCAATCTTCCAAGCCGAGCTGTCAGGAGGGCTAGCTCGTATGGGACCTTGTTCTCCTTCGAGTAGAGCCAGATTGCCTCAAGGTCCCCGCTCAGGTAGTAGCCCCTGAGAGCAGATATGTCCCTGTTGACGAGCTTCATGTGCCTAACAGCCTCAGCGACGTTTCCCGTCCCGGGCTCCCCCTTAGTCCTTATCATTGATGCTCCCTCGTAGATTCTCCTCAGGGCCTCGGGCAGGCTCTTGGCCCCGTTGACGAACGGTGTCCTGAAAGCCCACTTATCGATGTGCGACTTCTCATCAACGGGTGTTAGGACCTCGCTCTCATCTATCAGGTCAACGCCTATCTCCTCGAGCAGCCTTGCCTCCTCAGCATGACCTATCCTGCACTTAGCAGAGACAGGTATAGTTATGACGCTCATAATGCTGCTTATCACCTTCAGGTCAGCTGTCCTCGCCACCCCGCCCGCCATCCTCACATCGTACGGTAGCTTGTCTAGGACCATTACTCCAACAGCCCCTGCGTCCTCCGCTATCTCGGCCTGCTTCTCGCTCGTGACATCCATAATGACTCCTCCCTTGAACATTGATATGAACCCGTACTTGACAAGAGGGGCCCCAGTCCTTATGGGTACGAGCTCAGCACCGCTTTCTCTCGCCTTATCCCTAAGCTCCACCAAGCTGTATATAAGGTCTCTCAGTTTCTCAAGGAACACGTATGAATCCACGAGCTTCATTCTCCCACAAATATGATAGTTGGTACAGGACGGCTTATATCTAATATTGAACGTTCAACAAAACAAGAGACGAGGAACAGCGTTATCTTTCGAAGCATTGCGCGTCAACGAGGTCAATTAGTTCTCCAGAACAGCCGTACAGGCATCTACAAGAAGCAGTGCTTCAGTCTCCCCGAAACGAAATGCTTAGCTAGATGCCTGATAGGTTAACCATAGTGACAAAACATTGTTGTAGGATTCTCATGTTATAGGCAACATTGATGTATCACGCTTATATCTCTGGATAGCAATAAATATAATTGGGGGTAAACATGCCCACAATTTTCGTTGTCAAGAGGGACGGAAGCAGGGAGGAGTTCGCGCCGGAGAAGATAGTTGTTAGCTGCCTTAAAGCGGGGGCGACGCTCGAGGCATCAAGGAAGATAGCAAAGATTGTTGAGGCTAAGCTTCTTGAAGCAAATGCAACGGAGGTATCAGCAAAGGAGCTGACGAGAATGGTGCTGGAGCTCCTGAGAAAAGAGAACGAGGAGTGGTACAGGAACTGGATAATATTTGACAGGGCAGTTAAGAGAAGAAGAACAGAGGAGGAGCTCAAATAAATCTTTTTCCCAAATTTCTCAACCAAGCTTACTGTATATGCCGAGGAGCAAGTTGTTTTTTAGCAATTAAAGATAGGTTCAAATACAACTTTAACGTGTAATTGATTTGGTACTCAGATATGTCTAGCTCTCAGTATGGTGCGCTTGTTTTAACAACTATGGATTGGTTCGAGAACTGCTTGCAAAAGAACTGCACGGTTTTCCACTTTCCCCCAGGCAAAAATCCAAGAGTAAACAAGCTATCCAGGGGGAGCGTGTGCCTGGTTCTAGCTAAGCCTGCCCCAAAATCAAAAAGGGAGGACTGGCTCATCACTGGAGAGTTCATAGTTAGGGACGTAAAGAGGGTTGATGGCGAGAGTTTCAGAAGGCTCTATGCTTCTAGGGCAGTCGAGCTTCCAAGCGCCCCCTTCCCTAAGCCGAAAGAAAACGCGTGGGTCATAGAGTTCGATAGGCTAATAAAATATGATAGCCCCCTTAGGCTTGGAGACTGCAAGGACATAAGGACATCGACGAGCAAGTTACCACTGAGCGAGTGGGTAATCCTGGGCTTCTCGTTGCTAAGACCCGAGGACTCCTCAGCAATTGTTCAGGCTATCAGGAACCGCGCCATGAAAGCTATTCATGAGGAGGCCCCGAGCCACGACGAGCTCATCAACGAGATAGTCGAGCTGGGGGTGAACCTCAGCTTCATAGCCAAAAAGGAGGAGGAGACTCCTGACAAGCTGTACAGAGTAGACGTCACGTGGAGAGACTCAGAGGACCACTCTCCCCTCAAGGCCTTCGAAGTTGAGCTAAGTGGAAATGTCGATGTAGCCCTATCTAGGCTGATGCATGCTTACCCATTACTTAACCCAAAAGCCTCGCCTTTCAAGGCGGGGATTAAATATAAAGGCTTATAAGCTCTCTCATTTTATTTATTCCTTGATGATGAGTTAATCGTAAGCTGTGGTTGCCCCTAAGCCAGCGTGGGATGCGGGGAGCGCAACCACTAGGCAAACACACTGTGGGGGGATCTCTGGCCACCCCGACTGCCCCGCAAATGACAGATGTATCCCCGAATAGATGCGGGGAACCAGTGAACCGCCTAAAGGGAACCCATGCCCTGAAGGGCGGGGAGGAGGTCAGTCAGAGACTTGGCAAGGAGGCCTCCCTGAGAGAAGCCTTCATCATTTTTGGTAGTTTGACGAACCATTTAATCATCGCTTTCTGTGAGCGAAGGGCGCGGATTATTCACAGCTTTTATCTTCTCACGTGCCAAGCAGGATATCAATGAGCTTTTTGTGAGCCTTTGTTATCTGAGGTCTCGGTGTTAAGCTGATGTTCAGTGCTATTTGAGGCTTCAGGCTGGATACCACGTACTTTGACCTCAGGCCTTCCCATCCTTTCTCCTCTATAAGCCTCAGGACAGTTTGCCTAACATCATCGCCGTTCAGGTAAACGAAAGCCTTTCCTGGCGCCACGATGACTAGCGCATCCAGATACTTAAGAAGGCTGATGCAGGGCGAAACGGCATCGTTAAAGCTCTCAACGAAGATAAGCTCCCCGCCTACAGCTATCTTGTTAAGGCATGTCTCAATGTTCCTTTCCGACTCAGCGGACTCCATATATGATGACAGCTCTGACACGGAGCCCTCCTCCGCTCTCAGAGCCTCTGCTAGCTTTTTAACGAGCCTTCTCAAAGCGGGAGAGGACTTGTTGAGGTTACTTGTGTAAAGGTAGTGCCTGGCCACCTCGGCCGAGCAATCAGTAATTCTCGATATAACCACGCTTATGTACACGCTGTCGCTATCAGCCAGGTATCTCTCGATGTTCTCTCCATAGATTGCTGGGTCTGGGGGCGCTGTGGCAATGGCTATCGGGTTTCCAAGCAACGGGCTCTCCATCAGTTTGTTATCATAGTATATTGATACGTCGTTGCCAACCAGCAAGCCAATCTTTAAGCTTTTCCTAAAGGTCCTAGGGCTGTACCATAGGCTATGACCTGCCACCGGCTTGTAAACTCTAACCCTGAGGCCCAAGCTTCTTGCGTGGCTGGCCAGCCCAAGCGTGAACCAGGTCTTGCCCGAATCGTACACATGAAGGCCTGCAATCATAACTGTTTTGAGCAATTGCCCACCCAACAGCCCCTGTTCTTGAGGGGCTTGGCCAGACATTAACTAGTGCGAATCAAGCGAATAAGCTTGTGCTAGCCTGCAATTGAAAGCTAAGCGCTTCTGCTTATGACTTTATTATACTGAACAGTAGTAGATTCGAGTACACCTTCGAAATTCGCGCGCTGTAGCCTTCTTAACCCGACTGTAGATGCGAAGTACAGAAGTCCGCCGAGAATAGGTATTAGAGGCTTCGGGGCGTTTTCAACGAGCCTCCAGGAAAGCTTCCTTATCTTTTTTATAGCATCATACACAGCAACGAAAATTAGCGTTAGGTTTTCGTAGCCGCGCGGCAGTATATCCTCCACGCCTAGCTTCTTCTTTTTTCTTAGGGAGCCGCTCGGTACGAAGGGCAGTGGGAAAATAAATACGTCGTATGTCTCAAGTCTCTCAACAAGCCTAAGATTCTTCTCAACATCTTCGGGTGTTTCGCCCGGCAGGCCCACTATTATCGTGGCGCATATCCACCAGCCCGCATCGTTTAGAACATTAACCGCTTTCTCCACGACATCGGGCCAATCATCAGGCGAGAATGGCCTGGGTTTTCCAGGGGCTATCATGCTTATGACCCTGGGGCTAGCGCTCTCAATACCTATCTCTATTATCCTGAAGCCGTTATTGCCTATCAGCTCGCTCGCCTCCTTAACGAGTTTAGGCTCCGTCATCACCGTTGATGGAGTCACAAAGTCAAAGGTTACATCTTCCACCTCAGGCATCCTCCTAACGGTATTGATGAGGTTCAGGAGCTTATCTCTCCGTGGATAAATATCAGGGGAGCCGTACCTGAGGAAATCCTCTGAGTGGAGAAGAATTTTTCTTTCCCCACCAGCGACATTAACCTCAACCTCCCTGATTATTTTTTCTAGCGGTATGTTCCTGTACATCAGTAGCGTGGGGTTACAGAACCTGCAGCCGCGCCCGCATCCTCTCGTTATCTCGACGATACCTCTCGAAGGAGTCCTAATAATCGGTATTTTCTCGACCGGCACAGGCGGGCCCTTTACGTATGGCACTAGCTCCTCACCCTTTATAGCCTTGGCGAATATCGATGGCGCAACGAGCTCCCCCTCGCCCTCGACAAGCGTGTCTATCCCCAATCTCGCTCTCAGGCCGGAGTCAATAATCTCCCAAACACCCTGACCTCCAACAATCACCTTAAGCCTGCTTCTGTGCTCTTTAATCACTGGGTGATTCAGAATCCTCATGGTAGCCCAGGACATGTACGATTGAAGCCTGGCGTTAACTCCCATGAGCCTCAGAACGTATCTAAGCAGCATGGTCCCGTAGTTAATGCCGAGAGGGTCCAGCACTCCTATGCCCACGGCCCTTGTATTTGAGCCAACAGCCTCATCAAGTCTTCTAGGGTCAACGATAGCCACGTCTTCTCTTGAGAAGCCACTATCTAAGAGCGAGGCCTCAATTTTGCACAATCCATACTGGCTCGCCTTCATCCTACCATGCTCGCCGCTTTCCGTTGGGAAAAGTAGCTTATCGAAAAATGAGGGGAAGACATCCATAGGCAAGCCCGAGGCAAAACCCAAATGAGACTTGTTGTACGTGCTAACAAGGCCCTCATCCCCAGTCAAAACTATCCTGAAGCCTTTAAACAAAGCTTACACCCAATCTTGATATTATATATTATCCATTATGTATCCACAACTTAAAACCTCGCCGTTGATAAATAAAATAACTAAATAACATTGATACATATAAGATCCGATACTCATAAGCGCCCGTGTTGAGGGCTGGTAATCACTATCGACTGTCAGGATAAAAATTAGGTCTTTGGCCACCCCCAGCTGCCCCTGCAAAGAGAAGATGTAAACCCGAACAGATGCGGGGAACCAGTGAACCCCCTAGAGGGAACCCTCGCCCTTTAGGGCGGGGAGGAGGTCAGCAGAAGCTCCTGGCGGAGGTGGCTAAGAGGGCCAGCGGCGAGTCAAGAGACATACTCTCCCTGCTATCACTCATGAACCCCGAGAAGCTGATGCACATAATTGGCTGAAAAAGGGCTTCGGATTCGCTAGGCGGCTCTCTCCTCCTTGTAGTAAATCTCGCCTAGAGCCTTCGGGATGGGAAGCTTCTTCCCCAGCGGCGACGCTATAACGGCCGTTATGAAGATAATCGATGCGAGGTATGGAATCATTGATAGTATGTACTGGGATATGCCGTACTCCAGCTGGTAGACGTAAAGCGACCTCAGCAGGTAACTGAAAATCACTGTTGGCAGAGCTATGAGGAGGGGGTGCCAGAGGGAGGATATAGCGAGGGCCAATGCCAGGAAGCCGTAGCCCATGCCTATGTAGGGGGTCCAGGCCTTGCTGTAAAACAACACGTAAACGTATCCTCCAAGAGCAATAATTATGTAGCCCAAAACCAGGGATAACAGCCTGGTTCTCCACACGTTAACTCCCAGGTAGTCAGCTGACCTCGGGTTGTACCCGCAGGCCCTCACAGCCGTGCCTATCCTCGTCCTGTACAGGAATACCCACGTCGCAGACACAGCCAGGATGCTCAGCGCCAGCACAGTGCGCCAGTCCAGGGGAATGCTTATCAAGAGGGTTCTGGGCACGCCTCTCTCTGTGGCCAGGTCGAGGCCCCAGTACCCTATCAGGACGCTTAAGCCATAGAAAACCATGTTTGCAACAAGGCCCGTCAGCACGTGTGATGAGTGGAGAAGGTTAACGAAAAGCGCTATCAGCAGAGCGTAGAGAGCCCCAGCCACCAGTACCAGGGCGAGTGATGCAATGGGCCCATAAGCAATTGTCGCTGAGTAGCAGAGAGCGAAGATAAGCGTGATGAACCCGTCTATCCCCAGGTTCAGGACGCCGCTTCTCTCAACTATTATGTCCCCCACAGCAGCTAGAAGCAGGAAGAGGAAGAAGCTCTCGAAAAGCTCCTCAACAATCACTTCCTAATCACCACCTTGTACTTGGATACGAATATGGATACGAGGAGCAACATGAAAACAAGGCCAATGAAGAACCTGGCGACGGGCTCCGTGAGCTCGCCCACCTGCATGACCATTCTGAGGTAGTGGAGAGCTGAGACGTAGTAGGCTGATAGAGGCATGAGAGCCGGGTTCAGGTCAGCCAGCCACGCGACCATGATTGAAACGAAGCCCATCCCGGCCCCTATCTTCTCGCCTGGAACAAGCTTTCTGTGGTACATCAGTATCTCGTTGCCCCCCACGAGGCCGGCGAGCGCTCCCGAAACAAAGAAGGCCAGGATAATCAGCCTTGTGCCGGATAAGCCGCTCAGCTCGACGGCCGCTGGGTTTGACCCGTACCCCCTGAGAGCCGTTCCTATTCTTGTTTTGTAGAGGAAAAGGTATATGACGGGCACGAAGGCGATGGCTATCACCAGGGACCAAGGAGAGAAGCTGTAGCCGTGGACCCACTGGAGCTTGCTTGCATCCGGTATAAGGTCCGTCTCCGGGTACCCGTATACTCTTCTCCCCCTCCACGGCCCGTAGACAAGGTAGTTACAGAGGCTGTAGGCAACGTAGTTCATCATGAGCGTTGTTATGGCCTCATTGACGTTCAGGTAAGCGCGGAGAATGCCTGGCAGAAGAGCCCATAAAGCCCCCGCAAGCGATGCGGCGAGAAGAGCTGCTAGAGGCCCTACAACGCGGATTTCCCCCAGAGGTGTGAAAAGCGCTACGTAGGCAGCGGCGACAGCCCCCATCACTATCTGGCCTTCGGCGCCTAGGTTCCAGAGCCTTGCGTGGTAAGCCACTGCTAGCCCGAGCCCCACTGGGAGAAATACGATGAGGTACCTAATCATGTCAGGTCTAAGAAAGGTTCCCACTACTCTCTCCGTGACTGTCCAGGCATCAACCCCAAGTATAACTGATATTGAGAGAATCGCTATGCCAATCCCAGCTAGCGCTACGCCGAGCCTGACAACAGCGCTCAGCGTGGGTGGAAGGTCTCTCCTAACAACAGCTATCTTAGGCATAGGTCGACATGGCCTCCTCTATTTCCTCTCTTAGCCTCGGGTGCATGGCTAGCAGTGTCTTGACTATTCTTCCATTAGCTATAACGGATATTTTATCCGCTACGTCTATAACCTCATCAATATCCTCTGAGACAAGCAGTACTCCCACGCCCTTGTGCGCTGAGTCTCTTAGAAGCAGCTTCACTTGCCTTGAGCTCGCCTCGTCAAGCATCCTGGTTGGGTTGTGAACAATAATGCATTTTGGATTAAGTAGCAGGGCTCTTGATAGTGACAGCTTCTGTAAGTTGCCCCCCGAAAGCATGTAGCTCTTGATTCTGGGCTCGGGTGGGCTAATCCGGAGCTCGCTTATCACCTTTTTCACGGTATCACTGCTAAGTCTGTCGGTAGCGAATAGCCTTATGTTCTCCATAATTGTTAGGTCCAGGACAACTCCTGTTCTGAATGGGTCCTCGGGAATATAGACAAGCCCCTTCGAGGCCCTCTCCGATGCCCTGCTCCTCGTCACGTCCTCCCCATCTAGAACCACTCTGCCCTCCACAGCCTTCCTGAGCCCTGATAATCCCTCGCACAGCTCCTTCTGGCCGTTCCCCGCGACCCCGACAACGGCGTGCACGGAGCCCCTCTCCACAACCAGCTCATCAATGCTCACCGCCCTCTTCCCGTAGTCATCGAGCACCACGAGGCCCTCGGCCCTGAGCACCTCCCCACCCTCGGCCCTCGCCTCCTCTACTCTCTCGGTAGCAACGCTCGGTGAGACCTCCTCGAACATGGCTTTCCTCAAATCATCAATGCTAACAGCATCTTTTCTGCTGAAAATCCTCACGAGCCTCCCCCTCCTCAGGACAGCGATCCTATCGCATATCTCCAGAGCCTCAGGTATCTTGTGCGTGATGAATATTACGGAACCCCCGATGGATGCGAACGTTCTCAGAGCCTCGTAGAATCTTGCCTTCACATCTCTTGGCAGGTAGGTCGTTGCCTCATCCAGTATGAGTAGCCTTGGCTTGAAGCTCAGGGCCTTAACGAGCTCGACGAGCTGCTTCTCCGTGTAGCTGAGCGAGCCTACCAGCGCGTCAGCGTTGAGCTTTATATTAAACCTGCTCATAGTTGACTCGATTATTTTTCTTGTTCTTCCGCGGGAGTAGCCGTGAAAAAGCGCTATGTTGTCCAGAACGGATAGCTCCTCGACAAGCTGTGGCCTCTGGCTAATCATAACGATTCCGTTGAGCAAAGCCTCCTTTGGAGACGAGAAGAAAGCCCTGCGCATCAAGCCATCCGTGCGGAGCTCTATGTAACCGCTATCAGGGACATAAACGCCGTAGATTATCTTCGTTAAGGTTGACTTTCCCGAGCCGTTCTCGCCAAGCACCCCCAGTATCTCACCGCTCTCCACGCTCAGGGATACGTTGTCGAGAGCCACAACGCTTCCGAAGCGCTTAGTTATGCCTACAAGCGAAATCAAGGCCAATAAAGCAACACCTTACAGAGGATGTCAAAAAATAAATTAAATAAGAAAAATATTGTTTTAGGTCCTGCCCATGTACTTTACCCACTCAACGAACCAGTCCATGTTCCACAGGTCATCGTGAGTCAGCCTCTCACCATCCTTCACTACTACCTCGGAGTTCACTGGCTTGCCTGAGCAGAACCTCGAATAAGCGTCTTTTCCTCCTAACAGGCAATACCCCTTGAGCGGCCCCTCAAACGGGTCGAAGGAGGGTGCGACGGGCACCTTTGGTATAGCTTTTAGGTTTGTTGACACGCCCTTCAGCGATTCGTACTGATGCGTCAGGGCTGTTCCCTGGAGGCTTTGCAGGAGTGGCGCATCCTTCATTTGCTGGTACCTATTCATAACATAATCGTAAGCGCTGACTTCGGCTCCTGTCTGCGGGTCCTTGACCTTGATGCTCTTCAGGACGGGCTGGAACTTCGGGTTCACCATCATGACTGTGCCGTTATCATATATGTGGCATCCCAGCTCAACAGCGCCTGTGTTTAGGAGGTACCAGTAATCAACGTTCTGCAGATTATCAGGCCTGTAAACGCCTGACTTTACCTTCGCGAGTATATCAGCGTATATCACCTCCCACCTAACTAGCTGCCCGCTTACAACAACATCTGGGCCATAGGAGTACATTGGGCTGTAATGGCTGAACACGTAGACCTGCTTCCCGGTCTGGGTGTAGAGGGACTGCGCGAACTCGACTATGCTGCTGCTATCCTCCGTGAAGGCTATCGCGTCAACATCGTATTTCTCAACGAGGGTTCTGGCGGCCTCCTTGGCCTTGTCCGGGTCGAACCACGCGCCTATCTCTATGACGTAGACGGTGATGTTCTTTCCAAGCAGCCTACCCATCTCCTGGGCGCCGATAGCATAGGCGTTGATGTGTCTGACAACCTCCGGTATTGTGAAGGCTGCAACATATCCGATTTTCCCAGTCTTCGTTAAAGCGCCGGCCATCAGGCCATTGAGATAGTAGACCTGGTAGAGGTCAGCGAAGTAAGTCCCCATGTTCGGTGCTCTCTTGTAGCCTGAGCAGTGGAAGAACATGACGTTGGGGTACTGCTGGGCTTTCTCGAATGTTGGGTCCATGTGGTCGAAGCTCGTTGAGAATATGACGTTGTAGCCAGCCTTTACGAGGTCGTCAATAACGCTGGCCGTCCCCTCCTTGGATACTTGCTCCTTATAGGTCGTTTCCAGCCAGTCGCTGTAGAGGGCCTGGACAGCCTGTCTTCCAACCTCGTGTGCATGGCTCCATCCAAGGTCGCCTATCGGGCCGACATAAATGAAGGCTGCCTTGACTTTCTCCGGCGGCTTATACGTCGTTGCTGTTGCCTGTGTTGTCGGTGTAGCCGTGGTTGATGGCTTGGCGGTGGCGTAGAGAGCTATTATGCCTATAACGACGCCAATGATTAAACCGATTAGAAGCCCGGTCATAAGAGTTTTATTCATTCATTCACCACCCCACCATTGGGGGAGATAATAATTGTTTTTTCGTTTGTTTATATGCTTATTTACGTGAACAATGCCTGGAAAAAAGGCTTATGAGATTATCAAATTTTATAAAAACACGTCTTATTACCTCTAAAACCAATCTGTATGGAGGATTATCGTTTAGAAAGTAACATATTTATATACAAGGTGCACTTTTTTTCTTATTGGTGCACCATTGTGGTTAGCAGAGAGCTCATCGAGAAGGCGAGGGAGCTCCATGGGCACGTATGCCCCTTCCTCGTGCTTGGGCTAAGAGCATCAGAGATAGCTATGAGTAAGCTCGGGGTAAGCAGGGCGGGCGTATCGGAGAGCATAGAGGAGGAAATAGTAGTTATCGTCGAAGCCAATAACTGCATGAGCGACGGAGTCCAGGTGGCAACCGGCTGCACCCTGGGCAATAACTCCCTTATATACATGGACACAGGGAAGAACGCAATCACTATTTTCAAGAGGGGGAGCAGGAGGGGAATCCGCGTCTACATTGATGCCGAAAGGATTAGGCAGAGGTACTTTGACCCACGAGCAACTGAGCTCTTCAGAAAAGTGGTTGTTGAGAGGAGAGGCAATCCCGATGAGATCGAGGAGCTGGATAGGCTATGGGAGGAAACAGGCATGAGAATGGCCAGCATCCCGGAGGAGGAGTTCGTTGTACAGGAGGTAGAGATAACGGAGAAACTCGAGAGAGCACCTATATTCGAGAGCGTCCGCTGCTCGGGATGCGGGGAGCTCGTGATGGCTCCCAAGGCAGTGTACATCGATGGAAAGCCCTTCTGCGCTAGCTGCGCAGGAAGGGACGTGCCGGCTGTTGTTGGGAGAGGAATAGTGACTGTTTTCAGAACCCCCTTCAAGGTAATAAAGCAGATTAGCTAGAATGTAAGGTGAAGCGCCACGAAAGCCTCTATATTAATAGCTGTAATTTTCGTTATAGCCTTGATTGCCATAGGGGCCTCGCTTGCTCATAAAGGCTCAAGTAACACACAAGCCACTGTCACCGCATCCTTAACAGAGGCGCTGGCATCTCAGACGGCCTCAAGCAGCATGGCGGCAGAGCAATCAGCCCCAGCACCTCAATCGATATTTATGAACACCTCAACAACAACGGTTACGCAGGCAACGACAGTGAAGCAGCTCGTTGACTTTGCCGGCAGAACAGTTCTTGTTCCCAGCAACGTTACTAGGATAGTCGCTATAGGCCCCGGCTCTCTAAGGCTCGTTGCTTACCTCGGGGCAATGAACCTCGTAGTCGGGGTTGAGCAGTTCGAGAAGCAATCATGTGCTGGCAGGGACTACGCTATGGCTTACTGCGATGTTATCCAGAACCTACTTGTTATTGGGCAGGGAGGACCGAGAAGCACGCCGGACCCCGAGAAGCTGATAATCGCTAAGCCGCAGCTCGTGATTATGAGCAGGCTTTACGCTGATTCCTACCCTCCGGATAGGCTTGAGTCAGAGATAGGCGTCCCGGTCCTCGTCATTGATTACGGGGCCCCCGGCTACCTTAAGCTCGATGACTTCAAGAAAGCCATTCGGCTTCTCGGTTCAGCCCTAGGCAGGGAGAGAAGAGCAGAGGAGCTAATTCTATACATAGACAATCTGGTCGCTGATATTCAGGGCAGAGTCAGGAACGCTGAGCACAGGCCGAGCGTTTACATCGGCGCCGTCTCGTACCATGGAGCTCAACCTTTCACGGCTTCCCAGGCGAGGTTTGCGCCACTGGTCCTCCTCAATACATCATCGATTGTTGATGAGCTCAAGCCGGAGGGAGGCTACGTGAAAGTTGATTTTGAGTGGTTGCTCCTAAGGCAGCCCGAGTACATATTCATTGATGAAAACAACCTCAACATCGTTCTTGATGACTTCTCGAGAAATAAGGAGCAGTACTGTAGCCTCGAAGCCTTTAGGAACGGTAGAGTATACGGAGTTATACCTTTCAACTACTATCATACGAACATTGCTACAGCCCTCGCTAACGCTTACTATATAGGTAAGGTCCTTTACCCCGAGGCCTTCGGTGACGTGGACCCTGTATCAAAGGCTGACGAGATATTCAGCTTCTTTATGGGCAGGCAGATTTACCAGGCATACATAGGTAGTGGGTACCCAGGCTTCGTTTCTTTAAGCGATGTTTTCAGGTGTAGCTAGGTATTGAGCGCGAGGAAACTTCATAGACAAAGGCTTTTATTCCTGCTCGTACTTCTCGTTTTGCTCTTAATTCTTGTTCCATTATCTGTCTCCATGGGGGTAATCAAGGCATCTTTCCTGGACGTCATCAAGCTTATGTTCAACGATAGGAGTGTTCCTCCAGAGATTGAAGCTATTCTCATGCTTAGGCTTAAAAGAGCGTTAGCTGCAGTGGCTGTTGGCGCGATACTTGGCGCGGGCGGGGCATCAATGCAGGCTGTCCTTAGAAACCCCATGGCCTCCCCATTCACTCTCGGCATATCTCATGCCGCGGCCCTTGGAGTAGCTGTCTCACTGTTGCTGGGCGTATCGGGCACGACAAGCTATAGAGTAATAACCGTTCACAGCCCATACCTGCTTCCGCTCTTTGCTTTTATCTTCTCATTGCTTCAGGTCGCAGTGATACTCGCCTTGTCTTACAGAGCCGGCTTAACGGAAAGAGCCATCATCCTGGCCGCGATAGCTATAAGCTTTTTCTATCAAGCTTTGCTGAGCCTTTTCCAGTACCTGTTCCTCAACGAGCTACAAGTGGCAATGGTTGTTTTTTGGACGTTCGGTGATTTAGGGAGAATTGACTGGACGGGCCTCAAAATAACCGTTGGAGCCGCGGTCCTGTTATCTATATATTATATGGCCAGGTCGTTTGACCTCGACTTAATATCACTGAGCGATGACGTAGCTCACTCAAGCGGCGTTAATCCGAAAAGGCTTAGGCTCGAGGCAACCATAATGACTGCTCTGGGAGCATCCGTCGCCACTTCATTCGCCGGCGTCCTCGCCTTCCTTTGCTTAGTTGCCCCTCACGTGGCGAGGCTGGTGGTGGGCGGCGCTCACAGATACCTGCTACCTGCCTCTATGCTGACAGGGTCTTTGCTAGTGCTGGTAGCGGATACGCTTGGCAGGGTTATTCTTAGCCCCGTGGTTCTCCCAGTAGGAATTGTTCTCTCGCTTGTCGGTGCCCCACTATTGGTTTACCTGCTACTAAAGGGCGGTGGCTGATGGCATTAATAAGAGTTATTGGAGTTGAAGTGAACTACAAGAGCGTTAAGGCTCTTGAGGATGTAACCCTAGATGTAAGTGAGGGCGAGATAGCCGCTGTTCTGGGGCCCAACGGCAGTGGAAAAACCACGCTGCTGAGGACAATTGATGGTATAGTTAGACCGGTCAGAGGCTCCGTGTACGTGGACTCGAAGAGCGTAACGAGGCTCACAAGAAGAGAGGCGGCCAGGCTAATAGGCTATGTTCCACAGCACATAAACATATCGCGGGGAGTAAAAGTCATTGATTTCGTGTTGACGGGCCGAAGGCCACACATCAGCTTCTCTCCCTCAGATAGGGATGTAGATATAGCGCTTAGCTACATGAGCACGCTTGAAATAGAGCACCTCGCGACGAGGGATATAACGGAGCTGAGCGGCGGGGAGCTTCAAAGAGCACTTATAGCAAGAGCTCTCGTGGCTGAGCCAAAAGTGCTTCTACTGGATGAGCCAACATCAAACCTGGACCTCAGGTACCAGGTAGCGATACTGGAGCTGGTATCGGAGCTATCGAGAAAAAAGAAAATAACGGTCATAATGGCTCTCCATGATTTAACGCAGGCATACAGGTACTCGGATAAGGCAATACTGCTGAGCAATGGCAGAATACACGCTATGGGAGCCACGCACGAGGCCCTCACGCCTGACACTATAAAGCTAGTATTTGGAGTAGAGGCCCTCGTTCTAAGTGAACATAAAGCTATTATCCCAGCGTTCTATGGGCGATGAAAGGCATGAATCACGAGTGAAAAGAATCAGATATTGGGTTCTAGTGGAAAAGTAGTTTAAAAAAAAGATTTTTGTTTACCAAATTAGGTTGGGGAATTCGAATTTGTGTTTCCTTTCGGTTTTTAATACCTTTGCTGGTGTGTCGAAGTATGCCTGGGCTGCTCCGAGCCATGATAGTAGCGACCAGTTGCCGAGTGAAGGGTCATTCATCTGGACAACGTTTGGCGTGACACCATTGAATCTCCACTTATCAATAGCTAGGCCTTTCTCATAGTACTCTGCCGGCGATTTTGTGAACAGTACTTTCTTCGTTACTTCCGGCAGGCTCTTGACAGGGTTAACGGCGTCTTCCGGCACCACGGCTTTATCCGGTAGCTCCGAGATAAGCTTTGCCAAGCCGCTTTCCTTCACCTCGAAGTACGTTGGCTTAATCGTTATCGTCTCAGCCCATCTACCCATTCCATACGGAACCACGAGTACTCCCGGGGCCACGGTTGGTTCAACAACTGCCGGTGCCTCGAAGGAGCCGGTCGGGGTCTCCACCCTGACAACATCTCCTGTCTCGATTCCGAGCTTCCCCGCATCTTTCGGGTGAATAATAACGTAGTTCTCAGGCATAACCTGTTTTACCCAGTAATAGAACTGGCTTCTGTGCTTAGTATAAATTGGCCCGGTGTGTATGACTATAATGAACGGCCAGTCCTTATCATTATACAGCTGCCTTATGGCTGGCCCAATAAAGGCTTTCTGCACCTCCTTGCTGACAGGCGCATACAATGATTGTGGGAAGTATCTTGGCCCTCCATAGAACTTTTCTCCTGTAATAGAGTTTCTGGTCTTTGCTAGCTTATCGTACCACAGCCTAAGCTGCTTGTCCCCGGGCACGCTGCGCTTCGAGTATCCGCGGCTATCAAAAGAGTCCTCGTATCTCGTGAACACTCCTCCTCTCGCCAGGCCATATGCAGCGTATCTCCACTCATCCGGAGCAATAATGTCCTTGAACTTGGCTATCGGATAGTTCTTCTCAACGAACAAAACATCTTCCTCTGGCACGCCCTCGGGTATGAGCTTCAGGTCCTTAGCGTGCGCTCCTGCATTAGCGAATACCCTGAGTATGTACTCCCAGAAGCAGTGCATCGAGAACCACTGTCCTTCATACTTTCTTCCCTTTACGCCCGGGATAGCCTTGTCGCCGTAGCCGGGCATGCCCATAGCTTTGCCCAGGTCAATTAAGAGTTCCCACATAGACGCGTATCTTGGGTGGCCATTAGGACACTTTCCTATCATCATAGTTAGAGGCATGATTACCGGGCTTCTCCAACCCTCAGCTCGAACTACCCCTCTCCCGGGCGCGTATAAATATAGAACACCGTTCGTGCCGGTTTCAAGATAGGTCGTGTCAGGGACTATTAAATCCGCGTATAGGAACGTCTCATTGATTGTTGTTGTCACCGCGACGAAAAGGGGTATTTTTGTTGTGTCCTTTAGTACCTCAATGAACTTAACGCCATAATTCGCTGATAGTACTGGATTAGCATAGTACATGAATAGTGCTCTTATTGGGTATGGATAGGCTTCAGCTATCCCAGCAAATGTCTCGGTGTAGGATTCCTCTGGCGTGAATGGGTACCATGGCCTTTTTGTTGGGAAGGCGGCTTTCACCGCTTCCTCGCCGCTTTTGCCCTCTTTGATAGCTTTTTTGACCCTCAGCCAGTACTCGAGCGTTGAAGCGTAATCAACGCCGTGTCTATCAATCGGTGGTCCCCACCTGACTGGTTCGCCGAACCCAGAGTCGCTGACGTTGTATAGATAGGAGTTGTAGGAAGTCGTTAGAGGCCTACTAAGCATGCCTCCTCTCATGTGGAAGTTAGCTATGAGGGTGTCCAACACTCTGTAGGCCCAGACAGCGTACTCGCCGTTTGGATGCATCCCGACTCCTCTATGTATAACTGTGCCTGCTCTTGGCGCGGCGTCGGCGAAGTCCTTGACCATCTGTATGACCTTCTCTACATAATCCATGAACTCAGAGGTGCCCCTTGGATACGGGCTCGCCAGCTCTAGCCACTCATCAAATGATTTGCTGAAGGCCTCATCATATAGTATCTGGAAAGCTGTTTTAACAAGCACTTCATCCCCGCTCTTTAGTTTAATCTTACCGGAATACAGCAGCTCAGCTCTCTCAACATCCTTATAAATAGCGAACTGGTCGTTGCCAACATATACTACTTGGTCATCTGTATCAGCTAAGCCTAGGTCTCTTGCCTTGAGGTACTCGCCAGCTCTGGGGCCTTCCACTATCACTAGCCACGTCGCGTTGGTATGAACTGGGTAGCCTAGCTTATTTGCGGCATCTAGGCTTGGTATCGCGAGGAAATCAGCGTTGTATCTCTTGTTCTCTAGCATCCATCTGATAGCGGCGAACGCTAGTGCCGCGTCTTCTCCAGGCTTTATTGGAATCCAGATGATGTTTCCATGACAGTTTGTCCTTGGGGCTACTGGGTTGACGTAGTATAGCTTAAGCTCACCTTCACATGCCTTTTCTATCATCGCGCCCTGTCCTGTGGCTCCTGGATGAAGTCTGCCCATGGACCAACCGGCCCCTATTATTACCCTAGCGCCATCGGCATCGGCCTGCAAATCCGTGACTCCGCACCAAATCCTGTTCCCAGCGTAGTATCCCAGCTGGCACGCGGATGTGTGTCGCAGCCAGTTAACAGAGCCCAGGGATTGCACCCATCTCTTATAGAATACGTCGGCGTTGTCCTGCCCTCTGCCTCTGTACCAAACTAACATGTTTGCCTTGGGGCCAAGGTCAGGCCTATTGGGGTCTATCAGCACATCCTCTAGCTTTAACCCTTTCTCGCCTAGGATTTTAGACCACTTCGCTTTAAACTCCTCAATAGCATTAACCAAGTCATCGTAGGTGGTCTTCGTGTCAGCGGCTATTTTCATTAAGCTATCGACGTCTTTTTTCATATCTGATAACACGGAGTTCGGGTCTTCGAAGCCGGCTTGCTTTAGAACACCGTAGGTGAACAGGTCTCTTATCCCGGGTATTCTTTCCCCTGTTTCCTCGATTGTGCATCCATCAACTATGCATTTAATGAGCTCCTCCCAGCTAATCGTCTTCCATTTACCACTTCCTCTAGGGCCCGCCCTCTTGAGTGGCTTGAGCACCCTGTAGGGGTCATAAACGTAGTATATGCCTGACTGGCCTTTCGGGCACAGCGTACCTGAGAAAGTGACTCCATCGGAGCTGTCAAGCGTTTTTGATACAGGTGTGTCATATGCTAGTTGTTCGTACCTTTTTATTTGTTTATCAAAGGAAACAGCCCTATTGTATGGGTGATACGGATTGCCTATTATCTTCTCAATTACCTCCACATCACCATGCCTAACGACACGCGCGGTTATGCCGCACCTAACATTGCATCCAAGGCAGACCGACCTTACGTATCGAACATCTGCTCCGGACTGAGGGTCAGGAGTGTAAGGCATTCTCTTTGGTCTTATTATTTTTTCTATAACGGGCCAGTACCCGGCGGCGGCCACGCCGAGGGCGGCCGCGGCTGCCAGGGCCTTAAGATAGGTTCTCCTAGTAGTCATGGTTCTTCACCTCGAGAGGGAAAATAGATGTGAGAACAATGGCTAGGAAAACTCCGGCAGAAATTATTCCAACCATGACCATTAGCTCGGGGGATAGGTTGTAAGTAGGTTGTAAGTAAGTCATGCCTGACCTCACGATCTCCTGTGCTCTTATTATCGCGTTCCATTTGTTAACCACGGTTGCAGCGAAGCCCGTGAAGGGAATGATTATGGATAGCGATAGATATCTCATTGATACTAGCGATAACGCGAAGGTCAGTAAAAATAGCCCTATGGCCACGTAGCTCCATCTAATTAGCGGTGCTAGAGAAACGTAGTAATCTGTTGTGCCGAAGACGTTCTTCCAGTACCATAGCTGTATGACAAGTATGGCAGCAACCGATACGGCGCCTCCACCATGAATCGTTATCAGGGACGCAACATCTAATTGTTGCAGCCTGCTTCGGTCAGATATCCATGCAGCTAGTATTGCGGCGGCTGTAGCGGTCACAAAGACATCGGCGAAGTACATTATTGGTAGTAAAGTCCAGTTTCTCCAGGCAAAAAGCCCTGTCTGCATGACAAAAAGCGTGGCCGGGTAAATTGACCAGAAGGCAAGCGGCACCAAGGCAATCGCGGCTACCACCTTCATCACGGGCTTAATAGCTCTGAACCGCTCAGGCGTAGATACGCCAAGTGATAGAACCTTGTAGAGGGGGTTTCTGGTAGCTAGGTACTTGAGATGCATAGGGTACGAGAAGTATAGAAGAATGAAGAGAAGCGCTAGGACCCATCCAAGAGGCCACATTAATCCTCCCATCAGCGCTATCATAGATGTTCCCGGATGCTGCTCAGAGGGAACGATCTGTGCATTTGAGAATAGCAGGGTAGCTCTATCGGGGTTTCTTAAATCAGCGAGTGGGCCGAGCAACACGACTGTGAAAAAGGCTAAGCCAAGAGTTAGTAACATGGGCATGGCCTTCCTAAGTTTGTTGAAGAGAAATGCTAGGAGAGCGAGGATTAGTAAATCAGCGCCTGATATTAGTAGCGAGTAGGCGAAGAGCGTCGGCAACCATACTATCGGCTCAGCATACTCATTTGGGTACATGTACCCGTAGGGATACATCACCTGTTCGCCTCCGAGGGGAGATCTCTATAAAATATCATTGGCTCGGCTCCGGTCCAGGTCTTCAGTCTCTGAGAAGACCCTTTGCTCACTAGGTTAGCTATAGGCGATGATGGGTCGTTCAGGTCGCCGAACACCCTCGCTCCAGTAGGACAAGCCTCGACGCAGGCCGGGAGCTTACCGTTGTAAATCCTGTGGTTACAGAAAGTACATTTATCAACCACGCCTTTAACTGGGTTGAAGAATCTTGCTCCGTAGGGGCATGCCTGTATACACGCTCCACAGCCTATGCAGAGCTCATCGTTCACAAGAACAAGCCCGTCCTTGGTCCTATACGTGGCGCCGGTTGGGCATGGAGCCACGCAGGGGGAGTTCTCACAGTGGTTGCACTGCTTTGGCACAAAAACAGTTGTGCCTTCACCGATCACGTGCCTTTCAACCCATGTCCTGAAAACACCGATGGGCACGTTGTTCTCAGCTGCACAAGCAGTAACGCAGGCGTAGCAGCCATAGCACTTTGAGACATCAATGTACATTGCCCACCTCTTTCCGGACTCCGCCTCAGCTTTAACCCCCGCGGGTAGAACCATGGACAAGGCTATGACGGCGCCGGCCTTCAGGGCATCCCTCCTAGAAGTATAAACTCCGCTTTTCGGAGAATCCTTGTCAGTAATAATAGTACACCTCACTGTTCATTATGAGGCAAGTGAAACCTATAGTAGTGGTGTTATAAAAAGTTAGTTAAGAAGAATAGTTAACAATAATTACATTTAATGTTCTTTAATTGTGCTTAAAGAACATTAGACAAAGCTGACCCCAGAAATTTTCTGGCTTAAAGAATAGCTAGTTGACAGAATTATAGCTGGTTACGCTGTTAATGGATATGGATAGCTCAATAGCCGAATAGATGATAATAATCCCACGGAGGACTCATGATTGTGGTTGAGAGTAGTTTTCAATATATATTTCTATGATGTTTTCTTTGACATTGACCTTGTGACTCGTTATACCGTATCCATCAAGAAGACCTCTTATGTAGCTGGCGAACAGCTCCATTAATCCCTTCGCTGAGAGCGGAAAAGCTAGGCTGACTTCACAGGAGCCGGACTTGATGTTACATGATGCGTTTCTAATGGGTAATATTAGTTCAAACATTAATGGGTCTTGGATGAGCTCGTGGAACTTTATGGATACGCTCAACGTTGTCCCAAGGGCCTTCCCTGCCTCATAGAATGGAATTTTGTATCTGCCTAGACCTATTTCCTCGAAGATGCTTGACAGCATATATATAGGCATGGGAAAGGCGTCCTCGGTTTCAAGAGACGTCGCCATTTTTAGCAAGAGCATTAATCTTCTTGGGTTATATCCGTAGCGAAGTGCCTCTATTGTTAGCTCAAGCGAGTCGGATGCTAGCCTTAAGGCCGAGATTCCATGCTCACGTGTTGCTTTGCTGAACCTAAGGGCAACATCGCGGTCAACGGTAATTGTGGTTTTACCCGACACCGAGCAACCTCTCCACGACTTTTAGGTCCTCTGTAATAATTATTCTTAGCGTTTCTAGTCCCGGGCAAACCTCCTCAGCGTACCTAAGCAATGGCAAGACATGGACGCTCAGGAACCTATGCTGAATCTTCAGGCTATCCTTCGAGTAGTCCTTGGCAAGATGCGCCATGAAGCCGAGCATAGTCGCAATGTGGTCGGGCTCCCACTTTGCCTCGTAGCCATAGTTTTCGTAAAACTCGTTGATGGCCCTGGAGAGAAAAGAGCGGGTGACCTCATCGTAATCCTTTCTAAGAAACGATGCCTTCAGCGCTGATAAGTCGCAGCCAGTCAAATCAATCAAGTCATCCTCAACGGGTTCTCCAAGCAGCTTAGCTGCAAACATTAGGTAGAGATGCGATCGTTCCATGAAGGCAAACCTGAATAAAAGCTGGAATAACTTTTATTTAAACATTGCACACGGATGAACTAGCTGTAATGCGCTGATGCTAAGAAAACGGGGAGTTTTGAATAACGGCTAAGTCTGCTTTGCCAGAGCTCCTGGGAACACGTCAGTGAACATATTAGTTCTTTTGGTCTGGTTAACGGCCCTTCCACCTCATTGATAGGTACTCTTCTGGGCTCAACCCAGCTGAATTCATAACTGCTTCATGGAAACTCATGTTTCTAGCGCACGATAGCTTTAACTCATAGTTCATCATAGCTGGGCAAACCATACAGCCTATTCTTGTTAACCCCTCATCGTACAATGGGTTAGGGGGGATCCCTCTCCACATCAAGTAAAGCTGAACCAGCAGGCGGGGCCAATCCCTTATTGGGAGAGCCCTCGTGACCCCCTTTATGTACGGATTCTCTGATAGCCTGGGAGTCTTCTCTCTCAGTGAGCTTTCATACGCTCTCGCTCCATCGAGGTAGACTCTGTAACCTCCTTCTCTGTAGAACTTTTTGAGGGCCTCGAGCTTCAGGAGCCTTGTGCACCACCTGTTCTCAACGCTCATGATGCCTCTTCTCCTGATTTCCGATATTGGGTCATAGTTGCTTTTGAGAACAACGAGCCTTACCCCGAGCCTGGCCGCTACCGATTCAGCGTAAGCAATTGTCTCCGGGAACTCCATGCCCGTATCTGTGTACACAGCGATAACTCTCTCTCTTCCAAGAGCCTCGACGGCGAGGGATAAAAGGGCGGTCGAGTCGGCTCCCCCGCTGTAAGCAACAGGAACTTCATTTTGCCCGTACTTCTCAACAACTTTTCTTATGAAGCTCTTGGCCTCATCAGCCATTTTTCCCAGAACATCTATGTTGTTATTGAGGAGGGAGCTAGGAGCAGGCTCGCCAAGAAGCCTGAACCCCTTTCTGGCTAGGTCCTTAATCTTGTAGCTGTTATCAGCAGTTTTCTTGGCGAAGCCGACGTAGTCCCCGGCCTTAACCAGGCAGTAGTCCGCACATTTACCAGTATCTATCTTTATCTTCTTCCCCTTAAGCCTCCTACTAACCGCTTCGCTCTCCCCGATTTCATTAACGGCTGCTCCTATTCCTTCAAGAATGCTGGCGAGGGCACCCGTTCCCTCAACGGCCCATGCATCCTTATCCACCCTGTGAATCAGTAAGCCTAGCTTAGCTCCCTCACCGTAAATCTCGGAGGCATAATCAATCCCCGGCTCCCAGCTCGGCATTTTGTGAGCAACAAGGAACCTACTGCCCAGCGAGGCCTTAACGCCAAAGAACTTCTGGATAAACTCCTCTACACGCATTTTCTCCCATGAACTCATAAGCCAGAAGTCGTTTCTTAGAACCCAGCCCTCCCCGCTGGGAGACACGACGGGCACGTTTTCCTTTAAATCCCACCTCAAAAACCACTGCCTTCTCACAGCTTAACCAAACCTCAATACAGCACTTGCCAACCTCCAGCAAGACATTCAGAATTCAGAAAAAAGACATTAATATAAAATAATAGAATCCACATACGTACGTGTCGTCAGAGTTTCGCGAGGCAAACTCTAATCGCACCATGAGAAAAAATTAAAAAACTCGTTGCTAGAAAATGTTTCTGAGGGCCGGTAGCTCAGCCTGGAAGAGCGCTCGGTTTGCACCCGAGAGGCCCCGGGTTCAAATCCCGGCCGGTCCACCACCATTTTTGTTAATTTAGTCCATCATTATGCTCTCATTTTTATAATTCTTAATTATTGTTAAAGACTTTTCATGTGTATAAATGCGAAATATGCACAATGATCTTATTGTAAGATAATTTCCAAAAAATAGCTTCATTATTATTTAAAAAATAAAAAAATTTTTAGTTTTTTAGTAATATTTAATAAAATCACATACTTTGTATTAATAAAAGAAAAATTAAAATATAACCACCCTTTATATCTCTTTTGGTAAACAATGCAAGGGTGCCTATAATTGATTGATCGTAGAACTCTCATTAAGGCCGGCTTGACAACGGCTCTCCTAGCCTCTGTTAATTGGGATAAAGCCATAAGGACGGCCGCTGAGACCGTTGCGAGCGGTGCAATAAACATTATTTGGTTCGAGGCTGCTGCCTGTGATGGTGATACCGAGTCAGCTATTCAGGCAACGGACCCTGACCTTATACAGGTGTTGCTAGGGAAGAGCTACGTTGTCCCGCCGGGCACCGTGGCCCTCAGGTTCCAGCACGTCGTTATGCCGGAGTGGGGGGAGAGAGCTCTAGAGGTTCTCCACCTAGCCGCCGCTGGTAGGCTGGATCCCTTTGTGCTTGTGCTGGAGGGCGCTGTTCCGCCTGACGAGAAGGCGGGCGCGCCGCCCGGAAGCGATATGTTCTGCTTTGTCGGGGAGGAGAACGGTAAGCCAATCACGTGCTTGGAGTGGATGAGAAGGCTGTTGCCAAGGGCTGTTGCCTTTGTCTCGGTTGGCAACTGCGCCTCCTACGGCGGCTTCGCCGGTAACTATGTGTGGGAGAAGGACTACTTTAGGAGAATGGGCTTCGACTACTTCGATAAGTTCCCCAGCGGATACGGCAAATCACCAACAGGTAACGTGGGGTTCTTTGATGATAAGAGAAGAGGCCATAAGGGACTCGTGCACCTCCTACCGGAGGCTGAGCCGTTCAGGAGATTTATTGATGGAGAGTGCGTGCCGACAGCGCCTGGCCAGGCTAACTGCAGGCCAGCCGTGGCTGTCCCGGGATGCCCGGCCAACGGAAACGGCATACTTAAAACAGTAGCTAACCTGGTGCTGTGGGTAAAAGGATTAATGCCGCTTCCCGAGCTTGACGAGTTCGCTAGGCCCAAGTTCATATTTGGCCCCACCGTTCACGAGAACTGCCCGAGAGCAGCGTGGTACGCGGCCGGCGACTTCAGGAAGACGGCGGGGGAGAACAATGCGAAGTGCCTCTACGCAGTTGGCTGTAAGGGGCCGGTTGCCCACTGCCCGTGGAACAGGGTGGGCTGGATAAACGGTGTTGGAGGCCCAACTAGAACGGGAGGGGTATGCATAGGTTGCACCGAGCCAGGCTTCATGGATGCCTTTGAGCCATACTACCAGAAGCTGCCCTACGTACCAGCGTCTTACGAGTCATTGAAGATGGGTATAGGTATAGGCGCTGTCTCTTATACACATCTGACGCTGCCGACGAGCGATCTAGTGTAGA